>Ga0335085_10013487_pt1 | contig 11982 bp, 11 predicted proteins | sample Lox_Sample_45_FD_206712 | JGI IMG/M metagenome (GOLD analysis project Ga0335085, IMG submission 206712) | Soil microbial communities from Loxahatchee National Wildlife Refuge, Florida, United States - Lox_Sample_4.5 | ecosystem: Environmental > Terrestrial > Soil > Wetlands | place: USA...
ATCGTGGGCCCGCTCTGCTGTCCCGCGGCTAGCTGGCCGCGATGGTGTGTGCCGCGATGTAGCCGAAAGTCATCGCGGGGCCGATCGTGGCGCCGGCGCCCGCGTAGGAGTAACCCATGACGGCCGCGCTTGAGTTGCCCGCCGCGTACAGGCCGGGTATGACGTTGCCGCTGCCGTCGAGCACCCGCGAAGAGGCGTCGGTGACTAGGCCGCCCTTGGTGCCGAGGTCTCCCGGCTGCATCTGGAAGGCGTAGTACGGCGGCAGCGTCAGCGGCGCCAGGCACGAGTTCGGGGTGACGGCGGGGTCGGTGTAGTAGTGATCGTAGAAGTTGACGCCCCGGCTGAAGTCGGAGTCGATGCCGGTCGCGGCGAAGCCGTTGAACCGGGCGATCGTGGCCTGGAGGTTGGCCGCGGGCACGCCGATTGCGTTGGCCAGCCCGGCGATCGTCAACGACGAGTACACCGTGCCGGCGCTGTACCAGGAGGACGGCAGCGGCAGCACGGCCAGGGTCTCGTCGAACATGTACCGGTCGCGGTAGTTCTGGTCGACGACCAGCCAGCAGGGGATGTCCGGCGCGGTCGCGTTCTGCGTGTACATCGCCTTCACCACGTCGCCGTAGGGCGCGGCCTCGTCGACGAACCGCTGGCCCGCCTGATTCACGATCAGCCCGCCCGGCTCGGTGCGCTCGGCCAGGCAGAAATACGGCGACCCGGGGGTGGCGAGCACGGGGCCCCACCATGCCTGGTCCATCAGGCTGACCGCCGCGCCGACGGCGAGTCCCGCCTGGATGCCGTCGCCTGTGTTCGTGTCCGCGCCGAGCGTCCACGACGTGCTGGCCGTGCCGGCCGGCAGGTACTGCGTCCGCATCGCGAGGTTGTGCTCGAACCCGCCCGCCGCGATGATGACGCCGCGGTTCGCGTTGACCGTCGACGACACGCCGTTGACGGTCGCCACCACCCCGGTGACCGTCCCGTTGGCGGTCACCAGGCTTTCCATCGGGGTGCTCAGCCAGACCGGCACGTTCGCGCTGAGCAGGCCGGCCCGCAGCCCCGCCGCCGAGGCCTGGCCCATGGTGAGCGGCGCCTGCCCGAGCAGCGCGGCCGCGGTGCCCGCGGCCAGGCACTCGGCCTCGACCGCGGCGCCGTGGGCGTTGACCGCGGCGATCTGAATCCACTTGTAGTCCGCGTCGTAGACGACTAGGCCGCTCGGGACGGTCATGTACGGTGCCCGCAGGCTCGCCAGCTTCGAGCCGAGGATGTGGCCGTCGATCATCGACGGCTCGACGGAGCGCCCGTTTTTCATCGCCCCTGGCAGCAGGCAGTAGTAGTCGCTGTAGCCGTTCATCCACTGGTACTTGAGCGGGCTGTTGGCCATCACGAAGTCGAGCATCGCCGGGCCGTTGGCCAGGAACGCGGCCTGCTTCGCCGCCGTCGACCCGTCGCCGGCCACGGCGGCCAGGTACTCGGCGGCCAGCGCCGGCGTGTCCGGCACTCCGGCCGCCAGGATGACCGAGTTGTTGGGTATCCAGACGCCAGAGCCCGACCTGGCCAGCGATCCGCCGAACACGCTGGCCTTCTCCAGCACGACCGCGGACAGCCCGAGCTTGACGGCGGTCAGCGCGGCGGTCATCCCGGCCGCGCCCGCCCCGACGACCACTACGTCGTAGGTCCCGGCGACCGGGAGGCTGCTTGCCCGGGCGCGGCCGGGCGAGAACGCGCCGGCGCCGAACAGCAGGCCGGCGCCGGCCGCGGCGGTGCCGGCGAGGACCTGACGGCGGGTGAGAAGAGAGTTTTCAGGCATGGCGAACGCTCCGTGGGTGCGGTGCTGTCAGGACGCGACGCGGCTCCCCGGGCGAGCCGGTGACCAGAAGTTAGAACATGTTCTAATTTCAGTCAACCCTCCTGAGCGCGGGCCGCCACCAGACAGGTCATGACGCCTGGGGTGCAACCCGGACCCGTTCTGATGGATGGGTTTTGCCTGCTTAGATCTGCCCGTTTAGATTTGCTTGGCGCGGCCTGCCCAGTAGGGGTCGCGCAGGCGGCGCTTGTAGAGCTTGCCGTTGGGGTCGCGCGGGAGTTCCGCGACGTAGTCGATGGTCCGTGGCAGCTTGAACCTGGCGATCCGGCCGTCGAGGAAGGCCAGTAGCTCCGCGGTCAGGTCCGGTCCCGCCTGACGGCCGTCCGCGGGCTGCACGACGGCCTTGATCTCCTCGCCCCATTCCTCGTGCGGTATGCCGAACACGGCCACGTCGGCGACCGCCGGGTGACAGGACAGCTCGGCCTCGATCTCCGCCGGGTAGATGTTGACGCCGCCGGAGATGATCACGTCTCCCTTGCGGTCGCAGAGGTAGAGGTAGCCGTCGGCGTCGAGGTAGCCGACGTCGCCGACGGTGAACATGCCGTTGGCGCGCGCGGCGAGCGTCTTGTCCCTGTCCTTGTGGTAGTCGAAGGTGGAGGTGCCCATCCGCAGGTAGACGAGACCAGGCTGGCCCGCCGGGAGGTCGTCGCCGTGCTCGTCGAGTATGCGGACCTCCGAGCCAAGCCAGGGCCGGCCGACAGAGCCCGGCCGCTGCAGCCACTCCTGCGCGGTGATCCCTGTGCCGCCGCCCTCGGTGGCGGCGTAGTACTCGACGATCACCGGCCCCCACCAGTCGATCATCTTCCGCTTGACTTCCTGCGGGCACGGCGCGGCGCTGTGGATCGCGGCGCGCATGGAGCTGACGTCGTACGCCGACCTGACCTGCTCGGGCAGCGCGAGCAGCCGCCGGAACTGCGTCGGCACCATGTGCGTGTGGGTCACCCGGTGCCGTTCGATGAGCGCGAGCGCAGTCCGCGGGTCGAACCTCTCCATCAAAACCACTGGGTGGCCGAGCTGGAGCGAGATGGTGGCGAAGTTCAGCACCGCCGTGTGGTACAGCGGTGAACAGCACAGGTGCACGTGGCCGGCGAACGGCGCCAGGCCGAACAGGCCGAAGAACCATTTGCTCGCGGCAGGGACGGTGTCCGGGTCCTCGCCGGTGAGCGCGCGCCGCACGCCCTTGGGCCGGCCCGAGGTGCCCGACGTGTAGACCATGGGGGCGCCCGCAGTGCGCTGATCCGGGCGGCCCTCCGGGCCGGCGCCCAGGCTGGACAGCGGTGCGAATCCTTCGACCGCGCCGACCGCGAACCTGGCGGCGGGAGCGATCTGCGCCTGGTCCGCCGCTGCCCGCGCGGCGGCGGCGAACCGTTCGTCCGCCACGAACGCGGCCGCGCCGCTGTCGCCGAGTATGTAGGCGACCTCGGCGGCGGCCAGGTGCCAGTTGACCGGGACCACGTACAGCCCGGTCTCCATCGCGGCGAAGAACAGCGCGAGGGCCGCGGAACTGTTGGACAGCATCCCGGCCACGCAGTCGCCCGGGCGGAGGCCGAGCTCGCGCAGGCCCCGGCCGATCTGGTCGGCCTTGGCGGCCAGTTCCGCGTAGCACACGACCGCGCCGTCCGGCTCGATCACCGCCGGGCGGTCCGGTGCCTGCGCTGCGATGGTCCACAAGCCGACGTCAGTCACGGGGCTTTCTGTCACGGGGCTTTCAGTCACGAGGCCCAATCTAGAACGTGTTCTAAACTGGGACAAGCCATGAACTGCAACACGTTCTACAATGAGCCGGTGACAGCTACTCCGCTACGGGCGCCGATGGAGATCGCGTTCGACTACACGCGGTCGCTCGGGCCGGTGCTCGGCCAGTTCATGACCGCGCTCAGGGAGCGGCGCGTCCTCGGGGCGCGCAGCCCGGACGGCACGGTGCACGCGCCGCCGTTCGAGTATGACCCGGTTACGTTCTCGCCGCCCCGGGAACTGGTCGAGGTCGGCCCGGCCGGGTCCGTGCTCACGTGGACGTGGCTGGACAGGCCACTTCCCGGGCAGCCGCTCGACCGCCCGTTCGGGTGGGCGCTCATCCGGCTGGACGGCGCGGATACCGCGATGCTGCACGCGGTGGACGCCGGGTCCGCCGCCGCGATGCGGACCGGGATGCGGGTGACGCCGCGCTGGGCCGACGAGCGGGTGGGCAGCATCAGGGACATCGCATGCTTCGAGCCATGCGAGGCACCCGATGCTGCTGCGCCCGCGGCTCGGCCCGCGGCTCGGCCCGCGGCGGAGGACATCGCTCCGGTGACAATGACGGTCACCCCGGTGCGGCTGCGCTATGAGCACACCGCTTCGCCCGGCGAGAGCACGTACCTGCGCGGCCTGGCCGAAGGCCGGCTGACCGGGCAGCGGTGCCCCGCGTGCGGGAAGGTGTACACCCCGTCCCGCGGCACCTGCCCGGTTGACGGCGTGCCGGCCAGCGAAGAGGTCGAACTGCCGGACACCGGGACCGTCACCACCTTCTCGATCGTCAACGTGGCCTACCCCGGCCAGCAGGTCACGCCGCCGTACGTGGCGGCGGCGGTGCTGCTCGACGGGGCGGACATCGCCTTCCAGCACCTCATACTCGGCTGCGAGCCCGGCGAGGTGCGGATCGGCATGCGGGTGCGCGCGGTGTGGCGGCCGCGGGAGGAATGGGCCCCGTCGGCCTCGACCATCAGCCACTTCACGCCGACCGGCGAGCCGGACGCCCCGTACGAGACCTACGCGAGGCACATATGAGTGAGGTTGCCGTCATCGGCTTCGCGCAGTCGCCGTGCCGGGTTCGCGAGGACGCGACCACCGGCGGGGTGGAGATGCTGGTGCCGATCTTCGCGGAGGTGTACGCCGCTACCGGACTGAGCAAGGGCGACATCGGGTTCTGGTGCTCGGGGTCGTCTGACTACCTGGCCGGGCGGGCGTTTTCCTTCGTGCAGGCGGTGGACGCGATCGGCGCCGTCCCGCCGATCATGGAATCGCACGTGGAGATGGACGGCGCCTGGGCGCTGTACGAGGCCTGGGTGAAGATCATGTCCGGCGAGGCGGAGATCGCGCTGGCGTACGGCTTCGGCAAGTCTTCCGGGGCTGACTTGCGGCGGGTGCTCGCGCTGCAGCTTGACCCCTACCTGGTAGCACCGCTGTGGCCGGACGCGGTGTCGGTCGCGGCGCTGCAGGCGCGGCTTGGCATCGAGGCCGGGCTGTGGACCGAGAAGGACATGGCGGAGGTCGCGGCGCGCAGCCGGGCCGCCGCGGTCGGCAACCCGGCGGCGCAGGTGTCCGGTGAGGTCGCGATCGAGGACCTGCTCGCCCGGCCGTACGTGGCCGACCCGCTGCGTTCTCACGACTGCGCCCCGGTCGGCGACGGCGCGGCGGTCGTCATCCTCGCCTCCGGCGCGCGGGCGCGCGAGCTGTGCGAGCGGCCGGCCTGGATCACGTCGTTCGGGCACCGGATCGAGTCGGGGTCGCTCGGCGCCAGGGACCTGCTGAGTGTCGGAACCGGCGGCCTCGGCCTCGGCTCGGCGGGCGCGGAGCCGGTTCAGGTCGCCGAGCTGCACGCGCCGTTCACCCACCAGGAGATCCTGCTGCGCCGGGCGCTCGGCCTGAACGGCGAGACCGAGGTCAACCCGTCGGGCGGCGCGCTCTGCGGCAACCCGATGTTCGCCGCGGGGCTCGCCAGGATCGGCTGCGCGGCGCGGGCGATCATGTCCGGGCGCGCGTCTCGTTCACTGGGCCACGCGACAAGCGGGCCCGCGCTGCAGCAGAACCTCGTCTGCGTCATGGAGGCACTGTGACAACGGGAAGCACGGGGACAGTGCAAGCCGCGGTTCTCGGCGTGGGGCAGACCAGGCACCGGTCCAAGCGCACCGACGTGTCGATGGCGGGACTGTGCCGGGAGGCGGCGGACCGCGCGCTTGCCGACGCCGGGCTCACCTTCGCCGACATCGACGCGGTGGTGGCCGGGAAGGCGCCTGACCTGTTCGAGGGCGTGATGATGCCCGAGCTGTACCTGGCGGACGCGCTCGGCGCGGTCGGCAAGCCGCTGCTGCGGGTGCACACCGCGGGCTCGGTCGGCGGCGCCACCGGCATCGTCGCGGCCAACCTGGTGCAGGCTGGCATTCACCGGCGGGTGCTCGCGCTGGCGTGGGAGAAGCAGTCGGAGTCCAACGCCATGTGGGCGCTGTCGATCGCGCCGCCATTCAGCATCCAGGTGGTCGCGGGCGCCGGCGGGTACTTCTCGCCGCACATCCGGGCTTATATCCGCCGCAGCGGCGCACCGCAAGACATCGGGGCGATGGTCGCGGTCAAGGACCGGCGCAACGGAGCGCTTAACCCGTACGCCCACCTGCAGCAGCCGGACATCACGCTGGAGTCGGTGCAGGCCTCCCCCATGCTGTGGGACCCGGTGCGGTACGACGAGACCTGCCCGTCATCGGACGGCGCCTGCGCCGTGGTCATCGGAGACGAGGAGGCGGCCCTGGCCAGCCAGGGGCCGGTGGCGTGGATCCGGGCGACCGCGATGCGGACCGAGCCGACGATGTTCGCGGGCAAGGACCCGGTGAACCCGGCGGCGGGCGCCGCGGCCGCGGCCGAGCTCTGGCGCAAGGCCGGGATCACGTCACCGATCGACGAGATCGACGTGGCCGAGATCTACGTCCCGTTCTCCTGGTTCGAGCCGATGTGGCTGGAAAACCTGGGCTTCGCCGCCCCCGGCGACGGCTGGCGGCTGACCGCCGCGGGCGAGACCGCGCTCGGCGGGAAACTGCCGGTCAACCCCTCGGGCGGAGTGCTGTCATCGAACCCGATCGGCGCCTCGGGACTGCTCCGCTTCGCCGAGGCGGCCATGCAGGTGATGGGCAAGGCGGGCGCGCACCAGGTGGCCGGGGCGCGGACCGCGCTCGGGCACGCCTACGGCGGCGGGTCGCAGTACTTCTCGATGTGGGTGGTGTCTCGCGAAAAGTGAGCCCGGCCGCCGTTGCTTCGCAACTGCGCGCGGCCGCTGCGTGTAATACGAATCGTGTTACACTTCACACGTGGACGTTGTGACCGTGCGCGTGGACGAAAAGACGCGCAAAGAACTTGACCAGATAGTCGAAGAGCTCGGCGGGTCGACGTCTGAGGTGATCCGGAAGGCCATCCACCTCGCCTGGTTCACCACCATGCAGGACCGGATGCGCCGGGAGTCGGCCGAGATCGCCAGCGACCCGGCGGAGCGGGAGGAAGCGGAGCAGCTCCGCGAGTGGGCCCGTTACCTTGCTTCGTAAGGGTTCCGTTTACCTCATCACCTTGCCGGCGCGCACCGGTGATCACACGCAAGAAGGACGGCGCCACGCCGTTGTCGTGACCGCCACGAACTTCATCGGCTCAGTGGTGACGGTCGCGCCCGCCTCCACTTCGGCCCGGCCGAGCCTTACCCGGCCAGAAGCCGAGATCGAGGGCAGGAAATGCCGCATACTCCTCGAGCAGATGCTCGGCGTTGACATCACCAAGCTGAACAACTGGATCGGCGTCCTCGATGACGACGAAATGGACGCTCTCGACGACGCCCTGCGCCTCTACCACGGCCTCCTGTAGCACGGCGAGCGCCGAAGGCGCCGAGGATCACCAGCAGGCCAACCACGGTGGTAGCGATGGACGGCGTGTGCCGCGCCTGGACCGCCCGCACAACCAGCATGACTGCGGCGATGACCAGCATGCCATTCCACTGCCGTCGGCGGCCTCAAAGAGGTAAAAGTCCCGGCGCGGGGCCGGCTGCGGCGACCTAACGCTGGGCGGGTGGTTGCCTGGGCGGGACGGATCAGGAGCCCGTGTAGCTGACGGGCAGGTGCTTGATGCCGTTGAGCCAGCCGGAGCGCAGCCGCTCGGGCTGGCCGGACGGGCGGATGTCCGGCATCGCGTCGGCGATGGCGTTGAAGATCAGCCCGATCTCGAGCTTGGCGAGGCTGGCGCCCAGGCAGTAATGCGCGCCGAACCCGCCGAGGCCGACGTGCGGGTTGGGGTCGCGCAGGATGTCGAACCGCTCCGGGTGGTCGAAGACGTCCTCGTCGAAGTTCGCCGAGCGGTAGAACAGGCCGACCCGCTGCCCCTGCTTGATCCGCTCTCCGCCGAGCTCGGTGTCGGCGAGCGCGGTGCGCTGGAACACCGTGACCGGCGTGCCCCAGCGGATGATCTCGTCGGCCGCCGTTTCCGGCCGCTGCGCCTTGAACAGCTCCCACTGGCCGGGGTGGTCGAAGAAGGCCTGCATGCCATGGGAGATCGCGTTGCGAGTGGTCTCGTTGCCCGCCACCGCGAGCATGAGCACGAAGTAGCCGAACTCGTCCGACGACAGCTGTTCACCATCGATCTCCGCGTTGACCAGCTTGGTGACGATGTCGTTACGCGGGTTCTCCGTCCGGTCCTCGGCCATCTCCATGGCGTAGGCGAGCAGCTCCATCGCCGCCTCGATCCCTTCGGCCGCATACTCCGGGTCATCGCTGCCGACCATCTGGTTGGACCACTGGAAGATCTTCTTCCTGTCCTCCTGCGGGACGCCGATCAGCTCGGCGATCGCCTGCAGCGGCAGCTCGCAGGCGATGTCCGTGACGAAGTCGCCGGTTCCCTCGGCCAGCGCCGTGGCGACGATCCGCTCGGCCCGCTCGGCCAGGTTGTCCCGCATGCCGCGGACCGCCTTCGGCGTGAAGCCGCGGGACACGATGCCGCGCACCTTGGTGTGCTCCGGCGGGTCGATGTTCAGCAGGATCACCCGCTGCATCTCGATCGCGTCCCTTTCGATGCCCTCATGGAACCGGATCAGCGCGGTGTTCTCCCAGCTGGAGTACAGGTCGCTGCGCCGGGAGACCTCCAGGATGTCGGCGTGCCTGGTCACCGCCCAGAAGCCGTCGTCATCGAAGCCCGCGGAGCCCCTGCGCTGGGCGTTCCACCAGACCGGGGCCGCCCGGCGCAGCTCGGCGAACTCCTCGGTGGGAACCCGGCTGACGTAGAGGTCGGGGTCGGTGAAGTCGAAGCCCTGCGGGATGTCAGGTCCGGCCATGACCGCCTCCAGGTGATGCCTGAAATTGAAACATGTTCTATTTTAGGTACAGTACACGGGCTTGCCCGGCCGAACCATAGGCCAGCAACACGTTCCGTCAACGGGAAGGTGATCCTGATGGGTACCGCGGTGATCGTCGAGGCTGTGCGCACTCCGATAGGCAGGCGCGGCGGGGTGCTCGCTGGCCTGCATGCCGCGGAGGTCCTCGGCGCCGCGCAGGTCGCGCTGCTCGACCGGGCCGGCCTGGATCCCGCGGCGGCCGAGCAGGTCGCCGGCGGCTGCGTGACGCAGGCGGGCGAGCAGTCGAACAACGTCACAAGGACCGCGTGGCTGCACGCCGGCCTGCCGTACCAGACGGGCTGCCTGACCCTCGACGCCCAGTGCGGTTCCGGTCAGCAGGCCGTTCACCTGATCGCCGGCCTCATCGCGGCCGGCGCGATCAGCGTCGGCGTCGGCTGCGGGGTGGAGGCCATGTCGCGGGTGCCGCTGCGCTCGAACGTGGGCACCGGGGTCGGGACGCCGCGGCCGGACAGCTGGGACATCGACCTGCCGAACCAGTTCGTCGCCGCGGAGCGGATAGCCGGGCGCCGCGGCCTGACCCGCGCGGAGATCGACGCCTTCGGCCTCCGCTCGCAGACGCTGGCCCAGGCCGCCTGGGCGGAGGGGCGCTTCGGCCGGGAGATCACGCCGGTGAAGGCGTCGGGCGGCCTTGTCGACAGGGACGAGGGCCTGCGGGCGACCAGCCTGGACGCGCTTGCCCGGCTTACCCCGGTGATCGAGGACGGCGTGCACACGGCCGGGACGTCCTCGCAGATATCCGACGGCGCCGCCGCCGTGCTGCTGGCCGACGCCGGCCGGGCGCGGGACCTTGGCCTGCGGCCGCGGGCCAGGATCGTCGCGCAGTGCCTGATCGGCGCGGAGCCCTACTACCACCTTGACGGTCCGGTCGCGGCGACGGAACGGGTCCTCGCGGCCAGCGGCATGACGCTCGCGGACATCGACCTGTTCGAGGTCAACGAGGCGTTCGCTTCCGTGGTGCTGTCCTGGCTGCGGGTGCTGCGGCCCGACGAGGACCGGGTCAACGTCAACGGCGGGGCGATCGCCCTGGGGCACCCGGTGGGCGCGACCGGCGCCCGGCTGATCACCACCGCGCTGCACGAGCTTGAACGGCGCGACGCGAGCACCGCACTGATCACCATGTGCGCAGGCGGCGCCATGGCCACCGCCACCATCATCGAGCGCCTTTGACATCCTCCCCCGCCTGAAGGCAGGGGATTCCAACTCACGCGAGGAGCGCTGGTTGAGGTTCGCGGTTCAAGGGCCGGGTAGTCCCGTCGCCTCCCCGCGCTTTCACGGCGTGCCCCGCCGCGATGTTCCTGGCCGCGTTCACGTCAGCGTTGCAGGCGAAACCGCAGGCCACGCACCGGAACACAGGCCACGAACCGGTCGGCGTCCGCGGTGTCAAGGCCGATGAAGCCGAGGAACACCTTCGTAGGGAGCCGCAGCGCGAAATCTGAAATGAAGTCACATCTCCCGGTATGCCGCACGCGCTCCACAAGCGCGCGGCAAGTCTCGCGCATCGCCGACTCCGCGCGCTCGACGGGGCGAGAACCACCCGCAGGCCCCTTCACCCAGCACCGACGCGGCCGCCGCGGCGTTCGAGGAGGCAGGCATCGGGCCGCGAGATGTGGATCTGGCTCAGCTCCAGGACACTGAGTCGGGCGCCGAGATCATGCATCTCGCCGAGACAGGAGCGATTCCAGGCCGTGCATGAGCGAGGTGACCTGACGCGTCCCTGCTGAGGTCCAGGCGGTCCGGGTCGGTGAACCGGTCGGGATCCCTGTTGGCGGAGCTGACCGCCATGAAGACCCACTTCCCCGCCGGGATCAGCGCGCCGCCGACGCTCATGTCCCGGGTGGTGAACGGGTCGGTCGCGTGGTTGAGCGGGCTGGTGAACCGGAGCAGTTCCTCGACGGCCACCGGGAGCTGTGACGGGTCCGCGAGCAGCCGGGCGAACTCCTCGGGGTGGGTCAGCATCGCCAGCGCTCGATCGCTGGCTGAGCAGGACTCGCATCCCGAACGGTTGCGTGGTTTCCGCGACACGCGAAGCCACGAACCCGTTCTGCGTGCCTGGCTTTATCGGGGCGCGACCGTTTTCGAGTACTTGCGGCCGGATCATGATTGTTGTGTCCCGCGGCCGCTGCGAACGAGGTGTCCCGATGATCATTGAGCGTCACGACGACGTCACTCCCGCCGTGCTTGCAGTCATGCAGCAGACCGCTGACCCGCGCCTGCGGGAGATCATGACCTCGCTCGTCTCGCACCTGCACGCGTTCATCCGCGACGTCCGGCTCACCGAAGAGGAGTTCCAGTCGGCCGCCGCCATCCTCAACGAGATGGGCCAGGCCACCACCGACACCCACAACGAGGCGGTGCTCATGGCGGGATCCCTGGGCGTGTCAACGCTCGTCTGCCTGCTCAACAACGGCGACCGCGGCGCCACCGAGACACAGCAGAACCTGCTGGGGCCGTTCTGGAGAATGCACTCACCGCGGACGGCCAACGGCGGGTCGATTGTCCGCTCCGCGACGCCCGGCCCGGCCCTGTTCGTCAACGCGCGGGTACAGGACGCCAACGGCGGTCCCGTCGCCGGGGCCGAGGTGGACGTGTGGCATTCCTCGCCGGTCGGGCTGTACGAGCAGCAGGACGCCGGGCAGGCGGAGATGAACCTGCGCGGCAAGCTCGTCACCGATGAGCAGGGACGCTTCTGGTTCCGCACGGTGAAGATGGCCGGGTACCCCATCCCCACGGATACCGTCGTGGGCCGGCTCCTCGCGGCGCAGCAGCGCCACCCGTTCCGCCCTGCGCACCTTCATGTCCTGATACTCAAGGAGGGCTTCAAGGCGCGGATCTCGCAGGTCTACGCGGACGACGACCCGCACCTCGACACCGATGTCCAGTTCGGGGTCACCCGCGCGCTGATCGGCGACTTCCAGCGGCACGACGAACCGCACCCGGACGACCGCGGAGTGCAGGCGCCCTGGTACTCGCTCGACTACACGTTCACCCTCGA
>Ga0335085_10013488_pt1 | contig 11982 bp, 12 predicted proteins | sample Lox_Sample_45_FD_206712 | JGI IMG/M metagenome (GOLD analysis project Ga0335085, IMG submission 206712) | Soil microbial communities from Loxahatchee National Wildlife Refuge, Florida, United States - Lox_Sample_4.5 | ecosystem: Environmental > Terrestrial > Soil > Wetlands | place: USA...
CTCGTCGATCATCACCGCGACGAGCAGCCGCGGCGCCGAGGCCGGCGCCAGGCCGACGAAGGAAGACACGTAGCGGTCTTCCGCGTAGCCGTTGCCCGCGACTTTGTGCGCGGTCCCCGTCTTGCCCGCGACACGATATCCGGCGATGCCGGCGCGCGGTGCCGTCCCGCCAGGCTTCACCACCAGTTCGAGCATGGCGCGCAGCTCGCGGGCCGTAGTCGCCGACATCACCTGCTGCCCCACCGCCGGCTCGTCGTGCCGCAGCAGCGCGAGCGGCTGCAGCAGCCCGTCGGTCGCGAACACCGTATAGGCTCGCGCAAGCTGCAGCAGGCTCACCGAGATGCCATGACCGTACGACAAGGTGGCCTGCTCGATTGGCCGCCAGCGCTGATAATCGCGCAGGCGTCCGGCGACCTCGCCCGGGAAGCCAAGCTGAGGCGAGCTGCCGAATCCCGCGGCGGAGAGCATGTGCCAGAGCGCTTCACGCGGGATCGACAGGGCGAGCTTGGCCGCACCCACGTTCGAGGATTTCTGGATCACCTGCCCCACGGTGAGCGCGCCTTCGGGATGGGCATCGTGGATCGTCGCGTTGCCGATGGTCAGATAGCCGGGAGCGGTCTGCAGCACGCTGCCCGGCTCGACGACACCGGCCTCGAGGGCAGCCGCGACGGTGAATGGCTTGAGGGTGGAGCCGGGCTCGAACAGATCCGTGATGGCGCGGTTGCGTGCCCGGCGCGTATCGAGCGTCGCCCGGTTGTTGGGGTTGAACGCAGGCAGATTGGTGAGCGCCAGCACCTCGCCGGTTGACACGTCCAGCACGACGATGCCACCGGCCTTGGCGCGGTGCTCGACCAGCGCGGCCTTCAGCTCGCGATAGGCCAGGTACTGCAGCTTGCGATCGATGGCCAGGGTCAGGTCGCGGCCTTGAACCGGCGCTTGGATGCTTTCGGCATCCTCGACCACGCGCCCGAGGCGGTCCTTGATGACGCGCCGACTGCCCGGCTTGCCCGCCAGCCAGTCTTGATACGCGAGCTCAAGACCTTCCTGGCCGCGGTCGTCCACGTCGGTGAATCCGATGAGATGCGCGGTGACTTCTCCCGCCGGATAGTAGCGACGGTACTCGCGCTTGAGCGAGATCCCGGGCAGGGCGAGCTGCACCACCTTGGCCGCAAGCTCCGGCGGCAGCTGGCGCTTAAGGTAGACGAACTCGCGATCGGTCTCCGAGAGCCTGCGCTTCAGCTCGTTGTCGTCGAGCTCCAGCAGGGCGGCGAGCCGGTGGCGCTGAGCAGGGCTGATGTCGACTTCTGCCGGGGTGGCCCAGACGGACTCCACGGGCGTGGAAATCGCGAGCGGTTCTCCGTACCGGTCCGTGATCATGCCGCGATGCGCCGGGAGCTCGAGGATGCGGCTGTAACGCGACGCCCCCTCCTGGCGCAGGAAGTCGTTGCGCCAGACCTGCAGGTACATGGCGCGTGCTGTGACCACACAAAAGCACAACAGCAGCAGCGCCAGAAGGACGCGTGCTCGCCCCGCTGGGAGGCGTAGATGCAGCGCCGGATGGAGCGGTGCCTTCACGGGGTATCTCTCCGCGGTGCGGCGGTCGACTGGACGCCGGCAGCCAGGACGCGCACGCGGTCGGGCGAGGGCACTCGCATCTGGAGATATCCGCTCGCGATCTTCTCGATGCGCGCGTGCATGGCCCAAGTGCTCTGCTCGAGCTGCAGCTGTCCCCACTCCACCTCGATCTGCTTGGCAATCTCCTGCTCGCGAGTGAGCTGGGCGAACAGCGCGCGCGATCTGTGTTGCGAGGTGACCAGGGCCAGCGCGCAGATGAGCAGCACGCAGCACAAGATGGTGTTGACCCTGATCACGCGGCTGCTACCTCGCGGCCGCCGCAACCGGCAGCTTCTCGGCCACGCGCAGAATGGCGCTGCGTGCGCGCGGGTTGTCCGCGATCTCGGCGGCCGTGGGGCGCACAGGCTTGCCCACGATGCGCAGCCGCGCCGGGGCGCGGTCGGCCTCGCGCACCGCCATGCCGCGTGGAACCGGCGCGGGCTGTGCATGCCGCCGCATGAACTGCTTGACGATGCGGTCCTCCAGCGAGTGGAAGCTGATCACAACCAGGCGGCCACCGGCAGCGAGCAGCTCCAGACCCTGAGACAGGGCTAGCGGTAGTTCTTCAAGCTCTTGATTGACGAAAATCCGTATAGCCTGGAATGTCCTCGTCGCCGGAGCCTGGCCTGGCTCGCGCGTGCGAACGACCTCTTCCACGATCTGGGCAAGCTGTCGGGTGGTGCGGAGAGCTCCCCGCGATCGAGCCGCAACAATCGCTCTTGCAATCGGCCGAGCAAACCGTTCTTCGCCATAGGTCTTGATCACCTCCCGGATCTGGTTTTCAGAGGCATGGGCCAGCCACTGCGCGGCTGTCATTCCGCGGCTCGTATCCATCCGCATGTCGAGCGGTCCATCCAGCCTGAAGCTGAAGCCCCGCTGTGCAGTCTCCAACTGCGGAGAAGACACGCCGAGATCCATCAAGATCCCGTCGAGCCGATCGATCCCTTGTGCCGCGGCGAGCTCCGCCAAGCGACCGAAGTTGGCATGCAGCAAGGCGAGGCGGGTGTCGGTCAGATCTGCGGCGCCGCTCACGGCCTGCGCGTCCCGGTCCAACGCGAGCAGCCGCCCCCTCGCGCCCAGCCGGTGCAGGATCTCCCGGCTATGACCGCCGCCGCCGAACGTGCAATCCACATACACTCCATCCGGTTCGACCCTCAGCGCGTCGACCGCCTCCGCCAGGAGGACGGGTCGGTGAACGCCCGCGCTCAGAGCGAGATGCCCTCCAGCTCGGGAGGGACCCCGTCCTCGTTCAGCGCGATCGATTTCTCCATCTGCGCGGACCACTTCGCTTCATCCCACAGCTCGAAGCGCGCACCTTGTCCAACCAAGGCGACGTCCTTTTCCAGCGCCGCGAACTTGCGCAACGGCGCCGGGATCAGAATGCGGCCGGCTCCATCGAGCTCCACATCCGAAGCGTTCCCGACGAGCAACCGCTGCAGGTCGCGAGTGCGCGGGTTGAAGCTCGACAGGCTCATGAGCTTCTGCTGGATCGGCTCCCAATCACTGGCCGAGTAGACCAGCAGGCAGGAAGCGGAATCCGCAGTAACCACTAACTTCCCGCCACCGCGAAGCTGGAGCACCTCGCGAAACTTGGCCGGGATCGCAAGTCGGCCCTTACTATCGAGCGTCAGTGATGTAACCCCTCGGAACACGTAGCTCCCTGATCTTTTGGGATCTCCCACGATCCCCCACTTTCCCCCACTTCTATGCACTATAGTGAAACAATCCGGCCGGGTCAAGTGGGCCGAACTGATTTTTGCCTTTGCGACAATGACTTACCGAAGAGACCTGAGACGGAGACAGAAGCCAGAAAAGAAGCACAGAAAAATAAGTGGATACAGCGCTTATCAGAGGTAATTTCTAGAAGTTGCAGAGGTCACCGCACCGCGCAAGCTGCGCGCGCGGTGGGCATGGGAAGAAGGTAAGGTGAAGCTGGCCTGTAAGCCGGGTTCTGTCCGGGGGCGTACCCCTTGGGCAGTCATTCATCTTGGCCACCGGTCGCCCGGCGGCTCTAGCAGCCGACCCGGGAGCAGCGCGAGCCACGCTATCGCTCCCCTATTTGGCCTTGCTCCGGATGGGGTTTGCCGTGCCGCACCTGTTGCCAGGTCCGCGGTGGGCTCTTACTCCACCGTTTCACCATCGCCGGTCTCGTTTCCGAGACTTAGGCAGACTGCTCTCTGTTGCACTTTCCGTCGCCTCACGGCGCCCGGCCGTTAGCCGGCATCCTGCTCTCTGGAGCCCGGACTTTCCTCTGCACGAGCCAAAGGTCATGCAGCGACTGCCCAGCCAGCTTCACGGAGGTATTTTACTTTAGATCAGCAGGCAGGAGCCGCAGTTCACGCGGACGGCGCACTGCTGTGAATATTCCCAGCAGGGGGCGGCGTGTCCTGAGGCGCGTCACGACCGAGAGCGAGGTTTCCCGTCTCCTCGGCCTCCTCGCGCGGGAACGAAGCGCCGGCCTCACCTCTGTACCGTGCATGTCGCCTTGACTTCATGCGCGGGATGGACTAAGCGTAAAGCAAGAGCAGAACAAGAAGTCAACGTTCTCAGGGAGCCCAGCGCAGGGTCGCGCCCGCCGTGACCCTGCGGGCGAGGAGGTCAACATGAGACGGAGGCTGTACTTTCTGCTGCCCGATCTGGCGAGCGCCAAGCAGTCTGTGGAGGATGTGCTACTGGCGCGTGTCGAAGCGAAGCATATCCACGTTCTTGGGCGCCGTGGCGCAGACCTCGGCGATCTGCCCGAGGCCAGCGTGTTTCAGAAAACCGACCTGGTGCACGGGGCCCAGACCGGCATCGTTCTCGGTGCCATCGCGGGAGCCGCGCTGGGCGCGCTGCTGGTGGCTTATCCCCCAGGCGCCGTCCATCTGCAGGCGGTCACGATCCTGGTCGGTGCGCTGATCGGCGCGTGCTTCGGGCTCTGGTCGGCGAGCTTGGTGGGTGCCTCAGTTCCGAACTCCAGGCTCAAACAGTTCCAACGCTGGATCGATGAGGGCAAGTTGTTGCTGATGGTCGACGTGCCTTACTCCCGGTCCGAGACGGTCACCGAGCTCGTCACCCGGCGCCACCCGGAAGCCGTGCCGGGAGGAACAGAACCGACCATCCCCAGCTTCCCTTGATGGCTGCTTCCTCGCGTTGACGGGCGCCGCGGCTGCGTCAAGCTTGCCGTAGCGCCCAAGACACGACGCCGCCAGCGCGCAAGGGCACCAGCGTGTGCTTTCCGAGCGGTAGTTCCTCGGGCACTCGCCACTCGCGCCGGATCAGCGTCAGGCGATCGCGATTTCTCGGCAGTCCGTAGAAGTCCGCGCCGTGGAACGACGCAAACGCTTCGAGCCGGTCCAGCGCTCCCGCACCGTCGAACGCCTCCGCGTAGAGCTCGATGCCCGCATGAGCGGTGTAGATGCCGGCGCAGCCGCAATCGTTCTCCTTGGCGCTGCGAGCATGCGGGGCACTGTCGCTCCCGAGAAAGAACTTGCTGCTGCCGGAGATGGCCGCCTGCACCAGCGCCTTGCGGTGCGCCTCGCGCTTGAGCACCGGCAGGCAGTAGTGATGAGGTCGGAGACCACCGTGGAACAGCGCGTTGCGGTTGAGCAGCAGATGGTGCGCGGTGATCGTCGCAGCCACCGTGGCTCGGGCCTCTCGCACGAAATCGACCGCCTCCTCGGTGGTGATGTGCTCCAGCACCAGTTTCAGCTGCGGAAACCGCCGCACCAGTGGAGCGAGGATACGGTCGATGAAGACCTTCTCGCGGTCGAACACATCCACTTCGGCATCCGTGACTTCCCCGTGCATCAGCAGCGGCATCCCGAGCTCGGACATGACCTCGAGCGTCGCGAAGCATCTGCCGATCTCGGTCACGCCGGATTCGGAGTTCGTGGTGGCGCCAGCCGGGTAGTACTTCACTGCGTGCACGATGCCGCTCGCCCGCGCGCGGCGGATCTCCGCCGGCTGCGTGTTGTCCGTGAGGTAGAGCGTCATGAGCGGCTCGAACCTGGCCGTGCGCGGCAGCGCTGCGAGAATCCGGTCTCGGTACTGGAGCGCCAACGCCGTGCTCACTACCGGAGGCTTGAGGTTGGGCATGACGATAGCGCGCGCGAAGCGCAGCGCCGTGTCGGGCAGCACCGATCGCAGCGCGTCCCGGTCCCGCAGATGCAGGTGCCAGTCGTCGGGTCTCGCGATCGTGATCTCGTCCATTCGGCGCGCTCAGCTGCGCGGCATGCACAGCGCGTCAACGATCCCGTTTCAGTTCCAGCGCCCGGGCGTAGAGCGCATTCTTCCTCGCTCCGCTGATCTGCGCCGCAAGCTGTACCGACTGTTTCAGGGGCAGCTCGCGCAGCAGGACCTCCAGTGCGTGCTCACCGGCACCTTCAGCCCGCACAGGTGCTTGCGCCGCCCCTTGGACGATCAGCACGAACTCTCCCCGGCTGCGGTTCGGATCCTCGGACAGCCAGCGCGGAGCGTCGGCGAGCGCGCAACTGTGGAAATTCTCGAACACCTTGGTGAGCTCACGGGCGATGACCACCTCCCGCTCAGGACCCAGAACCTGCGCCATGTCGGCCAGACTCTGGCCGATGCGCTGTGGCGCCTCGAAGAAGACCAAGCGATACGGAAGCGGCGCCAAGATTGCGAGCGCGTCTCGCCGAGCAGATGTTTTGGCAGGCAGGAAGCCGTAGAACAGGAAATGCGGGTCGCTCACGCCGGCCGCCGATAGCGCCGCGCTGACGGCGCTCGGCCCCGGCACAGGAACTACGCGCAGGCCGGCTGCGCGCACGCGTGCAACCAGCACTGCACCCGGGTCGCTGATGCCCGGAGTACCCGCGTCGGTGACATAGGCGATCGCCTCGCCGGCCTGGATCCGCCGCACGATCTCGGCGGCCGCTCGCGCTTCGTTATGCTGGTGCAGGGCGAGCCGCGGGGTACGCAAGCCATAGTGCGACATCAACCGCCGAGTAACCCGCGTGTCCTCCGCCGCTACCGCGTCCACCGCGCCGAGCACGTCGAGCGCGCGCAGCGTGATGTCGCGCAAGTTCCCCAGTGGAGTTGCCACGACATATAATGCCGCGTCCACCTGTCCGTGGGCGTCGCTATGCAACGTTCAATCGCCTCTGCCCTGATCCTGGCGCTACTATACTGGTGCGGATGCGACCTCGCCAATCACGCAGCCCGCGCGCAGACGACAGAGGCTGCAGGTCGGGCTGGACCGCACATCGCGGTGCTGCTCCCGCTGAACTCGACCTCGATCGGACGGCAGGCGGACGCCGTGCGGCTCGGCGTTCTGGAGGCCGCGAAAGTTCATCGTGCCACCACGCTGCCCGTCGTCATCCATGCCACCACCGACGAAGCCTATGACATCGTGCAGGCGTACGAAGAGGCCGTACGCGCCGGGGCCCAGCTTGTCATCGGACCGCTCACGCGCAGCGCGGTGACAGCGCTGTCGGGGACCAAGCTGGTGACAGTGCCCACGCTCGCACTGAACGCGCCGGAGCTGGAGAGCGTGCTGCCGCAGGAGCTCTACATCTTCGGCCTGCAGATCGAAAACGAGGCCAAGCAGCTGGCACAGCTCGCCCGGCAGCAGGAGCGCAAGACCGCGGTGGTCGTCGCGACCGACTCGGCCCTGTCCCGCCGCCTCGGACAGGCATTTGCCGACGAGTTCGTGCGCCGTGGCGGGCTGATCCAGGACGAGTTCGTCTACACCACCGACGCCCCGAGCCTGATGAAGCTGCGCGATTCGCTCACCAGTGCATCGGGAACCGTCGTCTTCCTGGCGCTGGACGCCGCGCGCGCCCGGCAGATCCGCCCGTATCTCGGCGCCTCCACGCCGATCTTCGCCACTTCTCTGGTGCACACGACCAACGATGCCCTCGCCAACCGCGACCTGAACGGAGTGTATTTCGTCGACATGCCTTGGCTGCTCACGCCGGACCACCCGGCCGTCATGTCCTATGCCCGACAGGAGCAGGCCGGGCTCGAGTTCCAGCGGTTCTATGCTCTGGGCATCGACGGCTACCGCATCGCGCAGGACCTGCTGCGCGGTCCCCCGGGTGAGGCTCCGCTCGACGGGGTCACCGGCTACATCACGCTGGGGCGAGACCACCGCTTCCTGCGCGAGCTGATCCCAGCCCAGTTCAGCCAGGGCGAGACCCGCGTGCTGGGCGAAGGGCTCTCCCGCATCCCGCAATGACCTGCGGCTGAGTGGCCAAGCATGAACCCCGACGGGGCGCAGGCTGAGGCTCTCGCCCTGAGCTTCCTTCTAGGCCAGGGCCTCGAGCTCAAGGCGCGCAACTACGCATGCCGGTCCGGCGAGATCGATCTCATCCTGCTCGAGGGTGAGACGCTGGTGTTCGTCGAGGTCCGCATGCGGCGCAGCCAGGCCTTCGGGGGTGCGGCGGAGAGCATTACAAGGCGCAAGCGCGCGCGGCTACTCTCCGCCGCCCGTCACTACCTCGCGCATCAGCGCGAAATTCCCGCTTGCCGCTTCGACGCCGTGCTCGTGGACGCGCAGGGTGAGCCGACGTGGATCAAGAACGCCTTCGATGAATGAGCTTGTCGTTTGCGAGCGACCGCGGCGGCTGGAACGCGTGCGATAATTTGCGCTTGGCATGGAACTGCAAGGGTCATCATGGATCTGACTAGGCGGATCAACCAGCACTTCACCGACAGTGCGCAACTCAAGATGCAGGCCGCCGCGCTGCTGGCCGAGCCGCTGCGCCAGGCGGGAGAGCGTATGGCCCAGTGCCTCGCAAAACAAGGCAAGATCCTGGCGTGCGGCAACGGCGGCTCGGCGGCCGACGCCCAGCATTTCAGCGCAGAGTTGCTCAACCGCTTCGAGGTGGAGCGGCCGCCGCTCGCCGCGATCGCTCTCACCACGGACTCCTCCACGCTCACTTCGATCGCCAACGATTACCAATATGACGAGGTGTTCGCGAAGCAAGTGCGCGCACTGGGCCAGCCCGGGGACCTGCTCCTGGCGATCTCCACGAGCGGCAATTCGCGCAACGTGATCGCCGCCATCCACGCAGCGCACGAGCGCGGTATGGGGGTGATCGCGCTGACCGGAAGAAACGGCGGAGCCATGGGGCAGATCCTGGGTGACGGCGACATCCATCTGTGCGTCCCGCACGCCAACACCGCGCGGATCCAAGAGGTGCACATCTTGTGTCTGCACTGCATGTGCGACGCGATCGACTACTTGCTGGCGGGGGCCCACTAGGACATGAAGCATGCATTGCTGCTCGCCAGTCTTCTGGCGCTGACCCCGGCGCTGCACGGTTGTGTCCCGGCGGTGGTGGCGGGGGGCGGCGCGGCGGTGCTGGTCGCGGACGACCGCCGCAGCAGCGGCACGATGATGGACGACGAGGTGATCGAGCGCAACGTGGACGCTCGCATCAACGAGAAGTACGGCAAACGCGTGCACATCGACGTCACGAGCTACAACCGGTTCGTCCTGCTCGTGGGTGAGGTTCCCGACCAGGAGGTCAAGGACGACATCGGTGCCATCGCTCTGGGCGTGGAGAACGTCCGCAACGTGCAGAACGACCTCGCCATCGGGCCGCTCCCGTCGACCAGCACCTCTGCCAACGACGCCTATCTCACGAGCGTGGTCAAGGCACGCTTCGCGGGTCAGGCCAAATTCCACCCGAACCACGTCAAGGTCGTGACCGAGAATGGCGTGGTATTCCTGATGGGCTTGGTGACACACAAGGAGGGCGATGAGGCGGCGGAGATCGCCAGCACGACCAGTGGGGTCGAGAAGGTCGTAAAGGTCTTCGAGTACATCGACTAGCGGGAAGCTGCGAGACCGCTATCGCGTCGGCCCAGCGGCAGAGCCAAAGGCGCGCCGGGCGGCTGTGTACAGCTCCAGCGTCGCGCGTCTGGCGCGAGCATGATCCACGATCGGCGGTGGATAGTCCCTTCCGATCACCGCGCCGTATGCGGCCTGCTCGGCGCCGGTCAGCTGCCAGGGAGCGTGGATGTGTCGGTCCGGTACTTGCCGTAGCTCCGGTACGTACAGGCGGATGAAGCGTCCCTGCGGGTCAAACCTCTGCGACTGGGTGATCGGATTGAAGATCCGGAAGTAGGGCTGCGCGTCGCAGCCGGTCGAAGCCGCCCACTGCCACCCGCCGTTGTTGGCGGCGAGGTCGAAATCGGTCAGCTGGCGGGCGAAATAACGCTCGCCCGAGCGCCAATCCACATGCAGGTCCTTCACCAGGAACGAGGCTGCCACCATGCGCAGACGATTGTGCATGTAGCCGGTCTGATTGATCTGCCGCATCGCGGCGTCGACCAGCGGGTAACCGGTGCGGCCCTGACACCAGGCCAGGAAATACTCCTCCCGATTGGGGAATGGAATACGGTCGAACTCGGGCCGGAACGTGCGGTCCACGAGATGCGGATGGTGGTACAAGAGCATGAAATAGAACTCACGCCAAATCAGCTCCGAGAGCCAGGTCTGCGGTCCCCGCGTGCGACGGGCCGCGGCCACCCGCACCAACTCCCGGATGGATAAGGTACCGAAGCGCAGATGCGCTGACAGGTAGGAAGGGCCTCTGAGCGCGGGGTAGTCACGTTGGTCGTGGTACCGATCGATGCGCGTCACGAACTCCCGGAACCATGCCCTTGCGCCCGAGCTCCCCGTAGGGAGCCCGATCTGTCTCAGGTTCGTGCGGCGAAAGCCTAGAGCCTCCAGGGACGGGATGTCGACTTCGAGCCGGGGTGCCAGGGCGGAGCTGCGTGCCTGCGTCGGGAACGCGCATAGGCTGGTCCCCTGCAGTCGGTGCAGCCAGGCGAGCTTGTACGGTGTAAACACGCTGAAAGGTCGCCCCTCGCGGGTCAATACCTCCCCTTTCTCGAAGACGACCTGATCTTTATACAGGTGGAAGGCGATGCCGATAGCGTGCAAGGCCCGCTCCACCTCCAGGTCTCGCTCGATCGCCGCAGGCTCGTAGTCTTGGTTGGCGTACACCGCCTGCACACCCAGCCGGTGAGCGAGCAGCGGGACCTCGTCTCGCGCCCGTCCGTGCAAGACGACGAGGCCGCCGCCGAGCACGCGCAGGCTCGCATCGAGCTCGAGCACGCATGCATGGACGAACTCCACACGCCGGTCCTGCCGTGGCAAAGGGTCCAGGATGTCGCGGTCGAATACGAACACACACCAAACCGAGTTGCTCTGCGCGAGTGCGTGGTATAGGGCAGCATGGTCATCGACACGCAGATCGCGCCGGAACCACGTCAAGGCTCGGTGGTGACGCATGTTGCTCGCCTAGCCCGCTTCGATGCGGCGGGGTGGCCCGGCCGCGAGCGCCCGCAGGCTCGCTCAGTCTGCGGGGGTACGCAGCTGTGACCAGGGCATCAGCAGCGTGTCTGCGCTCTGCTGCTTGGCTTCGGCGTGGAAACCGAGGTATTCGGTGAGCCCGCGGCAGCGGGCGGGCGTTCGGCGGACGCTGTCGGTCTTGTGGGTAGCGCCCGTCGCCGGTGCCGCCTCCAGCGCGGAGGACTTACTCGCGCCGCCTGGGCATGAGGTGTGCGCCATAGGACCGGCGCTGTCGCCGGCTCCGGACATCCCGGCAGTGGCCGAAACCGCGGCTGCGCCCAACGCGATTCCCAGTAGCAGCTGTGTCATCCTCACCATCATCTTGTCTCGATCTAGTTGAGTCGTCGGCTCCTAGCGTACGGCGTAGCCGGGCGACTGTCAAAGCGAACAGCACCCGCCAGGGCCACTCGAGCCGAGCACGGTCCCATGCCGTCGCCATAAGATGCAGTCGGCTCCCCACTCGGATACCATGCGGTGGGCGCGCCAAACACGCGGTCTCGCGCAACCAACCGACCCATCCGGCATAGGAAACCAAGCGTCCCGATCTGCAGATTCCTCACGCCAGGGACAGGTAGGCGTCGCCGCGCCATCGGCGACATCGGCACGTCGCGGCACAGCTGAGAAGCGAACGCCGTCCGAGAAACGCCGTGGCGATGTCCGCGAAGCGCGGCCCACTTCTTCGGTCCGCCACCGCACGCGCCCGGCCTGTATCATGCAGCGATTCGCGCGACCGCCATGTCCACCAGCCTGCAGTTCGAACACAAGCTCTGCCCGCCCGACCAGCTCGGCAAGCGTCTGGGCGCCCTGCGGCGCCCGCTGGTGTTCACCAACGGCTGCTTCGACATCCTCCATCGCGGCCACGTCACTTACCTGTCGCAGGCCCGTGCGCTCGGGGCGAGTCTCTTGGTTGCACTCAACTCCGATGGTTCGGTACGCCGCCTGGGTAAGGGGCCGGAGCGCCCGGTGAATTGCCTGGAAGACCGTACGGCGGTGGTCGCGGCTCTCGAGTCGGTCGATCTGGTGAGCTGGTTCGAAACCGACACGCCTCTGGAGCTGATTCT
>Ga0335085_10013489_pt1 | contig 11982 bp, 7 predicted proteins | sample Lox_Sample_45_FD_206712 | JGI IMG/M metagenome (GOLD analysis project Ga0335085, IMG submission 206712) | Soil microbial communities from Loxahatchee National Wildlife Refuge, Florida, United States - Lox_Sample_4.5 | ecosystem: Environmental > Terrestrial > Soil > Wetlands | place: USA: Florida...
CGATGGAGTCGATCACGCGCACGGTGTCGCTTTTGCGTAGCTGTTCCAGTTCGGCAATCACCTCGCCGTGGAAATCGGGGTGATTGAACCCCAAGACGATGAGCTGCACCGGCCCAATTGCCATGTCTGATCCTCCATTGCTCCCGGCCAGTCCCACCTGGTCCTGGCCACTTTCGGGCTGTCCAGCCGTGCTCCGCGCTCCTGACTGGCATGGATTGTCGCCGGGTCATGATGACTCCCGCCCCATCCGGAAACGCCGGAACCTTGATTGCCGCCCCTTGCTCGCCTACGCCATCGATCGCACCACCCGCGGGCTGCCGAGGCATCGCCCCGACAGGATGAAACCCGAGAAGTCGCAGCATCTCCTGTGCCATCGGATCTAAGCCACCACCGGGCCCACCGTTGTCCGGACAACAGGACACCCTACGTGTGTCTTATATGTCCGTTTTGCACCTTTTCGTTTCTGATCTTGATGGCCCGTTCCGGCACCCTTTAGTCATGATGTCCGGCTGCGTCACACCCATGCATCATCTTGATGATCATGGAAGTCCCGCCGCGGCTGGCGGTGGATTAGCCGGTGGCGGTTGTTGCGACCCTGAGCAAAGGCTACGACCTGGAGTACATCTGGCGGCAGGTCGACCGCGGCCCGGCCAAGGACGCTGCCGGCTATTACATCCAGGCCAGCGAGAGCGGCGGGGAGCCACCCGGCCGCTGGTGGGGCCCCGGTGCCCGGGCCCTTGGCTTCGAGCATGGCCAGACGGTCGAGCGCAAACCGTACGACCTGCTGTTCGGCGAGCGCAAAGCGCCCGACGGCACCCCGCTGAGCAGGCCTCCGGACGGCGGCCGGAAGATCGCGGACTTGTATGCCCGGCTGCTGGCCGCCGAGCCGCACGCCACCGCCGACCGTAGGCACGAACTGCGGATCGAAGCCGCCAAGCAGGCCCGGCAGAGCCCTATCTTCTTCGACCTAACCGTGTCGCTGTCCAAGTCGATCTCGATCTTCCACGCCTCCCTGGGTGAGAATGCCCGCCTGGCCCGCGAGGCTGGCGACCAGCAAGGCGATGCGTACTGGTCTGCCCTGGTCGACGAGGTCGACGACATGATCTGGGAGGCGGTGCATGCCGGGTTCGGTTACTTCCAGCGCGAGGCCGGGTACACCCGCACCGGATCCCACGGCACCCGCGTCCACGGCCGCGAAACCGGCCAGTGGCACGAGGCCGATCTAGCCGTTGCGCACTGGTTGCAGCACACGTCCCGCGACGGCGACATGCAGTTGCACGTCCACTCCCAGATCGCTCACGTCGCCCGGACAACGACCGATGGGAAGTGGCGCGCCCCGGACTCCATCGGTTACAACGAGCACATCGGCGCCGTCGCCGCGATTGTCTCCCAGCACCTGGAAGAAGCTCTCACCAAGAGGTTCGGCCTGGAATGGACAGCCCGCGACGACGGCCACGGGTTCGAGATCAAGGACATCAGCGGCGAGATGATGCGCATGTTCTCCTCCCGTCGTGAGTCGATCAACGCAGACCTGCGCGACCGCGCGTCGCGATTCGAGCAGCAGTATGGCCGTAAGCCCTCCCAGCGCGAACTCGCGCACCTCGCGCAAGCCGCCAACTTCAAGACGCGCAACCCCAAGCAGGGGACCCTGGATGTCGCGCAGGCGCACGCGGGCTGGGCGGACAAGCTCGCGCGGACCCTCGGCGTGAGCCTGGCCTCGGTCGCGCCGTCGGTGTGGCACGCCGCAACCGGCCGCGCGGACGCGCACGCGTACGGCGCAGACGCCACGCTCCTCCTCGAGCTCGAGCTGGCCCGCGCGGCACAGAAGGCGGTCGCGCTGGCCCAGCAGGAAAAGAGCACGTGGACCCGCGCGGACGTGATCAAGTACCTGGGCCGGGTCCTGCCCAGGACCGGAATGGACCCCGCGGCAGCCGCCGCGCTCCTCGAAGGCCTCGTCGACCGCGCGCTGCGCTCGGAGTTCGAGCCGGTCACCTGCCTGGAAGCACCCGAACCGGCCGAAGTCCCGCGCAGCCTGCTGCGCGCGGACGGGCGCAGCGTCTACCAGCGACACGGCGGGATCCGGTACGCTACCCGCGCGCAGCTGGTCATGGAAGAACGCATGCTCGCGCAAGCCCGCGCGGACAACGCGCCGCGCCTGACCCGCGCGCAAGCCGCGCACGCGCTCGGCGCCGAACCCGCGCAACTCGACGCCGCGCTGACCGGACGCGCGGACGCCACGCAAGACACGCGCACGCGCACCGGGCTGCGCACCGACCAGGCCGCCGCGGCGCACTCGGTCCTGACCGACGGCACGCGCGTATCGGTGATCAACGCCCCCGCCGGATCCGGTAAGACCCGCGTGCTGACCGACACCGCCCGCGCGTGGGCCACGGCGGGGCTGGGCCCGGTGGTCGGGATCACTGCGTCGCAATCCGCGCGCAACACCCTGGCAGCTGGAGTGCCGGTGTCATACAACGCCGCCCAGTTCCTGGGCCACCTACCTGGTCGGCGCGGCGCCCGCGGGCCGGTCGAGACCGGCTCGACTCCCCTGCTGGTCATCGACGAGGCCTCCGCCATGCCCGGCCCGGACCTGGCCGACCTGATCGCCTACGCCCGGGCCCGCGACGGGAAGGTGATCCTGGCCGGGGACACCGGCCAGCTGCAGGCGGTGGAGAACGGCGGCGGCATGTCCCTGCTCGCCAGCGCCTTGGGCTACGTCCGGCTCGCCGAGCCGGTCCGGTTCCGCAACGGATGGGAACAACGGGCCAGCCTGCGGCTGCACGACGGGGACAGCACCGTGCTGGCCGAGTACGACCAGCACGGCCGCATCGCCGGCGGGGAACCGGAGCAGATGATGGACGCCGCCGCGGCCGCCTACGTCGCGCTGGCCGCCGATGGCACGGATGTGCTGCTGATGGCCGCCGATCACGCGCTGCGCCGGGAACTGTGCCGCCGCATCCGCGACGACCTGATCGCCCTGGGTGTCGTCGCGGCCGGCCCCTCGGTCCGCATCGCTGACGGCACCCGGGCCAGTGCGGGTGACCTGATCGCCTGCACCCGCAACGACCACTCAGTCGAGGCGGGGGAACCCGGCCGGACGCTGGCCAACGGGGACCTGCTTCGGGTCGAGGCCGTGACCGCGGGCGGGCTGGTGGTGCGCCGCGCCCTGGACGCCGACCCGGTCACCGGGCAGCGGCGGTGGACCGACCGCACTTTCTTGTATCCACTTTTCGGCGATTCCGAGCTCGGGTACGCGGTCACCGATCACGTCGCCCAGGGCCGGACCGTGCACACCGGCCTGGCGGTGATCACCGGGACCGAGGACCGCCAGCACGCCTACGTCGCGCTGACCCGCGGCACCGACGCCAACTACGCGTACGTGTTCACGCTGTCGCCCAAGCTTGCCGACCCGGTGCCCGGGCCGAGGCCGGCGCCGGAACTGGCCCGGTACGACAAGATTTTGGCCGAACGGTCCGGCGTCCCCGCCCCGGAAATCGAGCCTGCCCAGCCGGGCACGGCGCTGGGCGTGCTCGCAACCGTCCTGGACCACGACGGCCAGCAGCTCTCGGCCACCGAGACCCGGAGCCAGGCCCTGTCCGACGCCGACCACCTGGCCCTGCTGCACGCGATCTGGACCGCCGAGACTATGCCCGCCCGCCAGCAGCGCTACCGCGACCTGCTCGCGGCCGCCCTGCCCCCCGAACACCGCCGCGGGACGAGCCACCAGGCCCGGTGGCTGTGGCGCACCTTGCGCGGCGCCGAACTGGCCGGCCTGGACGCCGGACAGGTCCTGGCCGAGGCGATCGCCGAACGGGACCTGGCCGGCGCCCGCGACGTGCCCAGCGTCGTCGACGCCCGGATCCGGTACCGGCTCGGCAACCCGGTCCCGCTCCCGGCGGTCCCGTGGTCCGCGCAGGTCCCCGGCATCGCCGACCCCGAACGCCGCGCCTACATCACCGAGATCGCCGCGCTGATGGACGCACGCAAGGACCGGATCGGCGAGCACGCCGCCGAGCATCAGCTCCCCTGGGCAATCACGGCCCTTGGGCCGATCCCCGAGCATCCGGTGGACCAGCTCGAGTGGCACAGGCGGGCCTCTTCTATCGGCGCCTGGCGGGAACTGTCCGGCCACGACCACCCCATCGAGGCGATCGGGCCCGAACCCGCCACGGCCGCGCCGGACGTTCGGGCCGCCTGGCACGAGGCCCTGGCCGCCCTCGGCCCGCCCGATGGACCGGACGTCCGCGGCATGCCCGACGGCCGGCTGCTGCACCTGCGCGACACCTACCCCACCGAGGCCGCCTGGGCGCCCCAGTACGTCGGTGACGAGCTGCGCCAGGTCCGCACCGCCGCCTGGAACACCCACCTGGCCGCACTCCGCGCTAGCGCCGAAGCCAAAGCCGCCGACAGCCGCGGCGAACATGACACCGCCACGCGGCAGCAGGAACTCGCCGACAGCTACCACGCGCTGCACGAGGTCTACCGGCAGCGCGAGACCGTGTTTGCCGCCACGATGGCCGACCGGGCCGACTGGGATGCCGCCACCCGCGCCCAGCGCCAGCTGGCCGTAGCCGCCGACGCCGAACTGCGCCGCCGGCATCCGGAACAGCGGTTCGCCCCGCTTCGTTCGGCCGAACCGCAGCCCGCCACCCAGGCCGAGCGCGATGAGCTCACCCTGATCGCGGGACAGCAGAGCCCGGAGGTGGGCCAGTGGATCAAGGACCTCGCTGTCGGCCACCACGCGTTCGCCGGCAAAATCGCCGAACGGCAGAGCCTGATGGTCCCGTCCGAGGATCCCGGCTACGGGGATCTGGGGCGGGCGTTCCCGCCCTGGCCGGGGACGGCCAGGGGCGCCATCTTGCAGCCGCCCAAACCGGAGATCCGCCCGTACCCGCAGGTTCTCCAGCGTGCTGCGGACCGCGGCGCCGACTGGGAGGCCGCAGATTGACGGTAGCCCGGGGCATCCTGGACCTGAGAGGTGAGCGCGATGACAGCTATCTCGATCGCTGGCATGGGCCTGACCGGCGTGCTGCGGTTGACCTGGGTCCACGACCTGGCTCATGTGCTGAATCACAGCTGCACCGACGAGACCTGCGGGACCTGGACCGGCCTGGCCTGCCCTGGCCACGGCTTGGCCATGGGTACCGACGTGGATGACGCGACGCTGCAGCAACTCGCCGCCGGAAGCGAAGTCGCCGACCTCACCTGGGAAGCACCCGGCGAGCTCGCCGCCGAACACGCCCGGGTATTCCAGGACGCTATGCGCGCGCATCACGGCGGCGACTCCGAGCGCGCCACCCGGCTCTGGGAGGAACTCCAGGCCATCTGGTCGAAGGCCTGGTCAGCGAACTACGCGACACTGGAGTTCATGCAGGGCACAGGCCTGACCCGGTTCGCGCCGGTCAAGCCGCAGAACTGGGTGGTGGCCTCCTTCGAGCACCACACCAGCCCGCACGGCCTTCCCCGCCCCCATATTCACAACATCGCGGTCGCCCGTTTGACCACCGCGGCGCTCACGCACTCCCCTACAGGAGGAACGGGATGAGCATCCTGGTCCTGCTCTTGTACTCCGGGTACGCCTGGGGGAAGGTGGCCGTGAGGTTCCGCTCCTCGACGGTCCCGCAGTAATAAAAGTACGCGACCAGAACCGCGACGACGATCAGGCCGAGCAGATTGTCAACCAGCGCAGTCCCCAGCATCGCGGTCAGCAGCCCGGAGTAGATCGGGTGGCGGACAAACCGGTAGGGCCCCGAGGTGACCAGCTCCGGTTCGGCCCGCTGGGTCATCGGCATCCCCCAGTTGCGGCCCAGGTGCAGCCGGGCCCAGACCGCCAGCACGATCCCGCAGGCGAACAGCACCGCCCCGATCGCCGCCAGGGTCACGCTATGCACGGCCAGGCTGCCGCCGCGCAGGACGCCGGCGATCACGAAGACCCCGACCGCGCTGACGCCGGTCAGCTGGGTCCGCCACCCGCTCCTGACGCTCTCCTTGCTGGTGGCGGCGGACGCCAGCCAGTAGATCCAGAAGACGATCCAGGCCCAGCCGATAGCGAGCTCAAGCGGATGCATGCTACTTCTCCGGCTTCTCCGCCCGTTGCTGCCAGGCGGCCGTCCATCACCGTATGCCCGGTGCCGGCCGCTGTCATCGGCTCCCGGATGGATCCGGGGTTGACCTGGGCTCTCCACCCACCGGATCAGAGCTGTCATCTCGGGAGTGTGTATGCATGTACCGGATCACCACGTCCGCGTTCCGTCTCTCGGCGTACAGGTCAGAGTCGGTATCGTCCTCGGCCACGCGCCACAGCCCGTACCGCTTGTCCCACCACGCCGACCAGGACGAGTGATCGTCCAGGAACGCGGCGATCCGCGCGGCGGCGTAAGGGGTGGGTAGCTTGGTCATCCGGGCCTACCTGCGGATCGCTGGGCTAGTTCGCACTCGACCGCGCTCAGGTGGGCCAGCATGGGCACGCAGGCGGTAGAGCCAGGACGGGCCAGGGCAAGAGACGCCTGAGGATCGCGTCTGGTCCGCTCCAGTTCGGCATCGGTCAGCCCGCTGACATCGTGACTGCGGCCGGAGTCAGGCACGGGTGATCTCTGCACGGTCTCCTCCTCAGCTAGGTGACATTGGCGGTTAACGAGTACGCCGGTAGCTGGCGGGTCCGGCCCCAGGCGGCAGGCGCCATTCCGCCCAGATAACTTTCCTCAGCCCGGTAACGCTGGCTGGGTGCCATCCCCACCGGCTGCTGAGTGCTTCCACCAGCGCCAGCCCTCGGCCTCCTTCGGTGTCCGGCCTCAGGCTCAGCCGGACCGGAGGCCAGGGGCTCGCGTCTGCCACGGCGAGGAGAAGGCAGTGCCGATCTGATCCCAGCCACACCAGCACCGGCGCCGCCGCCAGTCGTAGTCCGGCGGACGCTGCGACGCTATTGGTCACCAACTCCGAGACCACCACGCCCGCATCTAGGCTCAGCTCGACCCGACCCCAGCCGGATAGAAGTTTCCGCAGGTGAGTCCGAGCCGAAGGCACCGCATCCGGGAGGACTCCGAGGGTGAGCGTGTCGCGCAGCGGCCAGTGGTCAAAGTCGTGGCCATGATGGGAGGGAGGGATTGCCGCCTGTGTACTGCTGCGGCGCGGTTTATGCGGCGCCAGCGGCGGCCTCCCTGTTGATCGCGCATCGCCGCAACCGCCGCTTTCGAGCCGAACGTGGCAGGATCCTCGCGCATCCATCTCGCTGGTTACCCTTCGTCGACGGTGGTCTAATGACATGCTGGACCCGGAACGTTTTCTGCCGCAACTATCATCGGAAACTTTCCTCGGAGAATTTATGGCAGCGTCATCAAGTCCGACCGTCCGCCGTCGGCAGCTCGCGACCGAGCTCAAGCGCCTGCGCCTGACGGCCAAGATGACAATTGAGCAGGTAGCTGAGCATCTGGAGTGGTCGCCGGGCAAGATCTCCAAGATCGAGAACGCCCGGGTCTCGGTACTGCCAAGAGACGTCCGCCACCTGCTCGGCGCCTACGGCATCGGCGAAGGCCCCGAGCGTGAGGCTCTGCTCACGCTCGCTCGCCAGTCCCGGGAGCGCGGCTGGTGGCAGCAATACGGCGAGGCCGTTCCCGAGTGGTTCCAGACCTACGTCGGCCTGGAGGCCGCGGCGTCGACCATCAGCGCCTACCAAGCCGAATACGTGCCCGGCCTGCTCCAGACCGAGGCCTACGCCACCGCGGTCCACCGGGCCGCGCTGATGAACGCAGACGAGGGCGAGATCAGCAAGCAGGTAGCCGTCCGCATGGCCCGGCAGCACCGGCTGACCGAACCCGATACCCCGCAACTGTGGGTCGTCCTCAACGAAGCCGTGATCCGCCGACTCGTCGGCGAGCGAGCGGTCATGCAGGCCCAGCTAGCGAAGCTATCGGAGCTAGCGGGTGCTCCGAACGTCGTCATCCAGGTCCTTCCGTTCTCGGCCGGCGCGCACCCCGCGATGGACTCGGCTTTCTCCGTGGTGACATTCGATCCGCCGACCCCGGGCGACGTCGTGTACTTCGAGTACCCGTCTGGCGCTCTATATCTCGAACTTCCAGACGACGTGGCGCGCTATAGACTCATGTTTGACCATCTGCGAGCCATGGCTCTGTCTCCCGAGGAATCCAGACGCCTCCTAGCTCGCAGCGCCGAAGACTTGGCGTAGAACCAAGGAGGTGCGCCATGTACGTGGACCCAGGCGGTGCCACGTGGCGCAAGAGCACCTACAGCAACGGAAGCGGCGGCAACTGCGTCGAGGTCGCCGACCTGCCGAACGGCCTAGCGGTCCGCGATTCCAGGCATCCAAAGGGACCGATTCTCGTATTCACCAGGGAAGGGTGGCAAGCGTTCGTCGAGGGCATCGGCGCCGGGGAAGTTACGCACTAAGTTCCAGCCCGAGCGAGTGGCAGGCTCTGACCTCACACTCGCCAGGCGCGTGGGCAGCAGCCCCACGCAGAGGGTAGTTTGCCATGCCCACATCGAACGGTCGCAACAGCGGACCGACTGGGGCAGTCGGCGAGCACCCTCGAGAGCCATTGGTAGACCGGCAGCTTGAGCTTGACCTGCTTCGCCAGCACATTGCCCGGGTGACCGGAACGGGCACAGGGCATGCTGTCCTGATTCTCGGCGAGTCCGGTGTCGGCAAATCGCGGCTCGCCGTTGAGGCAGCCGCAGAGGCCCGTCAGCGCGGGATGACCGTTGTCTCCGTACGGTGCCTGGGCCGGGGGGCCGAACCCCTCCTGCCCATGAAGGAAGCGCTCGCTGCCAATCTCGGCCGAACTCCCGACCAGGTCCGGCGGACGCTGGCACGCGCCGCACCTCACCTGCTCGACGCAGTGCCGTTCATCGGGGCGTTTCTGGCCAGCATCGGGGAGAAGCTCGCCGAAGGCTCGTTCAGCCTCCGCGGCGTCTACGAGGAACTGTCCCGCATCCTCATCAAGGCCACCTCCGGAAACGCAGGCCTGTTTCTCCTGGTCGATGACCTGCACGCGGCTGACCCGGACACCTTGTACTTCCTGAATTACCTGTTCCGCAAGCTGCGGCAAGTTCCAGTCCTCGTGGCCGCCACCATCCAGGAGGAACAGCTCAGCGACTACCCCGAACTCGCCGACCTGATGGCCGAATGGTCGGCGGCCGGGCACGTGACCGTGACCGTCGTCCCGCTGGAGCGGGCGCACGTCGGTGAGTACGTGCGCATGATGGCGGCCGCGGGCGAGGCGGCCGACGAGTCCATCGTCGACCGCCTGTTCCGGCTGACCGGCGGCAATCCCTTCTTCCTGCGCGAAGCAGTAAGCCTGATCACCGGCTCGCCGGGATCGCCGCTGACCGAGGACGTCGTCCTGCCACGCGCGGATGCGATCTTGCGGCGCCGGCTCGCCCGCGCCGACGACATGACCCGCCACTTCCTGCGGGCAGCGTCAGTGGTCCTGGATACCTCCGACGAACTCGCCGCCATCACCTACGTGATGGAAGGCGACACCAAGGACGCCATCGCCGCGCTGAACAAGGCATGTGAGATCCGGCTGATGCGGGAAGGGCCGCACGGCGAGGTGAGCTTCGTGCACGCGCTCATGCAGCGCGAAGTGTACGGCGAGATGGGCGCCAACCAGCGGCGGTACCTGCACACGCGGGCCGGCGAGTGGTCCGGGCGCAACGGCGCCATGGCCTCGGCCGCCTTCCACTTCGAGCAGGCCAGCCAGATTGACCAGATGATCAGGGTCGGTTACCAGGCCGCCTCGCAGGCCGAGCGGGCCGGGATGTACCACACCGCGCTCATGCTGTACCAGAAGCTGCGGCCGCACGTGAGCATCGAGGAACTCGGACCCCGCCTCGCCGGCGTGCTCATCGTCCTGGGTGATTGGGCCGAGGCCGAGAAGCTGACCGGGCTCTTGCCGGTGGAGGACAGCCGGGTCCGCCTGCTCCGTTCGGAACTCGCGTTCGTGCGCGGCGACTTCGACGGCGCGCAGGCCGAGGCCGAGATGGCGCTCATGGACAGCGCCGCGGACCGGATCCATGTGCTCATCCGCCTGGCGGACATCGCGCTGTACCTCGGTGATTTCAGCGAGGCGCAGCGCTACGGGCGTTCGGCTCTCGACCTCAGCAGCACAGCCGATGCCAACCTGCAGGCCCGCTGCCATGGCATCGTGGCCGCCACCGAATACTTCGGCGGCGAGATCCGGGACGCCGAGACGCGGTTCGGTGGCGCGCTGGAACTCCTGGACGGCCTGGCTGAAGCCGACCGCGACCGCGTGGTTCACAGCACGATCCTCGCCAATATCGGCTGCGTGGCCGAGACCAAGCACGACTGGGCCGCGGCCGAGCATCATCATCGTGAGGCGCTCCGACTGCGGCGGGAGATCGCCGACGCCCGCGGCGTCCTGCAAAGCCTGCATGCGCTGGGCAGGGCGCGACTCGGCGCAGGCGATCGCGACGAAGCCGAACGCTACTTCGCTGAAGCCGAGCAGCTCGCGGAAAGCCTCGGCGAAACCCTAGAACGCGCGAAGATCTGGCACACGCGTGCCGAGCTCCTGCTGCGCGACGGCGACGCCAGCCGCGCTCGGGAACTCGCCACCAGCGCCCTGGGAACCTTCACCCTGTCGCGTACCCAATACGACATCACGCACGCTAGGGTCACACTCAGCAGAGCCGCACTCGCATCCAGGCACGAACGCCTGGCAGTCCAGCAAGGAGCGCTGGCCCGTTCGGCGGTGCAGGTCATGGGCTACGGCCTACTGTGCGTGCTGTACCCGGAGGACGTCTTCGACCTGGGCGGGCGCATCGACGGCGCTCTGACCGCTTACGCCTGCGGCGATGCGCTCGGCGTGCCGTGGGAAAACGCGCCAGCCGCGAATACTGCCCGTCCCAGCGAGATCGAACAGCTGCCCGCCCGGGAGGAATGGCCACGCGGCGCGACCTCAGACGACACGGCCCTGACCCTGCTGGTCGCCCATCACCTGGCCGACCGGGACGGCGAGGGTGATCCGGCTGCTTTCCTGGCCGACCTGGCCGGGCAAGAGCCGGCCATCAGGGGCCTCGGCCCGACTACGACAGCAGCGATCGAGCGGTTCCGCCGCGGCGAGGAGGCCATCGGTTCCTCCGGACGGGCCACGAACGGAGCGGCGATGCGAGCCCTGCCCATCGGCTGGGTACTCCCCCATGATCAGGCCGAACGGCGTCGGCAGGTGACGATCGCGATGTCCCGGGCCACCCATGCCGACCCCGGCGCGCTGGTCGCGGCGTGCCTGATCGCGGCGTGCGCATCGTGGACGCTGGAGGGCGCGAGCCCGGCCATGCTGCTGGAGGCCGCCGCCGAGGAAGCCCGCGAGGCTGCCCAGGAGATCGGTACCGAGGCGCGGCTGGCCGAGATGCTGACCCAGGTGTCCGCGGGAACGTGGGAACCGCCCGCCAGCGGCGTCAGCCTGGATCCGTACGAAACGGTGGCCGCGGTGCTGTGGTGCGCGACCCGGGCTACGTCCCTGCGCAGCGGGCTGGTGAGCGCGGTGCAGCTCGGCGGCGATACCGATACCGTCGCCGCGCTCGTGGGCGGCCTGATGGGCAGCAAGCTGGCCGCCGGGCAAGTACGCGCCGAGCTGCCCTGGCATCAGCTGGTCGTCCTACCCGAACCAGAGAGCGCCATCGTGGATACCGCCGCCGCGCTGGCGACCACCCGCGCGATCCAGTCCGTCTGAAGCCCGCCGCCTGGTCCTATGTGATCATCCGCTGTAGTGCCGACATCACGCTCGGCGAACTGCGGTCGCTGGAATACCTCCTCAATGAGCTTCTCCGCCACGCTCACCCTGACGCCGGGATGCTCACCATGGCGACTGGGTTCGGCACCGCCTGCACCCAGCTGCCCTCACAGGCGGTAGCGGCGCAGCCGACGTGCCGCGCAAGTAGCCGCCGATCTGCATGCTGAGCGAAGCGTGACGGCATTATCCGCGCCTGGCGCAGATCTGGATAATCGGC
>Ga0335085_10013490_pt1 | contig 11981 bp, 12 predicted proteins | sample Lox_Sample_45_FD_206712 | JGI IMG/M metagenome (GOLD analysis project Ga0335085, IMG submission 206712) | Soil microbial communities from Loxahatchee National Wildlife Refuge, Florida, United States - Lox_Sample_4.5 | ecosystem: Environmental > Terrestrial > Soil > Wetlands | place: USA...
CAACTGATTGGAATCAGGGCAATTCTCACAGCGCTGCTCCTGTCCTCCGAGTTTTCGGCCAAATACCCCCTACAATTAAAGAGGCTGAAAAGGCGAGAAACCTTAAAGGGATATTTTTGGTTGCGATGCTCGAGACGTAGGACGCATAGGGGTTCAGACCAAGCTGAAAATAAATGCGCCGGCCGGTTTAAGTTTTTCCGGTTTTTTAGCCTCTTAATAAATAGGGGGGAAACGTTTCTTCGGGTCTGGCTGGAATAGGCGGACCTTAAGCGGAGCAGCGCGACGCGATCGCATTTATGCCCTGGAAAAGCGAGCCCAACCTACGAGATCATGTTTGGCCACGGGATAAGTCTGGCCGAGCGATCGAGCAGGACCTCGTCGATGCTGCCGAGCGAAACTGGGTGAGGCTCGACGCTTACGCCCGGCGCCATCAACAGGATACGGCGCGAACTGCCAACCTCCTCGAAGTCACACTGGTCGCCCTCTCCCGCGCCCGCAAGAGCAACGGGCGCCTTATGCGACCCATTCGAAACCTCGACAACTACATCTATTGGGCCTTCGTCCGCCGGCTGAACCGACAATTGGCCAGGGAGCCCAAAATTGAAGCCGTCGGCTCGATCCAAGACCTGGAGTCTCTTACCGGCATTCGGACAAAAGCCGTCGTCCCCTCCATTGAGCAGGAACTCCTCGTCAAAGAGGTTATGACATTTTTGGACGATACGCCGAGGGAAATGTTCTCCCTCAGAAAGGCCGGTTACTCCTGGAGGGATGTCGCCGGTACTTTGAGGACTACCGCCAATAATGCACAGGCGCGCTTTAGCCAAGGGTACAAGAGGGCCCAACTCCGCATCATGAAACGCACGGCTCCACGAACGACTTCCCGCAAAGGCGGTGAGACTCATGAGTGATCGAGCGCTTTCGCGCAGGGAAGAGGCGAGATTCTTAAAAGCTGCGCAACGCGTCCTGCTGCAGGGCGGGTTCCCGAACCCCGAGCGCACGGGCTGCCCTGAAAAGTCGATTTTGAAAGCGATTGCCTCACGTGAGATCAGCCCGGACCAGGTGATGGATTGGATCGACCATGTCGGTATGTGCAGCCCGTGTTACTGCGAGTACACGGAGTTTCGCAAGCAAGTGGTGTGGCGAAAGCGTGCGGCGTACTTAAGCATCGCCGCCGTCATCATTGTTGTTCTCTCACTCGGGTGGTGGCGGTGGCGATCAGGTCAGCCGGTTGTAATCGCCGCACATAATCACATCGTTGCGGATATGAGGGACCGGTTGATGCTTCGCGGCGACCAAGGGCCTGGCAAGGGCCCGCTTGTCTTTCCGCGGGGATTCGACGACGTGTCGTTCTATCTGCCGGAGGGCAGCCGGGCCGGCACCTATGACGTTGCGATCTTCCACGAAGAGCCCGCAGGGGCGCTGGTGAGCGCGACAGGGACGGCGACAATGGAAAGTGACAAGACGATAGTTAAGGTCGCACTGGACCTGTCGCGCATCGCCGCGGGAGATTACCTGGTCGGAATCCGCTTGCCGGGGACCGATTGGAGCTATTCCCCAGTGGTTCTCAAGTAGGCTGCCAGCATCAGGTGAAAGGGCGCCGAAAGCATCAATCTGAGGGGCACTACCCTTCGGACGCTCCATCAGCGGGGACGCGGTAAGCACTCCATCTGAGACCTCATAAATTCTGGGTTAGCGGGTCAATCTCAACTGAATCGCAACGGGACGATCACAAAGTCCAAGAGTAAGTCGTAGGTCAATGCTAGGCCGTTGGGGGCCACTCCGGCCTTCACAATGTTCCGCTCCATGCTTATCCATTGACGATTCAGGAACGCACAGCGTAAGCTCTACCATTAGTGGTCGGGTGGGAGGCTTCGTGAAACTCTCGAAGGTGCACATCGGCAGGTTCCAGTCCGTGTGGGACTCCAATGAGTTTGATGTCGGGGAAGTAACTTGCCTAGTTGGAAAGAACGAGGCGGGAAAGACAGCCATCCTAAAGGCGCTATATCGGTTGAACCCAGTGGTGAACACCGATGCGCTGTTCTCCGTAACTGACGATTACCCGCGCGCGTACGTGAAGGATTACACCAGGGAGCTAAAGGACGGCGGCCAGCCGGCGACGGTCGCCGATGCTTGGTTCTCATTGGAACCGACGGAACGCGAAGAACTCGAGAAGGAGTTCGGCAAGGGTGTGGTTTCAGTTGCACCCGAGGTCAACGTCTGGCGGGGATACGACAACAAACTGGGCTTCAACGTCCATGTCAACGAACAAGCCACGATAGTTCATGCCGTCACGAACGCGAAGCTGCCTCAAGAGATCGCCGACGAGGCCCTGAAACCCACGACATTGTTGGAGCTAGGCAATCTGCTCGACGCCAAGGCGGCTGAGATGGCCAACACTCTCAGTGCAGCGCAAGCTAAGGCCAGCGAGCTCACCGATGCGGATGAGAAGGTAGCAGCCCTTGAAGCCGCCAAGAAGCTCGGGGAACCGACGTCCCTTCGGCAGCTCCGCGAAAGGATAGCGCCGCTGGTGAAGGAGGGCCTCGCCACCCACATCTGGAATCACCGACTCGCCAAACGGCTGCCGAAGTTCCTTTATTTTGACGAGTACTACCAAATGGAGGGACAGGTAAACATCGACGCGCTGAAGGTCCGACAGTCCCAGAACAAGCTGAATACCTCAGACCACCCGATGCTTGGGCTCATCGCCCTAGCCGATTTAGAGATTGACCAGATAATCAATTCGCCGAACACGCAGGAGCTGAAAAACCAGCTCGAGGGTGCTGGCAATTATCTATCACGACAGATTCTGAAGTACTGGTCCCAGAACAAGCACATCACGCTGCGGTTCGATGTCAGACCTGCAAGACCCGGGGATCCTCCTGGCATGCAAACCGGGACGAATCTCTGGGCGGAGGTCTACGACTCGGCCCACCTGGTCACAGTTCGCGTCGGCACGCGCTCGCGCGGCTTTATTTGGTTCTTCTCATTCCTGGCGTGGTTCTCTCAACAGAGCAACGTAGGTAGCAAACTCATTCTTCTACTCGACGAGCCAGGCCTGTTTCTTCACGCCAAAGCGCAGCGTGATCTCCTGAACTACATCGACGCCGAACTGCAGGCGCACCAAGTCATCTACACAACACATTCGCCCTTCATGGTCGATGTCCGTAACTTTGATCGGGTTCGCATAGTCCGAGACCGGAGCATGGAAGAGGACAAGCCATTGCCCCGCGAAGAGGAAGGCACGAAGGTGTTCACAGACATTCTGAAGGCAGACGCAGGTACGCTGTTTCCGCTGCAGGGCGCACTGGCTTACGACATCACCCAAACACTGTTCGTGGGGCCTAACTCGCTGATTATTGAAGGCGTTTCCGACTTGGTCTACATCCCGGCGATCAGCGACGTTATGCAGCGCGTTGGGCGCACAGCACTCGATTCCCGCTGGACCTTGAGTCCCGTTGGGGGGGTCGATAAGGCGCCAACGTTCATCGCGCTGTTCCGGGCCCAAGAGGGCCTCAGGATTGCGACGTTGCTCGACTTACAGAAGAAGGATCAGCAGAAGATTGAAAACCTCTATAAGCAGCAGTTGATGCAGCAAAGCCACGTACTCACGTACGCCGACTTTACGAAGACAAAGGAGGCGGATGTTGAGGATATGTTCGATCCGCACCTTTACGTTGAACTTGTCAACGACGCTTACAAGGATGAATTGCAAGCACCGCTCGTGCTGGCGAACCTGCCGCCCCACACTCGGATCATTGTCCGAATCGAGGAGCAGTTGAAGGCGACGGCGATGAAGAACGGCGTTGTCTTCAACCACTTTCGTCCTGCAGCCCATTTAGCACGCCACATAGATGTATGGGGTCCGAAACTGAACAAGGCGACGCTTGACCGATTCGAGGAAGCCTTCAAGGCGCTGAACGCGCTTCTGTAGGCCCGGAAGCGCTGCTGTCAGACTGTTCCCCTTTGCAGCTTTAAGCTCAAGGCAGAGCAGTCACAGAGCATATTCAAGATCTCGAGATCTGTGGCCTTCTCACCGACATGCTTCCCATGATCAACCGGGGATTCTCCCAGTACGGCAACGCACGACCGCTCTCATCACGGTTTGCAACGCGCAAGGGAAGAGATTGCTCCTGTCGCAGAGCATTTACTAACGCCGAGGGATCGGACCATTTATAAGCACGCGGCAGGGGCCGTCTCGAATAATCGATAATCGGAGTGCTATCTCCACGTGGGTGCTTTCATGGTGTCCACCCTGAGGAGAGGAAAGGGCCGCACCGCAGTCCACGAAAGCAACATTCTCACCCGAGTGCTTCCCTCCAGGCGGCGAGATTGCTTCGATTAGGCCGGTCCTAACGGTGGGCATACTTTATGCGCCTTTCACTACGCGTATCGCTTCTTCCAATTGATTGTCCCGCCCCTCCCTGAGCGCTTCGCGCGAAAGGTCCACTGGATGGTCAGGAATGGTGCCGGTTCCCTCAAGGCTGTTCCCGGCCCAAGTGCGGAAGCTCACCACCGGCAATCGCAAAACGAATCCGTGACCCATTTTGAATCCGGTGCCGCCCAAGACTTGGCCGGCGGTTTTTGTGCCGACGATGGTCGCGAGCTTATTTTCTTTCGCGAACCCGGTGATGGTTTCGCCGGCGCTGGCGGTGTGCTGGTTGACCAAGAGAACGATTCGCCCATGAAACGGCTGCGGCCCGAGTCCCTCAGTAACCATGAGAATGGACTTGTCACCCAGAGCAAATCGGAATAGGAGCGGGATTAAGGAAATTTTCCGGGAAGGTATCTTGTCGAATTTGGGGAGATCTTCTCTTTTGTACCCTTTTGCCACGCGCGCCTTACTCAAACTATAGCCGACCGGGAGCTTGCCGGGCGTGAAATAGCTCATCAGGCGGAGACCCCCAGCGCCGCCACCAGGATTCCCTCGAAGGTCCACAATTAACCGCGTGCAGTCCCGAAGATTCGCAACGGCCGCATCGATCTCGCGGGCCACGTCGATCCCAACTTGGCCGGGAAAACCGGTCGCCTTGAGCACCCCAACGCCAGGCTCGGCCTTGTGCCACGAAACCAGTTTAGGACGGACGATGGGATGCCACTTCGATTTGGGCACCGGGACACCGAGAGGCAGCGGCATCCGTTCGCCGGTCAGCCTCTCGATGGTGACATTCGAGAACCCGCCCATGCGGAACGCGGGCATATCCGGTGGCGCAACCGGCGTCCCTTCGATCTCCAGCAGCAAGTCGCCAGGGCGCATACGGGATAAGTACGCCGGTCCTCCCTCGTGAACATCCTGAAACATCCAGCTGCAACTTCCATTTGTCCCGTAAGGCTGAAACGTCGCACCGATAGCGTAGTTCGGTGGAATCCTGAGAAAACTCCGATGGAAAAAGGCCATGTGGCTGATCTTAAGTTCGGCAATCAACTTTTGGATCTCGCCCTCGAAAGCTTCGACGCTTTCAGCGGCAAGAATTCGCTGCCGGTAGGCGTCGACCAGGGCCTTCCACTTCGCGGCATCAAACGCCGGCGCAAAGATTTTCTTCGGCACCGCTTTTTCGACGTTGCCAAACACTTCCGTACGCTGTTTCAGGGTGATCGGAATCATGATCAAAAGCTGATCGGCGACGAGCCGTCTCCTACTAGGACAAACGGCGCCCAGTAGATTGGCGCAATGTTTCCTTTTGTTTTTAGGAAATCAAGCTTGGCGTGGCGGAGGGCCGACGCTTCATCCTCCTTTTCTGCCAAGTGCGTATAGAACTGCTTCATCAGCAGTTCACTCGATGCGTCATCGGCACTCCAAACGGAGGCAACTACGCTTTTCGCCCCTGCAAATAAAAATGCCTGGACAAGGCCGGTGCTGCCTTCCTCCCCCTGCAGTTCTCCAACCGCGGTGTCGCAGGCTGAGAGAGTCACCAAATCCGCGGTCAGGGGCAGATGCGCGATTTCGCGGAATTGCAGCAGCCCGTCGTCAGTGCGATGCGGGTCGCGCCCGAGTACAAGGGCCGACCTTTCCGGGAAGTTCGGCTGTGATATCCCATGGACGGCAAAATGGATCACCTTGAAGTTCGCGACGGGTTCAGACTCGAATTTGGCTTTGGTCGCATCGCCTCCCAGCAGAAGCAGACTGTCCTTGGGCCGCCCCAACGCTGCGTTCGCGTCGATCACTTCCTGGCGGGAATTGGGCAGATGAAAAAGATGGGCACCCGAAATGTCGTAGATCCCCCTCGCCAGAAAACGGAGCGCAGATGACCCTGTCCCACCGCCCTCGGAGGGTGGTTGCAGATCGTAGGGGACATCGCCGACTCCCAGAAAGGCCATTCGTGTCGCGCTCGTTCGCTGACGAGTCCTGAGGAAACTAAGCACGGTCGTTGATGGCGCGTAACTGACGTCATGGGTTTTAAGGACTAGATTCCCCTTGGGATCGGTCAAGGCATCGAAAGGTAACTGGTGCAAGGAACCGTCCGGCACGATCACCAGGTGCTGGAGGAGCAGGCCTTGGGGGACTGCCTCTAGCAGCGAAGAATAGAGCTGTTTGGCGTCGTCCGGTGCGAATTGTCGTTGAGTGACCTTGGCGAGAAAGCTTGAAACAAGCCGCTCGATTTGGGCCTGGCCAGCGGGCAGCCTGACGATCTTCGCGTCTGTACGCGTCAGAGCGATGCAATATGATGCCGGCTCCGCTAAGACGTATTCGAGGACCGACTCGCCCGGTAAGATGCTTTCTTGAGCGGACGCCAGTGCAATCGGATGCGTTTCCACCTGGCGCTGTGAGGGGTTCAGCATATCGCTCACGTATCCGAATTGTTCCTCTTCCTGCGTGAGGTCGTCGAGTAGCCTCTTCCTCTCGACAGGATCGTCAGTGCTCAGCAATTGAGTCTGGATTTTGACAATCTGCCCCTGAATGGAAGCATCGGTCGCTGGCGCTGGCGGGTCTCCCGTCTTACTTCGAAGCATGTCAGCCACCGCCCGGCCTCGCGCGCGTTCGATGACATCAAATGCCGTGGGCACCTCATTCGCGTCCGCCGCCAGTTTGAAATCGCCAAGGTAAATTTCAGTCATCGTGCTAAGGAGCGAACTCTCAAAGTATGCCCCGGAGACGTGCAGGAGCATGCCGTCGATAACGTCGGAAGCCTTCTGGTACAGGCGATGCGCCTCCGCTATTTGCCCCATTTTGTCCTTCAGTTCGGCCATCGCGTTTAAGGTGCGAGGCAAAAAGATCGTATCACCGGTTGACCTGCTAATTTGAAGCGCTTGGTCAAGTTCATCGCCGGCCTCCTTTAGTTTTCCGTCCTCTTGAGACATTTGCGAAAGGTAGAGATACGATTGCTCGACCACTCTAACGAGCCCCACTCGTTTTTCCGACTCAATGGCTTCCTGAAGGTATTGGCGGGCTTTCTGTTTTTCACCGGAATTCATCGCGAATTCTGCGAGAATCAGCAGGTCCTGGCCTTCGTGTTCCCACATCTTCTCGCTCCGAGCCTCTGCGAGCGTTCGTTCCATCAGCGCTTGGGCTTCCGCTTTGTGGTTCATCAAGAGCAGTGCTTCCGCCTTGCCTTCGAGAGCCATGAATGGAGTACCGACGTCTTTGTCGCGGTCAACGATGGCGATTGCACGGTCAAAAAAAGCCATGCCTTCGGACGGACGGTTCAGCCCGTTCACACCATTTCCGATGATTTCCAAATAACGCACCTGAGTTCCAACATCGCCGTCGCGGATTGCAGTCAGAAGGGTAGTACCCACCAAATAGCTTGCCTGGCGGTAATTCCCCTCAAGGAAATTGACGAGTCCCAGCTCGCCCGCGGCTCGATTCGCCCATTGTTTATCCCCCAACTGTTCGGCCAAGGGCTTGGCTTCCTCCCAATCTTGCCGCGCCGGCCCAGCCTTCACCTCAAGGTCGGCGTCGCCCTTTATTCCAAGGCACCACAGGCGGAGTGCGGGATCGTGCTGAACCAAAGGCGTCTTGAGTTGGCTTGCCAGGTAGTCAGACATTTCGCCGAATGGCATCTGCAGCTGCGAACGAATCAAACCGATCCGTGCATACAGGGCGTCACGATCATCGTGCGATTGCTCAAACAGCGTTTCTGCTTTCTGGTAAAGCGGTGAAGCGGCCGGCAAATTGTGTCCCCAGTAGTAGTGGTTGGCCTGGGAAAGCATCTTGACGGGGTCGTTGTCCTTAAGAAGCGATGCGATCTTTACGGCCGGAGCCGGCCTGGAGGGCGGGTAGTAGAATCGGTAGGTCCACCACGCGAGGGGCAGCGCGATTGTGACGGCACAAGCCATCAAAACCAGCACGATGACCTTCCATCGCTTTATTTTCACGGTAAGTGCCCTGCCAGTGACTATGATACCTACTGTCGGCGGTCGATTTCAACGTCGGCGCGAAAAGCTTCAATTCGTCAATTGTCGTCGCCCAAAACGCGCACGGCCGTGAACAGGGATTGGAGGGAGAAATGAATGAGGGTGTGGGCAGCATTGGCCAGATGCAAGCACGTCTTGAAGAATCGCGGTTTTTCAGATTATGGAAAGCTGGGCCGGTCTCTGCGACAGCTGTGCTTCTTCCCCACGATAGAACCGCATGTGGCGCAGACGTAGTCGAAAATTTCCTTATCGAGCAACACCCGAAACGTGCGTACGATGCCTGGCGAAGCAGCAGAAGAGTTGGCGCGCCTCCAGGTCTTCAAAATCCTCTTATTCGCGCGGCGGCATCATGGTGCGTCTTTAATGATTATCTTGCCGAATCTTTAGCTCAGAAGGTTTTCTCCATTCCGGGATCGTAACGCAACAGCGCCTGCGGTACAATGCGCGACTACAGATGGATAGAGCAGTTAGACTTTACTACCGAGATCAGTTACGAGAGGCGCGAGCAGCTGCTCTGCGTGATGCCGAGGGCTATCAGGAAATCCTGTTTGCATTGGAACGCCTCGGCTCGCACCTCAATCCCAAAGGGTTCGGACTCAGAGATTACGAAGAGGAGATCGTCAAGTTGGCGGAGCAGTCCCCGATGGCGTTCCGAATACCAGGCGATCTTCCCGGGTGGCATTCGCCATTTAGAGCCAAGTACACGATCCTGCGTGACGCCCGAAATTCAGCCTTGCATCAGGGTGCCGTTGCTCGGCATCTCGCGGTAATTGCTGTCGAGGTTTCACTTGTGCTGGAGGAGGCAATTATGAACAGTCATCAGACCGTAGGCGACTACATGGTCAAAAATCCTCTCTGTGCGTTCCTTTGGCAACCTCTCAGCTTTATCAGGCAAAGCATGCTGGCGAACTCATATTCATACCTACCAGTTCCGGTCGACGTATCTGGGGAGACCGTTTGGAAACTGATTTCGGATTTCGAATTGGCTCGTTATCTACGGGGTGGGGCTAGTAAAACGGAACGACACGAGAGACTCGCGAGATCACTCAGCGACGCCGTTCGCAGGGCGGACGGCGTTGGCTTAATTGACGCACAATCCGTCGGCCCTCAAGAAAACATTGAGGCGGCATTGCGAGCATCAAGTGGTCTCCCTGTTGTGGTCACATCGCCCCGCGGGAACGATATCATGGGTATCCTTACACCGTTCGATTTACTCTAGAACAATCGTTTTGTCTGCATCAACCAAAACGGCATGATTCCAGTACCGTTACATGCGAGAGATTCCGACCAGATTTCACGGTACAATTTTCTCGCACCCAAGCACGCACAGTGGAGAGCTCGATGTGCAATTGGATCCCAGCGGCAAATTTCATCGTTCAAATTCTGGTCCTGGCGGCGCTCGTCTGGTACACGATAGAGACACAGCAAATCCGAAGGGCGTCGCAGGAGCAAGCAGAGTCACTGCACAAACCATGTTTGATTCTTCTCACTGAAGCCCGTGCCGGCGACGAGGCGATCTTAGAGATTGACGGACACGTGGGAGGAATGATCGTCGCCGCCAGGAACGGTGATGTCGTGGTTCGTAACGTTGGAACAGGTCCCGCGATAAATGTGCGATATTCGTTCATTCAACGAGATACAAAGACCGGAGAAAATGCGGCTCGTCCCGAGGGGTATTTGCAAATCATTCCATCAGGGGACAGGTTCGAGATGCCCGTCTCACGTGGCATTCTAAGCAATGGAGAGTACGAATTCGCCGCGACGTATGAAAGCCTAAGTGGTCGCCGGTACCAGACCGTGATCACGATTGCGAATCTCGTGCTCACCGGCTCGAATTTCTGTGACCGCCCCATTCGGAAACACGAAGATTAATAAAAGACCCGTAGCGACAATTGTTGGTGCACGGATAATTGAGTTTAGGTCGCCAGAAGGCCACGAAATCACCCCGCCGTAATGGCTAAGCGGGTAGTCAGCGCGTTACGCAGGCCATGACGAGGCGGAGTATGCCGAACTCGTTTCAAAAGACGAGTGTTTTCGCCGACAGACTCTCAGTGCACACACAATTGGAGGATACTGCCGTCACGGCCTGGAGATGGAAGCCAAACATTGCTACGATTGCCGAAAGGACACAATCATCTTGGGGGGAGTTGGATTGTGAGAAACTTCGGGCACTTCACCGCGACTCAGAATTGGGCAGACATCAGCGCCGGTGCGCCCAGTAGAACTCGAGTGCGCCCATTCGCGTTCCATCGCGGGAGCCGACGCGCTCCAGTTCAGACTGGCGCCACGGCGTACACGTCGGTTCGGTCATTATGAGTTGCTCGATTGCCTTCTCGATCTCTTCAAGGCCGCCGATTCCGTTCTTGAATTGTGCTTCGAGCTGCGATCTTGTGATGTTCTGGGCTTCAATCCGCGCAAAGCGATATTGTTGAAATTCACGATTCATTCCGTGCCTCCTTGGTTTACAGTCGGTTCCACGAAAAAATTGCGGGACGCCGCGATTTTTTCGGAAATTTTTTCGGACTTCGTATAACGTTACTGGGGGCACGCTCGGCGCGTGCCCCCGCGCAGGGCCTCAGTGAATCTGAAATAACCTTCCGTCAGCATTAAACGCCTGGCGCAAAATAGCTCTCGCCTGGCAAAGATAGCGATGGACATCCTGCCTCGAAATTCCCATAGCCACGGCGATGGCGTCAGGATCGAGGATGGGCCTACGGTTCCTATCGCGCTTCCATTTGTCGGGGTCACCCGAGTCCGTGTAGGCGTGCTCCTTCAGCGCAAAATCCGGGCCGAGAGCCGCAATGCATTGCAGTGTCGCCCGGACTTGAGGGCGCAAGTTCGGGTACTTGGTCACCTGCTCCAGCAGTTCTCGCATGATAATCTCGCGTTCAACGCTGTTAGGGATAACCTTCTTGCGAGCGTGACCGGCGGTAACATCCCCATACGGGCGAATCCGGCTGTTTTCCTCTCGCATGAAATAGCTACGTAGCATCCCGCGGGACAACCCGCGTACCACGTAGCGCCGAAAAGCGTCAGGGATGGGGTGCAGAGGACGGTTGACCTGAAACATCTCAATGGCTGCGTTGACTGCACCGTCGTACATCAATTCAACCTGCAAATCCGAGGGAAGAACAAATAACTTTTCCGCTTTCCGCCGCGCGCCCTTCTCTGCCGAAGGTAGAATGCAAGCGAGAAAGAGGTCTTGTGCGTTCGGATGGCCGTGGTCATAGCGGTAAACAACCTCCGCAACCTTAAAACGAAGCATGCGGTCCGCCGACTTGAACAGGTAGTGCAATAGGGCCAGCATCTGTACAGTGTCGAGCGCCGGAATTTTCTTACTCAAGACCAGTTCGAGCAGAGCCGCCCAAGCGGCTGCTGGTTTTCCGACGCTTCTCTCAGCGCCATCGCGCGCGCTACCTGTGTGCTCCTGCGGGCTTGGGAGAACCGGAACGCCCGGCTCCGCTGCTGTCGGCTGGATTTTGATTTCTTCGGTCATGTTATTTCTCCTTTTCTGCCCTGCTTCTCGCGGGACACTTAAAGGGCAGGGGGCTACCCTGCTCCCGCCGCTGCCTTGGTGGGGGAGCCGAGAAAATCTCGTTGTATCGCTCGATTTTCTTGGGGGGAACCGC
>Ga0335085_10013491_pt1 | contig 11980 bp, 10 predicted proteins | sample Lox_Sample_45_FD_206712 | JGI IMG/M metagenome (GOLD analysis project Ga0335085, IMG submission 206712) | Soil microbial communities from Loxahatchee National Wildlife Refuge, Florida, United States - Lox_Sample_4.5 | ecosystem: Environmental > Terrestrial > Soil > Wetlands | place: USA...
CCCCCGCCGCTTGGCATCACCGTCGCCGACCTCGAAGACGCCACCCGGCACGCCGCCGGAGCCATCACCTACCTCACCCCACCGCACCCGGCCAAACCGACCGGCTGGTTCATCGCCTGGGGCGACGAGCTCGACGTCCGTGTCATCACCGTGCGCGGCACCAGCACCGTGACTGACTTGATGGTCGCCAGCTACCTGGCCAAATACTCCACCAAGGGCACCGAGGTCACCGGCCACGCCTCCGCCAGGATCACCCCCGACACTGTGGACCTGTACGCCGACGCCAACGGTACGCACGCCGAACGGCTCATTCATGCCTGCTGGCGGCTCGGCGCCCACCCCGAGTTCCGCAGCCTGCAGCGGTGGGCGCACATGCTCGGCTTCGGCGGCCACTTCCTCACCAAAGCCCGCACCTACTCCATCCGGTTCCGTGACCTGCGCGACGCCCGGATCACCTACCGCCGCAGCCAGGACCCCGGACCCGAACACCAGCCGATCCGTACCGCCGAGCACGCCGAAAAGGAAACCATCCTCATCGTCGGCAACCTCACCTACGCCGGAACCGGCTGGAAAACCACCGGCGACGCCCTCCTTGCCAGCACCGCCGCCGACCAGGCCAGAAAACGACGCGAGGTCGGACGCGAAGAACTCCAAGACGAATACAACCGCACCACCACCGGCCGCCAGGTCGCATAACCCACCCACCAACCGCTGACGCTTAAGCGTCAAAAGCTGGTGCGATAGCTTCAAGAGAAGGGAGAGAATTAATGGCTGTCGCTTCCGTACACGACCCGGACCAGCCAAAGGACCTTCGGTTGTACCGGGTCAAAGAAGCGATGCGGCTGCTCGGCCTTAGCCGCGCCGTCATCTATGAACAGCTTCGGGCAGGAAGGCTCCGTTCCGTCCAGCAAGGCCGGGCGCGGCTCATCACCGCCGACGCGATACGCGACTACATCACACTCCTGGAAAACGAGGCGAAGGAGACGGCTACGTGACAACGCGGAGGGGGCGCGGCGAAGGCGGCCTGCACTGGGACGAGCGCCGCCAGCGCTGGATCGCGGCCGTGACCATCGGCTACGACGGCCGGGGCAACCGGATCACCCGCAGAGCCAGCGGGAAGACCAAGACCGAAGCCAAAGTCAAGCTGCGCGAACTCCTCCGCGACCAGGAGGACGGCGTGCCCACTCCCACAGACGGTTACACCGTCACCGACGCGGTGACCTACTGGCTCACCTATGGGCTGCGGGGCCGCGATGAGGCCACCGTCTCCAACTACGCCACATTGGCCAAGACGCATATCTTGCCCATGCTCGGAAAGCGGAAACTGCGCGACCTGTCCGCCGAGGACGTAGATAAATGGCTAACCGCCGAGTCACGCCAGTGCAGTACCCGGACGCTGCGATTGCTGCATTCCATTCTCAGCCGTAGCATTCGTCATGCCCAAGCCCGTGACAAAGTACGCCGCAACGTCGTTCTGCTGTGCGACGTGCCGACCGGGCGAAAAGGGCGGCCATCCAAAGCACTCACCCTCAGCCAGGCAACAGCCGTAATCAAAGCCGCCTCTGAATCCCGGTTGTACGCCTACATCGTGCTTTCCCTGCTGATCGGCGCGCGCACGGAGGAACTGCGTGCCCTGCGGTGGTGCCATGTGGACCTGTCCGGGAAACCGCCCGCGGCCCCGCCGGTCCCGCCGTCAATCTCGGTGCTGCGCTCGGTCCGCGCCGGGGGAGACACCAAGACCCGCCGGTCCCGGCGCGCGCTGGCGATGCCGCAACGGTGCGTGGACGCGCTCAGCGCACTATGGGACAAGCGGACCTGCGAGCACACCGACCGCACCCGCTGCGATTGCCTGGTGTTCACGACCCGTGTAGGGACGCCGCTGGATGCGCGCAACGTACGGCGGAATTTCCGCAAGGTCGCCGAGGCCGCCGGGCTCAACGCGAAGGAGTGGACACCCCGCGAGCTGCGGCACAGCTTCGTGTCCCTGCTGTCCGATGACGGCATGCCGATCGAGCACATCGCCCGCCTGGTCGGCCACACCAGCACGGCCGTCACCGAGACTGTCTACCGGCAGCAGATCCGGCCTGTCATCATCGAAGGCGCCGAAGCCATGGACCGCATCTTCCGCGACGGCGCTGCCGCGCCTGAGGGCATAGTCACTCCGGTCAGCTATTTTCATCCGGGTGGATGGTCGCGTCGCGTGAAAATCTGAGCCGGTGCGGGTGGTCGCGGCCTGGGACCTGCTGCCGCGCTGGGGCCGGGCTGCGGGCGGGGAGGGTGGCAGGGTGGGTGCGGGCTGCCCGTGACGCCGGCTGTCTATGGGACGCGAACCCGTCAGTTAGCTTGGCGCTGGGGTCTTGACCTGAGGGTCGCTTTTTGCTGCTTCGAGCGCGCCGGTCAGTATTCCGGGCCTGGTGCCCGCCGACCGGGACCCCCGGGCAGCCCGCTTCTATCCCATCACTCCCAGCATAGGAGGAAGCGGTGAGCAGACCGCAGGTGATCGACGACCAGGAACACGAGCGGGTCCATGACCGGGTCGCCGCGATCGACGTGGCAAAGGACACCGGGATGGTGTGCACCCGCACCCCGCACCCGTCCCGGCCCGGCGCCCGGCGCAGCACGGTGTGGACGGTCAAGGCCCGGATGGGCGCGGTCCGCGCGCTGGGCCGCCAGCTCGCCCGGGACGGCATCGAGATGGTGACCCTGGAATCTACCAGCGACTACTGGCGGATCTGGTTTTTCGTGCTGGAGGCGTGCGGGCTGGCGGTGCAGCTGGTCAACGCCTCTCAGGCTAAGAACCTGCCGGGCCGGCCAAAAACGGACAAGCTGGACGCGCAGTGGCTGGCCCGGCTGACCGAGCTGGGGCTGCTGCGGGCCTCGTTCGTGCCGCCCAAGGCGATCCGGGACCTGCGCGACTACACCCGCACGCGCACCCGGCTGACCCAAGAGCGCACCCGCTGCTTCCAGCGGCTGGAAAAACTGCTGGAAGGCGCGCTGGTCAAGGTATCGGCCGTGGCCAGCACGCTGACCACGATCTCGGCGCAGGACATGATCAAGGCGATGATCGCCGGCCAGCGCGACCCGCACCAGCTGGCCGCCCTGGCCCGCGGCCGGATGAAGGCCAAGCATGCCGACCTGGTCGAAGCGCTGGACGGCATGTTCGACGACCACCACGGCGAGCTCGCCCAGCTGCTCCTGGACCAGATCACCTCCCTCGACGGCAAGATCGCCCAGCTGGGCGCCCGCGCCGCCGGGCTGGCCGCGGCGATGCCCGCCGCCTGGGGCATCAACGCGGACGGGACCACCGGCCCCGATGCCGGGACCGGCCCGGACGCCCCCGTGCTGAACGCCGTGGCCCGGCTGGCCGAGATCCCCGGCCTCAGCGAAGACCTGGCCCGGGCCATCATCGCCGAGACCGGCCTGGACATGAGCAGGTTCCCCACCGCCGCCCACCTGGTGTCCTGGGCCGGGCTGTGCCCCTCAGCCCGCCAGTCCGGCCCCCGCGCCCGGGCCGGGAAGAAAGGCCAGGGCGACACCTGGCTGCGCGGGTCCCTCGGCCAGGCCGCCATCGGCGCCGCCCGCACCGCCACCTTCCTCGGCGAGCGGTACGCCCGGATCGCCCGCCGCCGCGGCAAGGCCAAGGCCCAGGTCGCCGTCGCCCGGTCCATCCTGGTCATCATCTGGCACCTGCTCAAGGATCCCGCGGCCCGGTTCACCGACCTCGGCCACGGCTACTACCAGGCCCGCACCGATGCCGACCGCAAGCTCCGCAACCACATCCGGCAGATCCAAGCGCTCGGCTTCACCGTCACCCTCACCAGGGCCGCGTAACCCCATAACGGCTTGACCAGGCCCGACCACCGCATCAGCCCCGGGTCCACTGCCGCGCGCCCATTTCCGCTGGGTGATTTTCCGGTCAGTCACTCAGAGGCCTATTCCATGATCGCAAGTTGCCTCTGACCAGTCGGGACGGCGGGATTTGAACCCGCGACCCCTTGACCCCCAGTCAAGTGCCCTACCAAGCTGGGCCACGTCCCGGTGCGCCAGGCGCACACCCGCCGAACCCGGCGGGCTTTCATACCTTAGCGCAGCCGCGGCGTTCCCGTAGCCACCGTGCGTCCGCCCGGATGGGCAAGCCGCCGCCCCGCGGCCGGGCGGCAGCCTGACACGCCGACACGCCCGCCGAAGCACCTGCCACACGGGAACCAGGTACTACAGTGAATTCGTTTACCGTGACGCAGCGCCGCAGCCTGCGGCGCTGTCGCCGAGGAGGAATGGGGTCAGGTGAGGGCGTCCGAACGCGATCCCATGTCCGGCTGGTACGGTCCCGGGCCCGACGACACCACCCAGCCCTACGCCCAGCGCCCCCGCAGGCCCCGCACCACGCGCCCCCTCAAGCGCCGCCGCTGGCCGGCCCGCCTCGTCAAGACCCTCGCCGTCTTCGTCGTCCTGCTGATCATTGTCGTCGGCGGCCTGTGGCTGATCACCCCGTCGGTCAGCCAGGCGCCCGCCCTGGTCCAGGAGCAGGCCGTCCAGCACGGCATCAGCTACCCGGGCGTTCAGCCGCCGCAGAAGTTCACCGAGGCCCTCGTCGCGACCGAGGACCACCGGTTCTACTCCAACCCCGGCGTCGACCTGTTCGCCGTCGCGCGGCTGCTGGCCGGCAAGATCACCGGACATTCCGACCAGGGCGGCAGCACGCTGGAGCAGCAGCTCGCCAAGAACCTCTACACCCCGGGACGTTCCGGGTTCACCGTCGAGGCCGAGCAGGTCGTGCTGGCCATCAAGCTGAACACGACCTACAGCAAGCAGCAGATCCTGCAGATGTACGCGGAGGTCGCCTACTACGGCGACAACTACTACGGGCTCCGCGCGGCCAGCTGCGGGTACTTCGGCACCGAGCCGGCCGAGCTGACCTGGCCGCAGGCCGCGGTGCTGGCGGGCGTGGTCAACGCCCCCACGATCGATGACCCGCGCACCAACCCGCAGAACGCCCGGACCCGTGAGGAGCATGTGGTCGCGCGCCTGGTGGCCGTCGGCGACCTGACCCAGGCCCAGGGCGACGCGGTGCTGGGCCAGTCACTGAACCTGGTGCCCAAGGGAACCGGCTGCGCAGGCTGAGCACCGTAACGTTCACCACCCAGCCGAACGGGCCTTTCTGCGGGCGGTCCGGAAGGCACGGGCCGCACGCAGCATGGAGCCCATCCGGCCCTGCGCTGAGTGGCTGCTCAGTGGCTGTTGGTCAGCCGCAGGAACACGGTCAGGGCGATGATGACCGCGGCGGTTGCGCCGCCGAACTCCAGCAGCTGCAGGCCTTCTGAGAGGTCCACCGCTTCCTCGGCGAAGCTCACGGACAGGACCAGCACGATCATCGAGATGACCCGGCCCTTGAGGTCGTTCAGATCGCGCATGGCCAGCCAGGCCGGCATCGTCGTGGCCTTGTCCCGCGGAATCTCCCGCACGAACAGCTCGTAGAACCCGATGGCCGAGATCAGCAGCGTGGCCCCGATCAGGAACAGGTCGATGTCCAGCAGGAACAGGCCGATCTGGTGGCCCACTGGGTACGGATGCGCGACGATGCTGCGGAACGCGTCCACGAACACGGCGATCGCGTAGGCGAAGGCTCCCAGGCCCGCGAGGATCAGGAACGCCACGGGGATGATCGCCAGCCGCAGCGAGGCGATCAGGGTCCGTTCCGCCCCGGTGGCAAGCCGGGCTGTGCCCGGCTCCCATCCTGCGTTCCCCGCTACTACGGCCTCCGGCTCATCCGGCATCGCGGGCAGGGTCAGCCGATGGACGGCTGGGGGTATATTTCCTCGGCGTCGGGCTCAGGCTGCCGCGTCTCGCCCGCCCGGTGCCGCCCGGCGGCGTGCGCCCCGCCCGCGTGCGCCGCGCGTACCCCGCTCGCGTGCGCCCCGCTGGGGTAGGCCCCGCTCGCGTGCGCCCCGCTGGCGTATACCCCGCTCGCATGCGCCCCGCCCGCGTGCGCGGGCGGCGGGGGCGGCATCTCGGCGGGCAGGACCGTCGGCGCCACCTCGGCCGGCTCCTCGTTCACCTCGAGGAAGACCCACTTGCGGTAGGACCAGAGCCGGAACAGCGTGCCGAACCCGATGCCCACGATGTTGGCGACGTTGTAGGAGAGCGGGTCGGTCATGTGCAGCCCGTAGTGGACGAACGCGACGACGGCTTCCTGTATCCCCAGCCCGACCATGTTGAGCAGGAAGAACATCGCTGTCTCGTGCCCGAGGCCCTTGCCCTGGCGGTGCTTGAAGGCCCAGTGACGGTTCCCCAGGAAGGTGACGACCGTGGCGATGAGGTAGCCGACGACCACGGAGGTGAGAGCTCCCAGGCCGAGCCCCAGGTGCACAGTGTCGGTGACGCCGAGCTGGACGACGAAGCCGATGCCGCCGACGACGCCGAACTTGGCGATCTCGTGAATCAGGACCGTGAAGCGTGCATACATGTCACGGATGTATTTCACCTGGTCGAGAGTCCCTTCGCTCATCGCCGTACGCATACGGGAACGCTTGCTGAGGGTACCTGCCTATGCCCGTTAACACACATCGGAGGCGGAAAACGTGTTGTTAAATTGTCCGGCCCCCGAGGTAACGTCACAAAGGTGTCACACGCCGAGGCACCCGGGGTACTCGTCCAGGCCCGCGGCCTCACCAAGCGATTCGGGAACTTCACTGCGGTCGACGGCATCGATTTTAGTATCTCCCGGGGCGAGGCGTTTGGCTTCCTCGGCCCCAACGGCGCGGGCAAGTCCTCGACCATGCGCATGATCGGCTGCGTATCCCCGCCGACCAGCGGCGGCCTGACCATCCTGGGACTGGATCCGGTGACGAACGGCCCGGCGATCCGGGCCCGGCTGGGTGTGGTGCCGCAGGAGAACACCCTCGACATCGAGCTGACCGTACGGGAGAACCTGCTCGTCTACGGCCGCTACTTCGGGCTGCCCCGGGCCCTGATCCGGGAACGCAGCGCCATGCTGCTGGACTTCGTCCAGCTCAGTGACCGCGCCGAGGATCAGGTCGAGCCGCTGTCCGGGGGCATGAAACGCCGCCTCGTCATCGCCCGCTCGCTGATCAACGAGCCGGACATCCTGCTGCTGGACGAGCCCACCACGGGGCTGGACCCGCAGGCCCGGCACATCGTGTGGGACCGGCTGTTCCGGCTGAAGCAGCGCGGCGTCACCCTCATCCTGACCACGCACTACATGGACGAGGCCGAGCAGCTCTGCGACCGGCTCGTGGTGATGGACGGCGGCCGGATCGCGGCCGAGGGCTCGCCGCGCGCGCTGATCGGGCGGTACTCCACCCCCGAGGTCCTCGAGCTCCGCTTCGACCCCGGTGACCACGAGCAGGCGGCGGAGAAGCTCGCCGCGCTGCCCGCCGGGCCCGCCGAGCGGCTGGAAGTGCTCGCCGACCGGGTCCTCGTCTATACCAGGAACGGGGACGAGGCCCTCGTGACGGTGCGCGGGCTCGGCCTGGAACCGCTCACCTCACTGGCCCGGCGCAGCACGCTGGAGGATGTGTTCCTCCGGCTGACCGGCCGGCACCTGGACGACTGATGACGGCCGCAGACGGCAGAAGCCGGACGGCCGACGGCGGAAGCCGGGCGGCCGATGACCGCCGGAGACGGCGGAAGCCGGGCGGCCGATGACCGCCGGAGACGGCGGAAGCCGGGCGGCCGATGACGGCGGAAGCCGGGCGGCCGATGACCGCTGAGGTCATGCCGGCGGCGCCCGCCGCGCCGGTCGCCGCCGGGGGAGCGCGGTGGTTCTTCGCGGTGCGCGAGTTCCGGTTCTGGCTGACCGACTACCGGCGGACCTGGCGCGGCTCGGTGATCTCCAGCGTGCTGGGCCCGCTGCTCTACCTCGGCGCGATGGGCGCGGGCCTGGGATCGCTGGTGGACCGGCACGCCGGCGGCAGCCTGGGCGTCAGCTACCTGGCCTTCATCGCGCCCGGTCTGCTGGCCGCCACCGCCATGCAGACCGCGTTCGGCGAGGGGCTGTACCCGGTCCTCGGCTCGGTCAAGTGGGTGCAGAACTACTTCGCCGCGGTGGCCACCCCGCTGCGCCCGGGTGATGTGTTCCGCGGCCATCTGCTGTTCGTCATCTTGCGGCTGACCATGAACTGCGGGGTGTTCCTCGCCCTGATCGCGGCGTTCGGCGCGGCCCGCTCGCCGCTGGCCGTCGCGGCCCTGCCGGCGGCCGTGCTGACCGGGCTGGCCTTCGCGCCGGCGCTGATGGCGTGGGCGGTGACCCGGACCCGGGACACGAGCTTCAGCGTGCTCATGCGGTTCCTGATGATCCCGCTGTTCCTGTTCTCCGGCACGTTCTTCCCGGTCACCCAGCTGCCCGGATGGCTGCAGCCGGTCGCCTACGTGACCCCGCTGTGGCACGGCGTGGAACTGTGCCGCACGCTCAGCCTCGGCACCACCGACGTGGGCGGCGCGGCCGTGCACGTCGGGTACCTGCTCGCGCTCACCGCGGCCGGGTACGCGGTGGCCCTGCGGACCTACCGGGGGCGGCTGCATGAGTAGGAGGCGCCGGGTGGCCGAACGGACCTTGCCGCGCCGTCTCCCCGCCCGGGGGGCGTGCCGGTGACCGAACGAACCGTCCGGCTCCCGCTTCCCGGGCTGCTCAGCCGTGCCCTGGCGGACGGCCGGGGCGCCGGCCGCGCCGGGCTGCCGCTGGTCGAGCGGAACGCCCGCGCCTACCGCCACCTGTGGATTCTCCTGCTCACCGGGGTGCTGGAACCGCTGTTCTACCTATTGTCGATCCGGATCGGCCTGGGCGCCCTGGTCGGGCCGGTGACCGGGCCCGGCGGGCGGCCGGTGGGCTACACGGAGTTCGTGGCACCCGCGCTGCTGGCCGCCTCCTCGATGAACGGCGCGGTCTACGACTCCACCTTCAACGTGTTCCACAAGCTCAAATACGCCAAGGTCTACGAGGCGGCGCTGGCCACCCCGCTGGGCCCCCGGGACATCGCGCTGGGCGAGATCACCTGGGCGCTGAGCCGCGGCCTGCTGTACGCGATCGCGTTCCTGCTGGTGATGGTGGCCATGGGGCTCGTGCATTCGGCCTGGCTGCTGGCCGCGGTCCCCGCGTCGGTGCTCATCGGCTTCGCGTTCGCCGGGGTCGGGATGGCGGCTACCACCTACATGCGCAGCTGGAAGGATTTCGACTTCGTCATCCTCGCCACGCTGCCGATGTTCTTGTTCTCCACCACCTTCTACCCGCTGAGCGTCTACCCGAGGGCGCTGCAGATCGTCGTGCAGTGCACCCCGCTGTATCAGGCGGTGGCGCTGCTGCGCGGGTTCTCCCTCGGCGTCGTCGGCCCGGCCATGCTCGTCAATGTGGCCTACCTGGCCGTGCTCGGCCTGGCCGGTCTGTACGTGGCCAGCCGCCGGATCCGCCGCCTGCTCCTCACCTGACCGCCGCACCGCCGCCTCCCCCCACCTATTACCTCTTGCCCACCTAATCCCAAGTTACGTCAGCGTGTCGGCTTCAAATGGCTGTTGAGCTGCGAAGATGTCGCCGGATAGGCCGAGGGGCGTAGCCAGAAAGACCAGGGGCGGGGCCGACCGTGATAGCTGTTTGATCACCAGTGATCTTCTCCGGACGGCTCCTAATGCCGCATCCGCCGCCTGCTCCTCGCCTGACCGCCGAGGCGGTGGGGCACTCCGGTCCGGGCCGGTCCGCCGGAACGGGCACGCGGGCCGGGACCGTGCGGCGCGCCGGGACGGGCAGGCGGGCAGCCGCCGGGGCTGCTCCCCGCCCGGCCGGCCGTGCCGCCCCGAGCAGCGCGGGCGCCGCGAGCACCATGACCGCCACGCCGTACTGGGCGGCGGTGGCCAGCAGGTCGCCCTCGCTTTCCCGCGGCGTGCACGGAAATGACGCCCCTCATATGAGGCGCGCCCCGACGCGGCATCAGGAGCACTGGCGGGCGCGCCCGTGCCTTCCCGATCGGGCTGCGGCGCAGCGTGTAGGCTGCCTGCGATGCCGGAAGATGGGCCACGCGGGCGGGAGAGCGACGGCACGGAAGCGCCCGGCGCGACACGTGTCGGCCCCGCCGAGTCCGCGGGCGACTCCCGGCCGGACGCGCCCCGCGTCCCGGCCCGCCGGGCGGCCCACTCCCGGACGGACGCGCTCCCTGTTCCGCCCCGGCCAGGCGCGGCCCCCGGCCAGACCCGGCCAGGCGCGGACCCGGTCGAGGCCAGGCCGGACACGGACCCCGGCCCGCCCCGGGCCGGGCGGCCGCGCGACCGGTACTGGGCGCCGTGGCTGATCGCCCTCCTGGTCTTCGCGGTCTACCTGACGATCTCGCTGTTCCGTTACCTGCAGCTCAATCCCTCGTCGTGGGACCTGGGCATCTTCACCGAACTGGTCAAGCAGTACGCGCACCTGCGGGCGCCCGTCGCCGACGTCCGCGGCGCGGGCGTGAACCTGCTCGGCGACCACTTCTCGCCGATCATCGCGCTGATCGCGCCGTTCTTCCTCGTCCGGCCGTCCCCGATCACGTTGCTTGTCACGCAGGCCTTCCTGACCGCGGTGTCCGTGCTCCCGGTGACCTGGGCCGCGGCCGACAAGCTGGGCCGCCGCGCGGGCGGCGCCGTCGGCGCGGCGTACGGGTTCTCCTGGGGCCTGCAGCAGATGATCAACTTCGACTTCCACGAGATCGCGTTCGCGGTGCCGCTGCTCGCGTTCTCGCTGTCGGCGCTGGTCCGCGGGCGCACCCGGGCGGCGGTGGCCTGGGCGCTGCCGCTGGTCTTCGTCAAGGAAGACCAGGGCTTCACGGTCGCCGCGATCGGCGTCCTCATGATCGCCGTCAGCCAGTGGCGCGACTGCCCCGCCCGTCCCGCGGACAACCCCGCCACCGCCCCCGCCGGCCGCGCCCGGGCATCCGGCCGCGGTCCCGTCTTCGGCGGCCAGCTGCTCATCGCGTGGGGCGTCCTCTGGTCGGTGCTGGCGATCACCGTGATCATCCCGCACTTCAACGCGGCGCATCACTACCAGTACTGGAGCGACGGCGGCACACTGGGCCCGGGCGGCCACTTCTCCGCCGCGGGCACGGTCCGCCAGTTCTTCACGTCCTGGCCGGTCAAGCTCGGGACCACGCTGATGCTCCTGCTGCCGACGGCGTTCATCGCGCTGTGGTCGCCGCTCGCCCTGGTCGCGCTGCCGTCGATCATGCTCCGCTTCCTCGGCACCAGCACCAATTTCTGGGGCACCCAGTGGCACTACAACGCGACCGCCATGCCGATTCTTTTCCTCGCCGCGGTAGACGCGATCGTGCGGGTCCGGTCCCGCGAGTCCCGTTCGGCATCATCAGCTCCGCCTGCGGCGGGCCGCGCCAGCTGGCGGGAAGCGGTGACCGCGGCAATCGACCGGCACGGCGCCGCCGCGATGCTGGCCATCGCGGTCGCCCTCGTCTTCCAGTTCCCGGTCGGCACCCTGTGGAACCCGTCCACCTACCGGATCGACGCGCACGTGGCCGACGCGGACGCGGCCATGGCCGCGGTGCCCGACGGCGCGACCGTCACCACCACGCTCGACCTGCTCGCCCCGCTGGCCGCGCGGACCGACACGTTCTGGATCGGCAACGCCGGCAACCCCAGCACGGCCTACATCGTGTTCGACGGGACCGACAGCGGCTACTCACCCGAGCCGGCCAACATTCCCGCCTTCGTGGCCAGCCAGCATCCGGGTGTCCGGTACAGCGTGATCTTCGACACCGGGGACATCTACGTCTTCCGCCGGAACGGGCCGTAACCGGAGCCGGACGGTGCCGATGGACCGCCCGGTCACGGAATGCCCAGGCCACCATGCGGAAGGTGGCAAGCCCTCCCGGAACGGGCCGTAACCGGAGCCGGACGGTGCCGATGGACCGCCCGGTCACGGAATGCCCAGGCCACCATGCGGAAGGTGGCAAGCCCTCCCTTGCCGACCGGCTAGTGCGGGGCGCAAGATACT
>Ga0335085_10013492_pt1 | contig 11980 bp, 14 predicted proteins | sample Lox_Sample_45_FD_206712 | JGI IMG/M metagenome (GOLD analysis project Ga0335085, IMG submission 206712) | Soil microbial communities from Loxahatchee National Wildlife Refuge, Florida, United States - Lox_Sample_4.5 | ecosystem: Environmental > Terrestrial > Soil > Wetlands | place: USA...
TGTCAGAGATGGCAAACCAGAGTCAAAAGAGATGGTATTAGCGAAATGGCAAAAAACGTTATTCCTAAGAGACGAAGGAATCGAAGCAAGAGGCTGGCTTGTTGAGGTGATGAAATGCATCGAAGCGATCGGTAAGCCTGACTTCCAAATCGATGATGTCTATGCTTTTGAAGCTAAGCTGAATCGACTTTATCCCGATAACCAAAACGTCAAACCGAAAATTCGTCAGCAATTGCAGTTTTTGAGGGATCGCGGGTACCTCGATTTCGTATCCCGCGGGTATTACCGCTTGCGATCCGCTGATTAGACTTTCGAAGCTAAATCAGCCGGCTCCAGCCACATCCGGCAACGCTGGCCCCGCTCGTCGATGTCGGGAAGGTCCTCATCGCTCGCGCCGTCATAATCGCAAACGCGAATGGGAAAGGGATTTCCCAGCGTCCATTGCACCTGTCCGCCGTGAACGCCGACGGTGATTTTGGGATGCGGCGCGCTGTGAACCAGCTTGATCGTCAGCGCATCAATTTCATTCGCGTCGCTTGTACTCGTTCGCCGCAATGTCGCTAACGCTTTAAGAAGAAGCGTCCGCTCGCCTTCCGTCAAGCCGATCCAGATTTCTTCGGTCATATTGCTGCTCCCCTGCCCCGCCGCCCCTACCCCGCCGCCCCTACCCTGCAGCTTTACCCGTCACTCCCCCCAGCATCGCCGGCGAGCCCTGCACGGCCGAGCGTTGCATGTAATGGGCGAGGCTGCGCATGCCGCCGAGTTCCTCGCCGCCGCCGGCGCGGCCGGGGCCGCCATGAATCAGGCCCGGCATCGGCGAGCCGTGGCCGGTCGATTCCTCGGCGCAGTCGCGGTCGATCAGCACCAGGCGGCCGTGGAACGAGCCGATGCCGAACACCAGGTCGGCCGCGACTTCTGGCGCGTGCGTATAGACCGAGGCGACCAGCGAGCCGTCGCCGCGATTGGCGAGCGCGATCGCCTCTTCGAGCCCGTCATAGCCCATCACCGTGCAGACCGGCCCGAACGCCTCGACGGCGTGCACCTTCGTGGCGCGCAGCGGAGCGGCGCAGTAGAGCAGTAGCGGCGGCACGAACGCGCCGGTCTTGCTGTCGGCGCCCTCGACCGGAAAGTTCTCGGCATCGCCGCATACGATCTCGGCCTCGCTGCGCAAGGCGCCGACGTGGCCGAGCACGTCGCGGCGCTGCTCGAGCCCGACCAGCGGCCCCATGCGCACGCCTTCCAGCTCCGGGTTGCCGACCTTGACCTTGGCCAGCCGCTCGCGCAGCGCGCCGATCGCGGCGTCGACGCGGTTCGCCGGCACCAGGGCGCGGCGGATGGCGGTGCATTTCTGGCCGGCCTTCACCGTCATCTCCTTGGCGACTTCCTTGACGAACAGGTTGAATTCCGGCGTGTCGGGTGCGGCGTCCGGCGCCAGGATCGCGGCGTTCAGCGAATCGCGCTCGGCGCCGAAGCGCACCGACTCGCGCGCCATCACCGGATGGCGCTGCAGCTTCTGCGAGGTATCGGCCGAGCCGGTGAACGACACCACGTCCTGGCAGGTCAGATGGTCGAACAGATCGCCGGTCGGGCCGACGATGAACTGCAGCGCGCCGGCCGGGAGGATCGCGGATTCGGCGATCATGCGCATCAGCGCGTGCGCGACATAGGCGGTGACGGTGGCCGGCTTGGTGACCACCGGCACGCCGGCGAGCAGCGCCGGCGCGAGTTTTTCCAAAAGCCCCCAGCAGGGAAAATTGAAGGCGTTGATGTGGACGGCCGCGCCATGGAGCGGCGTCACGATGTGCTGGCCGGCGAACGTGCCGGCTTTGCCGAGCGGCTCGGCGGCCCCGTCGAGCAGGAATTTGCCGTCAGGCAGCTCCTTGCGCCCCTTCGAGGCATAGACGAACAAGGTGCCGATGCCGCCGTCGACGTCGATCATCGCATCGGTGCGCGTGGCGCCGGTCGCGAACGACAGCTTGTACAATTGCTCCTTGCGGTCGTTGACGTATTGCGCGAGCTTTTTCAGCAAATCGGCGCGCTGATGAAACGTCAGCCGGCGGAGATTGCCGCCGCCGACCGCGCGCGCATGTTCGAGAATCGCGCCCATATCGAGACCGCCGCCGCTCGCCTGCGCGACGACCTCGCCGGTCACGGCGCTGCGTATCTCGACGGCGTCCTTGCCGCGCACCCATTGCCCTTGCACGAAGCTTTCCAGAATCATGAGACCGCTCCCCAGATGACGGCGTTTGTCGTTTGTTGCTCGCATCGCGCCGGATTATCCCGGCCGCGGGCCGCTCGGCCCGCAAAAGTTCCAGGACCGGGCGTTGTTTGATTTAAGACTGCGAATTCGCCGAAATTCAATTCACGTTTCGGCGGCGGCGCCCGCGATCGCAGGGTCAGGGCGTCAGCTTCTGCAGCTCGGGAAACGGCGCGTAGACGGCGCCGGCGCATTGGTCCTGGGACGTGCCGTGCGCCGTGGCGACGAAGCGGTCGAAGCGGCCGGCGACGAAAACCGCAGCGGCTTCCTTGACGCCGACGTATTGGTTGCGTCCTTTTCTGGCGTTGTAGCGCACGCAGACCACGTAGCGAGTCCCGGCGCCGACCGGCTTCAGCGCCGGCTCGGCGATGCCGGCGTCGCGAATTCCGGTCGGATCGTTGAGATAGGCGTGCATGGCGCCGAGGATTTGAGCCTTGTAATTGACGGGGCGGACATTGATCCCGTCGTCGGTTGCGGCACCGCCGGTAAGGCTCGTACAGCCGCCGAGGAGAACGGCCAGGCCGAGCATCAAGCCGGTGAGCCGTCGGCACCTGCTATCCTGCATGGATGGCCGCCTCCCCTTCGCCGCCCCACGGCGCCACTCATCCCAATCGGCTGGAACGCCATTGCGGTCTGCCGCGCGGATGGCCATAACCGGTCAGCTCCGCACGGCGGCGCATTCACGCTGATGACGTTCTAGCCTGCGACTTTCTAACCTTTGGTTTGCCGATTCGATGCCCTCGGTCACCCATCTTATTCACGACTACGGCCTTGTCGTGGTCGCCGCCGTGATCGGCCTGGAAAGCCTCGGCCTGCCGTTCCCGGGCGAATCGGTGCTCATCCTCGCTTCGATCTTTGCCGGCACCAAACACGAGCCCAACATCGTCTCGGTCATTGTGACGGCGGCGGCTGCGGCCGTGGTCGGGCAGATGATCGGCTACGGCATCGGCCGCAAATACGGCTATTGGCTGCTGTTGCGCTACGGCGGCTACGTGCGGATCACCGAAAGCCGGATCAAGCTCGGCGAGTACCTGTTCCTGCGCCACGGCAGCAAGATCGTTTTCGCCGGCCGCTTCGTCCCGGTGCTGCGCAGCCTCGCCGGTATCCTGGCCGGCGCCAACCGGATGCCGTGGCGGCAATTCATGCTTGCCAACGTGGTCGGCGCGCTCGTCTGGGCGGGCTTCTTCGGGTTCGCGGCTTACATGCTCGGCCGCCAGGTCGACAAGTTCGCCGGTCCGGTCGTGATCGCGTTCGGCATCGCTGCGGTGGTCGTCATCATCATCGGCGCCCGTTTCGTCGCCCACCACGAAGCGCGGCTGACGCAAGAAGCCGAGCGCGCTCTGCCCGGCCCGCTGAAAGGGCCGTGAGCCGCCGGCCCGGCCACGGCCGCCTTGCGGGCCGGATGCGGCGACGCCATATTCCGGTAACGTTCCCGGGGCGCCGTCAGGGCCCCAACAAAGTCGCTTGCTAAGGACTTTGCAAACCATGTCGCGGGTTTCCTCGCTTTCGAGCCCCTTCCTGCTCGGCTTCGATGAGATCGAGCGGGTTCTCGATCGAGTTGCCAAGGCCGCGGACGGCTATCCGCCCTACAACATCGAGCGGATCGCGCGCGACGGGAGCGACCCGGAACGGCTGCGCATCACGCTGGCGGTCGCCGGCTTCACGCGCGACCAGCTCGACGTGACGCTGGAAGCCAGCCAATTGGTCATCCGCGGCCGGCAGCAGGACGACAAGGGCCGGCAATACCTGCATCGCGGCATCGCCGCGCGCCAGTTTCAGCGCAGCTTCGTGCTGGCGGAAGGTATGGAAGTGCTTAATGCCGACTTGAAGAACGGATTGCTGTCGATCGATCTGGTCCGCCCGCAACCGGAGCGCATCGTCAAGTCCATCGCCATCAAGGAAGCCGACTAGTGCATGATCCCGGAAAAGTGGCAGCCGGTTTTCCGAAAAGATCATGCACCGTCAAAATGTTAGAGCGTCAATCGATTCGATCTGACGCGATTGCGCTCTCGTGCATGATCCGGAAAAGTGGCAGCCGGTTTTCCGAAAAGATCATGCACCACCGAAATGTTAGAGCGTCAATCGATTCGATCTGAAGCGATTGCGCTCTAGGAAACCGAACATTAGTTGGTCGCGTCATAAGATCATAACAACAAGGATCAACGGCCATGACCTCGGAAGAAAGCCGTACCGAAATGAGACAGGGTACGATCACCCCGGAAGCGCTCGCCCATCTGGGCGACGGCGAGATCGCCTACGTGAAGGCGATCCGCTCCGAGGATGCGCATGCGTTGTTTCCGCAGGTGCCGCCGATCCAGCCCGGCATCAAGCTGTTCGCCCTGCACGCCGCCGATGGCACGCCGATCATGCTCACCGACAGCCGCGAGGCGGCGATCGCCAATGCCATGAGCCAGCAGCTGCAGATGGTTAGCGTGCACTGACCGGAAAATCAGAAGTCGGATATCAGGGTTCGCACCGGGGGCTGCGACGACGTCGCGGCCCTTTTTGCTTGCCGTTTGCCGATACCTGATGACCAATAACTGATAGCCGGCCTACGCGGCGCTTGCCGAAGGCATGGCGAGCACGGCGTACAGCGCCTCGGCGTCGCGCGAGGCGCGCAGCTTGTGGGCGACGTTGGCGTCGCGCAGCAGGCGCGCCACCCGCGCCAAGGCCTTCAAATGGTCGGCGCCGGCGCCTTCCGGCGCCAGCAACAGAAAAATCAGATCGACCGGCTGGCCGTCGAGCGCCTCGAAATCGACCGGCCGGTCGAGCCGGGCGAACAATCCGAACAGCCGGGGCAGGTTCGCCATCTTGCCGTGCGGAATGGCAATGCCGTTGCCGACGGCGGTCGAGCCGAGCTTCTCCCGCTGCGTCAGGATCTCGAAGATGGCGCGCTCGTTCTGACCGGTGAGCGCAGCGGCGCGCGCTGCAAGCTCGAGCAGAACCTGCTTCTTGTTATTGACTTTGAGAGCCGGGAGGATCGCGTTCGGAGCGACGAGATCAGTGAGCGGCATGAGCAGGGACCTTAGGAGCGAAGCCGCAGCCTGGCGCGCTTTCGCTCGTGCATGACCTTTCCGATTGCTGGCGCCCGTTTTCTTGGGTCATGGTCAAGGGCGGCGGACCATAGGGACCGCCGCCGACTGCGTCAATGGGGCGGCCACATCAGCCGAGCGGCGTCCGCGACGGCCGGGGCCGATGGTCCTTGAGCCGGCGATGATAGCGCCGCAGGCGCTTCTCCACACGTGCGGCCGCCTGGTCGGCGCTGGCATAGGCATCGGGGGCGCTGCCTTCGGCGCGCAGCGTTATCTTCGAGTCGAGATGGACCGCGCACTCGGTCCGAAACCCAAAACCATCCTTCGCGACCGTCACATGGCCCGAATAGCCGCCGTCGAAATACTTGTCCAGCGCGTCGGCGATCCGCCCGTTGATGCGCTCGCGCAGCGCTGCGCCGATGTCGAGGTTTTTCCCGGAAATGCGAAACGTCATGGCAGGCTCCATTGCAAGCGCGTACCACTCTGCCGCGGCCGGCCGCCGCTTCGGCCGGGCGGCAGCGTGGCCTGTTTTGCAGCTAGGCAGCGGCCGCTCTCGGGTCAACGCGGGCAAATACGCAGATTCAGGTCAGTGCCGCCGCCTGCTTGTCCCGCCGCCGCTGCACCGAGGAGGGAATGCGCATGGCCTCGCGGTATTTTGCGACAGTTCGTCGCGCAATGTCGATACCGGCCTCGCGCAGCTTGTCGACGATGGTGTCGTCCGACAGTACGTCGATTGCGCTCTCGGCATCGATCAATTGTCTGATTCGGTGGCGCACGGCTTCGGCGGAATGGGCTTCGCCGCCGTGCGCCGCCGCGATCGCCGAGGTGAAGAAATACTTGAGCTCGAAAATGCCGCGGCTCGTCGCCATGTATTTGTTGGCGGTGACGCGGGACACCGTCGACTCGTGCATGCTGATGGCTTCGGCGACGGTTTTGAGGTTGAGCGGACGCAAGTGTGCGACGCCATGCGCGAAGAAGCCGTCCTGCTGACGCACGATCTCGTTGGCGACCTTGAGGATGGTGCGCGCGCGCTGATCGAGGGCGCGGACCAGCCATGTGGCGCTTTGCAGGCAATCGGTGAGGTACGACTTGTCGGTATCGCGGCGCGCCGTCGCCGCGACTTCGGCGTAGTAGGTCTGATTGACCAGAACCTTCGGCAGCGTGTCGGAATTCAACTCGACGATCCAGCCGCCGTCGGGTCCCGGCCGCACGAAAACGTCCGGCACGATCGGCTGCACGATCGCCGAACCGAAGGCGAGACCGGGCTTGGGATTGAGGCGGCGAATTTCTGCGATCATGTCGGCGAGATCCTCGTCGCCGACGCCGCAGATTTTTCGCAACGCGGCGAAATCGCGCTTCGCCAGCAGATCGAGCCGCCCAATCAAAGCCTGCATCGCCGGATCGAAGCGGTCGCGGTCCTTGAGCTGCAGCGACAGGCATTCGGCCAGATCCCGCGCGCACACGCCGGGCGGATCGAAGCCCTGCAGGATGCGGAGCACGGCCTCGACCTCGTCGACGCCGGTGCCGAGCTTTTCCGCCGCCGCCGCCGGGTCGCCGCCGAGATAGCCGGCCTCGTCGACGAGATCGATCAGATATTGCCCGATCATTCGCCGCGCCGGATCGGTGACGGCGAAAGCGAGCTGCTCGCGCAGCCAGTCGGCGAGCGTGGTCTCGGCGGACACGAAGGCTTCGAGATTGTATTCGCCGTCGTCGCGGCCGCCGGCTCCGACGCTCGCCCATTCCGAATATCCGGTAGGACCGTCCGCCTGACGGGGACGGATCGGCTCGACATCGTCCGGGAAAACATTCTCCAGATCGGTGTCTAGTCGCTCCTCGACGGCGGCGCTGGTCGGCTCGCGGTCGGCGGCGTTCCACGCCTCGCCGGCGGCGGAAGGCTGGTCCGGCGCGGGCGCGGCGCCAGGTTCGGCGGCGGCCGTCTCGTCCTCCGCGCTGCGCTCCAGCAGCGGATTGCGCTCGAGCTCGGCTTCCACGTAGGCGACCAGATCGAGGTTCGAGAGCTGCAAGAGCTTGATCGCCTGCAGGAGCTGCGGCGTCATCACCAGCGCTTGGCTCTGGCGGATCAGGAGTCTTTGCGTGAGTGCCATTGAACCCCGATACGACGAACTGGTCCGATTCTTGCTTGTAGCTAGCTGTACAGCAAGGCCGGTAGGCTGTCGTCAACCAAATTCGGGGACAGGCTTAAGATTCAGAGCTGGAACTGCTCACCGAGATAGAGCCGGCGCACGTCAGGATTGTTGACGATGTCGCTGGCGCGGCCCTCCATGAGAACCTCGCCGGAATAGATGATGTAGGCGCGATCGGTCAGACCGAGCGTCTCGCGCACGTTGTGGTCGGTGATGAGCACCCCGATGCCGCGGTCGGTCAGGTGGCGCACCAGGGCTTGAATATCGCCGACCGCAATCGGATCGATGCCGGCGAACGGCTCGTCAAGCAGCATGTAATTCGGCCGCGTCGCCAGCGAGCGCGCGATCTCGACGCGGCGGCGCTCGCCGCCGGAGAGGGCGATCGCCGGCGTCTTGCGCAGGCGGCCGATATTGAACTCCTCCAACAGCCCGCTGAGATCGCGCTCGCGCCGCTTGGCGTTGGGCTCGACCACTTCGAGCACGGCGCGGATGTTCTGTTCGACGGTCAGCCCGCGGAAGATCGAGGCTTCCTGCGGCAGATAGCCGATGCCGAGGCGCGCACGCTGGTACATCGGCAACGCGGTGACGTCGTGACCGTCGAGTTCCACGCGCCCCCTGTCCGCCTTGATGAGGCCGGTGACCATGTAGAAGACCGTGGTTTTGCCGGCGCCGTTGGGGCCGAGAAGGCCCACCGCCTCGCCCTTGCGCACGTAAAGACTGACGCCCTTGACCACTTTGCGGCCGACAAAGCTCTTCTCGACGCTGCTGATGGAAAGGACGCCCCTGCCGTCGGCCGGCGCAGCCCCGTTGCCGTCAATGCGCCGGCGCGCCGGCGCCGGACGCCGGTCGTCCGGCGGCAATTGCGCTCCGTTGTCGGGCATCGGCCGGCGCTGCCGGCGATGTCGTCGGGCTTTCTCCGCGTGGACCGGTACACTGGCAATATCGACATACGCGCCGTTGATCCGGCCGCCCATGCTGGAAAGGTCCATGGTTTCGTCGCGGCTTGGCGGCGGCTGCCGCCGCGGCGCGGCACGGCGGCGGCGAAAGTATGAAAGGATATCCAGCACGCTACCTCGTAAGGTCCGGCTCGAATCGCGCACGCCCCGTTTCGGTGCCGGCAGTCTACCTGATTTTGGCCAGCGCCGCTCCCTTGGGCCTCGCCTAATTGGCCCGGTTCGGCGCGATCGACATGAAATTCGAGGAGCCGCCGGTTTCGCTCTTTCCCGGCAAGATGAGCGCGCGGACGCGGCTCTGACTGGTTCCGCCGGACTCGATATGCGCGTTCCCGGTCGTGGTATCGACCACGACGCGGTCGCCATGGAGGATGTTCTTGCCCTGGCTGACAACGACGTTGCCGGTTAGCGTGATGGTCTTTCTTTTCAAATCATAGACGCCGAGATCGCCGCTTGCGTTCTGGTCCTTGGAAATGACGGTGACGCCGCCGCGCGCTTCGATCCTGCGGATGTCCTGGGCCCCCTGCGGCAAACCCGTTGCTTTCTGCGCCGCACCGTTTGGCTTGGCGCTGGGCGCGTTCTGGCCCTGGCCGGACGCGTGTCCGCTTCCGTAGAACACGACCAGCGATTGACATTTTATGGTCGTGTCGCCCTGCACCACTTGCACGTCGCCCGAGAAGGTCGCCATCTTGTCCTTGTCGCGGACCTCGAGCGTTGCGGATTCGATCTGAATCGGCTGCTCCTGATTCTGCGGTTGCAGGATGCCCGGCGCGGGACCCGCCGCGGCACGCGGACCTTGCGCCGCCGCCGAACCGGCGGCCGCCAGCGCCATCATCACCGCGCAGAAGCCAAGCCAGCGCCTCATTGTTCGTTTGCCTCCGCAGACAGCTGGTCCGGGTTCACGGTCATGGTCACACCGCCGCCGAAACGGATGAGGGCGCCGCCATCCAACACTTCCAGGCGGTTGGCATTGATGACGCCTTTGGTCAGCTTCACCCAGACCGGCTTGTCCGACACCACGTTGCCCTTGTGGATGTCGATCGTCGCCTGGCTCAGGCGCACCTCGTAGCCGCTCGAGGATACCAGATGGATGGCGTCGTTGAGCGCCAGCATTTCGCTCTTCATCTTGTAGGTCCCGGAGTTGGAGGTGACCGTGACGGTACTCTTGTCCTGCATATCGACTTTGGCCTCGATCTGATGCAGCTCCATCACGTCGGGCGTAGTGATGTCCTGCTCGGCGGATTGCGCTGTGAACTCGTAGGGACGGGAATCCGCCGTGTATCCGGAGAGCCGCGGCTGCTGCATGGTGACCTTGGTTCCCTTGATCACGAGCTTGCCGAGTTCGCCCGGCAGCCGGAAGCTGCCGACCGCCGGCATGTAATTGACCGCCACCACCATGAGCAGCGCCGCCGCAAGCAAGGCCGGCACGCCGATCCGCAACAGGCGGACGCGCCGGCTGTGGCGCGTGGCCGCGCGATAGACCTGGTCGGCATCGCGGCGCGAAACGGCGTTGAATCCGCCACGCCGCGTGGTCGCGCCCGGATAGACGCTGCTCAGCTTGGTCCCCCTAAAGCCGTCGCCGATTCGCTCCCGGACCCGTTTTAGCGGTTCGGCATCGCCGGTTCAGCCGGCAAATTGTCCTCTACGAATGTGGCCTGGAGCGGGCGGGGGCCGGCACCCGTTGCCGCGCCGAAGGTGCAAACGGCCGCTTACGAATGGGCGAAAATGTCCTCGGCGGCAAAACCCGCCAGGTCGAGCCGCGCCCGCTCCGGCAGGAAACGAAAACAGGCCGCCGCCAGGCCGTCGCGGCCCTCCCGAACCAGCATAGAGTCGAGCCGCTCCTTGAGCGCGTGCAGGTAGATCACGTCGGCGGCGGCATAGGACACCTGGGCATCGGACAGGTCCGAAGCGCCCCAGTCCGACAATTGCTGCTGCTTGGAAAGGTCGTGCCCAAGTATCTCGCGCACCAGGTCCTTCAGCCCGTGCTTGTCGGTATAGGTGCGGGCGAGCCGCGACGCGATCTTGGTGCAATAGACCGGCGCCGGCATGACGCCGAAGGCGTTGCACAGCGTGCCGAGATCGAAGCGCGCGAAGTGAAAGATCTTGAGCACGCGGTCGTCGGCAAGGAGCCGCTTCAGATTGGGTGCGTCGTGGGCGTTCGGCGGAATCTGCACGACGTCGGCAGATCCGTCGCCGGGCGAGAGCTGAACCACGCACAGGCGGTCGCGCTCGACATTGAGCCCCATGGTCTCGGTATCGACGGCAACGGCGCCGGAATAGCGCGAAAGGTCCGGCAGATCGCCGCGATGCAGGCGGATGGTCATGCGGGGAACGTGTTGCGGCCAGCGATATTGCGCCCTGAATATCGCAAGCCTCAAGGCGCGTCAAAATCAGGCGGGTTTTGGCGGCGCCGGCCCGCACAGTTCCATGCTGAGGGCTTTAAGCCGCGCCCGCGCCGCCGCATCATAGGCCTGGGCGTTGGCCTGCGCCTCGCTCTGGCCGTTGAAATAGAGCCCGCTTCGTCCTTCCAGTTCCGGCGACACGGCGAGCTTGAGGATGGCGTCGGCGCCCTCCTCGACGGTGCTGGTCGGCGTGCCGAACTGGCGCACCATGGCGGTGTTCATGAACGTCGCCGGATGCAAGGCGTTGACGGTGACGCCGCTGCCCGAAAGCTCGGCCGCCAGATCGATGGTGAACAGGATCTGCGCGAGCTTGCTCTGGCGATAGGCGCGCATGCCGCTGTAGTCGTGGTGCAGCATCACGTCGTCGAAAGCGAGCGCCTGCTGGCCGAGCGACGCCACGTTGACGATGCGCGACGGCGCGCTGTTCTTGAGCAGCGGCAGCAGCAGATACGTAAGCAAAAAGCCGGACAGATAATTGACGGCAAACCGCAGCTCATAGCCGTCGGCGCTCTGTTCCCGCACGCCTTGCGGCCCGCCGCTGCCGATGCCGGCGTTGTTGACGAGGAGTTCGAGCCGCTTGGTCGCGCCTTCGACCATGCCGGCCAGCCGCCGCACCTCGGCGAGCGAGGATAGATCGGCCTGCAGGAATTCGGCGGCGCCGCCGGAGCCCTTGATCTTGGCGACCACCTCTTCGCCGCGCCGGCGATCGCGGCCGTGCACCAGGACGCGCCAGCCGTCGGCGCCGAGCCGTTCGGCCACCATGCGGCCGACGCCGTCGGTCGAGCCGGTGATCAGCGCCGTTTTGCCGTTTGCTTTTGCCATGCCGCGTTCCTCCGTGGTTTCAAGAAGTAGGCCGCGCCGGCGGCGGTGTCACGCCCCGCCGTGGCGTCAACCTGTTAATGTAGTTGTGTGTGCCTTTTTCAGCGTTCCGCTTGGGCCGCTGGATACGCTTCTTCGGAGGGGTTTCGGCCGCGGGTTGTCGGCATGGGTGCGACTGCGCGAGGCGATTCGGCTTCGGAAGCTCCGCTGCGAACGTGCTTATAGGGAGGCTAATTTGATTCACATCAAAGCGCGCTGGATCGCAAAGGCGAAAAGTCTGAGCGCTTAAATAGGATACCTACGATCACTGTCTCTTCCATTTTTCATCATCAACAGGAGATGTGTTATGGCCAAACGTCTGTCCGAACAACTT
>Ga0335085_10013493_pt1 | contig 11979 bp, 11 predicted proteins | sample Lox_Sample_45_FD_206712 | JGI IMG/M metagenome (GOLD analysis project Ga0335085, IMG submission 206712) | Soil microbial communities from Loxahatchee National Wildlife Refuge, Florida, United States - Lox_Sample_4.5 | ecosystem: Environmental > Terrestrial > Soil > Wetlands | place: USA...
GCGTCGCTCAGGCGGAACTTGGCGTACGCTTCGGTGACCTCCGCCACGGTGGCGTCGCACCGCGCGATGATCCAGCGGTCGGCCAGCCCCAGCTCCTGGCGCCGCACCACGTTGGGCCCACGACCGGCCAGCGGGCGGGTAGGACCGTCCAGGTTGGAGAGAATGAACCGGGCCGCGTTCCAGAGCTTGTTGGCGAAGTTGCGGCCGGGCGCGAACGAGGTCTCCAGGTCGTCGGGATCGAGGATCAGATCGGTGCCCACCCCCATCCCCGCGATGATCGTGTAGCGCAGGGCATCGGCCCCGTAGCGCTCGACCACATCCAGCGGATCGATCCCGTTGCCCAGCGACTTGGACATCTTGCGGTGCTGGGTGTCGCGCACCGTGCCGTGGAGATAGACCGTGGTGAAGGGCACGTCTCCCATGAACTGCTGACCCGCCATCACCATCCGGGCCACCCAGAAGAACAGGATCTCCGGGGCGGTCACCAGGGTGTCGCCGGGATAGAAGGCGGCCAGGTCGGCGGTCCGGTCCGGCCAGCCCAGGCTGCTGAAGGGGACCAGCCAGGAGGAGAACCAGGTGTCGAGGACGTCCTCGTCCTGGCGCACCGTCCCACCGCAGCCGGGGCACCGGGTCAGATCAGTGCGGCTCACGGTCTGCTTCCCGCAGCCCGGCGCATCGCAGTACCAGACGGGGATGCGGTGTCCCCACCACAGTTGCCGCGAGATACACCAGTCGCGGATGTTCTCCATCCAGTTGGCGTATTCCTCGCCGCGCCGCTCGGGAATGAAGCGGAGGCGACCAGTGCGGTACGCGGCGAGCGCCGGCCGGGCCAGGGGCGCCATCTTCACGAACCACTGGTCGGAGAGCCGCGGCTCCACCACCGTGTCGCAGCGATAGCAGTGCCCCACCGCATGCCGGTGGTTCTCGGTCTTCTCCAGCAACCCGAGCGATTCGATCTCCGCCGCCACCCGCTTGCGGGCCTCGAAGCGGTCCATCCCCTGGAACCTGAGCGGTACCGTCTCCGCCAGCTTGGCCTCGGGCGTGAAGATGTCGATCACCTGGAGCTGGTGGCGCTGGGCGATCTCGAAGTCGAGCGGATCGTGGGCCGGGGTCACTTTCACCGCCCCGGTCCCGAAGGCGGGATCGATCGCGTCATCGGCCACGATCGGCACTTCGCGCTCGGTGAGCGGGAGCCGGACCTTCCGGCCGACCAGTCCTTTGTAGCGGTCGTCGTCGGGGTGCACCGCCACCGCGGTATCCCCCAACATGGTCTCGGGCCGGGTGGTGGCGACGGTGACGGCGCCGCTGCCCTCGACCAGGGGATAGCGGAAGTACCAGAGCCGGCCGTCGGTCTCCTCCTTCTCCGCCTCCTCGTTGGACAGCGCGGTGAGACAGCGCGGGCACCAGTTGATGATGTAGTGGCCCCGATAGATCAGCCCCTTCTCGTGGAGCTGCACGAAGCACTCGCGCACCGCGCGCGAGAGCCCTTCGTCCATGGTGAAATAGGTCCGGCTCCAGTCGCAGCTGGATCCGATCGCCTTGAGCTGGTCGAGGATGACGGAACCGGTTTCTCTGACGTGGGCCCAGACCCGCTCCACGAAGGCGGCGCGGCCGAGGTCGAACCGGGTCTTGCCCTCCTTGGCGATCAGCCGTTCCACCACATTCTGGGTGGCGATCCCGGCGTGATCGGTGCCGGGGAGCCAGAGCGTTTCCTTGCCCCGCATCCGCTCGAAGCGGATCAGCGCGTCCTGCACCGCGTTGTTGAGGCCGTGGCCCATGTGGAGCACCGCCGTCACGTTGGGCGGCGGCATCATGACCACGTAGCCGGGCTTGTCGGCGGCGACCCCGCGGGGGCGGCGTGCGGTGAACAGACCCGCCTCCAGCCACCGGCGGTACAGCGGGGCTTCGATCTCCTGGGGCCGGTACTGCGGGGGCAGCTCCGTCCCGGTCCGGGACGCGGGCGGGCTCTTGGGGGCGCCTCTTACACTGAGGTTCGACACGCGGTTAACTTAACACGCCTTCGAGAGTTGGGCAGGATCCCGCGAGGGCCCCATCGGAGCCAATGTGAATCGAGATGTCTGAAGAAAAAACCACCATGACGGGCGGCGAAGCCCTACGCTGGTCCCTGCTGGCCATTCTGGTCGTGCTGGGCCTGGTCAGCTACTTCTGGCTGGGACCCAAGGTCCATCCGATCGAGGGCCCCCCGTCGGCCACCAGTCCGCGATGAGCACGGTTCGTCTCACCCTGCCGGACGGCAGCGTACGCGAGGTGCCCAGTGGTACCACGGGCGCGGAGGTCGCGAAGAGCATCGGTCCCGGTCTTGCGAAGGCGGCGCTGGCCGCTCGAGTGAACGGCGAGATCCGGGACCTGAGTCGTCCGCTCGAGCACGACGCCCCCTTCGCGGTCCTCACCGACAAGGATCCCGACGCCCTCGAGGTCCTGCGTCACTCCTCGGCCCATATCCTCGCCACCGCGGTGCGGGAGCTGTTCCCCAACGCGGGGATCGGCTTCGGCCCGCCGATCGAAGACGGGTTCTACTACGACTTTCAGGTGGACCGGCCCTTCACGCCCGAGGACCTCGAGAAGATCGAGCAGAAGATGGGGGAGGTGGTCGCGCGCGACTTCCCGTTCGTGCGGGAAGTGGTGGACCGGGCCGAGGCCAATCGCCGTTTCGCCGATGATCCGCTCAAGCTGGAGCGGATCACCGAGCTCAGGGATGACGAGGTGATCTCGGTCTATACCGACGGGCCCTTCATGGATCTCTGCCGGGGCCCGCACATCCCCAGCACCGGGCGACTCAAGCACTTCAAGCTGCTGCATGCGGCGGGTGCCTACTGGCGGGGCGACGAGCGGCGCCAAATGCTGCAGCGGATCTACGGGACCGCCTGGTTCAAGAAGGAAGATCTCGAGCGCTACCTCCATCGGCTGGAAGAGGCCCGCAAGCGGGACCACCGGATTCTGGGGAAGCAACTCGATCTGTTCTCGATTCAGGAGACGGTAGGGCCCGGCCTGGTGTTCTGGCATCCCAAGGGGGCCATCATCCGCTGGCTGCTCACCCGTACGGTCGAGGACGACAACCTGGCCCACGGCTATCAACTGGTCTACACCCCGCACGTGACCCGGGAGGAGCTGTTCAAGATCTCGGGCCACCTGCCGCACTACGAGGCCAATCAGTATCCGGCCATGGGCGCGGGGCACGAAGAGGCGGAAGACGTGCGCTATCGGGTGAAGCCGATGAACTGCCCGATGCATTCCCTGATCTATCGGAGCCAGCAGCGGAGCTACCGGGACCTGCCGCTTCGGCTCTCCGAAGTGGCCAGCGTCTACCGCAACGAGAAGTCGGGGACGCTCCACGGGTTGCTGCGGGTCCGCGGGCTCTCGATGGACGACGCCCACATCTTCTGCACCATGGATCAGACCGAGGACGAGATCTTTCTCTGTCTCGATCAGGTCGAGCGCCTGGTGAAGCAGACCTTCGGCTTTACCCTCGACTTCGAGCTGTCCACCCGGCCCGAGAAGAAGCTGGGCGACGACGCCACCTGGGAACGAGCCGAGCAGATCCTGGCCTCGGCGCTCAAGCGGAAGGGGATCGCCTACAAGGTGGATGCCGGCGGCGGGGCCTTCTATGGACCCAAGATCGACATCAAGTTCGAGGACGCGATCGGACGCATCTGGCAGGGGCCGACGATCCAGCTGGACTTCCAGTTGCCGGAGCGGTTCCAGCTGGAGTACACCGGGGCCGACAACAAGCCCCACCGGCCGGTGATGATCCATCGCGCCATCTATGGGACGATGGAACGGTTCGTGGGCTCCCTGATCGAGCAATTCTCCGGAGCGTTCCCGGTCTGGCTGTCGCCCGAGCAGGTGCGGGTGCTCCCGATCTCGGATTTCCAGACCGCCGCAGCGCACGCAGTTGCCGACCAGCTGAAGGCGGCCGGACTCCGGGTGCACGTGGACGAGCGAAACGAGACGCTGAGCTACCGGATCCGGGATGGGGAGCTGGCCAAGATTCCTTATATGGCCGTGGTGGGCCAGCGCGAGGCCGACTCCGGGACGGTCGCCGTGCGGACGCGTGGGGCAGGGAACAAGCAGGACGTGATGCCGCTGGAGGAGTTCATCGGGCGGGTGACTGAGCAGGTGAGGACCAAGGCCCTCGAGCCTAAACACAACGACTGACGAGTTATCGTGACCGACGAAACCACTCCCGTCATCCTCTCCGCTGTCCGGACCCCCATCGGGAAGTACCTGGGCGGTCTCTCCGGCCTGACCGCGACCCAACTCGGCGCCATCGTCGTCAAGGAGGCGGTGAGTCGGGCCAAAGTGGACCCGGCCCAGGTCGAAGACGTGATCCTGGGGCAGGTGATCCAGGGCGGCTCGGGCCAGGCGCCGGCCCGGCAAGCGATGATCCACGCCGGCCTGCCCGGAACCACCGCGGCCGTCACGATCAACAAGGTCTGCGGCTCCGGACTCAAGGCGGTGATGCTGGCCAGCCAGGCGATCCGCGCGGGAGACACCCAGGTCGTGGTGGCGGGCGGGATGGAGTCGATGTCCACCGCTCCGCATTACCTCTATGGTCTCCGGACCGGGATCAAGGCAGGGAACCAGACCCTGATAGATGGAATGCAGCACGATGGACTCTGGGACTCCTTCGGCGACAACCACGTGGGGGAGTACGCCGAGTACAGCGCGGAGAAGTGCGGAGTGACGAGGCAGGAGCAGGACCAGTACGCGCTCCGGAGTCACCAGAAGGCGGTGGCTGCGCAGGAGCGGGGCGACTTCAAGGCCGAGCTGGTCCCGGTGCCGGTGCCGGCCAAAGGGGGGACCGCGACCATCGCGGTCGATGAAGGCCCGCGCAAGGACACCAACCTCGAGGCGTTGGCCAAGCTCAAGCCCGCCTTCCGGAAGAACGGAACGGTGACACCCGGGAACGCGCCGGGCTTGAACGACGGGGCCAGCGCGCTGGTGGTCACCTCCCTCGCCTTTGCCAAGGCCCATGGCCTGACCCCGATGGCCCGGATCACGGCGCAGGCCACCGGCGGCGGCGAGCCCAAGGACGTCTTCTTCGCGCCGATCCAGGCGGTCAAGAAACTGATGGCCAAGGCCGGCACCAAGATCGGTGACTACGACCTGATCGAGGCCAACGAAGCCTTTGCGGTGCAGGCCATCGTGGATGGACGGGGCCTCAACTGGGACTGGGACCGCGTCAACGTGAACGGCGGCGCCGTGGCGCTCGGCCATCCGATCGGTGCCAGTGGCGCCCGCATCCTTACGACTCTCCTCCATGCCATGGCGGGCCGCGGCGCCCGCACCGGACTCGCGACTCTTTGTCTCGGCGGCGGGAACGCTGTCGCCCTCTCCGTGGAGCGCATCTAATGTCCAATCCCAACACGTCCACCTCGACCGCCCCGTTGTCGCTGCCGCTTCGCTGGCCCCTCGCCATCGTGGGCGGTGCGCTGGTGGTGGCCCTCTCCGCGCAAGTGGCGGTCCCGCTCCCCTTCACGCCGGTACCGATGACGCTGCAGGGACTCGCGGTGGTGCTGGTGGGGGGCACGCTGGGCGCCGCGGCGGGCGCCGGCGCGTTGGTGTTCTACCTGGTGCTGGGAGCGCTGGGCCTTCCGGTCTTCGCTGGTGGCGCGGCGGGAGTGGCCAAGCTGCTGGGTCCGACCGGCGGCTATCTGCTGGCCTTTCCGGTCGCGGCCGCACTGGTGGGACGATTCGCGGTGCGCGGCAACCTGGTGCGCTGCTTCCTGGCTTCACTGCTCGGGATGGTGACCATTCATGCCGGGGGCGTGGCCCAGTTGGTGATCGTCACCGGTGGGCTCGATCGCGCGGTTGCGCTGGGAACGGCGCCATTCTGGATCCTCGATTCTCTCAAGGTGGTCATCGCGGCCCTGGTGCTGGCCAAGGGAGCGGGCCGCCTTCGCCCTGATTCCCGAGTCGGATGACTCCACCGATCTCGCCGGAGACCAATAGCCGTCCGGTCCTCCGCGCGATCGCGGGGACGACCGGCTATTTGGGATTGGGAACCGCCCTGGCCCTCGTGGTCGGGGCTCTTTATTTCGTGCTGATCCCGGGTGGTGCTTCGAGAGCAGCACCGGATGCCACCAATGCGATGGGGGCCGAGGATGCCCTGGTCCAGAGCGGGGCCATGCTGGTGGGATTCGGCATCGCCACCTGGCTGATCGGGTTCAAGCTGCTCCGGCTGACGCGCGAGGACCTGCGCTGGTTTCGCGCGTCGCCGGGACTCCGCTGGTTCGGCTGGGGACTCCTGATCGGCGCGGCGCCGGCGCTCCTCACCGTGGGGGTTGCGATGGCGACCACCGACGCGGGGTTGGTGTCCGATCAAGGGAGCGTCACTGACTATCTCCGTGCGGTCGGGCTCACGGGCCTGGTGCTGCTCCCGGCCGCCGCCAGCGAAGAACTGGCGTTTCGCGGGGTGCCGTTGGTGGCGCTGGCCCAGGCGATCGGACGTGTCCCCGCCACGATCTGCACCGCGATCCTGTTCGGCCTGATCCACGCCTTCAACCCGCATCAGACTCCCCTCGGCCTTCTGAACGCGGCGGTCGCCGGTGTTCTGCTCGCGGTCGCGTTCTTCACGCCGGGGGGCATCTGGACCGCGGTGGGAGCGCACCTGGGCTGGAACATGACCCTGGCCGCGTTCGACGCTCCGGTGAGCGGGCTGATCTTCCCGATTCCCTGGCTCAACTACCGGGCCGGACATCCCGACTGGCTGACCGGCGGGGCGTTCGGCCCCGAGGGCGGCGTGCTCGCGACCGGCGCGCTCGCCATCGCGATCGCGGTGGCCACCCGCTGGACGGTCAAGGAGTCGGCCGCATGAAGCGCGTGGCGGTGGTCGGGGCGGGAACCATGGGAAACGGGATCGCCCAGGTCTTCGCCCTCGGTGGCGCCACGGTGCGGATGATGGATGTGGCCCCCGAGGCCTTGAGTCGAGGGATGGAGACGATCAAGGGCTCGCTGGCGCGGATGGTAAAGAAGGAAAAGGTGACCCAGGCAGCGGCGGACGCGGCGGTGGGTCGGATTCAGACCGGGGCCGATCTGAGCGGGGCAGGGGAGGCGGAGCTGGTGATCGAAGCGGCCAGCGAGAATCCCAATCTCAAGTTCTCCCTGTTCGAGCAGCTGGACCGGATCGCGCCGCAGGGCGCGATCCTCGCGACCAACACCAGCTCGATCTCGATCACCGAGATCGCGGCCCGCACTCGACGCCCGGCCCAGGTGATCGGGATGCATTTCATGAATCCGGTTCCGATGATGGAGCTGGTGGAAGTGATTCGGGGCCAGGCCACCAGCGATGCGACCACCAAGACCGTGATGGACGCCGCGACGGCGCTGGGCAAGACGCCGGTCGAGGTGAACGACTACCCGGGCTTCGTCTCCAACCGGGTGCTGATGCCGATGATCAACGAGGCGATCTACTGCGTGATGGAGCAGGTGGCCTCGGTCGAGGCGGTGGATACCGTGATGAAGCTGGGGATGGCCCACCCGATGGGCCCGCTCACCCTGGCCGATCTGATCGGACTGGACACCTGCCTCTCGATCATGGAGGTTCTCCACCGCGGTCTGGGGGACGACAAGTATCGTCCCTGCCCGTTGCTCCGCCGCATGGTGGCGGCGGGCCAGCTGGGGCGGAAGACCGGTCGAGGGTTCTACGACTACACCAAGTAGGACTGAGGACTCAGGACTGAGGACTGAGTGGAGTCGGAAAGCCCTCAGTCCTCAGTCCTCAGTCCCCAGTCCTGAGGGGAGCAACATGGATCTGTTTCGCGAAATGGCCACGTACTCCCATGAACAGCTCACGCTCTGCTACGAGCCCTCCTGCGGGTACCACGGCATCATCGCCATTCACGATACGACGCTGGGTCCGGCGCTCGGCGGCACCCGCTTCTGGAAATACGCCAACACCGAGGAGGCCATCGTCGACGCGCTGCGCCTCGCGCGCGGGATGACCTACAAGGCCTCGGTGGCGGGGCTCAATCTGGGTGGCGGCAAGGCGGTGATCATCGGAGACAACAAGCGCCCCGACCGCGAAGCGCTGTTCCGGGCCCACGGCCGCTTCATCGAATCGCTCGGGGGCCGTTACATCACGGCCGAGGATGTGGGGACCAGTCCGAGCGACATGGAGTACGTGCGCCAGGAGACCAATCATGTCTCCGGGCTGCAGGGCCGCTCGGGCGATCCCTCCCCGGTCACCGGTTACGGGGTTTACGTGGGTATGAAGGCCACCGCCAAGGTGCGCTGGGGGAACGACAGTTTGGCGGGGAAGACCATCGCGGTGCAGGGATGCGGTCACGTGGCCAGCTATCTGATCCGCCATCTCCATAAGGAGGGCGCCAAGCTGCTGGTCACCGACATCGACGCCGAAAAGGTCAAGCGAGTCGTCTCAGAGACCAGTGCCACGGCCGTGCCGCCCGACAAGATCTACGATCAGAAGGCCGACATCTATTCTCCCAATGCGCTGGGCGCCACCATCAACGACGACACCCTCAAGCGCCTGAAGGTCGAGATCATCGCCGGCGGGGCCAACAACCAGCTGGCCGAAGAACGGCACGGCGAGCAGCTCGAGAAACAGGGTCTTACCTATGCGCCCGATTACGTGATCAACGGCGGCGGCCTGATCTCGGTCTACGGCGAGCGGGAGGGGTGGGACCACGAGCGCGCCATTCGCAAGGCGGGCCACATCTACGACACGCTGCTCCTGGTTTACGCGCTGGCCAAGCGGGACAAGATTCCCACCTTCAAGGCCGCCGACCGGCTGGCCGAGCAGCGGATCGCCGCGATCGGGGGAATGGGGAGGATCTGGGTCGGGGGTAGGGGTAGATGAAGGGGAACGGGGTAGTGCGGGAGAACGGGAGAACGGGAGAACGGGAGAACGGGGCATCGGGGCGGGGCCCCGTGCCCGCCCGAAGCCCGATAGCGACCAGTATCTCTTATCGCGTCATCCCGAGGGCCCCCGAGCATCGCGAGGGGCCCGTGGGGATCTCAAGGCTCGTGGTTTCTAGGACTTCGACCCTTGAGATTCCTCGCTACGCTCGGAATGACAATCCGGGGAACGGGGGAGGGGGAAAAGCCCATCGAGCGGGACCCCATGCCCGTCAGAAATGCCTGAGCCGCGCCGAGGAATCTCCGGCCCTCCCACCTTCCATCCCGACTCCACCGCCCACATAATTATTCACTAGATTCCCGTCCATGCCTGAAGTCATTCCCATCGGCGCGGATCACGCGGGCTTCGCCTTGAAGGAGCGGTTGGTGCGCGAGCTCCGGGCGCTCGGCTTCGAGCCGCTCGACGTCGGCACCCACTCGGCGGATTCCACGGACTATCCCGACTACGCCCATCCGGTGGCGGAGAAAGTGGAGCACGGCGAAGCGGCTCGCGGCGTGCTCCTCTGCGGCAGCGGACTGGGGATGTCGTACGCGGCCAACCGGCATCCGGGGGTGCGGGCCGCGGTGGCCTGGTCGCCGGAAATCGCCGAGCTGTCCCGCCGGCACAACGACGCCAACGTGCTGGTCCTCCCGGCGCGGTTCGTGAGTGAGGAGGAAGGCGTCGCGATTCTCAAGAAGTGGCTGGCGACCCCCTTCGAGGCCGGTCGTCATCTGCGGCGTATCGAAAAGATCGAACAGGAGTCGGACTGATGCTCGACCACAACGCCTCGCTTCGCCAGGCGGATCCCGCCGTCGCCTCCCTGATCGATCAGGAGCTCTGGCGCCAACAGCACGGCCTGGAGCTGATCGCCAGTGAGAACTTCGCCAGCCGCGCCACCATCGACGCGATGGGAACGCCGCTGACCAACAAGTACGCCGAGGGATATCCCGGGAAGCGGTACTACGGGGGCTGCGAGGTGATCGACAAGATCGAGCAGCTGGCCATCGACCGGCTCAAGCAGCTCTTCGGCGCCGACCACGCCAACGTGCAGCCGCACTCGGGGGCGCAGGCCAACTTCGCCGCGTTCATGGCGCTGGCCAAGCCGGGCGAGACGATCATGGGCCTGGCGCTGCCGCACGGCGGCCACCTCTCGCACGGGGCGCCGGTCAATCACAGCGGCGTGGTCTGGCACGCGGTGCAGTACGGGGTCAATCCCGCCACCGGGCGGATCGACTACGACAAGCTCCGCGAGCAGGCGAAGCAGGAACGTCCCAAGATCCTGATCGCGGGCGGGAGTGCCTATGCCCGGATCATCGACTTCCCCGCCTTTCGCTCGATTGCGGACGAAGTGGGCGGTTACCTGCTGGTGGACATGGCCCACTTCGCGGGCCTGGTCGCCGCCGGGCTCTACCCCTCGCCGGTGCCCCACTCGCAGGTGGTCACCAGCACCACCCACAAGACGTTGCGGGGCCCCCGCGCGGGGTTGATTCTCTGCACCAGCGAATTCGCCAAGGCGATCGACAAGTCGGTGTTCCCCGGCACGCAGGGCGGCCCGCTGGAGCACGTCATCGCCGCCAAGGCCGTCGCCTTCGGCGAGGCGCTGACCGAGGACTTCAAGCGCTACTCGCGCCAGGTAGTGGCCAACGCCAAGGCGCTGGCCGAAGCCATGATCGAACGGGGCTTCGCGATCGTCTCCGGCGGGACCGACACCCACCTGATGCTGGTCGACCTCCGGCCCAAGAATTTGACGGGGAAGGCGGCGGAGGCATTGCTGGACAAAGCGGGGATCACGGTCAACAAGAACACCATCCCCGACGATCCCCAGTCTCCGTTCGTGACCAGCGGGATCCGGCTGGGCACCCCGGCCGTCACCACGCGGGGCATGGGCGTGCGCGACATGAAACGGATCGCCGGACTGATCGACCAGGTGCTCACCAAGCAGGATGAAGCGACCATTACGCGGGTGAAGCGCGAAGTGGGCGAGCTGACCTCGGCGTTCCCACTCTACCGGCGCTCCGCTTGACCCCCCTGGGAGGGTTCCCTAGCTTGGCTCGCATCCCCATGAGCGTCCCGGCATGACCGAACTTCAGTTCGCCGATGAGGTGCTGGCCCGCATTCGGCAGCGGGAAGACCGCTTCGACGAACGGGCCTACTTCTTTGTCCTGGCCGCCATCGAGTTTCTCCAGACCCGGCTTCCGGCCCGCCGCCACGTCAGCGGCTCCGAGCTGGCCTGGGCCTGCCGCGATTTCGCCCTGAAGCAATTCGGCCTCCTCGCTCCCGACGTCCTCGAGCACTGGGGCGTCCGGCGCACCGAGGACCTGGGCCGCATCGTCTTTACGCTGGTGAGCGTGGGCCTCCTCTCGACGCAACCCACCGACCGGGAGACCGACTTCGCCGGCGTTTATGACTTCGGTGAGGCGTTTCGGGAACCCTACCATTGGGAAGGAGTGAGCAGGACTGAGCAATGAGGACTCAGAACTGAGTTGTAGTTACTCAGTCCTCAGTCCTCAGCCCTCAGTCCTTTCTCCTCCGGGGAGGTGTCATGGAGGTCAAGGACTGGCCGGCCTGCCGGAAGTGCTCGCAGGGCACTTTGATTCCCCTCTCCGACTACGGTCGCGACGGGGCGTCGATCATGTACAAGGCGTGGGTCTGTAACAATCCCGAGTGCGGCTTCAACCTGCGCATCGACAACGGCGAGATCTCGATCGGACGCACGATCGGGCAGTCGTACAAGTAGAGGCATCAGGAATCGGGCAGGCTGGGACCAGGGACCAGGGACCAGGGACCGGTCCCCCCGTTCCCCCGTTCTCCTGTTCTCCCGTTCTCCCTCCCATGCCCCCCATTCCCGTCATCACTCCTGAACAATCCGCCGCCTGGGATCAGCAGGCGGTCGCGGAGGGAACCGATCTCCGCACGCTGATGGAGAACGCGGGGCGCGCGACGGCCGCAGTAATGGCCGCGCGGTTTCCCGAACGGCTGCGCGCTGGAGTGCTGGTGGCGGCGGGGACCGGGAACAACGGCGGCGACGGCTGGGTCCTGGCCCGCGCCCTGCATCGCGCCGAAGTCCCGGTCTGGGTTGCCGCGCTTCCGGGCGAGGGATC
>Ga0335085_10013494_pt1 | contig 11979 bp, 9 predicted proteins | sample Lox_Sample_45_FD_206712 | JGI IMG/M metagenome (GOLD analysis project Ga0335085, IMG submission 206712) | Soil microbial communities from Loxahatchee National Wildlife Refuge, Florida, United States - Lox_Sample_4.5 | ecosystem: Environmental > Terrestrial > Soil > Wetlands | place: USA: Florida...
GAGGACGCCATTAGTAAACCAGAGTTCTAAACTGATGGAATCGTAATTGGTGAACAGATCATCGGGAAGCTGCACACTGCTGTTGGTGCCGTCCAAAACCAGAGCTCCGTTCGTGACGCAGGCGTTCCCCTGCAAAGTACCGTCGGCGCTGCCAATATTGTCTCCGGCATCAGTATCAAAAGAATAACGGTGGGTCAGGGTTGCAGGGAAAGCGGCCAACCCAGGCAGCGACACCACCAGGAAACAGAAAATCCTTAAAAACAACCCTATCCGAGAACAAATCCCTTTTACCCGGGAAATCTCAAATGTGCTCATAATGTCTCCGTCTTCCACGGAGACGCCACGGCTCTTTCTAGCAAAAACTTAAGCCGCCGTCAATGGAGAAAAAAGAACGACTAACAGTCCACATTACTGAATCCAATTCCTTACACCACGGTCTGGGACATCGCGTTACCGCGGTTTGTGCCGCTTCAAGCCGACCTCGCTCGCAATGTCGTCGAATTCCTCACGGGTGACTTCCTCGAGTTGTTTGCCGCGTTCCTTGAGCTTTTCGTTGATCTTGATGGCCTTCTCGGTCATCCGCTCATGGGTTTCCTCCGTGCCGCCGACCAGCGCAAAATTGTCCCCGGTAGTGATCCGTTTATGACCGTCGGCGTCCAATCCCAGGCCCAGGATTACAGCTTTGCGTCTTTTCTTCTGCGGCGCGTTCGACATTGCTTCAGGCTACGGTTTGCAGGCCGTACGGTCAAGTTTGCGCCATCCGGTCCGGCGAGGTTTTGTTCAACAGTCCTTCATACCAGCAGCGTCATTGGCTTGCCGTTGTCGTCGGAATTGATTTTCAATAGAAACGGCACGGCACTTTTGGCCCAGAGCTGGGGCCGGGGATAACCGGAAGCGGACCCTCCGAAACAACTCTGCAACATGTCGGTGGCAATGATACCGGGATTGAGCGCCACGGCGGCCAGGCCTGGCGGCAATTCCTGCGCGAGCGCCTGGGTAAGGCCTTCGATTGCCCATTTGGTGGCGCAATACGGCGCGACTTCCGCCTCCGTCGAGCGTCCCCAGCCGGAACTGAAATTCACAATGACGCCGCGGCGGCGCTTGACCATCGCCGGAACGAAATGGCGGATGACATTTGTCACGCCCTTGATGTTCACGTCAACCACATCGGAAAATTCCTGCGCGGGGACTTCCCAGAGTTTCGCGTTCCGGTTGATGAGCGCGGCGTTGTTCAATAGCAAATCCGGCGGGCCGTGCGACGACAAAATCCGTCCGGCCCAGGCGGCAACCTGTGAATCATCCGCTACGTTGACAGCGGCAAAGTCATTCGGGGCGGCGAACTGCTTTTGCAATTGGTCAATTCCCCTTTCTGACCGGCCACAGCCCACAAGGGCGTGCCCAAGCCGGATGAATTCCTCCGCGAGGGCACGACCCAACCCGCGCGTGACGCCGGTGATGAGGATGATATTGGCGGACATAATTTATTTTGGCAGGGACACTGGGCCGGCGATTCCTCTATCAATCCGGAACCGCGACACGCCATTCTTCCCGGATCAAATTCGCGGGTTGAATCTGGATTCGCGCGAAAGTTGTTCCCACAATTTTCTTTCCGCATCGGAGACTTTCGCCGGGACACTGATTTTGATGACGACAAACAAATCGCCGCGGCCGCCGGCCCGGACGGGGAGGCCGCGGCCGCGGACGCGAAGCTTTTGTCCACTTTGGGTTCCGGGCGGAATTTTAATATTCACGCCTCCATCGGGTGCGGGCACGGGGATTTCCGCGCCCAGTACAGCTTCCCAGGGCGCCAGTTCCGCTTCATAAACCAGGTTGTGATCCTCGACCTCGAAATCGGGGTGTTTGGCCAGCCGCACCCGCAGGTACAGGTCGCCGGCCGCGCCGCCACCGCTGCCGACTTCGCCGCGACCGGCAATTCGCAGACGCTGGCCTTCCGTCACTCCCGGAGGGATTTTGACCTGGTGCGTCTCGGTCTTGATGGAACGGCCGACGGTGTGGCGCACATTGACGGTACGCACCGACCCATGCATCGCCTCCTCCAGCGTGACCATGATGTCACCCTCGATGTCGCGTCCGCGTTCGGCCGCCTCGGTTTCTTCAAAATTCGAAAAACGTCCAAATCCACCGCGCCGTCCGCCCATCGAGCCGAAGAGCTGCTCAAAAAAATCGCTGAAACCGGTGCCGCCAAAGTGGAATTCAAAATCCTCGCCGCCCTGCCCCCGGCCGCGGGACGCCCGCCCGCCGTCAAAATGTTCCCATCCGGGCGGTGGACGAAATTCAGCGCCCGATTTCCAGTTTGCACCGAGCTGGTCATATTTCTTGCGCTTTTCCGGGTCGCTTAGGACCTCGTAGGCTTCGTTTACCTCCTTGAATTTTTCCTCAGCCTTCTTCTTGTCCTTGGCCACGTCCGGGTGATATTGCCGGGCCAGCTTGCGAAAGGCCTTCTTGATATCGCCGTCTCCGGCGTCCCGTGGGACACCGAGAATCTCGTAATAATCTTTATATTGAACGGGCATACATTCCGGCGCCCTAAGACGGCCGTGTTTCGCGGTAGAATTTGCCCGTTACGGGAAAATTGTCAAAAGTTTGCCAACGGCCGGCACGTGGCTAATTCGCAGGTTTGGTGGTATTGTCCACGCTCAGATACGTCATCCCGGCAAAGTCGCCACTGCGCCGCCATACTCGCAACAGAATTCGAGCTTCCTTGGCCTGAGTGCAGAACTTGACCGCCTCCCGGGCATTATTCACCGGGTGGTGGTTGATTTCCACAATGATGTCGCCCTGCTGCAAACCCGCATCGGCGGAATTGGATTCCGGTCCGACCTCCGTGACCAGGGCGCCATGGACGGAATCGGGGATCCGCAATTCCTGACGTGTCTGTGGATTCAAATCCTGCACGGTCACGCCGTCGAGCGCATCGGCATTCAAATTATCCGCGTTGCTATTCCGATTATTGCTGTTTCGGCCAACCGGCCCCGGCAATTCGCCCAAACCGATCCTGAATGTCTTAGGCAAGCCATTACGAATGACTTTCACCACGGTTTCGGTTCCCGGTGCACATTCCGATACCATCAGCGAAAGATTGTCGGCGTCGGTCACTTTTTTGCCGTTGAATTCGACAATAACGTCTCCGGGTTGAATACCCGCTTTCTGCGCCGGTGCGCCTGGAGACACATCGTCCACCAGCGCGCCGTTTTGATCCGTCAAACCAAAGCTTTCCGCCAGGCCTGCGTTGATATCCTTCAGCCTGACACCCATATAGCCGCGCGTGACTTTGCCACTATGAATCAGCCGGTCCATGACATGGCGTGCGAGATTGACGGGCACGGCGAAGCCGATGCCCTCGTTGCCATAGGTGCTGCTGAGGATGAAGGTGTTGATGCCCACGAGCCGACCCTCAGCGTCCACCAGTGCCCCGCCGGAATTGCCCGGATTGATGGCCGCATCAGTTTGGATGAAATCCTGATAATTCGGCTGGCTGCCGCCGTCTTGTCCTCCGAACCGAAAACCACTGCGGCCGAGAGCGCTGATGATTCCCATGGTCACGGTTTGCTCGAGCCCGAAAGGGTCGCCGATGGCCAGGACAATGTCGCCCACTTCCAGTTGATCACTGTCGCCCAGGGTAACGGCCGGCAAATCCTTGGCGTCAATTTTCAACACCGCCACATCCGTTGGCGGATCGGTTCCGATAACCTTGGCGCTGTATTCCTTGTCGCCATCGGCGGAGGTGACCTTGACTTTGATTTCATCCGCGCCGTCCACGACGTGGTTGGCCGTCAAAATATATCCGTCCGGGGAAACCACCACACCGGAACCGAGGCTCTCCTCCCGGCGTGTGCGCGGCTGATTTTCCGATGGAAGTTGATCGCCAAAAAACTGGCGGAAGAATGGATCATTCAGGAACGGGTTTCGGTAGGGACGCAGGTGAACGATGCGGGTGGAATAGATGTACACCACGCAAGGCGCAGCCTTTTTAATGACGGGGGCAAAGCTGACACCCAGCCTGGCGCTGCGATCGAGCGGTGTGGCTTCAACCTTGATATCCGGCCGTGTTTCTTGCGCCCAGGAAGTCAGGTAAAACAAAAGCACCATGGCCAGCGCACCCAGGGTCAGTGAAAAAGCCCCTATTAGCGGCCGTGAAAAACGATTCATAAAACAACCGAAACAATTCATGAACATTGACAGCACAATCGCCCGATTGTTCAAACCCTTCCGCCCCTCGGAACGGGATGTTTCGTCAATTGGCGCTTGTCATTGCTGCTGCGCTTTTTGCGCGTCCTCGGGCTTGATGATCTCAACCGTGGCGCCTCGTTTCATTTCATCGGCCGAAGGCACCTTGATAATATCGCTGGTGACCGGCTGGGGATGCTGGATGGCAAGCAATTCCAAGGTGAAAATCAAGGTGGAGCCGGGTTCAATTCGCGGCGGCCGGCCCGCGTCCCCGTACGCGAGTTCGGACGGCACATATAATTCCCATTTGGAGCCGACCTTCATTTGGGTAAGCGCTTCCGTCCAACCGCGGATGACTCCGCCCACCTGAAACTGGGTCTTGTCCGAACTGTCGAATTGTGTTCCGTCAATCAACCGGCCTTCATAACTGACGGTTACAATATCATTCGCCGCGGGCGATGCTCCGGTGCCGTTGCTGATGATTTTATACTGCAAACCGTCGGGCAGCGTAACCACGCCGGCCTTCCCCTTGTTCTCAGCCAAAAACGCTTCGCCGATCTTCTGGTTTTTTTCTGCGGCTTCCTGGCGACGCTTCATCGCCTGCGCCTGAAGTTCCCGGCCAAACTCATTCAACGTATTGCGCATTTCCATCGTGGTCAGCAAGGTGCTGCCGCCACCTTGAGCATCCTTTAATCCTTGCAGGATTAAACCATAATTCAGATTAGTCACCTGGCCCGCCTTCAATTGCCCCCCGTACATCATCCCCAGGGCATAGCTGACGCGCGAGTGTTCATCGCCCAGCACATTGGTGTCGTAGGCCAGCAAAGGGGTCAGGACCGAAAACGAAAAAACAACGGTTAATATAATAGCTTTCATGGTTAGTTGAACGCGTATTTTGAGGATTTGCCTTCAAATTGCAACCCTGTTTTATTTTTAACACTATCCTGTGCAAAAAGTTTCCCCAGCGCACGAATCCTGCTATATTCCCCGCAACTTGTGCGAATAATGACATGCCATTTCAGTAGGGACCGCTGGTTCCGATGCTCCCGTTTGATGTTCTTGATTATGGCCGTGGGGGGGATCTTCCTGCAATTCCACACCACGGCTCTGGCTGGAACCGACAAGACCAACGCACCACCCACGCTGGCCCCCGGCCCCAACGACGGTCGCATCGCCTACATCACCGCACGGTTGATGGAGGAATATCACTACTCCGGACAGCCGCTGGACCGGGCCATGTCGGAAAAATTCTTTGACGGTTATCTGGACTCGCTGGATCCTCAACATCTGTATTTTCTCCAATCGGATTTAGCGGAATTTGCCCACTACCGGACAAACCTCGACACCCTCACCATCAATAACCGCGGGATTGCCGATCTCACGCCCGCATATCAAATTATCGACCGCTTTTTGGAACGCCTGAACCAGCGGGTGGCCTTCGAGGACAGACAGTTGAAGCGCGACCGGTTCGCCCTGAACACCCACCAGAGCATTCTGCTGGACCGGCGTGATGCTCCCTATCCCAAAAACCTGGCCGCGGCACGGCAACTCTGGCAACAACGGTTGACTTACGACTATTTGCAGGAGGTGGTCGCCCGCAGAATCTCCGTCACCAATACCGATGTCATCCTGCCTCTGGCCAAGACCGCGCCCCGCCAAATCGACGAAAAGCTTGCGCGGCATTTTCACTGGCAGTTGCACGTATTTACGAATTGGGACGGCAGCGATGTGTTGCAGACCTACCTGAACGCCCTCACCCACGCCTATGATCCCCATTCGGATTACCTGAACGTCAGCCATGCCCAGGATTTTTCCATCGACATGAGTCTGGCGCTCTTCGGCATCGGCGCGGAACTTCGTTCCGAAGAAGGCTATTGCACCATAATGTCGCTCGTGCCCGGCGGGCCGGCGGCCAAAAGCAAGCAAATCAAGCCCCGGGACCGTATCATCGCCGTGGCCCAGGGCAAGCAGGCCCCCGTGGACGTGGTGGACATGGATCTGGGCAAGATCGTCCAGATGATTCGCGGTCCCAAGAACACGGAGGTGCGTTTGACGCTCATTCCGGTGGACGAACCTGATTCGCACCGCGTGGTGACCCTGGTCCGCGACGAAATCAAACTCGAAGGGGCGAAGGCCAAACTGGTCGAAACCCCCGATGGACATGGCGGCACCAATCGCCTGGGAATCATTGACCTGCCGTCGTTTTACGCAACGATCGATCTGCCCGGCGACAACGGCGACCCTTCAAAAAGGAGCACCACCGTCGATGTCAAACGCCTGATCAAGAAGCTGGAGCAGGAAAAAGTTGCCGGTATCATCCTCGACTTGCGAAGCAATGGCGGCGGCTCGCTGGAGGAGGCTGTTGATTTCACGGGCCTGTTTGTCACGAACGGACCGGTCGTACTGGTCCGGTCGCCGGATGGCCATTTCGTCGAGGATAAGGACACTTCAAACTATGCCCTTTATCGCGGACCTCTGGTCGTCCTCGTCAACCGGTTCAGCGCATCCGCCACGGAGATTGTGGCGGGCGCCTTGCAGGATTATGGGCGTGCCTTGATTGTCGGTGACACCTCCACGTACGGCAAAGGCACGGTGCAAAACCTGAATCCGTTGCATCCGTTCATCTGGTCGGCGGATGAATCAGCCTCCAATGATCCGGGCACGGTAAAAATCACCATCCGAAAATTCTATCGCGTCAGCGGTGCGTCCACTCAGTTCAAGGGCGTCGTACCTGATATTGTGTTGCCGGATACAATGAATGTGATGGCGGATATCGGTGAAAGTTCGCTGCCCAACGCCATGCCATGGGACACCATTCCGAAGGCGGATTACGACCAGTTGAACCTGGATTACCACCCGTTGAACCTGGTGGAGCCGTATTTGTCCGAATTGCGCAAGGCTTCCGATGAGCGGGTGGCTACTAATCAGGATTTCATCTATATCCGTCAGGATATCGACCAGTTCAAAAAATTGCAGGCCGATAAAACCGCCTCGTTGAATGAACAGGAACAGCTCAAACAGGCCCAACAGAATGTGCTCCGTCAGAAAATGCGCGACGCCGAGCGCGACTCACGGAAGGCGCCCAATGAAAAGATTTATGAGATCACACTTGAGAACGTCAACGATCGCGGCCTGCCGCCGTTGATCTGGCCGACGAACACCACGTCCTCGCTCAGCTCCACCAACGCTTCTGCCGGCAACAGCCCGCGCGGTCATCGACAAACAATTCCTGCACAATTAACTCCCCCGGGGATGAACGCGCCGCAATATGATCCCTGGCTCGACGAAACGGAGCATATTCTTGAAGATTACGTTTCGCTCATCAGCACAAATCGGACCCATGCGCCGGTTGCCAGTCATTCGAATGAAGCCACCGCGAACAAAACTTCCGTGTCCGGCGTGCAAAAAGCCCGGTGACCGGATGGCCACGCCCGAGCCGGGCGACAACTGGCGCGGGCATTCCGCCTGCGGGCCGGAGTTTTACAGATTTAATGTCTGTGCTACCTTCAGGGCGGATTGCGAGACACCATGAATTGGATGATTTATTTGTTACCGGCTGCTGCGGCCTTGAATCTGACTGTGATGGCCGGCCCAACGACCAATGCCATGAATACAACTGAACCTGATAAAATCGAGAGGGCCGATCTGGGCGGAGGCTGCTTTTGGTGCATGGAAGCCGTCTTCGAACGTTTGCCCGGTGTGATTTCCGTCACCAGCGGCTTCGCCGGCGGTACCACGCCAAATCCCACCTACGAGCAGGTCTGCACCGAAACCACCGGCCACGCCGAGGTAACCCAAATCGAATTTGATCCTGCGAAAATTTCGTACGCGCAACTGCTCGACGTTTTCTGGCAGGCACACGACCCGACCACACTCAACCGCCAGGGCGCGGACGTGGGTACTTCCTATCGCTCCATCATCCTTTACCGCAGCGAGGAACAGAAGCAGACTGCGGAAAAATCCAGGGCCGAGGCGCAAAAGAATTTCAAGAACCGCATCGTCACTGAAATCGTGCCATACACCAAATTCTACAAGGCGGAAGATTATCACCAGCAGTATTTCGATAATAATTCGGGTGCGCCCTATTGCCAGATTGTTATTGCGCCCAAGTTAAAGAAGCTGGAGAAGGAGAAAGTGATTCTGGAATCACCACAGACGAAACCTTGAATTTTCGATTTACAATATACAATTTACGCGACACCCGCGCAATTGGGAATCAATCGTAAATCGCATATCGCAAATCAAAAATAAAAGGCGACCGGTTGCCGGATCGCCTTTGAAATAATTTTGGAGCAACGGCGTGTCGCCGTCCTTATTTATCGCGGTTTACAGCCCTTTCTTGAGCATGTATTTGATCAAGTCCCCGACCCGACAACTGTAACCCCACTCGTTATCGTACCAGCTGACCAGCTTGAAGAACTTCTTGTTCAGTTCCATGCCAGAACCTGCGTCAAAAATCGAGGACAGTTCGCAATGGATGAAATCCGAGCTGACGACTTCATCGTCGGTGTAGCCGAGGATACCTTTCAGATACGTCTCGCTTGCCTTCTTCATCGCGGCGCTGATTTCCGCATAACTGGTCTCCTTGACCGTGCGCACCGTGAGGTCAACCGCCGAAACCGTCGGGGTCGGCACGCGGAACGCCATGCCCGTCAGTTTGCCTTTCACTTCCGGCAACACCAGCCCCACGGCCTTGGCCGCGCCGGTCGTGGAAGGAATGAGATTGATGGAAGCACTGCGTCCGCCTTTCCAATCCTTCTTGCTCGGGCCGTCCACCGTCTTCTGCGTGGCGGTAAAGCTGTGGATCGTCGTCATCAAACCTTCCTCGACGCCGAATCCTTCCTTGAGCAGCACGTAAACGACCGGCGCGAGACAGTTCGTGGTGCAGCTGGCGTTGGAAATGACATGGTGCTGCTTCGGGTCATACTTGGCTTCATTCACGCCCATGACCACCGTGAGGCAATCGCCCTTGGCCGGAGCGGAAATAAGGACCTTCCTGGCCCCGGCGGTAATGTGGCCCTTGGCCTTCTCGACATCGGTGAACAGCCCGGTGGATTCAATCACCAGATCCACGCCCAACGCCTTCCACGGCAGTTCGGCGGGCGTTTTTGCGCTGACCACCTTGATTTTCTTGCCGTTGACCACCAGCACGTCGTCGTCCGGCTTGTCGGCGACGGATTTCTCCGAACCGACCTCGCCCTTGAAACGACCCTGGATGGAATCGTACTTGAGCAAATACGCCAAATTATCCGCGGGAACGATATCGCCGACGGCGACGACCTCGATGTCCCTGCCCACCATGCCTTGTTCGACCAGCGCGCGGAAGACCAGCCGTCCGATACGCCCGAATCCGTTGATTGCAACTTTCACTGCCATAGTTTTTATCCTTCTACTATAAGATGTTTAGCAAAACCGAAGGCACAATCTAACGGCAACCGCCTCAGCGTCAATGCGGAATTCTGAAACGAAATTGTTAAAACCGAACCGTTTTTTGCACGGCAGCCTCGAGAAGCTGCATAAATTAACAATCTAAAATCAATCGCAGGTCGAAATGGGCGACGGTAAATTTCGGGCAATAATCGGGTGCTCAAATTCAATCCTGAGCCTTATGAGAATGCCAGACTTGCAGTAGTTCCCGTTGCCAATTCATCAGTTCCGGCGAGTGTTTTTCCCAGTCCCGGGCCAGTTCGCTCAGAGTGGCGCGGCTGGCGATGAGCGTGGGGTCAATGGCCAATTCACGCGCGTGCTGGTCGCGGCGTGTCTCGAGCTCATGGTAGCGGCGCATTTCGGCCTCGGTGGGTCGATAAAACTTATGCCGCAGGATTTCGGGATGGCGGTCGGCCGGAAGCGCGAGCGCCGACTTGACGGTCTGATTCAACCCTTCCCGGCGGCGGGGTGACATGCGCGGCGGCAACAGGTGGTCCACCGGCTTGTGCGCGGCAGCGGCCGCCGCAATGTTCACAAGCTTTTCATGGTTGAGAATGAAAAATGGAGGACGATTGGCGGCGATGGCTTCACTTTCGCGCCATTCCCAAAGTCCGCGCACCACCGCCAGCGCCCGGCGATTCAAAGCGTGGCTACCCTTGATACGCCAGACCGAATCCGCATTGGCCGTGGGCGGTTTTGTACTTTCGGCAATCAACCGCCCGCAGGATTCCTGATGCCAGCCAAACCGGCCTTTCTGCTTGAGTTCAGCCATGAGCTTGTCGGCCAACGTCCGGAGAAAGTGCGTGTCGTTGCGGGCATAAATCTCCATCCGTTCCGTGAGCGGACGCCTGGCCCAGTCGGCCTTTTGCGGACCCTTGTCCAGTTTCACTCCGAGAAATTTTTCAACCAGCGAACTCAGGCCGAATTGCCGCTCCCCCAAAAGCCGGGCGGCCAGCATCGTATCGAAGATGGCCGATGGCACGAACTCGTGATGCTTGCGCAAAAGGCGTAAATCATAATCCGCGCCGTGCATGATGAGTTCATGCCGGTTAAGCGCTGCCAGCAACGGGTTCAAATCGATTCTGGCAAGCGGATCGATCAATTCATCGCCGGCGGTGGTGCTGATCTGGATAAGACAGACTTTTTCGGGATAGGCATGGAGGCTGTCGGCTTCGGTGTCCAGCGACAGCCACTTCGCAGATCGAATGGCGGGCAGCAGGGCGGCAAGCTTTGCGTCGGTGTCAATCACGGGTCCAAGAATAAAATGAGGCATGGCGGGTGGCGAGCGGCAAGATTGCCCGCTTGCAAAATCCTGCCGCCTGCTCCTAACATTCGCCATGAACCTGGCTGTCATGTTCGCACGCTGCGCGGAAAAGCACGCGTTAAAAACCGCCGTTTGTTGGGGGGAATCGGAAATATCCTACGCCGCGCTCCAGGCCCAGGTGGAACACGCCGCCGCCTGCCTGCAAAAGGAATGCGGCGTCAAACCCGGCGACCGCGTGGCGGTGTGGGTGAAGAATTGTCCTGAATTTGTGCCGGCGGTCTTTGGCATCCTGTCGGCCGGCGGCGTGGTGGTCCCCGTCAACAATTTCCTGAAGCCGGCCGAGGTTGTTTACATCCTGAACGATTCCGGTGCGAATGTCCTGGTAACCGACGCGGAACTGGCGTCACATTTTGAAGGCTTGAAGACGGCGCGCCCCTCGCTGGTCATATCCCGCATCGAGCAACTCACCCGGGCCGACGGTGCCAGTTCAGAGTTCACGATAAACGACTCCCGCACCGAGACTGACCTGGCGGCACTACTCTATACCTCTGGTACCACCGGCCATCCGAAGGGCGCCATGCTGACTCACGGCAATTTTCTCCACAACGTGGCGAGCTGCGTGGCGGCGCTCGACGTGCATGAAGATGAACGCGTCGTGGTGGCGCTGCCGCAATTCCACAGTTTCATGTTCACGGTCGGCACCCTGCTGCCCGTGTTGTGCGGCGGTGGGATCCTTTTGTTGAAAACTTTGCATCCTTTTAAACAGGTGCTGGAGGACATCACGCGGCACCGGGGTACGATCCTGCCGGCCGTGCCGTCATTTTACCGCGCGTTGCTGGCCGTACCTGAGTTCGGCCGTCTGCCGTTGCGGCTGTGCATCAGCGGCGGCGCACCGTTGCCGGTGGAGGTTTTCAATGAGTTCACGCGGAAATTTCCGTTCCCGCTGCGTGAAGGCTATGGCCCGACCGAAAGCAGCCCGGTCGCCACGGTGAATCCCATCCATGGCGTTAACAAGGCCGGTTCGATTGGCAAACCCATCCCCAATGTGGAGTTGAGCATCCGCGACGACGCCGGCAAGGAATTATCGGTCGGCGACGTCG
>Ga0335085_10013495_pt1 | contig 11978 bp, 17 predicted proteins | sample Lox_Sample_45_FD_206712 | JGI IMG/M metagenome (GOLD analysis project Ga0335085, IMG submission 206712) | Soil microbial communities from Loxahatchee National Wildlife Refuge, Florida, United States - Lox_Sample_4.5 | ecosystem: Environmental > Terrestrial > Soil > Wetlands | place: USA...
CATGCGATACATGGCGCTTCGAGCGTCCTGAGCGCGGACGGTCATGACCATCGCGTCCATGTTCATGCGCTCCTCCGGTAGCCCGGGAAGCTGGCCGTCGTGGGCAAACTGACGTCCGGCACCTGATGTCCAACCTACGTCGGCATCAAAAAGCTAGCAAGGTTTTTCCGGAATCTGATAACTTATCTTGGTGGCGAGCTGGACCTTCCTGACCACCCATGCGCGGGTTCTGCTGCTAGTCGCCCATGACCCCGGGATACGCCTGCGCGACATCGCGGCCAGCCTGGGAATCACCGAACGCAGCGCCTTCGGCATCATCGCGGACCTGGTCGAGGCCGGCTACGTGGTCAAGGAGAAGGACGGCCGCCGCAACCGCTACCACATCCAGGCGCACCTCCCGCTGCCGGAGTCCACCGCCCGGGAACGCACCGTCGGAGAAGTGCTGGCTCTGCTGACCGGCACCGACGCGACCGACAGCCCCTGATCCCGGTGACGGGCAGGGTGACCAGCGGGCCGCGGCGGAACAGGTGCGCGGCGGCCTGCTGCCGGCCGGGCCGCCGGAGCGCCCCAGTGCGATGGCGGACCGCAACGGGAACAGACCGCGGAGTGCGGCACCAGGCGGGGGCAGGGACGTGACCGGCGTCCGGGTCGTGAGTGATGACGGTGCCCAGATCGTCCGCGCCCAGGATATCGCGGTCGCCGACCTCGACCACGACGGCAGTATCCGGCGGGCCGCCGTGCCGCGGCCTGGTACGCGAGCAGAGCCGGGGCCGGCTAGGCGAGCACCGTTCTATCCGGTTACCGCACTGACCGGCTGCGCGATCACCGACGAGGCCGATTGCGGCAGGCACGTCTCGGTCCGACGGCAGCTGAAGATCAAGAAGTGCGGTCATCCCGCGGGTCAGCATGGCCTTCCCTGCGGCGCTGATCCTCGATTACGGAAGCAACGTGCCGTACGCACACCTCGAACGCCAGCGGGTCCTGCTCGTGCATGCCGCGCAGCTTGTCCATGAACGTGACCATGTTCTGCACCGTGCGGTCCGGCATCCCCTGCACGCTCATGAATTTCCCGCCGCCAGCATCCGCGAAGCCGGGGACCGTACCGGCCTGGATCCCGTAAAAGTCAGTCACGCTCAGCCTCCGTATCCTGCGGTGCGGAACCACCCCGGGAGGAGCGCCACCCAGGGACTCTGCTGGCCACCCCGTTACACGGGCAGGCTGTCCGGCGTCGCGTGGAACGCGATTCCCCGTACTGCCGGTGTCCCGGCGCATAGGGCACCCGGGGTCGCTCTGGCTCCAGTGCCACCCCAGGCCCGCGCGGCCAGGATCTCAGATCGGGCGGACCTGCCCGGCCCGCGGGCCCTTGGCGCCCTGGGTGACGGTGTACTCGACCCGCTGATTGTCCTGGAGGCCGCGGAAGTCGTCAGCCTCGATGGCGGATTGGTGGAAGAAGACGTCCGGCGTGCCATCGTCGGGGGCGATGAACCCATAGCCCCTATCCGCCATGAACCGCTTCACTGTTCCCTGAGCCACTGTGCTCTCCCGCCGAAGCGATCATCGGGATGCACAGGTGTCCATCCCGGGCTGTGGCGACCGCCTGCCCCTCCAAGGCCAGGCCTGGGAATCGACGGCGCTCGCGGTCAGAACTTCGCAGGCGCTGTGACACGGACACGAACTTCGACAACAACCAGCTTCATTTAACACCATGCCGCGGCCGCGGCAGCACCGCAACGGAGTGCTGTAAAAGGCGGGAGGAGGATTCCGGGCGGCAGCCACAAAGCGACCGCGGCGAATCACCGAGTCGCCAGACACCGCCGCGGCTGAAGGCGGCCCCGCCGAAGGCCTGCAACGCCTCGGGAAAGCGGCTCAGGTACTGGCTGGCTTCGGGGTAGATCCAGCGGACGAAGGGGTCCGCCGTGAACGCAAGAACCAGAGTCCCGATGGCACGCTCGCGCTCGGTCTCGCTCACACTCGCGAACTCCACGTCCATGCCGCACCTCTCGGGATGGGCCAGGGCGGCACCCGGCCCCGGCAGCTGGCCGCCTGGTCACAACGCCGGATACCGGAGCAGCGGCGCGCGGCGCTGCCGGCACCTAATGGCCGGCGATTACCGGGCCGACACTACCCCTGGTCCGGGCCGGGCCCGACCGCGCCCCGGCCAGCTGGCGCAGCGTGACCGTGACCTCAGGCGGACGGCGGCCCCTGGCCGACCTGCGCCGCTCGTTCGCGACATATGACAAGCGCCTGCTCGACGCGGCCCAGGCAGCGGGCCTGCCCATCGACACGCCCGGATGACAGCAATCGCCGACGAGACGACACAGGCCACGGAGCGCCCTGGCCATGCGTGGTACCCAGCACAGGATCTGTCCCAAGACATCGATCGACCAAGAGCCTCGCCAGAGCGGGTCTACCGTGGTCCACCTCGTCCCGGGACCTAGCGACAAGCCAAGTGACAACGCCACCCAGGTAACGGCAACCGTCGCCAGACGCCCTCAGACGGTCCCATCACTCTTGTCTCTGCTGATCCGACCCGATGCGACCTGGCCGGACGAACCCATTCTCTCTGAAACGGAGACGTGCAGCGGACGAATCCGGGGCACATCCGGCTGCTCCAAGGCATCGAGCCGGATAACCCCAGGCCAGAGGGACCCAAGCATCTGAGCACGTCGCGATATTCCAGCTGTCAGCGGGACCTGTCCACGATGCTGCCTGTACCGACGGGCGTGCGCCTCGCCGTGCGGTCGTGAGGCGTTGGCCTGGCGGTCTTGGCGAAGATGCACGCGGATCGCGCTGCCGGGGCGATACCGGAGGAAAAGGCGGTGGCCGCTGCCGCGGCGGGGGACGCGGCAGCCGGCAGCGGGTTTGTCTGCTGGTCATGGCCGCAGGCCAGTTGCTGATGACGCTGGACAGTTCGGTCATGAATGTCTCGATCCGCCGGGTGGCCGCCGATGTCGGCACGACGATGACCGGCATCCAGACCGCGATCACCCTCTACACGCTGGTGATGGCCTCGTTGATGATCACCGGGGGAAGATTGGCTGGTCCGCGCATCCGGCAAGTTGCCATAATCACGGCTGAGAACTGGCTCGCATGGGTGGGACCTTCGGCCCTTTCCGCGCTGGCCGGGGATCGCTCAGGTTGACAGGTGCGGGGCTGCCTGCGGGTCGGCCGATGTGCCGGATGCTCCCGGATGTGGTGGCACCCGGACTTGCGTCGACGGCAGCCGCGAGGATCTGGCCGGGCAGCGCCCCGGGCAGCGACCGAAGGGGAGCGTCATATGTGCCGCTGGCTGGCTTACACAGGCTCATCTGTCCTGCTCACCCAGGTGCTGTACACCCCGGTGCACTCGCTGATCGATCAGAGCCTGCACTCGCGGCTCGGGGCCGAAACGACCAACGGCGACGGGTTCGGCGTCGGCTGGTACGACGCCGCCCCAGTCCCGGGGGTGTTCCGCAGCATCGAGCCGGCCTGGAACGACGAGAACCTGCGCGAGCTCGCGGGCCACATCCGTTCTCACCTGTTCTTCGCGCACATCCGCGCGGCGATCGGGTCGGCGGTCCAGCAGACCAATTGCCATCCGTTCCGGCACGGCCGGTGGCTGTTCATGCACAACGGATTCATCGACGGCTTCGCCGCCATCAAGCGCGACCTGGTGCTGGCGGTGGACGAGTCGCTGTTCCCCGAGATCAGGGGGACCGCCGACACCGAGGTCCTGTTCTACCTGGCGCTCACCTTCGGCTTGGAAGACGACCCGCCTGGAGCTGTCGCCCGCGCCATCGGACTGGTGGAGGCCTGCGGGCGGGCCCGGGGCGTGGAGTACCCGTTCCAGGGGACCGTCGCCACGACCGACGGGGAGAGCTTGTGGGTGTTCCGTTACTCCAGCGCGGGCACGTCGCGGTCGCTGTTCTTCACCCGCGACGTCCGCACGCTCCGGCAGCAGTACCCGGACCGGGAGATCTTGCGCGAGGTGTCCGACGACACGCGGCTGGTGGTCTCCGAGCCGATGGGGGACCTGGCCGGCGCCTGGGTAGAGATGCCCGAGGCCAGCTACGGCATAGTGAGCAAAGGAGACGACCAGCTGCTGCCCTTCACCCCCAAGTCCCCGCCCAAGGCCCGGTTACGACCGGACCTCGACCCGTGGCACGGGCGGCTCACGCTACTTGCCCGTGCCGGCCTGGCCTCCGCGATCCACCGGCAGTTCGTCCTCCAAGCCGGTAATGCGGATGATCTTCATCAGTCGTGGCGGCGGCGCCACCAGGTGCAACGAGGACCCGGCCTGTCCGGCGTGCCTGCTCATCCGCACGAGCGCTCCCAGGCCCCGGGCGTCGCAAAAGGTCAGCCCGGCCATGTCGAGCAGGACCTGTCCGCCGAGGGCGTCGATGGCGTCGCGCACGTACTCGCAGGCCTGGTCCGCCGACGCGGTATCGAGCTCGCCGGCGAAGGTGACCGTGGTCTGTCCGGTCTGGCTGATACGGCAGCTCAAGGTGAGCATGTCCGCCAGCCGGACGGCACCGGGCGGCTGGCGCTGCCGGGCCGGGCCGGCCTCACTGGCGGCGGTGCCGCTGGCGCTGTAGCCCATCGGTGTCCTCCCCCCGGGTCACGCAGGTTCCGCGACCGGATGCCGCGCCTGCTGACCGGCAGGTTCTGTCCGCCCCGCTGCCCAGTACAGGGACTAACGCCGGCCCGTGCGCGGCCCTTGGTCCCGAACAGGATATACGGGCCGAAAGGACGATAAATGCTGGATCGGCCCGCCTGCTGTTCCAGAAGGCCGCGAGGCGGCCTGGACTTCCTCGATGGCGCGCTGGGGCAGCCTGGCTGGGATCGGGAGGCCCACAAGCACACCTACAGGAACAGCCGGTCACCGGTCTTGAGCGCCGCCCGGCCCGCCCGCGCTGCTATCCGTTCTCTGCGGCACCGCCTTAACCGGCGCGCTCAGAACGGGTACCGGAAACCAGCTGCCCCAGCGGCTTGCTTAGGCGGGTGGCAGCTCTGCGATGATGGGCCCGCGGAACGGTCCGGCACTTGCGGCCGAACCCGGCCGGCGCCGCCCCTGCGATCCATCCGGGTATCAGCTCCGGGTCCGCCCCGGCATCCCGCCGTTACCCTGCTGGCGGCGACGCCAGCGCTCTTCCATCCGCTCCATCATCCGGGCCCGCCTGGTCTGGCCGGGCCGGCGCTTCGCGTCCTTCGCCGTCTTGGTCCCGGCCCTGGAACGCGCGGGCCGAACCCTGGCCGCGTACCGCTGCCAGCTCACCACAGCCCACGTCAAGGACAGCAGCAGGATCACTACGCCGGCCGCCTCCAGGTAGACACGGTGGGTGACCGCCCCGGCCGACAGCAGGCCCACGCCGATCATGATTCCGGCCAGGGCCTGCATGAGCTTGCGCTTATAGTGTGCCCCCGGACCGCTGGCGCGCATGCGGCGCCCGAACTTCGGATCATCCCTGTAGAGCGCCTGCTCGATCTCCTGCAGCTGGCGCTCCTCGTCTTCTGGGAGCGGCATGACACGCCTCCCAAAGAGAGAACCTGACGCCGAGCATGTGTTCGGTAATTACCGTGTTTACCTATTGGTCTGCTGCGGGGTTAGAGCCGAACGTCCTGGGCGTCCAGTCGGAAGGTCTCACCCACGGAGAATTTCTCGAGGACCCGGCTACGCCGCGTGGCGGACATGTCCTGGGGAGCGTTCTGCTCGCTGACCTGCTCGTTGGCCAGATGCCCGCCCCGGGCGACCAGGTAAGTGAGCACACCGATCAGCGGGTATGAAGATCACGAAAAGGAGCCAGGCGGCCTTCGCCCAGCCGCTGAGGTCCGGGCGCGCAGCGCCTGCACCTGCTCATAGCGGTCCCGGGCGCAGGTCATCATCACGGACCTGGTTGCCGGTGGTGACCGAGTTCGTCTGCACGGTCAGGTTCGCGAGGACTGCATCGGGTCCTCAGCGCTGACGATCTGGCCCTCGAACGTCTCAAAGCGCCCGCGGACATTGCTGACCACCATGCGCCGGCCCACGAAGCCGATGTGCGAGTGGACCGGATCGATATCCCATGGCCTGCAGGAACAGCGCGGCGCAGATGGCCCCGGCGAACTGGGCCACCCAGTACGGCACCACCCACCGGGCCGGGAACACGCCGCGGGCGGCGAACGCGGTCGTGACCGCGGGGTTGATGTGCAGCCCGGACAGCGGCCCCCAGGCGTAGATCATGGCCATCACCACCGCGCCGGGCGCGATCACCGCGGCGGTCCTGCTGATCGGGCTAGTACCGACATAGTGGTTGATCACTCCGGATCCGGCTGCCACCGTGACCAGCACGAACGTGCCCAGGAACTCGATGATCAGCCGGATCCACAGCGGCCGCGGGCGCAGCGTGTCTTCCTGGGTGTCGCCTAGCGGTCCCCCGGGCCGGGCTTTCCCAGCGGCCGGTAAATAGCATCAGCCAGCGGTAATCACCAAGGAGGCGGCAGATGTTCGGAGCACGCAGGGTGGCGCGCCGCACGGCGTGCCGGGTTTCCCGCCGCAGGTAGATCCCGCTAGATCGGTATCCCCGGCTAAGCCGGACCGTCTTCGGCGGGCCAGGGAAATCGGCATCAAGGGCCGCTCCATGACGTGCCTGGGGGTGCTGGGGTGCTCAAGCGGGCGCGGTCTGCCCGGGGGTGGGCAGGCCCGCGTAATGGCGCACGGTGGCAGCGAACCGGTCGGGGTCGGCCACGGTCAGCGTCAGGCCGGGGTGGCGGAGCAGGCCGAGTGGGTCGATGCCGGGCACGGGTTCACGGAGCAGCAGGCAGACCCCGCGTGCGGGGGTGGTGCCCAAGGTCAGGCCGTGGTCGGCTTGGGATAGCCGCGGACCGATTGCGCGGTACCAGCGGTACGGGCCGGTGACCTCTGCCGCCCGCACGTTCGCTGGCGTGGTGCGGCAGGTCCATGGCCCGAAACAGGCGACCAGGCGGTCGGCGGTGACGGTGACGTGTGCGGTGGCGGGGGTCACCCCGAGCGCGGCGAGGGGCAGCCGGAACCGCGGGTCGAACGCCATCTCGAACTGCCCCGCCCCGGGACCCGCCGCCGGCGCCGCGGCAGCGTGCCCGGGCAGGCCGTCCAGCGCAGCGGCGAGGCCGGCGGCGGTGGCCGGGTCCCAGCCGCCGGAACCGCGCCAGCGCACCCGGCCGGCCCGATCCACTAGGAACAGCCAGATGGTGTTCCGGTCGCTGATGCCCAGCGGGGCCGTGACCCGGCGCAGGTCGGTGTAAACGGTCAGGGTCCGCCGCCGTGTCTGCTGGTCGCGGATGGCCGCCGCCATCCCGCCGTCGATGACCGGCCGGGCGGCTCGCCACCGCAGTCCGATCGCGGGCAGTTCAGCGAACCGCAGCCACGGCGTCACGGCTGCCCGCTTCTCCAGCCAGGGCACCCAGGAGTCGACGAGTTCTTGCTGCTGGCGCTGGAAGGCGATGATGACGACATTCCATTTGCCGAGCAGCCCGGCTGGCAGGGCTACTTCGCGCCCGTCGAGGTCACGCGCGCCCAGCTGCGGAAACGAGATTTCTCTCATCGTTCTAAGGGTATGCCGGCCGGCTGGCGGCCTGGGACCGAGGCTGCGGGCGGCGGGGTCATGCCGCGGTCACCAGCTGCGCTCCAGGACGAGCTGGTGCACGTCGAGGTAACCGGAGCGGAAGCCGCCTTCGGAGTGGGCGAGGTAGAGATTCCACATGCGCTGGAACGCGGGCCCGAAGCCGAGCTGCCGCACCTGGCCGCCGGCGCCGGCGAACCGGCTGCGCCACTCGGCCAGCGTGCGGGCGTAATGCTGTCCCCTCGGGTAATCGGCGGTCACCCGCAGGCTGGTGTGCTCGCGCAGGGTGCCGGTCATCGCCTGCAGGGAGGGGATCTGCCCGCCCGGGAAGATGTATTTGTGGATCCAGGTGTGGCCGCCGCGGGTGGCGAGCATCCGGTCGTGCGGCGGCGAACAGGTCATCGGACAAGTCGTAGTGCCGCTGGATGTTGTGGCGTGCTCCTTCGATGGTGGCGTCCTCGGCGGCCGGCTGGCGCGGGATGTACCAGCGGCGCAGCGCCTGCAGCGGTGCCGGGACGAGCGTGGTGACGTTGCCGGCGAGCACGGTGAACAGGCCGGGCAGGTCATCGCAGTCCCAGGCTCCGGTCATGTAGGCCTCCGCGAACCCGGCGGTGCCCGAGCCGAGGCGCCGGTAGAAGGCGTCCTGGTCGCGGATCACCAGGACCGGGGACGCCGACGCCGGACAGCCTGCCGTCGGGGGCCTGGATCCAGATGGGCAGGCGGGCGGCGGCCCGGCTGAGCAGCGCCCGTGCCACCGCGGCGCGGGCCAGGCCCGCAGCGCCGCCCGGAACGGCCGGGACCGCCGGGTACACGCCTGGCCCGGGGTGCAGCGCCCGGGCGTCCGGCAAGGGCAGGGAAACGGTTGCGGTTGTCATCGGGCACCTTCCTAGACGTGATGGGCGGGCCGGGGATGATCGGCAGGCGCCTTGCCGGTCATGCTGGCGGCTAGCACGGGACCGGAACCCGGACGCACCCGGTCCCGCGCGTTGAGGGTGACCAGGTAGTCAGTCGCCTCGTCCAGCCCCTGCAGCCGGTTCAGGTGGTAGCTGACGTGCACGCTTGCGGCCGTGGCCGTGCAGTCACGCAGCAGGTAATTCCACGACGCGCGGGCCGCCGGGGCCCGGGGCAGCACAGCGGCATCGGTGTGCAGCACAACCTCGCTGGAGTTGTACCGGAAGGCGCCGAGCACGTCCTGTTCGGCGGTGGGGGCCTCGTGGGTATGCGCATGCCCGCCGAGGCGGTCCTGCGCCTCGTACAAGGTCACGTCGTACCGGCGCTGCAGCAGGTAGGCGGCGGTCAGGCCGACTACGCCCGCGCCGACCACGGCCACCTGCGGCCGGCCTGAACCGGGCGCCGGCGCCACGCCGCCCGTGACATGCTGCCCGATCGTCATGCTGCCATGTCCCCTATCTGGCTCTCCCCAGGTAGCGGCGCCGCCCTGTGATGGTCTTGCGCACCCGGTGCGCCCCTCTTTGCGCCCAATGCGCCTCCGAGCCCTCGTCGCCGGCCGGGCTGCGATCGGCGCTGATGCTTACCCCGGTAGAAAACAAAACTAAAATATACTAAAATTCCCCCGGAGCGAGTGAAACAGGAGGCCGGATGGACCTGCGCGAGGCAGCGGAGGCGCTGGGCGTGCATTACCAGACGGCCTATGCCTGGGCGCGCGACGGCACGCTGCCGGCCCGCAAGGTCGGGCGGGGCTACGAGGTCAGCGACGCCGGGGTGCAGGCCCTGGCGGCGCGGCGGCGGCAAGGATACGAGCCGCGCTGGCCAATTCGCGTCCGGGACTGGGCAGCGCAGGCGCAGGCGTTCTTTACGGCGATCACCGGGGGCGAGGAGACGCGGGCCCGTCATCAGGTACGGCGGCTGGTGTCCGGGGTTGGCCTCGTTGACCTGTGCGAGCAGGTCATGGCCCCGGCACTGCGCCGGGTAGGCGACGAGTGGGCAGCTGGCCGGGTCTCCATCGCCCAGGAGCACCGGGCCAGCGCGATCTGCGAACGGTTGCTCGCGTCGCAGATCCGGCAGCCGGCGGGGCGGCCCCGCGGCACGGCGATCGTCGCCACCCCGCCCGGTGAACGGCACGGCCTGCCCGCGCTCATGGCCGCTGCCTGTCTCCGGGAGGATCGCTGGCTCGTCCATCACCTGGCCAGCGACCTGCCGACGGCGGAGGTCGCCCGGCTCGCGGGTCAGGTCAGCGCCAGCCTGGTCGTCCTTTCCAGCGCGACCGCCGAGGGAGCCAGGCGTGCGCAGGAGGAGACACGGTTCGTCGTCGCCGGCCGCCCGGACCTAGACGTTCTCGCGGGCCGCCCCGGTGACAGCCTGCGCGACCTGCTGGCCCGGGCGGGGCGCCCGCCGGCGGCAGGCCAGGGACCTCGCGCGTGACCAGGAACGCGCCGGATCACCAAATAACGAAGAGGAGTTCACAGATGGCCCGCTACCAGGCGACCGTGGAGTCGCGGAGCCCAGCTGCCGAGACGTTCGGCTACCTGGCTACCTTCAGCAATGCGGCGGAATGGGACCCCGGCGTGCTGGCCGGGGAACAATTGGATGACGAGCCGGTCAGGACCGGAAGCCGGTTCCGGCTCGTGGTGCCGTTTCTCGGGGCGCGGATGGCCCTGACCTATGAGGTCATCAGGTTCGTGCCGGACCGGGAGGTACTCCTGCAGGCCGCCAGTGCCGTGCTCCGATCCACCGACCGGATCGTCGTGACCGGCGCCGCGGGCGGCTCGGCGGTCAGCTATGACGCCGAGGTGCGGCTGCGGGGCCCGCTGCGGGTGCTCGACCCGCTCCTGCGGCCGGGTTTCCGGGTCGTGGCGGAACGGGCGGCAGCCGGGCTCGCCGGCGCCCTGTCCCAGCGCCCGCCTGGTCGCGGTACCCGGACGCTAGCAGCCGCACCGGCCCCGCCTGACGGGACGGCACAGCCGGCCGGAGGCAGGCCGTGACCGGCTTCGGGCAGGCGGTGGACGCGGCCCTGGAGGCCAGCGTTGTCCCGGGCTTCTCCAGGATCGGGCTGGCCGTCCGGTCCCGGCTGCTGCCCGAGTTCACCGCCGGCGAGCCTCCCGCTATGGCCGGAAAGGGCGCCATCATCACCGGCGCCACCTCCGGGATCGGGTACGCGGCAGCGGTCGCCTTGGCCCAGCGGGGGGCGGCGGTTCACTTCCTGGCCCGGGACCGGGGCCGGGCCGAACAGGCCCGGCGCGGCATCGCCGCCGAATCCGGCAGCACGCGCATCAGCTACGAGCTGGCGGACATGGAGGACCTGGACGCGGTACGGGACTTCGCCCGCCAGTTCAATGCCAGCCATGACCGTCTCGACGTGCTCGTCCACAACGCGGGGGCGATCCATCCGCGGTTCCGCACGGACGCCGCCGGAACCGAGCTGACAGTCTTGGGCCAGGTGATCGCGCCGTTCCTGCTGACCCGCCTGCTGATGCCGGCGCTGCTCGCCGCTGCCCCCTCCCGGGTGATCACCGTCGCTTCCGGCGGCATGTACACCCAGCGCCTGGATCTGGCCACCCTGCAGATGCCACGGTCGCGCTACCGGGGCGTCACCGCGTACGCGAAAGCCAAGCGGGCGCAGGTGGCGCTGAGCCGAGAGTGGGCGCGGCGGATGGCCGGAACCGGCGTCGCGTTCCACGCCTTGCACCCGGGCTGGGTCAACACGCCCGGTGTTGCCGCCGCGCTGCCGGGCTTCTACCGGGCCACCCGGCCGATCCTGCTCACCCCGGAGCAAGGAGCCGACACCATCGTCTGGCTCGCCGCCATGCCGCCCGAGCGGCTGGGCAGCGGCCGGTTCTGGCACGACCGGCGCCCGCGGCCGGAATACCCGCTGCCGTGGACGCGCGGGCACGACCCCGACGCTGCACGCGAGCTGTGGGACCAGCTGACCACAGCGACCGCCGCAGGCGCACCGAAGCTGGTGCAGGCCGGGCTGGATAGCGTGGCTGCTGACCATGACATCTCTTCGCAGGGGCAGAGATGACCGGGCAGCAGCCGCATGAAGCGGCAGAGCGCCGCGGTCGGTTCGGGCTACGCGCTACCCGGCCAACCTGGTGGCGAAGGTCGGCACAAGCTGGCTCGTTTGATGAGGCACCAACCCCACGTTCGGCCCGGTCACGGGTACATCATGGCGCCACCCGCTGCCGCGGGCCCGGAAGAGAACCGCGATGACCGCCCCTGGTCCTGCATCACGCCGCCGGCCGGCCCGGCCGTGAGCTGCGCCTGCGGGGTTGCCGACCGGCAGAGGCCGCCCGGTGCCGGCGGCCCGTGCGGGTCATGCTGACGGGAGTCAGGCGGTGACGGCCTGTTTCTGGTCGCTGCTGGTGACGTGGATGCTGCGGGGCTTGGCGGCCTCGCGGACCGGGATGGTCAGGGTCAGGACGCCGGCGGCGTAGTCGGCGGCGATGTGGTCGGCGTCCAGGG
>Ga0335085_10013496_pt1 | contig 11977 bp, 3 predicted proteins | sample Lox_Sample_45_FD_206712 | JGI IMG/M metagenome (GOLD analysis project Ga0335085, IMG submission 206712) | Soil microbial communities from Loxahatchee National Wildlife Refuge, Florida, United States - Lox_Sample_4.5 | ecosystem: Environmental > Terrestrial > Soil > Wetlands | place: USA: Florida...
GCAGGGACGGCTGACACCGTTTGGGCTAATGCCGCGGACAAAACGATTTCGCGTGGCCGGAGTATTCGATTCGGGGTTTTACGATTACGACGAGAATTGGTGTTTCGTGAGGCTAGACGCTTCGCAGGCGCTGGCGGGAACCGGCAACGTGGTGAACGTGTTGGAATTCCGGTTAGCAAAGCCGGAAGAAGCGGCTCAGGTGGCCGGTGAGGTGGAAAAGGCGGCGGGGCAAGGATTTATGACCACGACGTGGATGGAAGAGAACAAGGCGCTGTTTCGGGCGCTGCGCTTGGAGAAGCTGGTGACGGCAATATTTATTGGGCTGATTACGTTCGTGGCGGGCTTGAACATCCTGGTAGTGTTGTCGATGACGGTGACGGATAAGGCGAAAGATATAGCGGTGCTGTTGGCCATGGGAACGCGACGCGAACAAGTGAGAAGGATATTTTTGCTATTAGGAACGGTAATTGGAGCGACCGGCACGGTATTGGGATTGACAGTGGGTTACGCGTTCAGTTGGGTCGCGGGAACTTATCATTTGATCCCGCTGGATCCGCAGGTCTATGCGGTGCCTTATGTCCCGTTTCATCCGAGTTTTTTTGACGGGTTGTGGATCGCCTTAGTGGCGATGGGGATCGCGGTGGTGGCGACGGTGATACCGGCGCGGGAGGCGGCGAAGCTGCTACCCGTGGAGATCCTGCGTTTTGAATAATAGACGTGGAAGAAGATAATGAAGGGTTTACGGGAGAGTGGTTTGGCTTCCGATTTGCATCAAGGTAGGTACCCGCGAGGCGCACTTAGGAGGCGCGAGGGCCGGTTCGTTTATTACCCCCAAGACCTAGTCGCAAGGTTCTGAAAGAAGGCGGGTTAGTAGCGATTGCCAAAGTCAGGAGGAGCTCCATTTTTTCGGATGGGCAGGCGAAGGGGGAAAAAGGGAAAAGCTTAGGTCAGAAGGGACAAGGCTGGAACTGGACAGAACTGTTGACCGGCGCATCAAACATTAGGTGAGCGATTCGCCAAAAACAGGTGAAATTTGAAGGGCCGGTAAGGGTTGGTGAGGAAAGCTTAGAAAGAAAATCAGGAAAGAGGGATCGCGAAGGCTTAAACGTATGAACGACACCGCCAAAATCGAGGAAGCGATCCTGGAAGCACGCGGATTAAAGAAAACGTACGGTGCGCGTGAAAAGAATTTGGAAGTATTGGTGGATGTGAACTTGAAATTGGGTGAAGGAGAGATGGTGGCGGTAGTTGCGCCATCGGGCGCCGGAAAAAGCACTTTGCTGCACTTGCTGGCTGCGCTAGACACTCCAACAAGCGGTAACGTATACTTTGAAAATAGAGCGATAGAAACGAAAGAAGACGCGGCGCTCGCAGAATATCGCAATCGCGCCGTGGGGTTTCTCTGGCAGCGGCACCAGTTGTTGCCGGATTTTACGGCAGCAGAAAATGTAGCGATGCCGCTACTAGTGCGCGGTGAGCCACAGGCGAAAGCGTTGAACGAGGCGCGGAAGTGGCTGGCAGAAGTAGGCCTGGCAGAGCGGGCCGACCATCGCGCAGGAGAACTTTCGGGCGGAGAGCAGCAGCGAGCGGCAATTGCGAGGGCCTTGATCACGGGACCGCGGGTGCTGATCGCTGATGAGCCGACCGGAGATCTAGACGAGCAGAATGCTTGGGCTGTGTTCGAGTTGTTGCAGCGGTTACACCGGACGCATCGCCTGACGTCGTTAATCGCGACGCACAATCTGGCGCTGGCGGAACGGTGTGATCGCATCCTAGGACTCGAGCATGGTGTTCTGCAAAGCCGTGGCGTGAAAAGCGTTGCGGAGGGAACCCCAGGGGGAGAAGCGAGCTAACGTGTTCGAACGATATACAGAAAAAGCCAGACGGGTAATTTTCTTTGCCAGGTACGAGGCCAGCCAGTACGGGAGCCCTTACATCGAGACCGAGCATCTGTTGCTGGGATTGATGCGGGAAGACAAAGCGCTGGCCAACCGATTCCTGCGGCAGCAGGGGTCGATCGAATCCATTCGAAAAGAGATTGAGGCGCGCATCACGATCCGCGAGCGGATTTCCACGTCGGTGGAAGTGCCGCTGAGCGCGGAGTGCAAGCGCATCCTGAACAGCGCCGCGGAAGAAGCGGAGCGGTTGGGCCACAAGCACGTAGGGACCGAACATCTGCTTTTGGGGATTCTGCGCGAAGAGAAGTGCTTCGGCGCGGAGATTCTGATGGAGCGGGGGCTGCGGCTGTCGGCGTTGCGCGAAGAGCTATCGCGGACAAGCGGGGAGAAGAGCGCAGCAGCGCGTCCGAAGGAAACATCGCTATTGGCCGAATTCAGCCGAGATCTGACGCAAGCGGCCACGGAAGGCAGTTTGGATCCCTTGGTGGGCCGCGAAGGAGAAGTAGAGCGGGTCATCCAGATTTTGTGCCGGCGCACGAAAAACAATCCGGTGTTGATTGGCGAGCCGGGAGTGGGCAAGACCGCAATCGTGGAGGGCTTGGCACAGCGGATCAGCGACGGAGATGTGCCGTCGTTCCTGGCAGACAAGAGGATTTTGTCGTTGGACCTGTCCTTGATCGTGGCGGGGACAAAGTATCGGGGACAGTTTGAAGAAAGACTGAAGACGATCATGAAGGAATTGATGGAGAGCCAGAACTCCATCGTGTTTATCGACGAGTTGCACACGCTGGTGGGAGCAGGTTCGGCGGAAGGATCGCTGGACGCCGCAAATATATTGAAGCCGGCCTTGTCGCGTGGAGAAATCCAGTGCATTGGTGCGACGACGCCGAGCGAGTACCGGAAATCGGTGGAGAAGGATCGTTCGCTGGAGCGCAGATTCCAGGCCGTGAAAGTGCCGGCACCGACCGAAGACGAAGCGGTGCAGGTGATCAGCGGAGTGCGGGAACGTTACGAGAAGTTCCACGCGGTGAGCTATACCGACGAAGCGCTACGGTATTCCGTTTATCTTTCGAACCGCTACATCCCCGACCGTTTCCTGCCCGATAAGGCGATTGACCTGATCGACGAAGCAGGCGCGCGCGTGAAGTTGCGCCAGGCATCGGTGCCGGAAGAAGTGAGCGAAGTGCAGAAGCGCGTGAAATTCATCACGCACCGCATGGAATCGGCGATTGCGGCGCACGAATTCGAGAAAGCGCGTTTCTATTCCGAGGAAGAGCGCAAGGAGAAAGAAAACCTGCGGGTGCTGCGCGAGCGATACAAGCTGGACGACGCTTCGACGGGAATCGTGACGCGCGAGGACATCGAGGAAGTGGTGTCGCGTTGGACGGGCGTGGCGGTGACGTCGATCAAGGAAGACGAGCAACAAAAACTGTTGCGGATCGAGCCGGAACTGCACAAGCGCGTCATCAGCCAGGACAAAGCGATCACGGCGTTAGCGCGAGCGATTCGGCGGAGCCGAGCAGGCTTGAAGTCTCCGCTACGGCCGGTAGGCTGCTTCTTCTTCCTGGGTCCGACGGGCGTAGGAAAGACGGAAGTAGCGCGCCGTTTGGCGGAGTTTCTGTTCGGCAGCGAAAAATCACTGATCCGTTTCGACATGTCGGAATTCATGGAAAAGCACTCGGTCTCCAAGCTGATTGGAGCCCCTCCAGGATACGTTGGATATGAGGAGGGTGGACAGCTCACCGAGCGCGTGCGTCGAACCCCGTATTCGGTTATATTATTGGACGAAATCGAGAAAGCTCATCCCGACCTCTTTAACATATTGCTGCAAGTGTTTGAGGACGGGCAGCTGACGGACGGCTTGGGCAACACGGTTGATTTCCGCAACACCATCATTATCATGACTTCCAACATCGGGGCGCGGCACTTGCAGAAGCGCACGTCGATCGGCTTCCAGGCGGGCCTTGATGAAGCGAGCTTGAAGAGCATGGAAGACATGGTATTGGGAGAAGTGAAGCGGGCGTTCAATCCGGAATTTTTAAACCGGTTGGACGACATCATTCTGTTCAATCCTCTGGGCGACGAGGATCTGCTGCGGATTATCGATCTGCTAGTCGGGCAGTTGAACGACACGCTGATTCACCGGCAGGTACAAGTGGTATTGTCGCCCGAAGCACGCCAGTGGATCCTCGAAAAGACGTGCGCGGACCGGAATTATGGTGCGCGACCGTTGCGGCGGGCGCTGCAGAAATATGTGGAAGACCCGTTGTCCGAATCGTTGATCCAGGGGGGAATTCAGAGGCCTGCAACATTGCAAATATATGTTGCGGGGGAAGGCCTCGCGTTCCGGCCAGTGGGTGAGGCAACCCCAGTCGTTCATTAGTGAATCTGACGCAGCGTGTGACCGCGAAACGGCCTTAGGTCCGAAGTGGCCGTAATGCGAAGTACGCTCGGCCGGCCCATACCGGGACCGGCGGGAGAATAACAATTGGGTTTGGGGGCGCGGCCTTGAGCCGATCAACGGCCGCTCAAAGGAACGTCTGTTTTGCGCCGGACATAGCAGGCTGGTGTGCTCACCAGTTATATGTCTTTGCCCTGGTCGTGGCGGTTTCTCTGATGGGCGGTATTGGCGCGACCGCGGCAGTGCCCGGTGAAGCAGGAAATACCGCTGCTTCCGGCAAAGGCTTCACGTTGTTTCACGCCTCGTTAGACAAAACCACATTAGAAGAAAAAGTGGATGAAATTCCTTCGCGGATACTGGCCGGAGATCCGCAACAGAACCCGGATCAACCGTTCGTAGAGCGGATTGATTTCGAAGGGAACCGGCGCATTCGGAGAGACACGTTGCAAGCGCGCATTTTCACGCGACCCGGTGACCCGTACAACGAAGAGACGTTGCGGCGCGACTTTCAGGCGCTGTGGAACACGCAGTTTTTCGAGGACGTGAAGCTGCGCGTGGAAGACGGTGAGAAGCCCAACGGAAAGATCATCGTGTTCGAGGTAACAGAGCGGCCGGTGATTCGCCGGATCCGTTACGAAGGCATTCACTCGATTTCCGAGTCGGATATTCTGGACCGGTTTAAAGAGAAAAAGGTCGGATTGACGGTGGAGAGCCAGTTCGACCCGACGCGCATCAAGAGGGCCGAAGTGGTGCTGAAGGAGTTGCTGGGCGAGCACGGGCGGCAGTTCGCGAAGGTGACGCCGCAATACGAGAAGATCGCCTCGAGCAATGCGGTAATCCTGGTGTTCAAGATTGATGAGGGGCCGAAAGTCAAGGTCGGGAAAATTAAATTTACCGGGAATCACGCGTTCAGCGATCGGAAGTTGATCCGCGCGATGCATCACGACCGCCCCATCGCGATACCGCTGTACATCACCGAAATCAATTTGATGTCGAAGACGTATGACCATGACAAGTTGATCGAGGACCAGGAAGTCGGAATCCGCGGTTTGTACCAGGACAACGGATACTTCAAGGTGTCGCTGCCCGATCCGATTTTGGAAAACGTGGATACGGAAGGATGGAGGTACGGCATACCCTTTGCGGGACGGACCACCGGCAAAGCGGTGAACATCACGATACCCATCGAAGAAGGGGAGAAATACACGATGGGGACGCTGAAAATCGTGAGTTCGGATCCGGATAAGGCGCTGTCTTTGAAGGTAGAAGCGTTGAAGAGCGTGTTCCCGCTGAAGCCCGGTGACGTGTTCTCCTCGGCGAAAATCCGCAAAGCCATGGAAGAGTACACCAAGATTTATGGGCAGTACGGATTCATCGACTTCGTGCCGGAGCCAGAGACGGATATCGACGAGCAGGCGAAGAAGATCGACATCACGATGAAGTTCGATGAAGGCAAACAGTATTATGTGCGGCGAATCGAGTTCAGCGGGAACACCACCACGCGCGACAAAGTGATCCGGCGCGAGTTGCTGATCGACGAAGGCCAGTTGTTCAACAAGCGCGCATGGGAAGTGAGTATCCTTCGCCTGAATCAGCTGAATTATTTCGACAAGATCGAGGCGGACAAGTCGGTCGAGCTGAAGCGAGACACCAAGGCCGGCACGGTCGACATCCTTCTGAAGCTGAAAGAGAAGGGGAAGCAATCGATCGGATTGCAGGGCGGCGTCAGCGGATTGGCGGGCGGGTTCATCGGGCTGACGTACCAGACCAACAATTTCCTGGGATTAGGAGAGACACTGACGCTTTCCGCGCAAGTGGGGCAGTACCAACGCAACATCATGCTGGGTTTCTCGGAGCCATATTTGTTTGACCGGCCGATCGCCACGGGCTTCACAGTCTTCTCTTCGAAGTACGAATTCAACCAGGCGGAGCAGGCGGCGATTTATACGGGACAGCAGGTCAGTATCAATCCTCAGTACGTTCAGGATTACAACCAGAACAGCACGGGGTTCACGGTGTACGCGAGCTATCCGCTGAAGCGCTACGCGTTCACGCGCGTGGGCCTGACGTATGGATTGACGCGGACGAACATCGAGACGTTCAACCAGGCATCGGAACTCTTGTTCACGCAATTGCAATATTTGAGCATCGCCGGGCCGAGCGCGCTGAATGGCATCGTAGCCAGCACGATTACCACTTCGATCACGCAGAACACGTTGGACAATCCGATCAACGCCACGCGCGGCCGCAGTTACTTTTATTCGCTGGCATTCACGGGCGGACCGATCGGCGGTAACGTAAACACCATCACGAATACCGGTGAATTCAAGTGGTTCCACCCGATCAACCACAGGCGCAATGCAGTCGGCGTGCGGTTTCTGGCGGCATGGACCACGGGTTATGGCGGGAAGGAAGTTCCGCCGTACAGCCGGTTCTACATGGGTGGGGAGAATGATATACGGGGATTCGATATTCGAGGAATTTCCCCGGTGACGTATATCCCGAGTGTCACAAACCAGACGGTTACATTCCTGGATAATCACCACTTGTCCAGTTCGGGCTTCCCGACGTTGGGAGCGTTTAACGTCCCGCTGGTTGCGTACACGATCACGTTTCCCGGGGCGGACATACAGAGTGTGGCAAACTTCGAATACCGTATCCCGATTGCGGGACCCGTCAGCATGACGTTATTTTCGGATCTCGGGACGGATGGTATTTTGAACAAGAGCGCGCTGAAACTGGATCCGACGGGCGTGGCGAACATCAACCAGCAATTTCCGCTGGTAAACCAAACCGAGCAATTGCAGATCGCGCCGGGCACCAACTTCAAGCTGCGCAATTCTACCGGAATCGAATTCAACATCAACTTGCCAATCGTCCAAGCGCCGTTCCGAATTTATTGGGCGTATAACCCGTTGCGGGTGCACGAGACGATCATCGCGCCGTACCCGCATATCAATATGGCGAACCTGTATGGGACTTGCCAGGCGCTGGGCCTGACGGATCCATTACATCCGAACCAATGCGATCCATCGATTTTGTACCAGATTCAGCCAGGGCTGCAGAACCCAGGGCGATTGAATTACTTTGAGCCGAGAAGCACGTTCCGGTTTACGGTGAGCCGCACGTTCTAAAGTGGGTAACGGGCAGGAGATTCAGGCCATCCGAGCAGGAAACGGAGATTAAGAAACGGGCGAGGTTAGTGCCTGCGTAGCACGAGTGAGGGAGATGTCATTCATGAAGTGGCGCACAATGAAAACAGCCGCGATGCTGACGCTAGCGGGAATGATGTTATGGCAAAGCGGGTGCGGTAGTTCCAGCCCGAATACGGTGGCGGTGACCGTGTCACCGAGCACGGCAATCGTGATCGCCGGAACGGTGCAGACCTTCTCGGCCACGGTGACCGGGTCGACGACGACGACTTCGGTGTGGAGTTGCTCGTATGTGTACACTCCGACGCCCACGACGCAAACTCCGGCTCCGAAACAGGTGACGGTGAGCACTTGCAAAAGCGGCGACAAACTGCAGGGGGGAACGGGAACGATTGGAACCTGGACGGATACGCCGACGGCGCCGAGCAACGTGTTGACGTACACCGCGCCGACTCTGGCGAATTTTCCTAATCCGATACCCACGATCACGTTTACCGCGACCGCGGATGCGGACCACAAGAAGACTGGGACCGCGGTAGTTTCGATGGACACGGGTATCCGTGTTTCCACGACGCCGACAACCGCAACGGTTCCGGTGGGATTGAATCCCGCGCAGCAAGTGCAATTCACGCCATCGTTTTTGAACGTGTCGCCGGCGAATGCTAACCCGCAGTGGAAGGTGATGCAGCCGGTGGCAAACGACACTACGAATTTTCCAGATGGAGCGGTCGCCGATCCGAACGGGGCGTCCTGCAGTCCCGATTGCGGAACGATTTCGGCGCAAGGAGTGTTTACCGCGCCTTCGACATTCCCGACCGACACGCATCCGACATCGAGCGGCTCAAGTGCATCGACAGCGGCGCCGACGGTATATGCGGTGGTGTGGTCCGCGGCGGATCCATTGCACTATGCAGTGGCCACAATTACGTTGGTCGAGGCCAGCACGAATCCGATTACCTTCACGGGGATTCATCCGACTACAGTCGCGGCGGGTGGAGTGCTAGAGGATATTTTCCTGGATGCGAAGAACCTGCTGAATACCACAACGATTACGTTTACACCGCCGGGAAACAATCAGACGCCGCAAGCGATCAGCGCCTCGAATGTGTTCACGATTCCGATCACCAAGGCATATTGCACGCCGAGCGCGGCGGGAGTGACTCCGGTAGTTACGTGCGACGCGTCGATCATGACGCGAATACGATTAACCGCGGCACAGCTGGCGATTGCGGGAACGGCGAAAATAACGGTGAACAATATTCCTGGGACAAGCGGGCAAGCGACATCGATTTCGTACCCGCTCAATCTCGTGTATGAGAGTCCGGCGCTAGTGTCGGCGGTGCCGGACAGTTATCCGCAGCAGACGAATACGCAATTCGCGACCGATGGCGGATACTACGGCGGCGGAAACAGCCCGATCGTGAACCTGCTGTTTAACGGAAATCTGAACGTGGCGACTTCATTCAATGCCAGGCAGTTCATCGGGCCGCTGGAAGGGAGCCAGACGCAGAGTCCGGGCCTGTATCCGGTGTCGATTGTGAGCAACGCCCCGCAGAATGGAGCGCCGCCGTTTAATCCACCGCCGTACCCGGTGGTCACGACGAACGTGGCGGTACAGCCGGTGTTTGCGGGATTGGCATCGCAATATAACCCGACCGGCGGAACATATCCGACCACTCCCCCGGCTTGCCAGGGAACGGGTTATCCGGCGATCTTACCGCCGTGTATCAATTTGATGGGCGGAGCGACCGCAACGCCGAGCAGCATCGCGGTTAACTCGACAAAGGGATACGCGGTCATCACCGAGCAAGGCGCAAATGCGGTGGAAATCGTGAATTTTGTGGCGAATCCTTCGCTGCCTGGACGGTTCATGCCCCAGGTGTCCAAACAAGTGTCAGTGGGACATCAGCCGACGGGAGTGGCGATTGACGATCAGATTAATCTGGGGCCCGCGGGATTCGCGGGCCAAGACCTGGGAGTGGTGGTGAATAGTGCAGATTCCACACTCACCCTGCTAGCGGTGCCTTCGGGGCAAGTTATTGGTTCACCGATCAGCCTGAAAGGATTGATCCAAGAGCCTTCGGGGACAGCGGCGCCGTTACCGTTTTCCGTGGGAGTGGATCCGATTACGCATTACGCGGTGGTGGCGTTCAGTAATGCATTCGTCGGATTCGTTGTGGATGTGAATCCGAATCCATCAACGCAGGCTCCGGGATGTTTCGTGACGACGCAAAAAGTACCCTGTGCGATAGCGTCGGTGTCTTTAAACACGGGACCCACGCCACAGGTGGTGATGCAGCCTAATGCCCCGTTGGCGTATGTAACTCCGGGGGGCACGGGAGTCACTTCGGTGGTGAACCTGCTGCTGACGAATCAGAGCGTAGCTATTGCGGCGTCGCCGAATGGAGCGACGTGCACGAATAACGTGGTGACCATTACGACCCCGGATCCCAATGGGTTGAATCCATCATCGCCGGGAACGGTGCTGATTGCGGGAGTGACGCCGGCGGATTTCAACGGAACGTACAACGTGACCAGCGTGACCACGTACACGTTCACGTACACCTACAACGGCACGCAATGCGGGTCCAGCGTCAGCGGTGGCGGTGGGACGGTGACGTTTGGCAATCCGTACTATACGTTCAGCACAAGTGCGACGGCGGCGGGAGGGGCGATTAATCCGATTACGCGAATGTTTGCGTTCGCCGATCCCAACGCATCGACGGCGGCACCGCAGATTGGATTTATCCGGTCGTTGGATCAAAGCGTGACTTCGCTGTATCTTACGCGCGGAAGCTGCAACGGGTGCACGCCGACTCCCGCCGGAGCGCCGGAAACCGGACTGCGATCGGTTGCGTGGGACGGGTTCACCAACGTCTTGGTGGCGTATAACCCACAAGACAATTACAACGAGATCTCGCTGATCAACCCCGGAGGGCCGATCCCGATCGGGACGCAGAGTCCGTATCGCATTATTGCGGCGATTCAGACGGGACAGAACGGCACGGGAACGTTTACGCCTGCGGGCGGTTCGGCGGTGACGGTGTATGGGCCGATGGGCTATGACCCGAAAACAAATCTGGTACTGGTGGCAAACGCAGGTTCGAATACGCTGACGTATTTAGATCTGGACGCACAGTCGGTTTTCAAACCGGTGAATATTCGCGATATTCAAGTGACCACCGGCGGAGTGGCCAGCGGGCAGCCACCGCTGGCTACCGCGCCGAACGCACCAAATCCATTGCCGAAGGCGGTGTGTGATCCAACGAATCCGACCGACATTTATGCGTCGTGTTTGCCGCACGGCGTGACCGTGGGACAGGCGGCGACGGTGCGAATTCTGGGACAGGGATTCCTGAGCGGCGGCGCGCCAGTAGTACGCCTGGATGGGGACGCCACCGGGGTGACGGTAACGACGGCGACAGACGCAGAAGTGGACGTGACCATTTCGGCGTCGCGGCTGACGAAAGCGCATGATTTTGCGCTGGACGTTCTGACCGGGAGCATCAATTCAAATACCAACGATTTGTACGCGGTGGGTGTGCTTCCGCTCAGTTCACTCTGCACTGCTGCGGTCATGCCCGAAGGCGTGGCGATCGACAATATTGCGAACGTGGCGGTGGTGACCAACTACGGCTGTAACAATATTTCGTTCCTAAGCGTAGATGCGAGAAATGCGCATAATTATGGCGTGCCGTACGGGGCCTTGCTGGCCACGGTGAATGTGGGGCACAACCCGATTGGCGTCGACGTAATTCCGCGGTTGGGCTTCGCGGTAGTAGCGAACAACGGGGATAGCTCCGCGTCGATCGTGCAGTACGGCGGTACGCCGTTTGCTGCGAAGCAACTGGCATTCACATCGGTCAGTTGCGTGACGGGTTCGGGTTCGAACACTACAACGAATATCTGCACCGGGGTATCGCCGACAGGAGTGGCGATCGATCAGGATCGCGCGCTGGCATTAGTGGCGAATTCCGGTGGCAATAGTCTTTCCGTGATCGATTTGACGCCGTTGCTGCTGTCATCATCGGAATGTGCGAATACGGCGAGCGCGACGTGCGTGCCGCCAATGCAGTTGGTACCGGTGAGCGGACCGCCGACGGCCATCGCGGTCGACCCCAACCGGGCGGTTGCGGTGGTTACGAACATCCAAAACTCCGGCACTGTAGGAGCCTCAGGGGGACTGGACGTGATTAACTTGGCATCCACGCCGCCGGCGAAAACGACCACGGCCTCGATAAATTCGCTGACCGCGAATCCCACGGGCATCGTTTACGACCCGGTACCGAATCCGGCGCTCTTCTACACGGCATCGACGCAGCAGAACGCCATTTATTCATTTGATCCAGATAGCGGAACGACGTCGTTGATCCGCGTGGGAGTGAATCCGTATTCTGTTGCCTATAACTATCAGACGGGGACGATGGTCAGCGTGAATTCAACATCGAACACGTCGTCGGTGATCGATGCAGTGAATGCACCGGTATTCTCAACACGGGAGACACTGGGTATCAGCAGCCAGTCGC
>Ga0335085_10013497_pt1 | contig 11976 bp, 19 predicted proteins | sample Lox_Sample_45_FD_206712 | JGI IMG/M metagenome (GOLD analysis project Ga0335085, IMG submission 206712) | Soil microbial communities from Loxahatchee National Wildlife Refuge, Florida, United States - Lox_Sample_4.5 | ecosystem: Environmental > Terrestrial > Soil > Wetlands | place: USA...
GCAAGCTGCAGAAAATCCCCATGACCCCACAGGCGCTGATGACGAGTTCCCTGCTGGGGCTGAAGTCGCGGGCGCGCATCGCTTCCGAGCCGTTCAAGCGAACGAAGCCGCCGACGGAGGAAGAGTCTGTGGCGGATTTCGTGCGGCGGAAATTCGGGCACGAAATTTTGGAGTATCTGGTGGCGCCGTTCGTTTCCGGCGTGTATGCGGGCGACCCGGAAAAGTTGAGCCTGAAGGCCGCGTTCCCCACGCTCGAGGAGTGGGAGCGCGAGTACGGGAGCGTGCTGCGGGGCGCGATGAAGTCGAGGACGGAGAAAGAAAAGACGAGCGGGCCTCCGCCGCTGTGCTCGTTCCAGAATGGAGTCGGCTCGCTGGCGAATGCGATTGCGGCAAAGCTGGGTGGCGATTTGAGACTCGGCGCGCAGGCAGCGTCAGTAACTCGGGCGGCTCGCGCGGCGAACTACAAAGTTTGTTGGACGCGCGCTGGGCAAAACGAAACGGCAGAAGCCGCGGCGGTGGTAGTAGCTACTCCGGCGTATACGGCGGGGCATCTTGCGGCGGCTATTTCCCCAGCGCTGGGACACACACTCTCCGGAGTTGCCTACGCGCCAGTGGCCGTAGTCGCGTCGGGCTATTACGACAAGCAGATTGCCGAGTCGCTCGAGGGATTCGGCTTCCTGATTCCGCGTAGCGAGAAGGTTCGCACGCTTGGCACGGTGTGGAATTCGTCGCTCTTCGCCGGCCGGGCGCCGGCGGGATCCGTTGCGATTACGAGTTTCATCGGCGGCGCGACCGATCCGAAGATCGTCGAGCGCTCGGAGGACGAACTGGCGGCGATCGTGCAGGACGAAAACGCGCGGATTCTGCAGATCAGCGGCTCGCCCGTGGCGTCGGCCGTGTGGAAATATCCGAAGGCGTTGCCGCAATACAACCTGGGTCACGGGCACGTGGTGGAAGCGATTCGCGACGGAGAACGGTCAAATCCTGGACTGTTTTTCTGCGGAAATTACCTCGAAGGCCCATCCCTCGGAAAGTGCGTCGAAACAGCGAACCAGACGGCGCAAGCGGTGCACAGCTATTTGCAGCGGACGAATTAGATCGAATCGGCGGGCCGGCGGCCCCGCGGTAGATTACCTTTCCTTGGCCGCGTGCTTGCTGCGCATGGCGAGGCGCGCCTGGCGGCGATCACCGGCTTCTTCGAAGCGGCGGCGGTCTTCGGGCGTTTCGAGGATGAGGGGCGGAACGGGCTTGGGCTTGCGGCCCAAATCGACGGCGACGAAAGTGAGATAGGCGCTGCTGGTGTGCTTGCGCTCGCCGGTAAGCACGTTTTCGGCGAAGACCTTCACGCCCACTTCCATGGAGGTGCGAAAGACGCGATTCACGCTGGACTTCAGGACAATCCATTCGCCCACGTCGACCGGAAAGCGAAAATCCATGTAGTCTACCGAGGCGGTGACGGTGGGGCTGTTGCAGTGCCGCGTGGCGGCGAGAGCGCCGGCGATGTCCATGAGATGCATGACGCGGCCACCGAGCATTTTGCCGAGGGGATTGGCGTCGTTGGGCAGGACGGCTTCGACAATTTCCGAACGCGACGCGCTGACGGGCTTTCCGGGCAAGAGCGGCTTTGCGTTGCGGTTTCCCTTCGGGGCAGATCGCTTCTTCCTCACTTTCGCCATTCGTCGGAGCCCTTTGCCGGCGCGCGAGATTGCGCGTTGGCGTCATCGCAAACGAGCCGCTATAATACGTTCTTTCAACCCATGACCCAAACACAGAAGCGCAGCGTGCGACTTCTGTGGATGGAATATCCTTTGTTGTTGACAGGATAGCCATTTAGGTCTAGACTGCTGGTATTGGTAAACCATGATTGTTGACCGAAAAGGTGCCAAAAAGCCGTCCTCTGGTTTACTGGTAAACCAAAATCCGGTTGACTGGAAAAAATAAAATCGGGACATAAGTTGTGCCTGCAACTTCTGTCCCGAAAACTTCTGTCTTTAGGGGGAGCGATGAACCTCACGGAAAAGATGGTACAGAAGTTGAAGCCAAGCGACAAGCGGGAGCAGCACTTTGATGATTCACTGACGGGATTTGCCGTGCGCGTAGAGCCAGACGGAACAAAAAACTTCGTCTGGATTCGCAAGGTAAACGGGAAAGGCAGGTTCAAGAGTCTAGGGGAATATCCCGCCACGTCCGTAGCAACCGCTCGCGCTGATGCCGAAGAACTGAACGGCAAAGCCGCCGAGTGGAAACGCAACGGATTCCAGCCGCCTGACCCGTTCGAGAAAGCCAAGAGCACCAAGCCGTCCGCTGTGCCAACGTTCCGTGATTTAGTCGAAGCGTTCAAGGCATATGTTATTGACACGGCTGTGACGTCTGACAAGCCGGACGAAAAAGCCGTGTTTGAACGTCGCACGGAAAAAGCCATCTACCAGATTGACTGGCGCACCAAGCGGTTTCTGAGCGATTGGCTTTCGCGTCCGGTGGATTCGATAACCGTTCAGGATGTGTTAGACAAGAAGCGCGACTGCGGAGCTCGTCACGTCACGTTCAACCGCTTACTCGCCTTCGTCCATCGGCTTTACAGTTGGAGTGGCAGAAACCGCAACGGGAAAATAAACTTTTTCAACTGCGAGAATCCCGCCGCTGGCGTCGAAGGGTATGAAGAAACTCCGCGCACACGGCATCTCAAAGGTGAGGAGCTAAACAGGTTTAAAGCGACGCTGAAACGTGACGCGCACTTTGGCTTGCGGAGTTTTCTGGTGCTCGCCATTCAAACCGGCGCACGGCGTTCCGATATTTTCTCGATGCGCTGGAAAGATATTGACTGGGAAAATGAAACGTGGCTTGTGCCGTTTCCGAAAGAAACTAAGAGAGGTAAGCGACCAGAGCCCTACACGGTTCAACTTTTGCCAGCCGCCTTAGACATTCTGAAAAAACGCAAAGCGATTGCCGCCGAAGGTGCGGAGTTTGTTTTTCCTGGGAGCGGCAAAACGGGACACGTCACAGACTATCGGGATGCCTGGGCAGCTTTCCGCGATGCCGCGCAGCTTACAGATTTTCACTTCCACGATTGCAGGCACACAGCGGCAAGCATGATGGCGAATGCAGGCGTTGACCTATTCACAGTCGGCAAGGCACTTGGACACAAGTCACCGCAATCCACGCTCATTTATTCGCACTTGATAAATGACACGGTGCGGGAAGCACGCGAACGCGGCGAACGGAAAATGGTGGAGATAATGAAGAAAGCACAGCGCCGTTTGAATGGCGCGAAAGCACAGCGCCAACTGTCCGCATAACTTCGTTTACATTGTTAACGAAGTGAGGCAGGAGCCTAGCCGCTCCTGCCTTTTTTTTTCCTACTTTGCCACGTCCCGCCTATAGCCAAAATTCACTCCTAGCCTTCCAAAACGCCTACGCTTAACACCACTGTTTACCGGTGGATGCACGATGCCGCATATTACAACTTGCTTACCTGAAATCCGATAGTGTCCCGGAGTAGCCATAGAATGTGCCCGAGGGGGACGCAAAATGGACACAATCCTACCGAAGCATTGGAGCGAGAAGAAAGCCGCCAAGGAATATGGAGTACGGACGCAGACGATGCGGAAGTGGCGGTACCTAGGCAAAGGTCCACATTATATCAAGTTGCCTAATGGTCACGTTGGATACCTGCCCGATGATTTGAAAACGTGGTTCATGGAAAGCAGGAGATTTGACCCGCGAGCACGGAAGCCACGACGACGCCGCCCACGGGTGACGCCCAAGGAGAAGAAATAATGTTCATCATGTATATGCCCGAAGATTTCAAAGTAAAAGATTCGCGGGAAGTGGTTATCAATGGCAAAAAGACGCAACTCACCTACAGTGACATTCACACGCTCACCATTGGCGCAAGTGACCGTCGCCGGATTCTGAGCCGAGAAGTCGGCGACGATGGACTCACCTGCTTTATTTGCTCTGATAGTGAACAAGACATAAAAATCACGACAGAAGAACTTCCCGGCGGTTCTGTCACTTCCGTAGATGTGGATGAACTATTGCGCGACGCACAGAGAAAGGATGAAACGAAATGAAAATGACAATCAAAGAGCAGGCAGACGCCTACCGATTGAAACAGGCAACGAAACTCTTAGAAGATTCGGGCTTCGTCCAACTTCATGATGGCAACTTTCGCGAGCTTGGCACCATGACCCGCCGTGAAATCATGCGCGAGAAAAGAGCGAGAAGAAAAGCGAAATGAACCGAGTGGTGTCATGTGGTGATGTGTTTTGCAGTGTAGTGAGATTGTAGCCGAGCGTTGTTATGCCGTGTTGTGCGGTGATGTGCGATGGATTGAAAATCGAGAAATGAAGCGCACGCGAGAAATGAATTGTAGCGTTGTGACATGGATTCGAGAAATGAAGCGAAGCGAGAATTGCACTGGGATGTGGTGTCATGCTGTGCGGTGGATTCGAGGCGTGCTTTGACTTGATTTGTTGTGCGTTGCAATCGAGAGGTGCGGTGGCGTAGAATCCGCGCGGAGACCCGAAAAGGAGACAACCAGGCAAGCGGGACATGAGCAATCGTGTCCCCGTTGCCTCTCTCTTTCGGAGTCTCTTTTTTTTTGGCTACTTGAAATGCGAAGGGCTGCCTGTTAAGGCAGCCCCGAAAGGAACGAGCGACGTTGTCAGCGTCGCCAACTGGAGAACCAAACCGAACATGCGAAAGTTATCACACAGCAAAAAAACGAGTCAATCGAAAACACCAAGTTGCCTTGTCAGCGTGCGTCGCCTGCCGCTTGAAAGATTCAAACTCTCAACCGATGGTCGCAAGTGGCGAGCGTGCGCTCGCACTCGTCGCGCTCTCCTGATTGAACTGGCAACCTACGCGAATCCAGACGGCACATTCACCCGCGACGAGCGCAACTATTCCCCTCGCGCTAAGACAATCGAAAAAACGTGGTGCCGCTCGACCGCCTACCAGCGCGAGGATGATTTGCGAGACCTCGGCTTGCTCTCGTGGACACGACCGAATCACTACCATCCACGCATCTATCAAATCCACCTTGACCACCTGCCGGATTTACAAAAACCAACCGCCGATTGTGAATCACAAACAGGTCCAGTATTCGCACAATCGAACAGTTCTAGAACCTAAAATAACAGGTCCGATATTCGCAAGAACAGGTCCGATATTCATACCATCACATCCTTTGACTTTAATATCCCTTGGTAAACCACGGTGCGCGGTTTGCAGCGCAGCCGGTAACTCGGTGGGTTTGTGTTCTGGTTTTTCCTAAGTGGAAGGGTTTCGGTTTATGGTTTTGGTTGTGAACCACGGTTCGAACGTTGGCTTGACGCCAAGGTCACTCCCCTGAAAAAAAACCACTGGGTTTCCCCAAAGCTGAAAAAAAACCGAATGGGTTTCCAATGGCTAGCCATACACTTCATGGATTCCAAAAACTTCCCGCGAATGCTCAAAGCCGCACGCGCTCGCGCGGTTGCGACCTTGGCGAGCAGAAAATTGCTCTGGGCATGGGTTTCTTGCGCATTAGAGGCGATTTGCCGCACGCAAAATCAGGGCAGGCAGTTAAGTGGCTTGGCGGCAAGAACTCGGTGCCAATTTTAATGCAACTTCTGTCCTCGTGGCAGACGCTAACCTGTGATAATGCGGCACTTACAGACCACAAGGCTATTAGTTTCCTGCTAGTCAACTCTAGGCGGGGTTTTGGGTAGCGAAAAAGCGGCGAAAGCGGTTTGGCTGCAAGGGCTTAGGAAAATACTGAGCCTCTTAAAACGCCTGCAAATCGCAGCAATCGCTATCGTGGTGCGTCCGGCGACCTGGCTCACTCAAAACTTCTAGCAGCGAAATAAATCCTTCACCGCAGGGACCTTGCAAAGTATCGCGGAATTGCCGGTGGAATCCGCCTGATTGATTCCAGACGGTCGCTTTTTTGAGCGAGGGATGCGGAACGGAGCTTACAACGTAAGGTTCGTTTTCACTCGGTGGGCGTTTCGGTTTCTTCGGTGGGTGTTTCTTCGGTGGGAGCGGCTTGTTTTTTTTCTAGTTCGGTGAGGCGTTGAGCTACGAGGTTTTTGTAGGCAGCGATTTTTTCGGCTGAGGGAGGCGGTTCGTATTCGACGCGAATGAGCCAGCAGTTTTTCGGAAGGGCGTTCACGTGGTCAACGATTGCCTGGGTGAGAGCGTTCATGTAGACCACGTAAGCCGTGTCACCTTTGTTGAAAGTGCGGTTTTCAGCGAGGACGCCGCGCGGGGCGTGGCGGGTACAATGTCTCCAAAGTGCTGTTTTGCTAAATGGGGATTGCTTGGCGATGTCGGAATATTTCACTCCGTTTTTCTGCATGCGTTCGACGGCTTCTCGCACGGCAGGTTCGGCGCTGCAAACGCTGCAAAGTTGTTGCATGAGAGGATTCTAGCACGCGAAGCAAATCGGAATGGGGGTTGACCGTGTTCGGAAAGTTTGCTTCCCTAGCTCTCGGATATGACTTGGAAACGATTTTTCGGCGGACACATCATCACGCAAGACGTGCCGATGCCCGTGGTATTCAATCGAGAAGCGCACCTGATTGACGAACTCCACCACATTGACGCTCGCCTCGAAGAACTCACGGAGTCCATGCGCGAGTTTCAGCGGCTGAATACGTTACGGGTTGACAACGTGGAGAGGTTTCAGACCGACCATCTAACCGGAGCGCAAGAGTTGCGAGCGATAAAGCACGCCTTGCAGAGCGAACGTGCGAAGTTAATCAAAGCGAGGGACCAGGTGCTGGACGATTATTCAAAAATCAGATGTCCGCGCGTTCAGTGAGGAAAAAATGACCAGACCAAAACTAGATTCGAGCGTGCCGCCAGCGGTGAGTGATTTTCTATTCGAGGAAATCGAGCCGGACGTTGCGCAAGATCCTCTCGAACAATTTGTGAGCGATGCAAGTTGCGCCGGCGCTTTTTCACAAATGAGCAGCGATGTCGCGCGCAGGCATGTTGACGCGCTCGCCGAAGAAAGCGCAGAGCGCAACGGAAAGTTTGCAAAACGATTCGGAGCGCGACCGCCGGAGCCAGGTGCAAAACTAGAGAAAGCCGCACAGGTTGCCGCGCGAGTTGAAACAAAAAACGGATGGCGATTGGAATACGACCGATATAACGAACTGCTTCGGGCGTTTGAGGTGAGGGAATGAGTTTTGAGCATCGTATTAAGGCTTTTCACACAGCATCGGCGGCACATCACACGACCTTGGCACGGTGTCATTCGGACGCCGTAGAAAAAGCGGATATGGAGCGCAGCAGCGGATTTGACCACGAGAAAGCAGCCGAGTCCCACGCGACGATGGCGCAATACCATTGCGACTGTGCGAAAGCGATGGACGGCAGCGATTTGGAAAAAGGCATGATGCGTCCAACGGAAATTTTAGCAATCAATCCAGAGCCTGCGAAAACATTTGCAGTTCCGCGAACAGGGCAACGCCCCTTGCCGCTTTCTGGCGAAACCGCCGTTGACCCGCAGTTCCGAAAAATTGTTGAGGTGGATTGAAAATGAGTCAGCCGATCCCAGGAATCTTACTTGGTAATGACGTCTACATCCTGCGCGGCGCGGGCGATCCGAACGTGCAAGCGAATCTCCCTGCTACCTCCATCGTTTCGCCAATCGCGCTTTCCAGTCTGTTTCTGCGAACGGATACGGGCGCCTTCTACGTGAAGACAGCGCAGCCTAACGTCTGGACGGCGAAATGAAAAGTTTTGTTCGGCACGAGGCATTGTCGAACAAGAGCCAAGGGCAGAGATTTAACATAGCGGCATCGAGAACTGCCCTTGGCGAAAAGTTTGGTGCGGTTATCTCGGCTCGCATCGTCGGGATGCACCAAGACGGGCGCGAGTTACCTGCATTTCTCGCTCCAAAAACGATAGGGCAGTGACGTGCTGCTCCGCATGCGCTGCCCGAGCCCGTTTCTGCCGCAACTGGAGCAAACGAGCGATTGAGCACGCAACCACAACTGAGGGGGGCAGCTTTGCATTGAGCTACCCGTCTCAGACTGAGATAGGTAGTGATAATCCCTGTTCTCGACAGTTATCGTCGGACGTCAAATCATTGCTCGTCTATTGTCAGTAAGACATATACTCTTTCTCAAAACAATCCCATGTTCGAACGATTTACAGAGGGTGCCCGTCGCGCTATCTTCTTTGCGCGCTATGAGGCTAGTCAGTACGGAAGCAGGTTCATCGAGACGGAGCATTTACTTCTTGGAAATATAATCAGTGCAGTGTTTGCCGTCCGTGATGTTGTACGCGGGATCGAAGCCTTCAAGTCCTGTATGCGCGGAAAGTAATGTCAACTTATACCAAAGAGCTGCCTCGTGAGGTGAGTCCAAAGCTGGCGTATCGCTCTTTGCTGTACGCGCTGCCTATATTCATCCTATTTTCGGTCCTAGGAAAGTGGGAAGAAGGAATAGGCGCATGGATTTGCACTACGATTGTCTTCCTGGTTGTCGGTGCTCGTTGGGACCTTAGAAAGCGTTTCTGGTTCTGGATTGCAATCGGCTTTGGGCTCTTACTCCAGATTCCGTTGGTTCTTCTAGTCCCTTGGAACAACCGAAATCTGATCTGGATGACCGTTCTGCCGGTGGGAGTTCTAGACTATTTTCTCGTATATTACTGCGTAAGAGTAACTGAGAAATTGACAAACTGAAAATTCAAGGACGATCCGGGCGGGCGGGATTCGTTTGGTTCGGATAGATGTCGATAAATCCGCTTCCCACCAGCTATCTCAAAATGCGACGACGCAGCTTCCCGCCGCTCGAAGCAAATAGCCTAACTTCACCTTTAGAATCTTAAGCGGTTTTCTGTGCCGCGGGACGAGCGAAAAGACCTTGCCGTCTCGCGGCAAAGCAACTTCCGGCGTGAGGCGAGACCACGCCGAGGGTTTGTGCTCAGTCCTCGACTCGTTCCCACGTAAGGTCTGCCCAAATCGCTAAAGCCGCGTACAGTTTGTTGAGCTCCACCGATAGCGCATCGAATCCCGCATCTACTTTTTTCAGGCGGTCACTTATTTCATTCCACTCTACATGAAGTGACCGCATGGCGTGAACGTTCTGCCGGTATCGTTCACTCAGACTGGCATAGCGAGCGAACAATACTCTCCACCGCTTTGCCAACTCTCTCGCTTCTGCTGAGTCTTTCTGCCACATGAAAGCAGCGCGAGCGATAATATACGGAGCCAGCCCCGATGCTTTTATTTTGTAGTCCGAACACTCGCTATCTTTTCTGTCTCTCGCCGCAACCGCAGCACCATCCTGTATCTGACGGTGAATTTCGTCGAGAATACTGCCCGTGACTTGGATGCCGCCATTGCTTATCCACATATTCCCGTCTTTACCGCCGCTTTCCATTTTCGTTCACTCTCCCTTAACCGAGTTTTGTGTTTACTTACAACGCACATACCCTAAGTAAAATAACGCAAATAGGGCAGGCTTCGCCCCGTTGCGTGACGTGCTTTGGGAACGAAAACAGGGTAGCAAAATTCGCGCAGAAAATCAAGGTGAACGTTTACCGAGCCGATGCTTACGGCGGGAAACATTGTCGCATCACGACAGATTCACGTTCACGACGCGCAGAATGAAATCGCGGAGCTAATTTGCGACCGCAAACCAAAAGCCATTCCGACGTGAGACCTAAGTTTCCTCTGGTTCGTCTGTTCGTAGCGAGTCAACGCTTGATTCGATGTCTTTAAGACAGTTTATGGCAGTACGGATTTCATTCCCAATCAACGCGGTGCAAGCCCAAATCACGGCAATCAAAAGCCAGTACTGAAAGCTAGTCATACGTATCCCTCCACTTAGCCCCTAGATACCATATCGGGCTGACCTAGTTGCTAAAAGTTCGAGGAGGGGCGGGGCAACTTCCGCGTTGAGCTACTGCGCGATTAGAGACTACCAAAGGCAGCCTCGGCTGATTTCTTCTGAATCTCGAGACGAGCTCTGGCGCAGACCGAAACAACTGCCAGACATGATGCGAGTCCAAAAATCCCGATGCCCACCATCCCGCGCCAACCCAATACGAAAACCGAAATCGCAAGCGCAATCAAAAGCCAAAGACCGATGGTATAGAGCGAACCTCTTTGAATCTGGTTTACAAGCTCCTTGGTCTGTTCCACTGAGTAGTAAAGTCCGACACCATCTGCCTCGTCCATTTTCAGAAGTCTCCCTTCTTACGCTCCCCGTCTGCGACGCACTTTGGGCACGTGGTCACATTCTTTCGAAAACGGAGTGAGCACAGACAACTTGCTATGAATGTCCTCATGGTCGAGACACCGCGAAAAACGTACTCGCCAAGTTATCGAAAGTCAACTTCGAAAGTGGTAACATCCGCAGAATGATGAAAACTGTAATCTTCAGGTACTGGGACAAGTTTTATTCGTTGTTACGGCGGCGACCGAAAGGCGGCGCATCCGGGGACCGCGAGGAATCAACTGGAAGCAACGAAGCGAACAGCAGCCAAGGAAGCAAGAACGCGACCGACAGCCGGAACAATGCTGGAACCGGGGCGTTGAGCTAGCTCTCTGAAATTGAAGAACCGTCACGATTTTCTTTCTCGGCTTAAAGCAGTCCTTAACGCTTTTAGAAATTCGCGGGTATCCGCATAGTAGTTTGGGTAAGCGGTACGCAGAGTGTTTATCAACGGTACGTATACAAGAACTGGGTCTAGGTCTGAATCTTCGGACAACTCCAATTTTTCCAAATTCTCAGCGGCTTTCTGCTTATCAACGAAACCCGTAACTTGAACCGTACTTTCCCTGGTGTTAAGAACGAGTAACAACCAACGGAATCCTTTCTCGATGTTCTGTCTTGGCAATACTTGAAGAGCATCCGCCCAGCCGCGCAATCGGGGACGCACTTTGAGTTGTTTGGCTACTTGCCGAAGTTCTGCTATTAATTCCTGCTTCTCTTTTGGAGTACCTGGAACTAAGGCTGTATTTTCACGGGTCGCCAATGCAGAACCCATCAACGAAAAAAATCGCTTCCAATCGTCAGGACCACCTCCAAATTTTAATGGTTCGCGCGTAAAAGTTGTGACTGTTTCGACCGCAGTGGCGAACGCATGTTGCAACCTTGTGCGAATCTGTATTTCTATTCGCTGACCATCCCACAATTGGCGATTTTTTATTCGCGGGTGATACCGCCCTACAATATGGATTCCGCGATATCCGTCTTCCTTTGGTTCTTTAATATAGTCTTTGCATTTTACGGAAATTTCCGCCAATTCTGGTGTGGGAGCCGTGTACATTTCATAAAGTTTGTACACCGCATCAATGCTTGAAAGCACCGCTCGACAACCGCCCAAATCTTGCATCTGTGACAACTTCATATCTGATTCCCGAGTGAGTTTGTTCATAATTGAGGCAAATCTTTTTAAGCGTTGTGCGACAATCGCCCCAGGCTCCACTTTACTTGCGCGAACACGTAGCGTCTTTTGAAAGACGTTGAGAGGCAATGCGTGGCAAGAACGCCAATTAAAAACCGAATGTATCCATTTACCAAAATCGTCCGGATACTTTTGGTCCGCGGGTCCGGTCCACCATTTAACGAGCGCAGTTCCAGCTTTATCTATTTGCCCTTTGCTGGAAGTACGTCCTACCCAATCCGCCATATCAGGGTGTCCTCCTCATCCAAGCCTCCCAAGGGCGCGATTGTGAGAAATCACACTGCTACTCGCCAAGTTCTCATACGTCAAGTAGAATACCCCTCTCAGCAAAGTGTCGAACAGCTAAGGCTGCGTTCTCCGAGTTTACCAGCGGTTGACTGATAGAGAGACGAAACCACAAACCATCGGTTTTAAAGGGAAAATAGAATGTCCGGTCAGACCCAAACACAGAAGTCGCGACGAGAAGCGCTGGAGCAGTTTGTGGCGGAGAAGCCGGCGGACGCGTTTGCGCGCTACGGGCTGGCGCTAGAGTGCGTAAAGCTGGGCGACGATTCGGCGGCAACC
>Ga0335085_10013498_pt1 | contig 11975 bp, 6 predicted proteins | sample Lox_Sample_45_FD_206712 | JGI IMG/M metagenome (GOLD analysis project Ga0335085, IMG submission 206712) | Soil microbial communities from Loxahatchee National Wildlife Refuge, Florida, United States - Lox_Sample_4.5 | ecosystem: Environmental > Terrestrial > Soil > Wetlands | place: USA: Florida...
CAGCGAGCGCGAAGACTCGCACGCAATCGGCTCGGGAATGCCGGCGACCATTGCAGAAACCATAGCTAATCGCCGTGGAGGACGTATTCGACCGCCTCGGCCAGCGTCAGCGATGAGCCTCGGGCGACCGCCGCGGTCCACGCCTCGTCCCCGACCTCCGCGCGAGCCACATCGAGGAGCTCGCGGCGAGGCACGGGCTGAGTCTCCTGTCCGAGGCCCAGCTTCTCTCGCTGAGCAGTCGCGGCGCCGAGAAGACGGGCAGCCCGCAGCGGGTCACCCTCAGCGGCAGCCGCACGCGCCTCGAGCTCGAGTGCCTCCATCGCGGTGAACCACACCGCCGGGAGCGTGACTGTCCCGAGGGCCTCGCGGACGAGCTCGCGCACGGTCTCGTACCGTCCGCGCTCGAGCGCGATCGCCGCCAGATTGAGCAGCACCCCGCCCAGCATCTGGCTCGAGCCCTCCTCCTGCGCGGCGGCGACCGCACGCGCGAGCACAGGTTCGGCCTCGTCGAGGTCTCCCTGTCTCAGGTGGGTGCAGCCGATGTTGTTCAGCGCGACCGGGAGGCTGCGCCAGGGATACTCCCCGGGCGGAAGGGCCTCGAGGCAGCGAAGACACTCCTCGTCGTAGCGGAGCGCCTCGCGAAACGCGCCCGCGCGACTTCGCACGAACGCGGCGTGGGTGAGCGTGTCGAACAGGATGCCCGCGTCGCCCAGCAGCCTGCTGACCTCGAGAGCCTCGTCGATAACGGCCTCGACCTCGGGTCCACCTTCGCGCCATGCCACGCCGCAGCCGACGGCGTTCAGCGCCCGGGCTCTGACCCCGAGCTCGTCGCAGCCGCTCGCGAGGAGCCGCCGTCCCCAGAGCGTGCTCTCTTCCAACCCGCCGAGGTTGACGAAGAACAGGTAGAGCGCCTCGCACATCTCCGCGGCGGCCTTGACCTCCCCGCATTCGAGCGTGTGGCCGAGCGCGGCGCGCAAGTTGCCCCATTCCGCCGCCGCACGGGCGTTCGCATCGCGCTCGTGCGGGCCTCGGCACCGCATCGCCTGCTCGTGCGCGAAGCGGCGGTAGAAGGCTGCGTGACGATCCCGCAACGCCGCTCCGATTCCGGCGGCCTCGAGCCGTTCGCTCGCGAACTCCCGGATCGTCTCGAGCACCCGGAAGCGCTCGCCGTCCACCCACAGGAGGCTCTTGGCGACGAGAGACTCGAGCACGTCGAGCTCCGCGCCGCACACCTCCTCGCCTCCCTCGAGCGTCCAGCCGTCGACGAAGACCGCGAGTGCCGAGAACAGCGCCTGCTCGGCGGGCTCGAGCAGCTCGTAGCTCCAGGCGATCGTGTCCCGGAGCGTTCGCTGCCGTTTCGGAAGGTCGCGCGAGCCGCCCGTGAGAAGCGGAAGCCGCACATCGAGACGCGCGAGGATGAGCTCCGGAGACAGTGTTCGGACGCGGGCCGCTGCTAGCTCGATCGCGAGCGGGAGCCCGTCCAGACGCCTGCAGATCGCAGCCACGGCGTCAGAGGCCTGGACTCCTGGCCGGATGTCGGCGGCTCGCTCGAGGAAGAGCCGGGTTCCGTCGCCGTCCTCGAGGGACGGGACGAAGAACTCACGCTCGCCGGCGATCCGGAGCGGCTCGCGGCTCGTCACGAGCAGCCTCACGTTCGGGCAGGCGCGGAGCAGCCCGCCGAGCTCGGGCGCAGCCTCATTCACCTGCTCGAAGTTGTCGAGCAGCAGGAGCGGCTTCCGCTCACCGATCTGCTCGCTCAACTCGCCGTTCAGCTCGAGCGCCTGCGCAATCGCGGGCACGACCAGCCCCGGATCGCGAACCGGCGCGAGCGGCACCCACCACACCCCGTCAGGGAAGCGGTCGGCGGCATCGGCCGCGGCCTGAATCGCGAGGCGCGTCTTGCCCGTGCCACCCGGCCCGGTGAGCGTGAGCAGACGCACCCCGTCGGCAAGCATCGCGCCGATCTCCCTCACCTCGCGCTCGCGACCGAGGAACGCGGTCGCAGGCACCGGAAGGTTCGAGCGGCGCAGCGTGCGCAGCGGCGGAAACGACCCTTCACCCAGCTGGAACAGCCGCTGCGGCGCGCTCAGATCCTTCAGCCGATGCTCGCCTAGATCGCGCAACCCGAACGAGCCATCGAGCAGCTCCCGCGTCGCCGCGCTCACCACGGCCTGACCGCCATGCGCCGCCGCCATGATCCGCGCCGCCTTGTGCACATCGAGCCCGACGTACTTCGGCGGATCCAACGCCGGCTCTCCGGTATGGACGCCGGCACGGATCCGGATCGGCCCGTTCTCGAGCGCGCCGAGGCCGTCCCGCACCCCGCGGATGGCGTCCGACGCCGACGCGAAGGCGTAGAAGAACGAGTCGCCCTCGTAGTCCACCTCGTAACCGCCGTAGCGAGCGAAGGCCGCGCGCAGCGCGGCGCGATGTGCCGCGAGCGCTTCGCGGTACGCAGCCACCCCGAGCTCCTCGAGCAGCCGCGTCGAGCCTTCGATGTCGGTGAAGACGAGCGTGACCGTACCCGACGGCTGCGGCGCCATCAGCGGCCCGCCTTCCCACGAGCGCGGTCGATCACCGCAGTCGCCGACAGCGCGGCCCCCTCCTCGAGAAGCGCCGAGAGGCGATCGTCGCCGAGCGCGCGCCCCGCAGCCTCCCGCGCCCGCTCGTGCGGCACCTGCTCCACGGCGCCCATCTGCATGCCTACTGCGGCGAACATCGCCTCGGCCTTGCCCAGGAAGACCGCAGCCTCCTGGAGGCTCCCCTGCTCGGCCAGGATCGCCCCGAGGGTCGAGATCGTCCCGGCGATGCCGCCCGCGTCGCCGAGCTCGTCGAAGAGCGCAAGGCTCTCGAGCGTCAGGCGCCATGCCTCCACGAGGTCTCCCTGCGCGAGGCGCGCCAACCCGAGGTTTCCCACCGCCATCGCCAGAGCGCGCGGCGCGCGGCCCCGGCATTGCTCCACCGCCTCGTGCGCGACCGCGGCGGCGCGCTCGCTGTCGCCCTGCTGCAAGAGCACATCCGACAGGTTGACGAGAGCGGTGCGGAGCGACGAATCGCCCGCGGAGCGCGCACGCGGGATCTCTTCCTCGAGCAGCGCAACCGCGCCGGCGAGGTCACCTCCGGAAGCGAGAACACCTGCTCGCGTCACGCTCAGGCGCAACCGCTGCGATTCGTCACCGAGCAGGGCTGCGGTCTCGGCGCCCTCCCGGAGCAGCGCGTCACCCTCGGCAGGCCGACCGCGGCCGCCGGCGATGAACCCGGCGACGTGCAGCGCCTCGATCCGCTGCGTGCTCGGCTCCGGGTCCCCTGCCAGGGTCGCCGTGAGAGCCTGCTCGGCCTCCTCCCAGTGGCCGCGGACGAGCCAGAAGTACGACACGTTCGAGGCGAGCTCGAGCGCGAACCGGCTGTCGCCCGTCTCGCGCGCCCACCCCAGTGTCGCGCGGAGGTTGTCGAGGTCGGGCTCGAGGGCGTCGAGCCAGTGCGCCTGCTCCGACCCGCCTCGCAGATACGGCGCCGCGCGCCCAGCGAGCTCGAAGAAGAAGCGCTGCCGCCGGAGGTGCACCGCGTCCCACTCGCCGCGCTCGCGCAGCTTCTCGAGCGCGAGCTCGCGGACCGTCTCGAGCATGACGAACCGCTCACCGCGCCGCCGCACGAGGCTCTTGTCCAGGAGAGATGCGTGCTCGTCGATGGTCGCGCCGCAGATCTCCTCTGCCGCCTCCAACGTCCAACCGCCGCTGAAGATCCCGAGCCCCGCGAACAGGCGCCGTTCGGACGCCGACAGCAGGTCGTACGACCATTCGATCGTCGCGCGGAGCGTCGCCTGACGCGGATCGGAGTCGCGGTCGCCGCGGAAGAGGTCGAGTCGCTGCGCCAGCCGCCCGAGCAGCTCGTCGACGGAGAACATCGGCGTCCGCGCGGCCGCGAGCTCGAGCGCGAGCGGAAGGTTGTCGAGCTTTGCACACAGCCCGGGCAGCGAAGGCGGCGGCACGAAGCTCCCGGCGGAGGCCGCGGCGCGGGCGCAGAAGAGCTCGGCGGCAGCGGCGTCGGTGAGCACCGGAACCTGGAACACGTGCTCACCCTGCACCCGCACCCGCTCGCGGCTCGTCACGAGGAACGTCGGGCCCGCGAACTCGCGGAGGCGTGCGAGCGGTCCGGCCACGGCCGGGAGCAGCTGCTCGAGGTTGTCGAGCACGATCAGCATGGACTTGCCGGCAATTCGATCCCCCAGCCGCTCCGCGAGAGAGCCGCTTCCCTGCTCGGGCACGTGCAGCGCATGGGCGAGCTCCGGGACGAAGAGCGAGGCGTCGAGGACGGAGGCGAGAGGCACCCACCAGAGGCCGTCCGAGAAGCTCGCCGCTGCGGCTTCCGCCGCGCGCAGGGCGAGCCGCGTCTTGCCCGTTCCCCCGGGGCCCGTGAGGGTGACGAGCCACGCGCGGCCGAGGAGCGCCAGAACCTGGTCGAGCTCGAGCTCGCGGCCTACGAAGCTCGTCGCCGGCACCGGTAGCGTCGTCGTCATGAGCGTCTTGAGCGGCGGGAACTCGCCCGCGCCGAGCTGGTAGAGCCGCTCGGGCTCGGGGAAGTCCTTGAGCCGGTGCTCGCCGAGATCGACGAGCGCTGCGGTGTCGAGGAGCGGCCGCGTCGCGGCGCTGACGACGACCTGCCCCCCGTGCGCCGCCGCCATCACCCGCGCCCCCCGGTGGACGTCGAGGCCGACGTACTTGGGCGGGTCGACCTCGGGCCGGCCGGTGTGGATGCCGACGCGGATCCGGATCGGCCCGCCCTCGAGCGCCGCCATCGCCTCGCCGACGGCACGGGCCGCATCGGCCGCGGACGAGAACGCATAGAAGAACGCGTCGCCCTCGTAATCGACCTCGTAACCGCCGTAGCGGGCGAAGGCCTGGCGCAGCGCGACCCGATGGGCGGCGAGCGCTTCGCGGTACGCAGCCACCCCGAGCTCCTCGAGGAGGCGCGTCGAGCCCTCGATGTCGGTGAAGACGAGCGTGACCGTACCCGATGGCTGCGAACCCATCGCGGCAAAGCCTACGACGCCCCTCGCGTCAATCACCACGCTGACACCAGGAGTGTTATCGAGGCGATTGACTCGCGCACGCCGCCCCTTCAAGCTCCCACCAACGCAAGTCACGACTTTAGGAGGTTCAAGGTGCGCCGAGCCGCCCTGATGGGTCTTTCGCTCGTCCTGCTCGCCGCCGTCGCCGGCGCGTCGTCCGCGGCCGGACCCTTCGCGCACCGCGGCGGGACGTACCGCGTCGGGCTGGAGGGTTCCTTCCCCTTCTCGGACGACTTCGACCCGACCGGCGAGTACACGACCTACGGCGCGAACATCTTCTCAAACCTCGTCCTTCGCACGCTCGTCGGCTACGACCACGTCGCCGGCGCCGCGGGGAACAAGCTCGTCGCGGACATCGCGACGGCCGTGCCGACGCCCACCGACGGCGGCCGCACGTACACCTTCCACATCAAGCGCGGCGTGAAGTTCGGCCCGCCGGTCGGCCGCCAGGTCACCTCGCGGGACTTCGCTTACTCGTTCGAGCGGGTTGCCAACCCCAAGGACGGCGCCGAGTACGCCTTCTACTACACGACGATCGAGGGCTTCACTGCCTACGGCGAGGGCAAGGCGAAGACGATCAGCGGCATCGAGACACCGGACTCGAGCACGATCGTCTTCCATCTCACTCGCCCGACCGGCGACTTCCTGTACCGGCTCGCAATGGCGGCGGCGAGCCCGCTCCCGAGGGAGGTCGCGTCCTGCTTCGACGGGCAGCCTGGGAAGTACGGCCGTGACGTCGTCTCGACGGGGCCGTACATGATCGAGGGCGCGGACAAGGTCGACGACTCGTCCTGCGCCGCCATCAAGCCGATGAGCGGTTGGGACGGTCAGACCTCGATGACGCTCGTCCGCAATCCCGACTACGACCCGTCGACCGACTCGCCCGCCGCTCGCGAGGCGCTGCCCGACGAGTTTCGCTTCACCGTCGACTCGAGCGTCGTCGACCTGCTCGATCGGGTCGCGTCCGGCGACCTCGACGACGAGACGGGCGGCCCGATCCCGCCCCAGTCGATCGAGCGGTACGCGACGGCCGCCTCGCTCCGGAAGTACCTCCACGTGCACCCGGCCGACGTCACGGGATACCTCTCGATGAACCTGACGCAGCCGCCGTTCGACGACGTCCACGTCCGGCGCGCGATGAACTGGATCATCGACAAGGCCGCGCTCCGCCAGATCTGGGGCGGCCCGCTGACCGGCTCGATCGCGAACCACATCATCCCCGACACGATGTTCGACGGCCAGCTGACCGAGTTCGCCCCTTACCGGACGCCGGGCGCACACGGCAGCCTCGAGAAGGCGCGGGCGGCGATGAAGGGCTCTCCCTACGACACGAAGCACGACGGCACCTGCTCCGCTCCCGCCTGCAAGCACGTCCGGCTCCTCACCGACTCCGCCGCCACCTTCGCCCGCATGCTCCCGACCATCGAGCAGGATGCGGCGAAGATCGCGATCAGCTTCGACGTGAAGACGATCAACAACGCGTTCCCGGCGGGCAGCACCACGCGCAACAACTTCGGGTTCGAGATCTACGCAGGTTGGGGCAAGGACTACGCCGACCCGTTCACCTTCTTCGAACCGCTGTTCGGCGGCGGGTCGATCATCCCGATCGGAAACACGAACCTCTCGCTCGTCGGCGTGAAGCCGTCAGAGGCGAAGAAGCTCGGGCTCACGGGCGACCTGGCGAGCGTCCCGAGCGTCGATGCGGAGCTCGACCGCTGTGCGGCGCTTGCCGGCCAGCCCCGCCTCTCCTGCTACGAGGCGCTCGACCGGACGCTGATGACGAAGGTCGTGCCGTGGGTGCCGTGGCTCTGGAACAACGCGACCGACATCACGAGCCGGAATGTCACTAAGTGGGGCTACGACCAGTCGACCTCGGGTCCCGCCTGGGCGCACGTCGCGGTCCGCTGACGGCTACCGGCGTTAGTTAGGCTCGGGCCATGACCGAGCTCGCGGGCGTCGAGAGCCTGTGCGGCGACCTGACCCGCATCCGCGCACCGCGCGGCACCTCGCTCCACGCACGCTCGTGGCAGACCGAGGCGCCGCTGCGGATGCTGCTCAACAACCTCGACCCCGAGGTGGCGGAGCACCCGGAGCAGCTGATCGTCTACGGCGGCAGCGGCCGGGCGGCGCGCTCGCCGGAGGCCCTGCGCGCGATCGTGCGGGTCCTGCTCCGGCTGCGGGAGGACGAGACGCTGCTCGTCCAGAGCGGGAAGCCGGTGGGCGTCTTCCGGACGCACGAGGAGGCTCCCCGGGTGCTGATCGCCAACTCGCTGCTCGTGCCGAGGTGGGCGACCTGGGACGAGTTCAGGCGCCTCGAGGCGCTCGGGCTGACGATGTTCGGGCAGATGACGGCGGGCTCGTGGATCTACATCGGCACGCAGGGGATCCTGCAGGGCACCTATCAGACCTTCGCGGCCGCCGGCGAGCGGCACTTCGGCTCGCCCGACCTGAGTGGGCGGACGATCCTGACCGCCGGCCTCGGCGGCATGGGCGGAGCGCAGCCGCTCGCGGCGACGATGGCGGGCGCGGCAATCCTCTGCGTGGAGGTCGATCCGTCGCGCATCCGCCGCCGCCTCGAGACGCGGTACCTCGACGTGGCTGCCGCGTCGCTCGACGACGCGCTCGTGCGGGTGCGGCGCGCCGCCGCCGAAGGCCGCGCGCTCTCGGTCGGACTGCTCGGGAACGCGGCGGACGTCGTGCCTGAGCTCGCCCGGCGTGGCGAGCACTTCGACCTCGTCACCGACCAGACCGCCGCGCACGACCCGCTCAACGGGTACGTCCCGCGCGGCTACTCGGTCGACGAGGCCGCCGTGCTTCGCTCCTCCGACCCGGACGAATATCTGCGCCTGGCGCGGGAGTCGATCGCCCGCCACGTCGAGGCGCTGCTCGAGTACGTCCGGCGCGGTGCGTATGTTTTCGACTATGGCAACAATCTGCGAGGTGAGGCCCTTGAGGGTGGAGTAACGGACGCGTTTACATACCCGGGCTTCGTCCCGGCCTATATCCGCCCGCTCTTCTGCCGCGGCATCGGGCCGTTTCGCTGGGCGGTGCTCTCCGGTGAGCCCGCCGACATCGCCGCGATCGACGAGGCGCTGCGGGAGCTCTTCCCGGGCGACGAGCTGCTGCAGCGCTGGCTTGCGCTGGCATCCGAGAAGGTCGCCTTCCAGGGGCTGCCGGCACGGATCTGCTGGCTCGGCTACGGGGCCCGCGCCGAGGCGGGGCTCGCGATCAACCGGCTCGTCGCCTCCGGCCGCGTGTCGGCGCCGGTGGTGATCGGCCGCGACCACCTCGACGCGGGTTCGGTGGCCTCGCCCTACCGGGAGACGGAGTCGATGGCTGACGGCTCCGATGCGATCGCCGACTGGCCGATCCTGAACGCGCTGCTCAACACGGCCGCCGGCGCGACCTGGGTCAGCGTCCACCACGGCGGCGGCGTCGGGATCGGCAACTCGATCCACGCCGGCATGGTCGTCGTGGCCGACGGCACGGAGGCCGCCGCGGTCCGCCTCGAGCGCGTGCTCACCACCGACCCCGGGACCGGCGTCATGCGCCATGCCGACGCCGGCTACGACGAGGCGCTCGAGGTTGCACGCGAGACCGGCCTCGACCTGCCGAGCGCGTGAGGCGCCTCATCCGCGACCTCAGCCAGGTCGCCACGCCCGCAGGAGACGGCGCCCCTCTCCGCGGCGGGGCGCTCGGCGAGATCGACGTGATCGAAAATGCGTACCTGCTACTCGCCGAAGGCAAGGTCGAGGCGACCGGGCGCATGCGCGATCTGCAGCCGCTCGACGGTGAGGTCGAGGAGCTCGACGCGCGCGGCCTCTGCGCCGTCCCCGGGCTCGTCGACTGCCACACCCACGCCTGCTTCGCGGGCGACCGCGTCGAGGAGTTCTCCCTGCGGGCCGCCGGAGCGACCTACCTCGAGCTGGCGCAGGCGGGCGGCGGAATCTTGTCGACGGTTCGCGCGACGCGCGACGCTCCGGAGGACGAGCTTCTCGCCGCAACGAAGCAGCACTGCAGCTGGATGCGGGCGGCCGGCACGACCACGTTCGAGGCGAAGTCGGGCTACGGGCTCGACCGGGAGACGGAGCTCCGGCAGCTCCGCGCGGTCGCCGCCGCCGGCGGCGTGCCCACCTGGCTCGGGGCCCACGCCGTCCCCCCCGAGCACGCCGATGCCGACGCCTACCTCGACTTCCTGCTCGCCGAGGTGCTGCCCGACGCCGCCCGGCTGGCGGAGGCAGCGGACGTGTTCCTCGAGGAGGGCGCGTTCGACGCGGCGCAGGCACGCCGGTATCTCGAGGCCTGCCGCCGCGCCGGGCTCGCGCTGCGCCTCCACGGCGACCAGTTCACCGAGTCGGGCGCGGTGCCGCTCGCGATCGAGCTCGGCGCCGTGTCGGTCGACCACCTCGAGGCGACGGGCGAGGCCGGCGTGCGCGCGGTCGCCGCAAGCAGCGTCGTCGCCGTCCTGCTGCCGGCGAGCGCGCTCTTCCTCGGCCGGCCGATGCCGCCGGCGCGGTCACTCGTGGACGCGGGCGCGGCAGTCGCCCTGGCGACCGACTTCAACCCGGGCAGCGCGTTCTGCGAGAGCCTCGCGGTCGTCTGCTCGCTCGCGGCGACGCAGCTGCGGCTCTCGCCGGCCGAGGCGCTCGCCGCCTGCACCGTCAACGCCGCCTTCGTCCTCGGCCGTGCGGGCCGGATCGGCAGGCTCGCCCCCGGCTACGACGCCGACGTCGTCCTCCTCGACGCGCCCGACTGGCGCTACCTCGCCTACCACCTCGCCGGACCTGTGGTGCACTCCGTTTTCACTGCATGACGAAGACACTGACGCTGCCGGGCTTCGTCAACGCGCACAGCCACGCGTTCCAGCGGGCCCTGCGAGGACGGGTGGAGGGCGACGACTTCTGGGCCTGGCGCGAGGCGATGCTCGCAGAGGCCGAGAAGCTCACGCCCGAGCGGGTCGCCGAGCTGTACGAGGCGACGTTCCGGGAGATGGTCGCGGCCGGCTACACGGCGGTGGGCGAGTTCCACTACGCCGGACGCGAGGAGGCGGAAGCCGCGATCGGAGCGGCCGCGGCCGCCGGCATCGAGCTCGTGCTGATCGCGGTCGCCTATGCCCGCGGCGGCCTCGCCCGGTTCCGCCAGCACTCCGTCGACGCGTATCTGGAGTGGATCGCGGAGCTGCGGGCACGGGGGGGCGAGGTCGCTCTCGCGGCGCACTCGGTCCGCGCGTGCCCTGCGGAGTGGCTCGAGGCGATCGGCGCCTACGCACGGCGCGAGCGCCTCCCCCTGCACGTCCACGCCGGCGAGCAGCCGCTCGAGATCGAGGAGTGCCTCGCCGAGCACGGCTGCCGGCCCGTCGAGCTTCTCGACCGCCTCGGCTGCCTCGGCCCGCAGACGACGGTGGTGCACGCCACGCATGCCAACGACGCCGAGCTCGACCTGATCGCGAGCTCGGGCGCCGCCGTCTGTCTCTGCCCGACGACCGAGGCCAACCTCGGAGACGGGTTCCCGCCGCTCGCCGGGATGGTCGAGCGGGGGATCCCCCTCTGCATCGGCTCGGACTCCAACGTCCGGATCGACCCGCTGGAGGAGCTGCGCGAGCTCGAGGGCATCGCCCGCAGGCAGCTGCTGCGGCGGAACGTGATCCCGCCGGACGCACTGCTCGAGCTCGGCACGGCCGGTGGCGCACGCTCGCTGGGCCTCGCCGGTTGGCCGCCGATCACCGTCGACCTGGAGCACCGTTCGCTGGCCGGCGTCGCCGAGGCGGAGGTACCGGCCGCACTCGTCTTCGGCTGCGGAGCGGAGGTGGTCGCATGATCGAGGTCCTGCTCGGGAGCAAAGGCGCCTCGGAGGCCGACGTGGTCGCGGTCGCGCGCGGCGACGCGCGCGTGCGAGTGACGGAGGAGGCGCTTTCGTCGATGGCGGCGAGCGCCGCGATCGTCGAGCGGCTCGCGAGCTCGGAGCAACCGGTCTACGGCGTGTCCACCGGATTCGGCTCTCTGGCGACGACGGCGATCCCGCCCGAGCGGCGCGAAGAGCTCCAGCGCTCGCTCGTGCGATCGCACGCAGCCGGCATGGGGGAGCCGGTCGAGCGCGAGGTGGTGCGGGCGATGCTGTTCCTCCGTGCCCGCTCGCTCGCGATGGGACGCTCCGGGACGCGGCCCGTCGTGGCCGAGACGATCGCGTCGCTGCTGAACGCCGGGCTGACGCCGGTCGTCCCGGAGCACGGTTCGCTCGGCGCGAGCGGCGACCTCGCCCCCCTTGCCCACTGCGCTCTGGCCCTGATCGGCGAGGGCGAGGTCGACGACAGCCGGGGACGCCGCCGCCCGGCGCTCGACGCCCTCGCGGACGCCGGCATCGAGCCGCTCGTGCTCGTCGCGAAAGAGGGGCTCGCGCTCGTCAACGGCACCGACGGGATCCTCGGCATGCTCGTGCTCGCGCTCGACGACCTGCGCGGCCTCCTGAGGGTGCTCGACGTGGCGGCCGCGATGTCAGTCGAGGCGCTGCTCGGCACCGACCGCGCGTTCGCAGCAGACCTGCAGGCGCTGCGGCCGCAACCCGGCCAGCAGGTGAGCGCCTCGAACCTGCGCCGCCTGCTCTCGGGCTCGCCGATCGTCGCCAGCCACCGCGAGGACGACCCGCGCGTTCAGGACGCCTACTCGCTTCGCTGCGTGCCGCAGGTCCATGGTGCGGCGCGCGATGCCGTCGCCTACGCCGAGACCGCGGCCGGGTACGAGCTCGTGGCCGCGATCGACAACCCGATGGTGCTGCCGGACGGCCGTGTCGAGTCGTGCGGGAACTTCCACGGCGCGCCGCTCGGCTACGCGTGCGACCTCCTCGCGATCGCCGCCGCCGACGTCGGCGCGATGAGCGAGCGCCGGACCGATCGCCTTCTCGACTCGAATCG
>Ga0335085_10013499_pt1 | contig 11975 bp, 8 predicted proteins | sample Lox_Sample_45_FD_206712 | JGI IMG/M metagenome (GOLD analysis project Ga0335085, IMG submission 206712) | Soil microbial communities from Loxahatchee National Wildlife Refuge, Florida, United States - Lox_Sample_4.5 | ecosystem: Environmental > Terrestrial > Soil > Wetlands | place: USA: Florida...
ATCGGGCTTCTGCGGCTGGAGAAAGCCGATGGGAGCTTGTTGGCATTGGTTGCGAACTATGCCATGCACGGCACGGTTTTGGGGGACGAGAATAAAACGATCAGCGGAGACGCCCCGGCAATTGTGGCGGTTTACGTGGGCGAGAGACTGGGAGCACCCATGCTTTACATCAATGGGGCGTACGCGGATTTCGAGACTGGCCACCTCAGTCAGTTCAGGGGTCTAGTGGTAGACAAAACCATTGCCGCCAATCATCTGATGGGCCCTACCCCATCCGCCGTTCGGCTCTCCCTGGGGGCAACGACCGTTGAAACACCCCGCAAGGCTGGGCAAAGGACTTAAGCAAGTATACTCGCACGACAAGTACGGGCGAGACGGTGGTTCTTCTTCCCATGAGGTTTCTGCGGATCAACAATGACATCGCGATAGGGTCGGCGCCGGTGGAACTCTTCGGCGAGATTGCGATGCAAATCCGAAGCCTGTCGCCGTTCCCCTTCACGTTTTACTTCGGGTACTCGAACGGCCGGCTGGGTTACCTGCTTACCAAAGCCGAGTTCGCGTACGGAGGATATGAACCCAGCACGTCGCCATACACAGAACGGGCAGACGGCGACTTGACACGCACCGTCGTGAGCTATCTCCAAGGGCAAACTCGCTGACGGGGCGTTTTGTCTTGTCGCGCGCCCTTGCGTTGCTCCCGGCTTTAAATCGGTCCCCTGCGGGGATCAAGGATGGACAATCCCGACGGAATCTTCCGCAGTCTGTTTAGCTCCATCCAAGCGAGGAAGCGCCTCATGAAATTGACGAAAATCGCCTTACTGGCTGCAACTTTTCTTATCCCCTGCTCCCTGTTTGCGCAGGAGGCCATTCACGACCCTCTTCTGCGCTGGATGAACCAAATCGCGCAACGGCAATTGCAAGAGCGGCAAAGGGTGATCGACCAGATCCACACGGTGGCCGAGGCAGAGCGCCGGAAACAAGAGGTCCGTGAAAAACTTCTTGAACTCTTGGGCGGATTGCCCGACTACAATGGGCCGCTGAATCCCCAGATCACTGGTCAAATTCTGGCGCAGGGCTATACCATCGAGAAAGTCCTCTTCCAGAGCCTGCCGAATTTCTATGTCACCGGCGACCTCTACCGGCCCAATATGCCGGGCCGTTATCCCGCCATTCTCTTTCAGTCCGGTCATACCCAGGAGGGGAAGCCAGAACCGCAGAGAGCAGCGGCTAATCTGGCTTTGAAAGGCTTTGTGGTGCTCGCGACCGATCCGATCGGTCAAGGAGAAAGGGAACAATCGTACGATCCGCAACTCTCGGGGGCCTTAGGAGGGTGGTCCGTTCCCGAGCACATCCAGGCGGGCGCCCAAGCTATTCTGATTGGCGAGAGCGCTGCTCGCTTCTTCATTTGGGATGCGAAGCGCGCCATCGACTACCTGGTCAGCCGGCCTGATGTGGATTCCTCACGTCTTGGCGCTGCCGGCTGCTCGGGGGGTGGAGCGTTGACAACCTTCATTGGAGCTCTGGACCCGAGGCTTAAAGCGGTCGTTCCAGCCTGCTATACCAATTCCTACCAGTTGTTGTTTGCTGGCCCTGACCCTGACACCGAAATGAGCTTCCCCCAATTCCTAGCGAGCGGCCTCGACGTGGCGGATTATGTGGAAGTAACCGCCCCCACGCCTTGGCTCATCCAGGAAACCGAGGGCGACTACTTCACGCCCGCGGGGGCCAGGCTGGTTTATGAGGAAGCTCGACATTGGTACAGCATCTACGGAGCTGAGGACAAGATAGGTTTCTTCGTCGGACCGGGTCCTCACGGAACTCCCCTGGTAAGTCGAGAAGCCGTCTATCAGTGGATGATCCGCTGGCTCAAAGACGGCCAAGGCGATTTTCATGAACAGCCAGTTCACCTCTACAATAATTTCGAACTGCTGGTCACGCCCACTGGCCATGTCGATGATATTCCGGGGAGCCGGAAAGCCTACCAACTGATCCTTGAGGATTTTCATGCCAAGCAGCGGCAGGAAGCAACCCCTGAATTGCAAGCTGAATTGCGTCGGCTGAAGATTCCGTCGGATGGCGCTTCCCCGGAAATCACCGTGTTGGATGAGTCGCACACTGCGGAGGTTCCGCGCCAGCACATTAAGTTTGAGAGTGAGCCAGGAGTGGAGATTGAAGGAAACCTTTACACTCCACCTTCTCCTGCTGGCCGAAAGCCGGCGGTGCTAATGGGGGAGGATAGCAACCCTTACTTCCAGGCTGCATCCACGGATTCCTTGGCGAATAGGATGGCAAAGAAAGGCCGCGTGGTTTTGACGCTCCAGCCGCGCGACTCTCCGGGAGAAAATTCCCACGCTCCCTATGTCGGGAATTGGCTTACCAATTCACGGGCCAATCAGATCGGGCTCAATTTGCCGGCCATGCGGGCCCACGACATCCTGCGAGGGATCGATCTCCTATCGGCACGGAGTGACGTCGACCCGGCCTCTATTCATGCGAGTGCCCGGGGTGTCAAAGGGATTTGGCTTCTGCTGGCGGCGGCGGTGGACCCGCGAATCGGCAGGGTCTGGCTGGATCGAAGCCCCTATAGCCTGCGGGCCGCTCTGGAGAACACGCTGAACACCGATTTATTTGACGCTGTAATTCCCGGCTTTGCGCTTCACTGGGATCTTGATGATCTGACCAAAGCCATGGAGAACAGGCCGGTGATGTGGACTGACCCGGCGAACTGGATGAACCGGATTGTGGATCTTCGCGGCCCTTATCAGTATCGATATATCCTTGGCGACACAACGGATCTTGCCGACGCCCAAGACGACGCATACATTGATCAGTTTTTGAAATGATCATTTCTGGGCCCTTCAAGGAGGCATTTTATGGCAGGGGAAACCCGTAGAACGTTTGTGAAAAAGATAGGAGCGGCCTCGACGTTGGCCGCGGGCTCCTTTTTGAATTGGAACGCGCGCGCACTGGGGGCCAACAACAAGGTCGTGATGGGTCTGATTGGGGGTCGCAATCAGGGACGGAATGATGCCCTGGGAGCTATTTCCCATGGGGCCGAGTTCAAAACCTTTTGCGACGTTGACCAGGCGATTCTCGACAAGATCAACCCGGAACTGGAAAAAGCCCAAGGCAAGGCACCGGGAACTACCAAGGAATTCCAGCGGGTGTTAGACGACAAAGACATTGATGCCGTCCTCATTGCCACGCCCGACCACTGGCACGCGCGAATCGGAATCCTGGCGTGCCAGGCGGGGAAGGATATTTATATCGAAAAACCGCTGACGCAATCCATCCATGACGGACAAATGGTTCGCGACGCAGTGCGCAAATACAAGCGGATTGCTCAGGTGGGCACTCAGAACAGGAGCGCGCCGAATTTTCAAAGTGCCATGGAATATTTGAAAACCGGGAAGCTGGGGAAGGTATGCGAAATCAATACCTGGGAGTGCCAGTTGCGCAAGAGCATCGGGAATCCGCCCGACAGTGATCCACCGGCAACCGTGAACTACGACGTTTGGCTGGGGCCAGCGCCCAAAAGACCCTTTAACATCAATCGCTTCCATTACAATTGGCGGTTCTTTTGGGACTACGGAAACAGCGAGCTCGGCAATCAGGGTGTGCACGTCCTTGACGCCGCTCTTTGGGGCATTCAGACGCTGGGCGGGGGCATAGAGAACTCCCTTCCCACGCGCGTGTCGGGCAATTCCGGGATTTACTGGCTCAAGGATGCGAAGGAGGTTCCAGACACCCAGGTACTCACTTACGAATATGGCGGCCTCATGCTGACTTGGGAATTGCGCAGCTTTGCCCCACACCATCCCATCTATGGGCATCGCGAAGGAATCGCGTTTATCGGTTCCGACGCTACTTTGGTGCTCAGCCACCAAGGTTGGGAAGTCTTCTTGCAGGATGGTAGCGATGGGCCTCTTGAGCAGGCGAAGGACGTGCGGGAAAGTGGCTTGCATGAGAAGAACTTTCTGGATTGCGTGCGGAGCCGCCAGACACCCAATTCCGACGTCGAGGTCGGCCGGCTGTCGACCACGATTTGCCACCTGGGCAACATCTGCACGCACCTCCGTCGGGATGTGGCCTTCGATCCCAAGACAGAAACCTTTGGGCATGACAAGGAGGCAAACGCCTACCTGACTCGGGAACATCGGGGACCTTACACGATACCCAAGGTTTAACCCGGATTGCTCAGAGTGCTGGGAGGCTATTTGAGGCTGCCGGTAACGGCAGCGCTTCACAGTCTGGGGAAGATGGCCACACTACGGTCGTGGTACCATTCGGACTCCTCAACTGTGTGCCCAAGGGGGTGAGGTCATGACGGGGAGAGTCGAACGACGCTTATTTCTCAAGTCCATGACAGCAGGCTTGGCGTGCGGTCCCGCCATCCTTAAGGCGAGCTTTCCCAGAAGCACCGACATCTGCATGGAAGATGTGAGTATCGGATTCAAGGACTATAACTACCGTGTGCCAATCAAATTCGGGGGCACGGTGACCTCCCAAATCACTATTCTGAATGTGGCCTGTGCAGTAAGGTCATTCGGTGGCAAGACCGCCAAGGGCTTCGGCGAGATGCCGCTTGCGAATTCCTGGTCATTTCCCTCCAGAGTCCTTTCTTATCACACCACCCTGGGCGCCATGAAAACCCTATCGGAACGCATCTCCACCCTGACCGGGAGCTGCAAAGAATATGGCCATCCCATTGACCTCAACTGGGCGTTAGAGCCCCAGTACCTGCAGGCTGCCGAAGAAATCATGCGGGAGTTAAAGCTGGCCGAGCCCATTCCCAAGCTTTGCACGCTGGTGACCGCGAGTGCCTTTGACGCTGCCATACATGATGCCTACGGCAAACTGCACGGACTGAACTGTTACCACACCTATGGGCCCGAGTTCATGAATCACGACCTCTCCTTCTATGTCGGCCCGGAATACCAGGGAGAATATCCGGAGAAGTACGTTCTGAAAGAACCCATTCCCTGCATGCCTCTGTACCACCTAGTTTCCGCCATCGATCCGCTGGTGGCTTCCGACATCAAGCAGCGCGTGAGCGATGGCTTGCCGGAGACGCTTCCCGAATGGATCAACTACAACGGGCTGACCCACTTCAAAATCAAGTTGGATGGCGACGACTTGAAATGGGACTCGGAGCGCGTGTTCGGCGTCGATCGGGTGGCCACGGAGACAGAGCGGAAGCGCAGGGTCACTGACTGGGTCTACTCGCTCGATTTCAACGAGCGCTGCCCCGACGTTCAGTATCTGGTCGATTTCCTGCACAGGGTGAAGGAGAAGTCGCCCGAAGGGTTCGCGCGCATTCAGTACGTGGAGCAGCCCACGGCACGCGATCTCGATTCGCACCGGCAGAATGTGATGTTTGAGGCGGCGAAACTGAAACCTGTCGTCATCGATGAGTCCCTGACCGACCTCCACGCGCTGATGCTCTCGCGCGAGATGGGTTACACGGGCGCGGCACTCAAAGCCTGCAAAGGGCAGAGCACGATGATGATCCTTGTTCCGGTCATGGAAAAGAATAAGATGTTCATGTGCGTGCAGGACCTCACTTGCCCCGGTGCTTCCCTGGTTCAGTCCGCGAGTCTCGCCGCGCACGTGCCCGGCGTCAAAGCAATCGAGGCTAATTCGCGGCAGTTTGTGCCCGCTGCCAATGCAGGCTGGGAAAAACGTTTTCCAGGCGTCTTTCACATCACCGACGGCACCATGGACACTTCTCACCTGAATGGCCTTGGCATCGGCGCGGTGTGAGGTAGCGCGGCCGTTCCGCCCGCTGGCGCGGCAGCGTTCCGATCCCGCTCTACCACAACACCCGAAGAGTTTAGTAGGCATGACTGATTTCGGGTTCAGGTGATGAAAGGAAAGCGCGGGCAGGATGGGGGCGCCACAGCGGGCGAGACGCCCACGCTACCTCTGAGGGATTGACCCATTTGGAGGAAGGGAAGAGGCTATGGGAACACAACTCTCCCGACGCACCTTTCTGCAAGTTTCGTCCGCAGCGACTTTGACGGGCGCGAGGGTTCTCTCCGCCAATTCAGAGTCTCTCCCACGTGTCCCCGGACCTTTTCGGGGCACGCTCTGCCTGTTCTCGAAGCCGGTTCCGCAGTTGACTTGGCAGGAGTTGGCCGTGAGTGCCAAGCGCGCCGACTTCGGAGGAATCGATCTAACGGTTCGAACGGGAGGACACGTCTTGCCACAACGCGCGGCGCGAGACCTCCCCAAGGCCGTTTCGGCGATCCGTGCGGAAGGCTTGGAAGTTCCCATGCTCACCACCGAACTGGTGCGCGGCGATGACCCTACCGCGGCGCCCATCTTGAGTACTGCAGCCAAGCTTTCCATCCCATTTATTAAGCCAGGGTACTACCACTATAAGTTCGTCGATGTACGCAAAGAAGTGGAAGAAGCAGGTAATCAATTCCGCGGACTGGTGAAGCTGGCGGAGAGGTATGGTGTCCAAGTGGGATTTCATAATCACGCCGGGTACATTGGGGGCCAGACCTGGGATATCTCCCCAGTGATCGATACTTTGGACCCTAAGTGGGTGGGGTATTATTACGATCTCGAAAACGCGGCTGCGGAAGGTGGAGCACAAGGCTGGAGAATCGCTGCCAACCTGGTTATGCCGCGGATGAAGATGATGGCCGTCAAGGATTTCTACTGGAAGAAAACCGAGAGGGAAGGCTGGCAGCCAACTACCTGCCCCTTGGGAGAGGGAATGTGTAAATACAAGGACCTCCTGGGAATGGCTTCGGAAGGCGGCTTCCACGGCCCGGTCTCCCTCCATGTTGAGTACGAGATTCCTGGCGTGTCCGACGATCAGGGAATCGCTTTGTCTCGAGAAAACGATGATGAAGTCATGGCCGCTGCCCGGTGCGATCTGGAAACCCTGAAACCGCTGCTGCGCGTTGCGTATGAAGGAGCGTGAACAGCAAGGTCTGAGTGGTCTCGGGAATTTAACTAGCAATTACCGGCGGCAAACCGATCCGCAAGAAACCTTCTACTGCATGGCCCGCCTACACGCAAGAGGAAGCGCGCGGGTTTCAGAAGGTGCTCGCCAGCCACAACTGGGGCGACTATCCCTTCCCCAACAAGCTCGCGGATGCTCTTGCCATATTTCGCGCCGTGATAGCGCGCGAATTTACCAGTTCGTCTTCAAGTATTTGCCTGAGCATTTCGGAGGTATTCCCCGAGCGGCGGTCCTGGGTGCGCTGCAGATGGAAGGGTTGCCTTGGACGGCCTCTTCTACGAACCCGTTTACAAGAGCGCTCCCTTTCCCGTTCAACCGAGCGATTGGCCGGCGCTTAGTTGGGGCTGCGAGACGCGTCTCGATTTAAAGACCAGATATCACTGCCCCGTCTCCGAACGCACCGCTTACGAAGAGGCCATTTGGCTCCCCCACCACATCTTTCTCGGTTCGAAAAAGGATACAGATGACATCGCCGGTGCCGTGCTGAAAGTCTGCGCGAACATCGAGGAACTGCGTGGGCTCAAGCATCCGGCCATTGAGGTCAAAGCGATGGGCCGCGCGGAGCGGCCGCGAATCGAAAGGCGGCAGTGGTAATGGCCTGGAATCATGGGGTGATCGAGAATCGTCACCCCTCCGTCTGCGCTAAAGTTTAGCCTCGCTCAGTAACTCGGAACACCAGCTTTATGATAAACCTCTTCGGCGCGCTGGTATTCCTCCTGCTGTTCGATCAAGCCGAGGCTTCGCAGCATGCGGCGGATCGTCATGTGAGGGTTATTCGACCAAAACATCCCGCAATCCTCATCCTCGTAGTAGCGGTAGCCCACTTTATCACCGTACATCTGCTTGAGGCCTTCCCCGTTCTGCAGGGTCGAACTCCAGGGGAGGATGGCGTAGCTCAGGTCGAGGTCCTGAACAAGGATATTGTCTTCGGGGGGAATGAGGTTGCCGGCCTCGACTTTTTTCTCGCTCGCGGGCCACTTCACTTGGGAGACGATTTTACCTGTCGGCTCGAAGATGGAAGCGTTGCTCCGCCAGGTGCTGGAGACGATGTAGCAGTGGTTCCGTTTGGCGCGCGAGGCAGGTTGGGAAGTCTGCGGTGATTGGGTTGGCCAAGCGATCAGCTCGGCGCCCTGGCGGGCCAGTTCCCTCCAGCCGTAATCAAAATCCATGTCGTAACAAATCTGTATTCCCAGCTTGCCGAAATCACATTGGAAGACGGGCTCTTCCATGCCGGGAGTGGAGCCATGCTCCAGGGAGTCTGAATCCGTATCGACCACAAGGTGCACCTTGCGATAGATGCCCACGACCTCGCCCTTCCGGCCAAAAAGAATGGCGGCGTTCGAACATCGCTTCGAAGCCCGATCTTCCAACAGGAACGTCGGCACCACGATGTAGGAATGGATTTTGCGCGCCTCCTGAGTGAACGTATCGTGGATTGGGCCTTCCAGTGGATACGACCAATCCGCCACTTCTCCGCCTGCCTTGCCCTCACCGGTTAGCGCCATCTCCGGCAGTACCGCCAGATCTAGGCCACGGCCATACTTCATCTCTGATTCCGCCTGCATGCGATCAACGATCGTCGTCAGTTGGTCTAAGCGTTTTTCCAAGCCCGGATGCTTCCCCCAGAACGGTTGCATGACCGTGCCCACGATGACCTTGCGGGGCGGTTGATCCGAGGTGCTATTCGCGGGAGTTTCTGCGCCCATAGCGGGCAGTGGCAACAATAACCCCAGGAAGCCCGCGATCAACCGTACCTGCATGTGTAACTGAATGAGGGGTCCTGTTGTCATAACGAATCCTTCGTTGGGGAATGATTGAGACGCGTCCCAGCCACCCACAATGCTCGCTACGGCGCCACCTTCAGCAATCCTTGGAGAGGTATATCTGCCGACGACTTTCCTGCCATGATTTTAAAATCGCCCGGCACGACTCGCCAGAGCATATCGATATCGAGCAATTGAAGATACTCCCGGGTGAGCTTCAGGGTTACGGTTTTCGTTTCTCCAGGTTCGAGCGCCACGCGGTCAAACCGCCGAAGTTGCTTTACGGGGTTGAAACAGGAGCGTATTCCTCATGAATGTAGAGCTGGACCGTTTCCACGCCTGCCCGATCGCCGACGTTTTTCACGTCCAGGGTCACACGCGCCTCGCCGCCCGGGTGGATCTCCGCCGACTCAATAAGAAGATTGCTATACTGAAATTTGGCTTAGCTCAACCCCTATCCGAAGGGGTAGAGCGGCGTGCCGTGCATGTCGACGTACCCCTTGTGACCGGACCAGCCTTCGTCACTCCAACAAGCCTATGGTATTTTGTAGTTATAGTAAACCGGTAATTGTCCGGAGTGGCAGGGCACCAAGATGGCCAGGCGCCCGGTGGGATTGTAATTCCCAAAAAGCACGTCGGCCACCGCTTCGCCACCCCGCTCTCCAGGTTCCCAGCCTCCCCCGAGGGCCGGCGCGTGCTCCGAAGTCCAACGGGTGGAAAGCGGCCGGCCACCGCCTACCACGAGGGCCTGCGGTTGCCGCCGCTAACGAGTTGAACCCGCCGGGACCAAAAGGTCGCAGTTATCGAAGGATCTCCAAGCTACCTATTCGAATCCCCGCTCCAAATATATTATTCCATCTTAGGGTAGCAACTTATAGTGAATATACCATTTTAGAAGCCATCGGTGCGCCGCCCAGATAACGCCTATGGCAGTTGCCTTCACACCAGCGACCACCGGACTTGCCCCAAATCCAATCCGCTAAATAGTTCCGACGCCTTATCGACGGATTAGGGGTGGGCGTACCTACTTGTCATTCGCAGACTCTTGTGCCCGAGCAGCCTCTGCATGCTTATCAAGTCGACGCGAGCCATGGCCAAGCGGCCTTTAAACGAGTGCCGCAAATCGTGCCACCAAAAGCCAGTAATCTCTGCTGTCTCCAGAGCAGCACGAAATGACTTCTTCAGATTGCGGATGGCCTCGCCGGCGTGTCTCCCCCGCCGCATGGGGAAAGATATATTCGGAATTGGGAAACTTCTCTGCGCGCCTTTTGAGGTTTTCCCACACCCTGTCGGTCATCGGCACCGACAGCGTTTCCTTGTTCTTCGTGATTGTCTTACGGATCATCCTCGTTTGGAAATTCCATTCATCTCATCTGAGTGACAAGGCGTTTGCCCTGCGGAGCCCAGTATTCTCGGCAACCGCCGGTCGCGGTGTTCCGGTTCCTTAGCAAGGACTGGTCGCCGTGCATTGCGCTGCTGCGCATGCATGAGCGGTGGCCGGAGTTGCGGTTCGACATGAGGGCGCCATGACGCAAGGATCGACCGCGCGAGAATCTGTGGCGATTGCGTCATCGGTGCGAGCTTAATGAGGCACGGAACCGAGACATCATAGAGCACGTATAAGTACACAACGACAAGCCTCATTGTAGAGGAAGATTCATCAGCACAATTGAGAATAACGTTACAAAGAACGTTGACATGCACGTTCCACGGTTGTAGCGTCTGCATGGCAATGGTGACCTGAGGGCAAACCCGCGATCCTGTACCCCCCCCCCAAGGAAAGGCTGTTGCCCTACTGATGGCCGCATGCGAACCCGAGCGCTGCACCTTAACCCAGGAGTTATCATGAACCAGAAGCGTCCCGAGCTTTCGGAGGCACCCGCAAGGGAAGTCTCCAAGCGATTTCTTAGTCTAGAGTTCGTGCTGATGGCCGTCATCAGCTTCCTTTGCGCCCCCTGCCTCGGTATCGCATCAGAGCCGAAGAGCCTTGTGCAGCCTTACTATGTTTGGCCCCGGGAGGGCCCTCAGCACATCTCGCTAGACGGCACCTGGCAGCTCGGCTATGCCGACAATCCCATCGAGGATCTTGCCGGTCTCAAGAAGGTTGACGAATGGTTTCCGGCCGCGGTGCCTTCCTCTGTTCAGTGGGCGCTCCATCGTGCGGGCAAGCTGCCCAATCCTTATGAGCATTTGAATTCCCGCCTTTACCGTTGGGTCACGGACAAGGTCTGGTATTACCGACGTCAATTTGAGGCCCCTTCGTCGGCCCGTGACCAATACGTTTTCCTCTGCTTTGATGGCATTGACTACTTCTCGAAAGCCTGGTTGAACGGCACACTGCTGGGCCGCAGTGAAGGAATGTTCGGCGGGCCTGAGGTCGAAGTCAGCGAGCATCTGCATTACGGACCCGGTGCGACCAACGAGCTAATCGTCGAAGTCGGCCCCGGCAACATGTACGGAATCCATTCCTTCGATCCTGTGGATGCCCAGCGGAAGGTGATCATTCCCTGGGGGATTGCGGGAGGCTTTGGCAGCATTGTGGGAGGGGGTGGCGACTACTACAACCTGATGCAACGGGGCGGCCATCTCATGCTCGTTCCCAGTCCCATCGACATCAAGGAGTTCTTCCCGGTGGGCATTTGGCGCTCCGTGCGATTGGAGGTTGTGCCCCACCTCCACATGGAGAGACCCTATCTTGTGACTGAGGAGGCCACTGCCGAAAAAGCCCGTCTGAAACTCGCGGTCGAGGTGAACGTGAATATTGACTCCACCAAGACTGATCTGCATTCCTGGAATGACGCGATCCTCTCGAGTTATCGCGATTCGTTGAAGTCCAAGGTGGTGGAGGGTGCTCCCGCGCTGCGCATCCAATTGCTCGATCCGGCTTCCCCGGCGCCGGTGTGGAGCGAAGATGTCCCGTTGCACATCTATGAGGGCCGCAACTGGGTCTCGCACGATATCCAACTTAAGTCACCCAAGCTCTGGTGGCCCAATGGCATGGGAGATCCGAATCTATATCACGTCAGGCTGGCCCTCGTTCAGGGCGGTAACGAGACGGACCGCACGGAGTTTGATTTCGGTATTCGAACCATCAAGACCGTCCCCACGGCTGGGCCGCGCACTCTCGACAATTGGCACGATTGGCAGTTTGTGGTGAATGGCCGCCCGCTGTTCGTGAAGGGGGCTAATTGGTGGACCGCCGACATTCTCCTCGACCTCCCCAGGGAGCGTTA
>Ga0335085_10013500_pt1 | contig 11974 bp, 10 predicted proteins | sample Lox_Sample_45_FD_206712 | JGI IMG/M metagenome (GOLD analysis project Ga0335085, IMG submission 206712) | Soil microbial communities from Loxahatchee National Wildlife Refuge, Florida, United States - Lox_Sample_4.5 | ecosystem: Environmental > Terrestrial > Soil > Wetlands | place: USA...
CCTTGGTGACCACCGTCCAGTTGTCGGCCAGGATGTCGTAGTCGATGGTGCCGAGGGTCAGCATCGGCTCGATCGTGAACGTCATCCCCGGTTCCATCACGAAGTCGTTGCCGGGGTCGTCGTAGTGCGCGACGACCAGGCCGGAGTGGAACGTGGTGCCGATGCCGTGACCGGTGAAGTCACGGACTACCCCGTAGTTGAACCGGCGCGCGTAGGACTCGATGACCCGGCCGATCGCGTTCAGCGGCCGTCCCGGCGCCACGGCCCGGATCCCGCGCATCATCGCCTCGTGGGTGCGCTCGACGAGCAGCCGCGACTCCTCGTCGACCTCACCCGCGCAGAACGTCGCGTTGGTGTCGCCGTGCACCCCGCCGATGAAGGCCGTGATGTCCACGTTGACGATGTCGCCGTCGCGGATCACGGTGCCGTCCGGGATGCCGTGGCAGATCACGTCGTTCAGCGACGTGCACAGGGACTTCGGGTAGCCGCGGTAGCCGAGCGTGCTCGGGTAGGCGCCCCGCTCGATCAGGAAGTCGTGCCCGATCCGGTCCAGTTCGTCGGTGGTGACGCCGGGGGTGATGTGCTTCCCGACCTCGGCCAGGGCCTGGGCCGCGATCCGGCCGGCCACCCGCATCCGCTCGATGGTGGCGGCGTCCTTGATGTCGGGCTCGCCCAGCCGCGGGCGCTTCTTGCCGACGTATTCGGGCCGCGGGATCTGCGGGGGTACCGGGCGGAGCTCGGAAGGGCCGCCCGGGTGGAGCTTGGTCGCCATACTCTGCGAGTCTAATGTCCATGGCGAGCGACGATGGCAAGCACTGGTGGTACTGCCTCAAGCACCATCAGGTCGAAGGCGACGACGGCTGCGCTGGCAAGGACCGGCTCGGGCCCTACGCCACCAGGGAGGAAGCCAGCCGCGCCCTGGAACTGGTCCAGGAGCGGAACCGGGAGTGGGACGCCCAGGACGGTGACGACGGCGAATGACGCCGTTTCCGCACCGCCGGCGGCTGGGGACGCCGGTTTCCGGCGGCGGCGAAATGACGCCGGTTTCTGCGTGCGGGCGGCAGAGTATCGTGGGGTGACCCGCGAGAAAGGTGCGCCGTGACGAATGATCCGCGCGGGGCGGGACTGCCCCCGGCCGCCGAAGCGCGGATGGCGGAAATCCGGGGCAGCGGCACGTGGGGTTCCGCGCTGTCCGCCGATGAGTTCACCGCGATCCGCAGCACCGGCTTCGAGCCGGTCGGCCAGGTCCTCGGCGCGGCCGTCTACAACCTCGGTTACACCGGCGGGTACGGCTGCGCGGGCGCCTGGACGGGCTTCTACGGCGGCCCGTCCTCGTTCGGGCCGAACCGCGCCGTCACGCAGGTGTCCAGCCGCGGCGGCATGACCTCCTTCGCCCCGCTGGTGCAGGCGCTCTACGACGCGCGGCATGCCGCGATCAACCGGATGATCGCCGAATGCGCCGCCCTCGGCGGCCACGGCGTGGTCGGCGTGAACCTGTCGATCGGCCGCTTCCCGGCGGGCGGCCTGGAGTTCAAGGCGATCGGGACCGCGGTGCGCGCGCCTGGTGCGCCGCTGCCGAGGACGCCGTTCACCTCCGACCTGTCCGGCCAGGACTTCGCCAAGCTGATCATGCGCGGCTGGGTCCCGGCCGGTCTCGTGCTCGGTATCTCGGTCGCGGCCCGGCACGACGACTGGCTCACGGTCGGCCAGACCCGCTGGGGCGCGGGGAACGCCGAAGTGGCCGGGTACACCGAGCTGGTGCACGAGGCCCGGCACGACGCGCGGGTCCAGCTCGAGCGGGATGTCCGCCGGCTGGGTGCCCAGGGCGTCGTGATCGCGGACATGCAGATGCGCGTCAGCGAGCGTGAATGCCCCATGCAGGAAGGCCGGCGCGACCACATCGTGGAGGCGACGATCATCGGCACCTCCATCGCGCGCTTCTCCACGGGACAGGCGGGGACAGGCGCCGTCGGCGCGGGCAGGCGGGCCGGAGCCGGCCGGCCGGGACACGAGCGCGAGCCCAGCCTCCCTGTGCTATCCCTGGACCCGCAGCGCCGGCAGGCCGCGCGTACGCGAATCGGACGATCGTAGGAGAGGGCCGGATGACCGACCAGAACGCCACCGAACTGAGCACGGCGGGAGTTCCCCAGGACGCCATGCGGCGGCTCGCCGAGCTCGAGCCGGGCCGCGCGGGCAGCATCTTCACCTCGGACCTGTCGGTGAACGAGTTCCTGCTCGTCCGGGAGGTCGGGTTCCGCCCGCTCGGCCTGGTGCTCGGCACGTCCATCTACCACGTGGGCCTGCAGATCGGCCGGTGGGGCAAGAACCAGGAGCTCAACGTGCTCTCGCAGGCGATGTACCACGCGCGGGAACTGGCCATGACCCGGATGGAGGCCGAGGCCGACGCGCTGCACGCGGACGGGATCGTCGGGGTGCGGCTGGATGTGGAGCTGAAGGAGTTCGGCAGCGATATCGCCGAGTTCATCGCGGTGGGCACCGCGGTCAAGGCCGAGGAGGGCGCCGGCGGCGGGGGCGTCTCCCAGTGGCGTAACAACAAGAACCAGCCGTTCACCTCCGACCTGTCCGGCCAGGACTTCTGGACGCTGATCCGCGCCGGTTACGCCCCGCTCGGCATGGTGATGGGCTCCTGCGTCTACCACATCGCGCACCAGCGGATGGGCAGCATGATCGGCAATATCGGCCGCAACGTCGAGATCGAGCAGTTCACCCAGGCCCTCTACGACGCGCGCGAGCTGGCCATGAGCCGGATGCAGGCCGAAGCCGAGGCGCTGCACGCGGAGGGCATCGTCGGAGTCCAACTGCGGCAGCACAGCCACACCTGGGGCACGCACACGACCGAGTTCTTCGCGATCGGCACCGCCGTCCGGCCGCTGCGCGCCGACCACGTCATCGAGCGCCCCACCATGGTCCTCAGCCTGGACAGCTGACCCTCTCTGGCCGGGCCGCACGGCCCGCCGGGGCCGGCGCCCGCCGGGGCGTGCGGCGCTAGCCGGACGGGCCGCTGACCACGTCCAGCAGGTGCGCCAGCCGTTCCCGCACGCCGCGCCGCGGCTGCGGGACGCGTTCGCCGGCCGCCACGCTGACCAGGTGCTGGGCCACCGTGAACGACACCGGCGAGGTGCCGCCCGGCGGTACCGCCAGCGTTTCGTGCGCCAGCCCGGCCAGTTCACGGTCACCCTGGTTCAGCGCCAGGATCGTGGCCCCGACCCGGCGGGCGGCGCTGACCCGTTCCAGCAGCGGCGCGGGCGCGATGCCCGGCATGACCACGAACAGCGTCTCACCGCGCCGCGCGGCTTCCAGGCGCTCCAGGCCGACCCGCAGGTGCGGGGGCGCGGTCGCCGGGGCGTTCCAGCGGACGAGGGTCGGGGCCAGTTCGGCGATCCCGGACAGGCGGCTCTCGCCGTCCAGATGGGCCGCGAGGTGCCACGGCTCGTCGGCGGGTGTGCCGACGAGGAGCAACCCGCCGCGCACCCGGGCCGAGGTCCGCAGGGCGTGCGCGAACACCCGGGCGCGTTCGGGCCACCCGGTCGGCGCGAGCACGGCCCGCAGCGCGGCTACCTCGTCCCGGTTCATATGTCCATCGTGCCCTAGCCGGTGGTAATTCGCACGGTCATCACGCGAGCGCGCAGCGTCGTGTCGCCGGAGCCGGAGGACGGAGGACGGAGGCGGGCGGGGCGGGCGCTTTGGTAGCGTCCTGATCAGGTGGACGTTCTCGCGAGATTCGGGTGGCCCATGAAATTTGCCTGGCTGTGCAGTCACGAGGCCTACCAGCCCGAGGAGCTGGTGGGACAGGCGCTGGCGGCCGAGGAAGCCGGTTTCGACATGGTCCTCGGCTCGGACCATTTCCACCCGTGGGTCGACGACCCGTCCGCGGCGGGCTTCGTCTGGTCGTGGCTGGGCGCGGTCGCGGCGCGGACCGGGCGGGTCCAGCTCGGGACCGCCGTGACCTGCCCGCTGTTCCACTATCACCCGGCGCTGGTCGCCCAGATGGCGGCGACCGTGGACCGGCTGTCCGGCGGCCGGCTTCTGCTGGGCGTGGGCACCGGCGAGGCCATCAACGAGCGTCCCCTGGGCTTCCCGTTCCCCGGATACGCCGAACGGCAGAGCCGCATGCAGGAGGCCCTGCAGATCATCCACCGGCTCCTCGCGGGGGAGAAGGTCTCCTTCAACGGCGAGTACTACACGACCGAGACCGCGCGGCTGTACTCGCCGCCGGTCGGGCCGCTGCCGGTCCTGATGGCGGCCGGCGGCCCCAAGTCGGCTGACTTCGCGGGACGGTACGCCGACGGCCTGATCACGAGCGTCAAGCAGCCGGAGGACACGGTGGCCAAGGTCATCGAGCCGTACCGGCGCGCGGCCGCCGAGCGGGGCGGCTCGCAGCTGGTCCTGGCCACCCGGTGGACCGTGCTGGCGGCCAGCGACGAGGCCGCGTGGTCGTGCCTGCTGCCGATGCGGGGACTGCGCGCCCCGGGCCGGCTGGAGACCGCCGACCCGGCCGAGCTCCGGTCGCGCGCGGATGCGATGGACCGGTCCGAGGTCCTCGGCAGTTACACATGCGTCCGGGACGCGGCCGGGCTGATCGACGCCTACCGGCCGCTGGTCACCGACGTCGGCGCGGACATCGTCTCCATCCAGGTGATGTCGGAAGAGCCGATGGCGACCATCGAGATGATCGGCAAGGAAGTCCTGCCCCAGCTGCGGTCCGCCGCCGGGTAGCGGGCCTCGTACTGCCCCTTCAAGGGCGACGCCAGCTACCACAGCGTCGAGACCCGGACGGCGGAACGGTCGACGACGTCATCTGGACCTACGAGAAGCCGTACGCCGCGGTCTCCGGGATCGCCGGCTACGTGGCCTTTTACGCGAACCGCGCCGACGCGACCGTCGACCCGGCCGGCGCCTGATCCCGGGCCGCGGGCGTCACACCGGATCGCGGTCGTCGCCCCGGGCCGTGGGCCTTACCGGGCCGCGCGGCGCTACTTCGCCGGCGGCCGGGCCCGCTCGACGTCGTCCGCGCTCCGGTCGAGGCCCTCGGCGCGCAGGCCCGCGATCACCCCGTCGATGTCGGGCTGCGGCCGGTTCTGGCTCAGCTTGGCCTTCGCCTCGATCCGCGTGATGGCCAGCTCCATGCCGACGATCGCGCGCAACTGGCCCGCGATGAACGGCGGCGGCGCGTCATCCACCTGCCAGGGCTGCTCGCGGCCGTCCTCGTGCTTGGCCGTGAGCCGGCGCACGAGGTCCTCGACCCACCCCGGGTCGTCGTGGATGACGAGCCTGCCGTAGACGTACGCGGTGATGTAGTTCCAGGTCGGGACCACCCGGCCGTGCTCGGCGGTGGACTGGTACCAGGCCGGCGAGATGTAGGCGTCCGCGCCCCGGACGATGGCCAGCGACTCGCCGATGGACGGCACCTTCCACTGGTCGTTGTTGCGCGCGACGTGGCCGAGCAGCGCGCCGCAGGCACCGGCCGCGGGATCGTAAACGAACGGCAGCATCGTCGCCAGCAGCCCCTGGGACGTGTTCGTCACCAGGTCGGCCGCGCCGTGCCTGGTGAGCAGTTCGCTCACCAGGCCGTCGTCGGCCGCGAAATGCGCGGGTACGTACATCGGATCCTTATGATTGCTCAGCGGTAGGACTCCGCCGGGCCCGGGAACGCACCGGACACCACGTCGTGAGCGTACGCCGAGGCCGCCTCGTGCAGGACCGAGGCTACATCCGCGTACTTCCGGACGAACTTCGGTGTCCGCGGGGACAGGCCGGCCATGTCTTGCCACACCAGGACCTGCGCGTCGCAGTCCGGGCCGGCGCCGATGCCGATCGTGGGGATCGACAGGGCCTGGGTCACCCGCGCCGCGAGCGAGGTGGGCACGCACTCCAGGACCACGGCGAACGCGCCCGCCGCCTCCAGTGTCTTGGCGTCGTGCAGTAGCCGCTCGCCATCCTCACCGCGGCCCTGCACCCGGTACCCGCCGAACGCGTGCACCGACTGTGGCGTGAGGCCGAGATGGGCCATGACCGGGATGCCGGCCGCGACCAGCTCCTCGACCTGGTGCGCCACTCGCTGGCCGCCTTCCAGCTTGATCGCGTGCGCGCCGGACTCCTTCATGAACCGGGCGGCGGCCTTCAGCGCGTCGCCGGGCGACGCCTGGTAGGAGCCGAATGGCAGGTCGGCGACGACCAGGGCCCGGCTCGTGCCCCGGGCGACGGCGGCGGTGAGCGGGATCAGGTCATCGAGGGTGACCGGGATCGTCGTGTCGTGCCCGAACACCACCATGGCGGCCGAGTCGCCGACGAGCAGCACCGGAATGCCGGCCTCGTCGAAGATGTGCGCGGACAGCGCGTCGTAGGCGGTCAGCATGGGCCACTTCTCACCGCGCGCCTTGGCGGCGGCGATGTCCCGGACGGTTACCCGCCGTCCGGTCGCGCCCCCGTACAGCGGCTCCGGCGCGCCGCCCCGGGCCACGCCCGTAGCGGCGGGCGGACGGCCATCGGCGGCCGCCGTGGCCGGGACTGCTGCTGCGGTCCGCTCATTGGTAGCGGCCAGGCGTGGTCCTTCTGCCTGCGGATTCATCGTCGAACCTCCCGTCTCGAGGCGCTCCAGTAGCGTCCCCGGACACACCGATCATTGCACGCGCCATGACTGGGCGGAACATCAAAGATGACCTGACTTTCCGTAGCGAACCAGTGGGTTGTGTGGTGCGCAAGGGCGGAACGTCCCGGGCTGAGACACTAGGCAGTTGGATGAGCGTCGGGAGGCGGGTATGGCTGGGAGGCGAGCATGACGGCGGAGGCGGAGCCGCGCGGCGTGGAGCTTGAAGCGGCGGACCTGGAAGCGGTGGACGCCCTGGCCGAGAGCTACTACCGCCGCGGCGGCCAGCCGGGAATCGCGTACGGCGTCGTGGCGGGCGGCCGCCTCGTCCACGCCGGGGGATTCGGGCAGCGCCGGGCCACCGGAGCCGCACCCGCCGGGGGCATACCCGGCGCCGGGGCCGCACTGGGAGCCCGGGGCGTGCCGGACGCCGGGACCGTCTTCCGGATCGCCTCGATGACGAAGAGCTTCACCGCCTCGGCGGTGCTGGCGCTCCGCGACGAAGGCGCGCTCAGCCTGGATGACCTGGCCGAAGACTATGTGCCCGAGCTCCGTGGCTGGCCGGCGGTCACGCCCGACGCGCAGCGGGTCCGGATCCGGCACCTGCTGACCATGACCGCGGGGTTCCCCACCGATGACCCGTGGGGGGACCGGCAGCAGGGGACGCCGCTGGCGGAGTTCTCCGCGTTCCTGGCCGGTGGCGTCAGCTTCGCGTGGGCACCCGGTACCCGGTTCGAATACTCCAACCTCGGCTACGCGATCCTCGGCCGGGTCATCTCTGCGGTCTCGGGCATGCCCTACCCGGATTTCATCAGGGCCCGGCTGCTGGTCCCGCTCGGCATGTCGCGCACGGGCTTCGAGGCCGCCGAATTCGCCACCGACGAGCTGGCCGCCGGCCACCGGCGGGCGGGCGGGGGATGGTCGCAGGTCGCCCCGGACCCGTGCGGTGCGTTCGCCCCGATGGGCGGGTTGTTCAGCTGTGTGCGGGACCTCGCGGTCTGGGTCGCGGGCTTCGCCGCCGCCTTCCCGCCCGGCCCGGAGGACGTCGGCGGCCCGCACCCGCTGTCCCGCTCGGCCCGGCGCGAGATGCAGCTTCCGCAGGTCGCCACCGGTGCGCGCTTTCCCGTGCCGATGCCGGGCAGTTCGGCGACCGGCAGTTACGGGTTCGGGCTGTTCGTCGAGGACGATCCGGTCTGGGGACGGGTCGTCCTGCACAGTGGCGGTTACCCGGGCTTCGGCAGCAACATGCGCTGGCACCCGGCCACTGGTCTCGGCGTGATCACCCTGGGCAACAGCACGTACGCGCCCGTCGGGCCGTTCGCGGTGTGGCTGCTGACCGCCGTGCTGAGGCAGCAGGCCCGCCGCGCCGTCCCGGACCGCGCCGCCCATCTGGATGGTTCCGCGCACGTGGACCGGGCCTTGGCGCTGGCCCCCGGGGGCGCCTGGCCGCAGACCGTGGCCGCCCGCGGCAAGGTCGCCCAATTGCTGCAGGCATGGGATGACGCGGTGGCCGGGGAGCTCTTTTCCGCCAACGTCACGCTGGACGAGCCGTTCCCCGAACGGCAGCACAAGATCGCGCTGATCCGCGAGCGTCTGGGGGACTTCCGCGAGGACGAGCAACGGTCTCCCGAGTTTGACACGCCCGCGCACTGCCGCTGGTGGCTGGCGGGGGACGGGGGAGTGGCCCAGGTCGAGATCCGGCTCAGCCCGGAACGCCCCGCCCGGGTGCAGTCGCTGATCCTCGCCGTCCCGCCCGCGGCCGGCTCGCCGCTGCGGCTGGCCCTCGACCAGATCATCGCGCTGATGAACGACGGTGCCACGTCGTGGCCCGCAGCCGCCCCGGCTGCCCCGTCGCTCGACCGCGCGCTGCTGGTCCGGCGCCTGCGAATGGCCGCCGCGTGGGCCGGCCCGTGCCGCTCGGGCGCCTTCCGCGCCGGGGACGGCGAGACGACGGTCACGGTGGAGCTGGACGGCGAGTTCACCCGGCTGCTGCTCACCGTGGCGGTCGACCGGGCCGGGGGACTGCTCCAGCAGGCCGACGTCCTGCTCGGCTTGTGAGGGCCAGGCTTCACCGAGTAATTTCCGGGCCACAAAATACTACGGAATGCGAACTGATGCACCTTTTGGAACGTGTAGAGGGTGAGCGCTGAGAGGAGCGTCATGCCGCCGACCTAGCCGCCTGCCGTCGCCAGGACCGCCCGCCGCTGCTGCCGTTCTCGCTGTTTCAGGACCGGAACTACGCGCTGATGAGCACGGTCAGCGTGATCATCTCGATGGGCCTGGTCGGGATGTGGCTGCCGATGAGCATCTACCTGCAGACGGTGCTGGGCTTCAGCCCGCTCAAGGCAGGTCTGACGATCGCGCCGTCGGCCCTGGTCTCGGGGTTCACCGCGCCGTTCGCGGGGCGCCTGGCTGACCGGGGCGGCAAGTTCCTGCTGGTCACCGGCTTCGCACTGTATGCGGTCGGCCTGGCGGTGATCGTCCTGGCCGCCAGCCCCACCTCCCGCTGGCATGACCTGCTGCCCGGTTATCTGATCGCCGGGCTGGGCGTCGGCTGCACCATGTCGCCGATGCAGACGATCGCCACGCGGAACGTCAGCCCCCGGCTCGCCGGCGCCGCCTCCGGTGTCATGAACACCGCCCGGCAGACCGGTTCGGCCCTGGGCAGCGCCATCGTCCTGGCCATCCTGCAGAATCGGCTGGCCGCGCACGAGTCGTTCATCACCGCGACGCGGGCCGCCATCGCGGTGCCGGTCGTCCTGGACGTCGGCAGCGGGGACGGGCTAATCGCCTTCGGTGCCCTCGACCGGGTCGGGGTCACCGGCCGGGTCATCTTCTCGGACATCTCGCCGCACCTGCCCTGGCCGGCCTGGCCGCTATCAAGGCCTAGAGCGCACCGTCTGGAGCGCACGGTCCAGGAATCTGCTGAATAACCTGGTCATCGATCAAGAAACAACCCGCTGAGCTGCAGCTTTGCCAGATTGATCTCGCCAAAATGGGGCTTGTTCATCAGGCCCCAGAGGGCTCTGTTCAGTGGTAGGCGAACTGCCCGAGGAACGCTCTTCTCGAATTGGGCGCGGCGACCAGCCTCGCGGGCAGATCGTCGGGGTCGGCCAGGCCCATGCCCGGGTCTTCCCAGAAGGTGTGCATGTGAGCCTGGGTGTTCTTCAGCCACGCCGCCATCTCGAGGATGAAGGCCGGGTTGTCGCCGCCGCCCTGGTAGACGTAGCCGTCATTCCAGAGCCGCAGACCCCACTCCGGATAGCAGAGCGGTTTGCCGTGATCGACCGCGAGCGAACGCCATCCGGTGAGCCCATCCCACTGCCTCAGCATGGCCTGCCATGCGGCCTGCTGCTGCGCTGGTGTCCGGATGACCTCCCAGGACGGGTAGTTCGCTGCATCCGGCCCGTCATAAACATCGAGCCCGATGAGATCGACGATGGTGTCCGGGCCGGCGGACCCCTGCGCGAGCGGGTAGACGCTTTCCACTCCCGCCGGCGGGCTGGAATTGGCGAAGTTCCCTTGCCCCAGGTAGGGATTCCACATGAATGTCCCGGTGAAACCGGCCGCGCGCATGGTCAGCACGATGTGCGCGTATGCGGACTGGTAAGCGCCGGCGTTCGCGGACGTCACTTTCCATGGGTACCAGGAACCGTTGAACTCCCGCGCGATGCGCAGCACGCAATTCCCGAGTCCGCCCTGGACGAGGGTCGCCGCGAGCGCCGTCCAGTGCGCGTCGTTCACGCCCGCGGCTTCCTGGTCCCACGTCGTGCCCAGGCAGCACGCCGGGACGGCCAGCATCAGGGTCCTGCCGCCGAGCACGGGCGCCCACGCGGTGGCGGTCTCGGCGCCCGGTGGCCCGTTGGTGGACGCGGCCAGCACGGCCTGCTCGAACTGGGCCCAGGTCTCGGGTCTGTCGGCCAGGAAAGCCAGCACGTAGCTCGCGGTCGTTCCGGCCTGTTTGTTCAGGAAGTTCCTCTCGTATTCCTGAATGGCCCTGATGTTCACGCTGGGTCCGCGGTAAACGCCGATCGGGATCGGCGTGCACGCTCCGCTCATGGTCGCCCCCTCAATACCGGCCCGGCCGTGGCCGCCCCTCGTTTTCCCGGTCGGCCAATAGCATCGGGCGCGTGTCCGGCGGCGACAAGAGCAGGTCCGCCTGACCGGGCGGCGGAGTCCGCCGGACCGGCCATGTCTCGCCTTCTGTAATCGATCAGTTACAGAAAAATCAGCTGCCGACCGGGAATCTATTCCGATACGATCCTGTTCCGTATCGATAGCGCGGGTTCGCAAGGTCGCGGCGGGCGGGCCAGAGCCACCGGCGGCTCCTGTTTAGCCGCAACGACCGCACCGCGCGTGATCTTCCCGCCGGCCGCGGGGCCCATGGCCCCGCTCCCGGCGGGACCGTTCGTCCGCTTGCGGAAAGGCACCATGGATACGCAAACGATTTACCGACGGCGGTGGGGCATTCTCAGCGTCCTCATCGTCAGCCTTCTCGCCATCGTCATCGACAACACCGTCCTGAACGTCGCGCTGAAGACGATCGCCGAGCCGCGCGGCGGCCTGGGCGCGAGCCAGAGTCAGCTCGAATGGGCGATCAACTCCTACACGCTCGTGTTCGCCGGCCTGCTGTTCACCTTCGGGGTCATCGGCGACCGGATCGGCCGCAAGCGCATGCTCATGATCGGCCTGGTCCTGTTCGGGATCGGCTCGCTGCTGTCCGCCTACTCCCGCTCGCCCGATCAGCTGATCTTCGCGCGCGCGGCCATGGGCCTGGGCGGAGCCGCCGTCATGCCGCAGACCCTGTCGATCATCTCCAACGTCTTCGAGCCGCAGGAGCGGCCCCGCGCCATCGGCATCTGGGCCTCCGCGGTCGGCATCGGCGTCGCGATCGGCCCGGTGCTCGGCGGCCTGCTGCTCGCCCACTTCTGGTGGGGCTCGGTCTTCCTGATCAACGTGCCCGTCACGGTGGCCGGCGCGGTGGCCGTGGCGCTGCTGGTCCCGGAGTCACGGAACCCCGAGCGGGCCGGCCTCGACCTGCCCGGCGTGCTGCTGTCCATCGCGGGCCTGGTCCTGCTGGTCTACGGGATCGTCCAGGGCGGCGACGCCGGCTCCTGGGTGCACCCGGGCGTGCTCGGGCCGATCGTCGGCGGGCTGGCCGTCCTGGCGGTCTTCGCCTGGCACGAGTCCCGGTCCCGTCACCCGGCCCTGGATGTCCGGCTGTTCCGCGACCGGCGGCTGTCCGCGTCGGTCGGGGCGATCGCCCTGGTGTTCTTCGGCATGGGCGGGGTGTACTTCTTTACCAGCTTCTACACGCAGAACGTCCTGGGCTACAGCCCGGTCGGCGCGGGCCTGCTGACGGTGCCG
>Ga0335085_10013501_pt1 | contig 11974 bp, 11 predicted proteins | sample Lox_Sample_45_FD_206712 | JGI IMG/M metagenome (GOLD analysis project Ga0335085, IMG submission 206712) | Soil microbial communities from Loxahatchee National Wildlife Refuge, Florida, United States - Lox_Sample_4.5 | ecosystem: Environmental > Terrestrial > Soil > Wetlands | place: USA...
TTGCAATGTCGGTCCCCTCGCCCATTCTCGGCTGCGGCAACAGGCCTGCCGCAATCTTGTCCTCGTACAGCTTTTCCACCCTGGCGATCATGTCGGTGCGCACGATTCCCGGGCGGATTTCGAACACCTGAATCCCATGGGCCGCCAGCCGCTGCGCATACAACGCGACGGACATGCTGAGCCCGGCTTTGGAGATGCAGTATTCTCCGCGATTGACCGACGCGGTGTAGGACGAAATCGAAGTCACGAAAACGATCCGCCCCCGGCCACGGGCCATCATCCAGCGGGCGGCGGCCTGCGTCAGGAAGTGCGGTCCCTTGAGATTGGCCGCGATCAGCTCGTCGAAGCTTTCCTCGGTCGCCTCCAGTAAATCGCGGCGCTCGCGCGGCCCCATGCCGGCATTATTCACCAGCAAATCGAGCGATTCGAACCGTTCGCGGGCGAACTCCAGCAGCCCATCCCGATCGGTCCGCGAGGCCACGTCGCAGGGAAAAATCTCGCAGCCGATCTCCTGCCGAAGTTGTTCGGCGGCCTCGCGCCGGCTGCGATAGGTCGCGATTACGCTGTGCGTGTGCGCCAGTTCGCAGGCGATCGCACGGCCGATCCCGCGGCTGGCGCCGGTCACAATACAGGTTGGTTTGGACAATTATTAATCCGCGGCAGACGGCACAAACAGGCCGTCCGCCCTACTAGATCTTAACCGGGTTGTCGAGGGTGAAGGTGAGGCGCGTTTCCGATGGGATTTTCACGCGCTGGCCCTTGGTGACTGCTTCCACGCCCGCTCCCGCGCCGGCTCCCGCCGCCGCGCCGATCGCCGCGCCCTTTCCGCCTCCCGCAATGCCGCCGATCACCGCGCCCACGATCGCGCCGCCGCCCGTGGTGGTTGCGGTCCGCGTGCCGCGCGAATCGCTCTGCTTGGTGACCGTCTGCGTATCGACATCGATGACGCGATCGCCCAGCTTGACCGACCACAGACTCAGCGTCAGTTCCGACTTCCCGGTGAACTTGCCGGACTCCTTGGCGTTTACCAGTTTCACCACCACGTCACAGCCGTGCGGCAGGACCACGCGATTGCTGTTGGGCGCGGTCACGTCTTCCATCAAGCTGGCTTTGAAGCTCTGGCCGACGGTGTTCTTCTCGGAATCCACTTCCTCGATCATGCGGACCACCAGGTTGGTTCCCGCGGGCAGTTCCACGACGGTATCGGGCACAGCGACGTCGGCGGCCGTAGTGGCCGCGCTGGGCTGGGAATCACCAGGACGCAGAATCGTTGTCTGCCGCGGCGCGCCCGAGGATCCGGAATCGCCGCCGTAAGAACCGTCGCCCCCGTAACCGCCTCCATCCGCGCGCCGCAACGTCGGCCGGTCATCGTCCGAAGATGTCGAGGTTGGCACGGTCGGCGTCGAGTCTGTTCGGCGGAGCGTCGGCCGTCCGCTATCGTCGGAGGATGACGAGGAGGAAGCCGTCGAACCGTCGGCGCGGCGCAACGTCGGACGATCCGGGTCGTCGGCCGGAGGCGCCGCCTGATCGGCGCGGTGTAGGGTGGGTCGTCCGCTGTTGTTGGGGGTGCTGGTGCTGGCGGCTGCTCCGGCGCCGAATTCGATTCTGACGACCTGGGAGACATCGAAGGTCTCTACCTGATCGCCAATCCGCACCTTGATTTCGCGGTCGGTGCCGCCCAGGTACGTGCCATTGATCACACGGCCGCTTTTCAACGTGATGATATCGGCGAAGGCGGCCGTTGTCAGTAAGATGAAAGCCAGTCCAATGTGAAACAGGCGCATAACTCTACCATTTCCCATACAATTGTACGACGCAGGGACCCCGCCAGGGGTTTTACAGGTTTTGGCTGTCAGCGAAAACCGGTCTACTGGTACTTGGCCGGCAATAAGCCCCGGACCACGGTCTTCCCGCGATCCAGCGCCATTTCATAGACTTTGCCGCGTTCCGCCCGCGGCATGTCCGCCCGCGAGTCGTGCCACTTCTCCAGCGCCTTGCCGACGACATAGGTTCCGGCATAGGCAATGGCGCCCTTGGGGATCAGCCCGCCGCCCAACGGAATCTTACCCACCAGTTCGCGGGCGATGGCGCGCCATCCGAAGGCACCGCCGGCAATCGCCAGGATCTGCCCTTTCTGATCGAAGAATCCCACATCGTGACCGTACGCCCCAGCGATCTGGAAGGCCATGCGGAACTGATTGGCCGTCAGAAACGCCGTGTCGGAGGCCCATTCGCCGAAAGCCCACGGCAGTTCAATCATGCTGGGGACCACATCCGGGAGCGCCGTCGCGACCGCGAACAGGGCATTTTCGCGAGCCGTGGAATGGATCATCCGTTCCACCACGGCGTGGCGAAACACCGGGTAGCGGCGTGCCAGCGGCACCGCGATATCGTCATTGCCGTGGGTGATTTCGTCGATGGTACGCTGCGGATCGTCGCGATGGTAAACGTACGTCCCTTTCGGCCCGGCGAGCCCCTCTTCGTAGAGCACGAAATCGACTTCCTCGGGAGGATTGGGATCGCCCGCGCGATGCACCAACGCGCCGGAATTCGCCGTCTGGCCCGCGACCTGGATCGAGACGGACGGCGCCATCAGAAAGTGTTCCATCTCCTCGAAGCCTTGACGGCTGGCGGCCACCAGGCCAAAGCGCACGGCCCGCTCGGACAACTGGCGGACGGCATCGGGATTCAGTAAAGACAGTGCGGCACGAGCTTGCTTGAGGTACTGGATCATCGGCTTAGCGGGGCCGCTGCGCGCCGGTAAGCCGGAACACAACCTCCAGCCCCTTTCGCCATTCTACCGCCAGACCCGCGCGTTCCACTTCGATTTCGGGCGAAAAGTAGCCGAGGATCGTCTCCGTAGTGGGATGGAATTCGAGGGAAGGCGAAACCAGCAACAGGCGCGGCGTGTCGGAGCGGAGCTCGATACCCGGGAAGTATCCGGCGGCCGTAAACTCGCCACGATCCAGGTGGTGCTTGACGCGCATCCAGTAATCCAATGCCTGCAGCGGCAGGTGCAAATCCGCCGACGCCTTCAATTCGATCACGCAGAGGCGGCCCGAGTGGTCCACCGCCAGCAGGTCGGGAATGGCCCGGTCGCCCGCCGCAAATGCCGGCAACTGGCTGTAGATCGGGTCGGGGCGGAGCGACGCGTCCAGCGTTTCGATCTGCGTGCGCGCCAGCGATTCCAGCCACGCCTCCGGGTTCTGGCGATAGAGCGGATGGCTGTGGTCGCCATCGTGCGCGCGGGCGCCGGCGAGCAGTTCCACCAGTCGCGCAATTTCAGGCAGGTGCTCCTCGCGCACAGGGAATCGGTTAGACAAGCCAAAGCGAAGCTCGGCGCCATCGAGCTCCGCGAATTCCACGCCGTGCACGCGCAGGCTCACGCGGCCATCGTGACGCGCGATCTGCTCGACCCACGGCAGTTCCGTAAGGCCGCGCCAGCAATCGGGATGGTTGGGCGCGGGGCGGCGGCACGGTTCCAGGCGCGTATCGAAGTTGCCGCGATCGGCCGGGTCGGTGTGAGTGACATAATCCTCGTCCGTGTAGCTGAAGAGCTCGAATCGGACTGCTTCGGAATTTAGGCAGGCGAGTCGGTGCGCGGTGATGCTTTCGCGTCCGGCGGGCAGGTAGATCGCCAGCCCCTCGATGGTGGCGCGCCGCTCGCGCTGGCGCAGGTAATCGAGCCAGATGAGCCCGAAAGTGAGAATGGCGGCGGAATCGGCTTCTGGCGGACAGGCGATGGCGGCCCATCCATGTTGTCCGTGGCGCATGAAGGCTCGCGGAAAGACGGGCGAGAGGCTGTGTTCGAGGTCGGTCTCGGCACTCAATTCAAGCAGCTTCCATTCGGGGAACTGGCGGCGGAGGAACAGGCGGAATCGTTCCCGGAACACCAGGCGGCCGCTGCGCTTGCCGAGGTCGGCGCCGGAGCGGCGGCCGAGATCGAGCAGGAAGACTTGCCCCTGGCGCTTGGCAAAGCGCTCGACGGCTAGTTCCAGCCGGGCGCTGGTCGGTTCGCCCGCGCTCGTGACATGCCGGGTGAGATTGCGGGTGCGATCCCAGGCCTGTAGCGTGAGGCGCGTGCCGCGGAGATCGAGCAGGAAATTGTCGGCGGTGATCGGGAAAAGTTCCTCGCCGGGTTCGAGCAGGGCCGGCTGGCGGCAGTTTTTGAGGAACGCCTCAATCACGCCGCGGGTCTCTTCGACGCTGCGGATCGGGTCGCGGGGGGAGGATGGCATTGGAAGAGAGAATATGTAGTGGACCGGTGAGGGCGATGTTCTCAGGTTCTGTCACAGCCCTCGCCGCGTATATCCCTGCGTATGGCAGCCTGGCAGAGCAGGCACAAATGCTACGCTCCGAAGGCTGCGACATTCTCCCGCAAGTGATCGAGCGACGTGGTCCCGGTCAGGACCACTCCTGCGAAGCCGCGCGCCAGGATGAAGCGGAAGGCGGCCGCCTTATCGACTCCTGAATGCACCATCGAGCCCATTGCGAATGGCCGATTGACCGCGATCCACATCCCCGACTCTCGCGCTTGATCGAGCACCGGCGCGAACGTCGGATTCGCCTGGCTGAAGGGCAACTGCATCACCGAGTAACGGCCGTCATCCAGCGCGATCCGCGCCGATTGCAGATCACTCACGCTCGGACCGAGCCGCTCGACGCCGAGCGATCGCGCATGCTCCCACGACCGCGCGACATCATCCGAGGCTAAAGCCGCCGGCGTGGCCTTGTGCAATTGGAGGATGTCGATACGGCCCAGCCGCCCGAGGCTGGCGTCCAGGCTGCGGCGGAGAGCGTCGTACGAATGGTCCGCAAACGGCTCGCCGCGCGTAGCGTCCCAGTGCTCACCCATTTTGGTGGCGATCGTCAAACGGTCCCGCTCGGCGGGTGTCAACGAGCGCAGGAAGGCGCCCAGCCGCGCCTCGCTCACGCCATCGCCATACGACGGCGCGGTATCGAAATAGCGAATGTCCAATTCGACCGCGCCCGTCAGCAGCGCCCGCGCTTCCGCGTCCGAGGGCACGGGCCGCGGCACATGCCCCCATGGCTTGCCGATGCCGATCAATCCCAGGCCAAGCTGAATTCTCGGCTTGTTCACGTTGTCCGCGACCTCCAGGTGAGAAACGATGTCATGCCGTAGTTCCAAACCGCGCCGATGGCCAGCCCGATCGCGCCTGCGATGAGCCAGGGAACGCCCACCGAACGCGCCAGTTCTGCAATCTGCACGTTGATCACGGCGCCGATGGAGCAGGCCAGATAGAACGTCGCCAGCCCGCGCGCGAAGGCTGTGCCCTTCAAGCGCCGATCCCGGTACGTCATCGAGTTGTTCAGCAGGAAATTCCCGGTCATCGCCAGAAATGTCGCTTCGATCTGCGCCGTCACGAAATCGGCGTGAAACAAGCGTACCGCTATCAGCAGCACCAGCAGCGAAGCGGCCACGCCGGTGGCTCCAACTCCCACGAATAGCAGAAATCGCACCGGGATGAAGCGGCCGAACTTCTTATCGAGCAGCAACTGGAGGTACTCGACGCCGACCACCACGTCGAGCTTGCTCGATCCGGATCGCCGCTCGCGAAACGTGTACGGTACCTCGCCGATGGCCACGGGGCGTTTTGCCGATGCGATCAGGTCCAACAGAATTTTGAAGCCAATTCCCGATGCCGAGCGCACGACTTCGTCGAGATATTCGCGGCGCAGCATGAAGTAGCCGCTCATGGGGTCGCTCAGACGGCATCCGGTGATGCTCTCGCTCAGACGGCGTCCCCATTGGCTGAGGGCTACGCGCGACGGCGCCGCGCTACCCATGCTGCCGCCATCGGCGTTGCGCGTCGCCACTACGATGTCGAAATTGCCTGCCGTTAGTTTCTGAAACATGACGGGCAGAGTTTGCTCATCGTGCTGCAAGTCGGCGTCCATGACGGCGATGGCGGTCGCCGCGGTCGCCATCATGCCTTCGATGCACGCGGATGCCAGTCCGCGCCGCCGGATTCGTTGAATCACACGGATACGCGGATCGCGCGCGGCGCGGGCGCGAAGTTCGGCGGCGGTGCCGTCGGGCGAATCATCGTCGACGAAGATCACTTCGTAGACCATGCCGGCAAGCGCTCGCTCCAGCGCCTCCAGGAACGGCTCGACATTGCCGCGTTCATTCAGAGTGGGCACTACCACAGCGAGTTGCAGCGGCGGCGCGCCGATCTCCGGGGACCCGAAGCTCATCGGTATATCATAAACATCATGCTGACCCGGGAAACAGCCTGGAGTATTCTGTGCGAGTTCACCCAATCGGAGGGGTTGCGGAAACACGCGCTGGCCGTGGAGGCGTGCGTGACCGCGTATGCGGGGAAACTGGGCGAAGACGAGCAGAAGTGGTCGGTGACGGCGCTGCTCCACGATTTCGATTGGGAGATTCACCCCACGGTTCCCGACCATCCGACCAAGGGCGAGCCGATCCTGGCGGAGCGGGGCGTGCCCGAAGAGATTCGGCGCGCGATTCTCTCGCACGCCGATTTCACCGGTGTACCGCGCGTTTCGGCGTTGGAAAAAGTGCTCTACGCCTGCGATGAGCTGGCCGGGTTTATCACCGCTATCTCGTATGTGAAGCCCAGCCGCAGCGTATTCGAAGTCGACGTGCAGTCGGTGAAGAAGAAGATGAAGGACAAGGCGTTCGCGCGGTCGGTGAGCCGCCAGGATATTACCGAAGGCGCGGCGGAGTTGGGCGTGCCGCTCGACGAGCATATCGACTTCTGCGTGAAGGCGATGCAGGAAAAGGCCGAGGAGTTGGGGTTGAAGGGCAACGCGGCCGCCGCGGGATAGAGATCCAATCGCCGTGGACCGTACCTGCTCCTAACCGGGTGTAAAAGATCTGAAGATATGTAATAATGCCAGCCGAAGGAGCGTGAGGTATGGCGACTGCTCTAACGCCGAACGCATTCATCGGTAGCGCTGTGCGGCCCAGCGACGCCGACCTGGAAAAGGCCCTGGGCGCCGCCAAGCCCGCCTGGGACAGCTTGATCGCCGACCTGGCTGCCGAACACGGCGTCACCATTCAGGAATGGAAAAGCTATTCGAGCAAGGCCGGATGGTCGCTGAGGTTGCTCCGTGGAAAACGGACGATCGTCTGGTTGGCTCCGTGCGCGGGCTGTTTCTGCGTGGCGTTCATCCTCGGAGATAAGGCCGTGCAGGCGGCGCGTCAGTGCGGCCTTCCCGCGCGCATCGTGAAATCTCTCGACGAGGCTGAAAAGTATCCGGAAGGGACCGGTCTCCGCCTACTCATCAAGGGGGCGAAGGATCTTTCAGCGGTGCAGAAGCTGGCGGTGGTGAAGCTGGAGAATTAAAGAGCGGGATCGACTTCGTGCCTATGCCGCGCTCGGGGGCGTCTCATACAGCGCCGCCACGGCCCCGGCCGGATCTTCGATGACGCTATACCGCCCCGACCCCATATTTTTCGGCGGGATGCGCACCTTGCCGCCGCGATCGAGGCATCGCTTCACGGCGTCCTCCAGATCGGAAACCACGATGTAGATCATCCAGACCGGCGGCATCTCGGCGTTCTCGCCGCGTGCGTGGCAGATCCCGCTCACCACGTGGCCGCCTTCGGCGTTCATGCAGTAATCTTCGTACCCGCCCATGGCGACGCCGAACGGCGTCCAGCCGGTGACGTACGCGTAGAAATCCCGAATCGCAACCGCATCAGGCACGGTCAGGTCGACCCAGCCGATGGAGCCGGGTGTCTGCTTATCCATGGGCAAGAGTGTACCGCAAAACAGCTGTCAGTCATCAGCGCTAGCCGTCAGCTTGGCCGGCGGACGGATCAACCTCGGAGAATCTGCCCGAGGAGCCGATCAATACACGACAGAAGTTGCGGGCTGATATATTTAGCGGTCAGCATTCAGCTTCTCCGGCGAACGGTTCTCCGGGGGACGATCAGCTCCAGGCATCCGGCTGACGCACGAAAGAACCTGATAGCTGACGGCTGATAGCTGATAGCTCTGGAGGTCCGACCAATGTTCGTCGTGCAGGATCTGCCGATTGCCATCGTCTTTTGCGTGATCACCATGCTCGGTTGGGGGTCGTGGGCCAACACGCAGAAGCTGGCTGGCAAGGGAAAATGGCCCTTCGAGCTGTTCTACTGGGACTACGCTATCGGCGTGCTGCTCTTCAGCCTGCTGTTTGCCGCCACACTCGGCAGCTTCGGCGCCGCCGGCATGAGCGCGATGGCGAATTTCGGAACCGCCGATTTCTCGTTCATTCTACCGGCCCTGATCAGCGGCGCCATCTTCAACGTCTCGAACATTCTGCTGGTGGTCGGCATCGACGCGGCCGGGCTGGCGGTGGCGTTCCCCGTGGGTGTCGGCCTGGCGCTGGTGATCGGCACCGTCGAAAGCTACGCACAGGCGCCCAAGGGCAACGCGATGCTGCTGTTCGCCGGAGTGGGACTGATTGTGCTCGCCATGGTCATGTCCGCCGTGGCTCATAGCCGGCTGCCCCATGGCGCGGGGAAAAGTCGGTTGCGCGGAGTGGTATTCTCCGTCCTCGCCGGCTGCATCATGGGATTCTTCTATCCGCAGTTGATGCGCGCAGTGTCGCCCAACTTCAATTCGCAGCCTATCCGTCCGGGGATGCTGACGCCGTATGTCGCGCTGGTGTTTTTCGGGATCGGCGTGTTTGTCAGCAACTTTTTGTGGAACACGATTTTCATGCGCGCCGGCAAGATCACCTACGGCGAGTATTTCAAGGGCACGCCGAAGCTGCACGCCATCGGAATTCTGGGCGGATTCCTATGGATGATCGCGCTTAGCTTCAACGTGCTGGCGTCGAGCGTGGCCGGTCCGGCGATATCCTACGCCCTCGGGCAGGGCGCTACGCTGGTGGCGGCCATCTGGGGTCTGTTCATCTGGCGAGAATTTCGCGGCGCGCCGGCGGGCACCACGAAGTATCTGGTGCTGATGCTCGCCGGCTATACTTGCGGCCTGGTGCTTATCGGTTCCGCAACACAGTGAAGGTGGAAGAAAATGGTACGTACGACGGCACTTCTGGCGATTTCCATTATGAGCGCTTCCGCGGCAGTCAAAATTGAAAAAATCGAGTTCAAGGGCTGGCCCAACAGCTATCGCATCTCCAACGGCACGGTCGAGGCCGTGGTCACCAGCGACGTCGGCCCGCGCGTCATTCGCTTCGGCTTCGTCGGCGGGCAGAACCTGTTCAAGGAGTTTACCGAGCAGATCGGCAAGTCCGGCGAGAAGGACTGGCAGGCGCGCGGCGGTCACCGCTTGTGGTTTGGTCCCGAGGATCGGATCAAGACCTATGCGCCGGATAACGGTCCGATCCATATCGAAATTCGCGGCGACGTCCTGGAGGCTACCGAGCCGGTCGAACCGTTGACCGGCCTGGAAAAGAAGATCACCATTCACATGGCCGCCACCGGAACGGCCGTCGAACTGGTGCATCAGCTACGCAACGCCGGAAAAACTCCGTTCCATCTCGCGCCGTGGTGCCTCACCATGTTCGCGCAGGGCGGAGCGGGCATCGGCGGACTCCCGGAGCGCGGCACCTATCCCGAGAAGCTCTTGGCCACCGGGCCGCTGGTGCTGTGGGCGTACACCCACCTCACCGATCCGCGATGGAAGCTGCTCGATAAGTACATTGTCCTGCGGCAGGACCCGAAGAACAGCGTGCCGCAGAAGATAGGCATCTACAACCACGATACCTGGGGCGCCTACCTGCTCAAGGGCGAGTTGTTCGTCAAGAAAGCGCAAGCCAGGCAGGAGCCCGGCGCATACCCCGATTACGGTTGCACCTTCGAAACGTTCACCAATGCCGATTTCCTGGAGCTGGAAACCCTCGGTCCGATGGTGGACCTGAAGCCCGGCGAAACAGTCACGCATACCGAGCACTGGACGCTGCACCAGGGTGTGCAATTGACGCAATGGAACGACGCGGAGCTCGATCGTGTGCTGGGTCCGCTGGTGAAATGATGGGGTTAGTGGCGCACGCACGAGTGCGTGCGCCACAATTCTCTCAATATGGTTAATACTACTGTTACTTTTGGTGAAATTATGCTGCGCCTCGCACCGCCGGGATGCGAGCGATTCCTGCAGAGTCCTCTGTTTCAAGCCACCTTCGGCGGAGGCGAAGCCAACGTCGCGGTGTCGCTGGCCAATTTCGGCATGCCGGTTTCTTACGTCACCGCGCTGCCCGCCAAGAATCCGCTGTCGGACGCCGTCATCGCCCAATTGCGCGGCTTCGGCGTCGAGACCGGTTCGATCGTTCGCGGGAAAGGCCGCATGGGGATCTATTTCCTGGAGACCGGCGCCAATCAGCGACCCTCACGCGTGGTCTACGACCGCGATGGAAGCTCCATCGCGCTGGCCAAGCCGGGCGATATCGATTGGGGGACCGTGTTTCAAGGCGCGGACTGGTTTCACATCACCGGCATCACTCCAGCCATCAGCGAATCGGCCGCAGCGCTCTCTTTGGAAGCGGCCAAAACGGCGCGCGAAAAGGGACTCACGGTTTCCTGCGACCTCAACTATCGCAAGAATCTCTGGAAATGGGGCAAACCCGCCGGCGAAGTGATGCGCGAGCTGGTGAAGTCCGTCGATATCGCCATTGCCAATGAAGAAGATGTGCAGATGGCGTTGGGAATTCAGGCCAAAGTGGATGTGCACGCGGGCGAGCTGGACCCCAAGCAGTACGAATCGCTGGCCGGCGATGTCCTGGCGGCGTACCCCGGATTAAAGGCCATCGCCATCACGTTGCGGGAGTCGCGCAGCGCGTCGCACAACGGCTGGTCGGCCTGCCTGCACGACCGCAAGGAATTTCTGCTCAGCCGCCATTACGAAATTACCCACATCGTGGACCGGGTCGGCGGCGGCGACAGCTTTGCCGCCGGGCTGATTTACGGAATGCAGAGGCTCGGCAGTCATCCTGATGCTTTGGAATTCGCGGTGGCGGCGAGCTGCCTCAAGCATTCCATCCCGGGCGATTTCAACCGCGTTTCGGTAGATGAAGTGCACGCCCTGATCAAGGGCGGCGGATCCGGCAGAGTGCAGCGATAGAACGATAGCCGGCAACGATAGCGCCGTTCCGCGGATCTCCGGTGGTATCCGGCCAGGCTGGTGGAATTCAGCCAGTACCGCTTCGGAATCTTGTGGAAAATTAATGTAACTTCGGGGTGAAGCTTAATTGTCCAAGGTGTTGAATAGAGTGGGGAGACCTATGCAACGCAGAATCGGATACTCAATCCTTCTTCTGGCAGTGACATCGGCGGCCATGTTGGCCCAAGGCGGTCCTCCGCCCAGCGGGGACCCGCCGTCGCGCGTGGCCCGCCTCAATTTCATGAGTGGCCCGGTTTCCTTCCGGCCAGGTAGTGTGGAGGACTGGACCTCCGCGTCCCTGAACTATCCGCTCACCACCGGCGATCATCTGTGGGCCGATGCCGGCGCGCGGGTAGAGATGCACATCGGCTCGACGGCCGTGCGGATGGATTCCAATTCGGCGCTCGCCATCCTGAATCTGGATGACTCGCTGGCCCAGTTCAGCCTTACCGAAGGCGTCATCAACGTCCGCGTGCGCTTCATACAGCCGGGCGACACTTACGAGATCGACACGCCCAACGCGGCAATCGTGCTGTCGACGCCGGGCAGCTATCGCATTGCCGCCCACGGCGATTCGCAGACCGCGGAAGTGACGGTGATGAGCGGGCGGGCGGATGTTCACGCCGGCTCTCTCAACTTCCCCGCGGAAAGCGGGCAGAGCGTGCAATTGATCGGGCAGGACAACGTCACCCAGCAGATCGTCGCCATGCCTCCGCCGGACGAATTCGACCAATGGAGCGAGATGCGCGACCGCCGCGAGGCCAGCATGGTGTCGGCGCGCTATGTGCCGCGCGAGATGATCGGCTACGAAGATCTGGATGAATACGGCGTCTGGCGCAACGTGCCGCAGTACGGCATGGTCTGGGTGCCGCGGG
>Ga0335085_10013502_pt1 | contig 11973 bp, 11 predicted proteins | sample Lox_Sample_45_FD_206712 | JGI IMG/M metagenome (GOLD analysis project Ga0335085, IMG submission 206712) | Soil microbial communities from Loxahatchee National Wildlife Refuge, Florida, United States - Lox_Sample_4.5 | ecosystem: Environmental > Terrestrial > Soil > Wetlands | place: USA...
AGCGCCTGATCACCGGCCTGCGCACCTCCTACCAGCTCGAGGGCGTGACGCTCATCATCAACGACCCGCAGCACGAGATCCGCCACCTGCTCTCCGGCGATGGCCTGGAGCTGTCCGGGATCTCCTTCGTGGATGCCCTGATCACGGTGGCCCCGCAGCTGCACAACCTGGACAAGCCCTGGCTCGGCCCCTTCCAGAAGGCCGACCACGAGCTCCTGGTGGGTGCGGCGCTTAAGCCCGCGAGCATCGCGCTCATCCCGCTGCGGCGCCACGAGCAGCTGGACGGCGTGCTGGTGTTCGCGAGCGCCGACCCGGTGCGCTTCACCCAGGAGCTGGCGAGCGACTTCCTCGCCCACCTGGGGGTGGTGGCCGCGATCTGCATCGAGAACGCCGTCAACCGCGCGCGCCTGCTGCGCAGCGGGCTCACCGACTTCCTCACCGGCTTCCATAACCGCCGCTACCTGCACGCGCGCCTGCGCGAGGAGCTGGCGCGCGCGCAGCGGGCGCGCGTGGCGCTGGTGTGCCTGATGATCGACGTCGATCACTTCAAGCGCATCAATGACCAGTACGGCCACCTGGCCGGCGATGCCGTGCTGCGCGAGGTGGCGCAGCGCATCGACGCGGAGATGCGCATCAGCGACACCGGGGCGCGCTTCGGCGGTGACGAGTTCGCGATCGTGCTGGCGCAGGCCGACCTCGCCGACGGCGAAAAGGTGGCCGCGCGCGTGCTGCACAGCGTGCGCAACCACCCGGTGCCGATCAGCGCGCAGGCCGCCGAGACCGTGACGCTCTCGATCGGCGTGGCGGCGGCGCGCCCGGGTCCCGGGACGCGCGACTACAAGGTGCTGGCCGAGCGGCTGATCGCGGAAGCGGACGCCGCGCTCTACCGTGCCAAGAGCGCCGGGCGCAACCGCTTCGCCGCCTCGCCCAACGTCGTCAGCTGAGCGCGCCCGCGGGTTTTCAGCCGACGTCCTGCAGCGGCTTCACCTTCAGCATCGGCCCGATGCAGCGCTGCAGCGCGGCGTCGAAGCACATGAGGAGCCCGCCGCGCAGCGGCGCGAGGTAGAGGGTGATCGGCTCGGCGACGGGGGTGAGGTGGCCGCTGCAGTCGGGCTTGCCGTTGGTCTTCTTCACCGTGTCCTTGAGCACGTAGACCCCGCGGGCATCGGGCGCGGCGCTGATCTCGTACTGGGTGTCGGTTTCCTCCGCGGCGCTCAGGGTGTGCGCGGTGCCGTCGGCGCGGTACTCGTAGGTCTCGATGCAGGCGCTGCCGGGCAGCCAGAGCCGCCAGGTGCCGATGATCGGGTGGTCCGGCGGCGGTGGCGCGGCCGCAAGGCCCGCGGCCACCAGCACGCCGAGGAGCGCAGCGCCGCCCCGTCGCGCGCGCATCAGCGCTTCTGCCGCAGCAGCACCACGAACAGCGGTGCACCGACGAGCGCCGTGATGGCCCCGACCGGCAGCTGGCGCGGGGCCGCGATGGTGCGCGCCACGAGGTCGGCGGCCGCGAGCAGCATACCGCCGGCCAGCGCGGCCGCCGGCGCCACGATCCGGTGGTCGCTGGTGCGCAACGTGAGCCGCACCGCGTGTGGGGTGATGAGGCCGACGAACCCCACCGTGCCGGCGCTGACCACCGCAATCGCCGTGAGGGTGGCGCAGGCGATGAACAGCAGCGTGCGCCAGCCCTCGAGCGCCAGTCCCACCGTGCGCGCGCGCAGCTCGCCTGCGGCCAGCACGTTCAGGGGCCGCGCCAGCACGATCGCCGCGCCCACGGCGGCGAGCGCCGCGCCCGCCGACAGCCACGGGTTCACCGCCCACTCGAGGTCGCCGGCGAGCCAGAACACCATGCCGCGCACGCGCGAGGAGTCGGCGAGCGCCAGCAGCACGCTCACCAGGGCGCCGCAGGCGCTGGCGAGCACCACGCCGGTCAGCAGCAGGCGCGGCGTGCCGCCGCCGCGCGCCAGCAGGTAGACCAGGCCCACCGCGCCCAGGGCGCCGGCCACCGCCGCCGACTGCACCATGAGGGCGGCGGCGCCGGCGATCATGGCCAGGAGCGCCCCCACGGCGGCGCCACCGGAGACGCCGAGCACGTAGGGGTCGGCGAGCGGGTTGCGGAACAGGGCCTGCAGCAACACGCCGCACAGGGCCAGCAGGCTCCCCACCCCGAAGGCCGCCAGCACCCGGGGCAGGCGCACGTCCAGGAGCACGTTGCGGGTGGCCTCGTCGCCCGCGCCGCCCAGGACGGCGAGCGCCTCGCGCAGCCCGATCCCGGAGCTGCCGATCAGCAGCGCCGCCACGAACACCAGCGCGGCCAGCAGCACGAGGACCAGGAGGCTGCGCCAGGGGGTGGCCGGGGCGGCGAGGGGGTACGAGAGGGCGGCTCGGGCCAAGCGTGGTGTCATTTGCGGAGGTAGGTCGGCTAGGGTCGGTGAAATTGTTGGAAAACTCCACTCCTAGAACTGCATCGCAATGCGGCAGCCGGTTTTTACGGTACCGTGCGTACACTGTGGCAGACTCGTCCCCCGTTATGACGGACGTCATCGATCCGGACGGCTTTCGCGCCAACGTCGGCATCATCCTGATGCAGGGCACGGAGGTGTTCCTCGGGCGGCGCACCGGCGGCAAGGGCTGGCAGTTCCCCCAGGGCGGCCTCCGGCGCGGCGAGACGCTCGAGCAGGCCCTGTTCCGCGAGCTCGACGAGGAGATCGGCGTGCGCGAGGCGGCGGTCGAGCTCGTCGGCCAGAGCGAGCGCTGGCTGCGCTACCGCCTGCCGGCGCGCTACGTGCGCCGCAACCAGCACCCGGTGTGCACCGGGCAAAAGCAGCGCTGGTTCCTGCTGCGCCTGCGCCACGAGGTGCAGTTCGACTTCGCCCGCACCAGCGAACCGGAGTTCGACCAGTGGCGCTGGGTGTCCTTCTGGGAGCCGGTGCGCGAGGTCATCTACTTCAAGCGCCCGGTCTACATCCGCGCGCTCACCGAGCTTGCCCCGCTCGCATTCCCGCGCGGCAAGCAGCCGCCATTCCCGGACTGGTGGGAGGAGTACACGCAGCCGGATCCCAAGGGCGAGCCCGCGGGCGACTGACGTCCCGATCGCATGCGCCGGCTCGCCTCGCTCTTCGGCCGCTCCCCCGGCTCGCCCCAGGTGGTACGCACGCGGGCGCCCGCGCTGCGCACCACGCTGTGGGTCGCCGGCGTGCTCATCGGCCTGTTCGCGCTCTACGTGATCTACGAGTTCGGCCGCTACGATGCCGGCTACGACCGCCAGGCGGTGGCGCAGGCGCGCACCGAGCTCGAGGTGAAGATCGAGCACCTCGAGAAGGAGAACAAGGAGATGCGCACGCAGCTCGCCGAGCTCGACACCTACCGGGTCGGGCGCGCGCGCGAGCAGGCGGAGGTGGCCCGCTCGATGGGCGAGCTGCAGGCGCAGGTGGCGCAGCAGGCGCAGGAGCTGGCCTTCTACCGCGGCGTCGTGCAGCAGGGCGCGGCCAGCATCGGGCTGAAGATCGAGCAGCAGCGCATCACCGCGGTGGATGCCTCGACCTTCAACGTGCACCTCTCGCTGGTGCGCTCCGGCCGCGCCGACACGGACGCCACCGGCACGCTGGTCATGGAGCTCGACGGCTCGAGCGGCGGCCAGGCCAAGTCGCTCGACCTGCCCGCGCTGACCAACAACCGCACCCGCGAGCTGCGCTACGGGTTCCGCTACTTCCAGGACTTCGACCAGGAAGTGAAGCTGCCGGCAGGCTTCAAGCCCGAGCAGCTGCAGGTCGAGGTACGCTCCGGCAAGAAGGACGTGCCGCCGCTCTCGCAGACGTTCCTGTGGACGGTCGACTCCAAGCCCTGACCCCCAAAAGCCCCACCGACAGGACTTCACACGCCATGTTCAAGAGCGACTCGCGCCAGGCCCGCATCGACACCCTGATCGGCAAGCACGCCGTGGTGCACGGCGACCTCGAGTTCCGGGGCGGCATGCACCTCGACGGCCGCGTGCTCGGCGGCGTGCGCTGCGACGGCGCCCCGGGCTCGAGCCTCACGGTGAGCGAGAGCGGCTCGATCGACGGCCCGGTGGAAGTGCCGAGCGTGGTGCTGAACGGCCAGGTCCGCGGCGACATCCACGCCCGCGAGCGCCTGGTCCTGGGCCCGAAGGCCCGGGTCGAGGGCAACGTCCACTACGGTGTCATTGAAATGACACTCGGCGCCCAGATAGTGGGAAAGCTGGTACGCCTGCCGGGCGAGGGTGCCCCTGCGGCCCCCAAACAGGCCTGAACGGCCGGTGTGACGCACTTGCTTTGACCTGCCGGGTCGCCGCTCCTAGACTGGCGTTAGAGGACTTATGAGCACCACCGAAGCGCTGCAGGACGCACCTGCGCTCCTGTTCACCGACGCGGCCGCACGCAAGGTCGCCGACCTCATCCGTGGCGAGGGCAACCCGAAGCTGATGCTGCGCGTGTTCGTGCAGGGGGGCGGCTGCTCAGGCCTGCAGTACGGGTTCGAGTTCGACGAGCAGGTCCAGGACGGGGACACCTGCGTGGAGAACCTCGGCGTGAAGCTGCTGGTCGACCCCATGAGCGTGCAGTACCTGAGCGGCGCGGAGATCGACTACCGCGAGGGCCTGGAGGGTGCGCAGTTCGTGATCCGCAACCCCAACGCCGCCACCACCTGCGGGTGCGGCTCCTCGTTCACGGCCGCCTGACCCCAAAGCGCGCGCCCGTGGCCCAGGCAGCTACCGCACGCGCCACCGACCATCGTCCCGCCAGCCGCCCCGCACCCCGGGCGGTCCCCGACGTCCTGGCCGCGGTCGACCTGGGCTCCAACAGCTTCCACATGGTGGTCGCGCGCTACTCGCACGGCCAGCTGGTCATCATCGACCGGCTGCGTGAGATGGTGCGCCTGGCCGCCGGCGTGGCCGAGAACGGCCGCATCGACAAGGACGTGGCGGCGCGCGCGCTCGCCTGCCTGCAGCGCTTCGGGCAGCGGCTGCGCGACATGCACGCCGACAGCGTGCGCTGCGTCGGCACCAACGCGCTGCGGCTCGCGCACCGCAAGCAGGCCTTCCTCGAGCGCGCGCGCGAGGCGCTCGGCCACCCGATCGAGATCATCGCCGGCATGGAGGAGGCGCGCCTCATCTACGCCGGCGTCGCGCACACCATGCCGAGCGAGCCGGGCAAGCGCCTGGTGGTCGACATCGGCGGCGGCAGCACCGAGCTCATCGTCGGGGAGGGCCTGACCCCACTGGTGCTCGAGAGCCTGCAGATGGGCTGCGTCGCGCTCAGCGAGCGCTTCTTCCGCGACGGCAAGATCTCCGCCAAGCGCATGGAGCGCGCGCGCCTGGCGGCGCGCATGGAGCTCGAGCCGGTGCAGGAGGCGTTCCGCCGCCGCGGCTGGGAGCACGCCGCGGGCAGCTCCGGCACCGTGCGCGCCATCGGCGAGGTGATCCGCGCGCTCGACCCGCAGGCGCTCACCATCACGCCGCAGGGCCTGAAGCGCGCCATCGACTACAGCATCGACGCCGGCCACACCCGCGAGCTCAACCTCGAGCCGATCACCGAGGACCGCCGCCCGGTGTTTCCCGGGGGGCTGGCGATCCTCGCCGAGGTGTTCGCGGTACTCGGCATCGGCGAGATGCAGATCGCGGAAGGGGCGATGCGCGAGGGCCTGCTGTACGACATGCTCGGCCGCTACAAGCGCGAGGACGCGCGCGAGCGCACCGTGCGCGGCATGCAGCAGCGCTACCACGTCGACACCGCGCAGGCCGAGCGCGTCGAGGCCACGGTGCGCGACTTCCTCGCCCAGGTGCGCGAGACCTGGAAGCTGGAGGAGCCGCTCGCCTACCTCGCGCTGAAGTGGGCGGCGCGGCTGCACGAGATCGGGCTGGACGTCTCGCACAGCGGCTACCACCGCCACGGCGCCTACCTGCTCGAGAACGCCGACATGCCGGGGTTCCCGCGCGAGGAGCAGCGGCTGCTGGCGCGCCTGGTGGGGGCGCACCGCCGCAAGTTCACGCTGGACCGCATCGAGGAGCTGGTCCCGCCCTGGGACCGCGCCGCCGTGTACCTGATCGTGCTGCTGCGCCTGGCGGTGCTGCTCCACCGCGGCCGCAGCGGGACGGCGCTGCCGCCGATCGAGCTGTCGGCGACGCCGAAGTCCCTCGAGCTGCGCTTCCCGGCGCGCTGGCTCGGGGAGCACCCGCTGAGCGCGGCCGACCTGCAGCAGGAGGTCGACTACCTGCGCGCCAGCGGCTTCCGGCTGCGCGTGTTCAGCCGCGGGCGCGGCTGAAGCTCAGCGCGGGACCGGCACGTAGGCCCAGCACTTCGCCACCGGGTTGCGCGCATCGGCCTGTTTGGCGGCGAACACCAGGCGCAGCGCCAGCTCGAAGTCGACGTACTCGAACTCCCCCTTGTTCCACACGTCCGCCGCCACCGGGGCATCGGCGGGCATCGGCCGCGCCTTCACCGAGCTGAAGTCGCGCGCATCTGCGCTCGTGCGGGTGCACTCGGCAAGGTGCGCGCCCGGGTCGGCGTACAGCTGCAGGGCCGCGGCCGCCAGCTGCCGCGCCGGCTCCGGGTCGGACTCATCGTGGGTGATGGCCTCCAGGGGCTGGGTGCGGCCGCTGGACCGCAGCTGCACGGCGAACACCTGGTGGTACTCGCCGTCGCCGCAGCTCCACTTCGCCGGCCCCTTGCGGCAGGTGTACTCGTGCCAGCTCTCCGCCTCGCGCGAGCGACTGCGCTCGGTGGCGATCCAGGCGTAGGTGTCGGTCGGGGTCACGCAGCGGTCGACGATCTGGAAGGGCGTGGTGCGCGGCACCACCGCGCCGGCGGCCACGCGCACGTCGAGCTCCTCGCCCGGGGTGAGGGTGTGGCGCAGGCAGTCGGCGTCGGCGGCGCGTCCGGCGTGCGGCGCGAGGGCGAGGAGTGCGGCGCAGGCGGCCGTGGCCCGGATGAGTCGCGGCACGCGCCAGATCCTTGCTAGACCACGCTCGCCGGGCCGGCCGCGTAGGTGGCGAGCAGCTCTTCCTGCGCGTTCACCGGCGCGGCGGCGCCGCGCGCGATGCGCTCGTAGCGGCCGTCCGGCAGCAGCTTCCACGCCTGGCAGTTGTCGCTCATGCACAGCTCGAGGTCGCGCAGGATGCGTTCGCGCTGGCGCGGCTCGCGGATCGGGAAGGCGACCTCGACGCGGCGGAAGAAGTTGCGCTCCATCCAGTCGGCGCTGGCGCAGTAGAGCTCCGACTCTCCGCCGTTCTCGAAGTAGAAGGCGCGCGAGTGCTCGAGGAAGCGGCCCACGATCGAGCGCACGGTGATGTTCTCGGAGACCCCGGGGATGCCGGGCCGGAGCGCGCACACGCCGCGCACGATCAGGTCGACCTTCACTCCGGCGCGCGAGGCACGGTACAGCGCCTCGATGGCCTGGGCCTCCACCAGCGCGTTCATCTTGGCGATCACCCGTGCCGGGCGCCCGGCGCGGGCGTGCTCGACCTCGCGGGCGAGCTTGCAGAGCACCATCTCGTGCATGCTGAACGGGGACTGCACCAGGCGCCTGAGCTTCGGGGTCTGGGTGAGGCTGGTGAGCTGCAGGAACAGCTCGTGCACGTCATGCCCGGTCTCGTCGTCGCAGGTGAACAGGCCGTAGTCGGTGTACTGGCGCGCGGTGCGCGGGTGATAGTTGCCCGTGCCCAGGTGGCAGTAGCGGCGGATGCCGCCGGTCTCGCGCCGCACCACCAGAGCGAGCTTGGCGTGGGTCTTGAACCCCACCACGCCGTACATGACGTGCGCGCCGGCCTCCTGGAGGCGGTTGGAGAGCTCGATGTTCGCCTCCTCGTCGAAGCGCGCGCGCAGCTCCACGATCACCGTCACGTCCTTGCCGGCGGCCGCGGCCGCCACCAGCGCATCCACCAGCGGCGAGCCGTGCCCGGCGCGGTAGAGCGTCATCTTGATGGCGAGCACCTGCGGGTCGGCGGCCGCCTGGCGCAGGAAGTCGATCACCGGGGTGAAGCTCTGGTACGGGGTCTGCAGCAGGATGTCCCTCTGCCGGATCACCGCGAACATGTCCGGTGCACCCACCAGGCGCCGCGGGATCCCGGGAGTGAAGATCGGGTACTTGAGGTCCGGGCGCTGCACCAGGTCGTACATGGCCGAGAGGCGGTTCAGGTTGACCGGACCCGCGACCGAGTACAGGTCGAGGGTGGCGGAGGCGAACTGCGCCTGCAGGAACCTCACCAGGTCCTCGGGGCAGTCGTTGGAGGTCTCAAGGCGCACCGCCGCGCCGTAGCGACGGTGCTGCAGCTCGCCCTCGAGGGCGCGGCGCAGGTCGTCGATCTCCTCCTCGTCGACGAACAGGTCGCTGTTGCGCGTGATGCGGAACTGGTAGCAGCCGATCACCTTGATGCCGCTGAACAGCTTGTGCACGAAGGCCTGCACGATCGCCGACAGCAGCACGCAGCCGCGGCTCGCGCCCACCCCGGGCAGCGGCACCACGCGCGGCAGCGAGCGCGGCGCCTGCACGATGGCGAGCTCGCTGTCGCGGTCGAAGGCGTCCTTGCCCTCCAGGCGCACGATGAAGTTCAGGCTCTTGTTCTGGATGCGCGGGAAGGGGCGCGCGGGGTCGAGGCCCAGCGGGCTCAAGACCGGCTCGACCTCGCGCTCGAAGTACTGCTCGAGCCACTCGTGCGCCTGCGGGCTCCAGTCGGAAGGCCCGAGCAGCGGCACCCCCTGGGCGGCCAGCTGCGGCAGCAGCTGCTGGTTCAGGCAGCGGTACTGCTCGTCCACCAGGCGCGTGGCGCGCTCGTGGATCGCGGTCAGCTGCTCCGGGATCGAGAGGCCGTCGGCGGCCAGCTGGCCCCCGCCGAGCTCCTGCAGCTGCTTCAGTCCCGAGACGCGGATCTCGAAGAACTCATCCAGGTTCGAGCAGGAGATGCACAGGAACTTCAGCCGCTCGAGCAGCGGCACCGTCGTGTCGAAGGCCTGGTCGAGCACCCGCTGGTTGAACTCGAGGAACGACAGCTCGCGGTTGATGTAGTGCTGGGGCGCCTTGAGGTCGGGCGAATCCATGGAGTTCAGTGGGCCTCGCCGCTCGACTGGCGGCTGCGCGGGCCATGTTACCAGCGCCGGCGCGGCCGGACTGTTACGGACGGTTGCGGCGTCAGCGCGAGACCAGCATCGGCCCGGAGGCCGCGCTCAGGCTCGCCAGCAGCGGGGCGGTCTTGGCCAGGAAGTCATCGCGCCAGCGGGCCTCGATCGGGTCGGCCCCGGGCAGCACCACGGTCTGCGGGTTCTTGAACACCCCGTTCACCCGGTACTCGTAGTGCAGGTGGGGCCCGGTGGCTAGGCCGGTCATGCCGACGTAGGCGATGACGACCCCCTGGGTGACGTGCGAGCCGACGTGGATGCCCCTGGCGAAGCGCGACAGGTGCCCGTAGACGGTGACTACGCTCGCGGAGTGCTCGATCTCGACCACGTTGCCGTAGCCACCCTTGATACCGGCGAAGCGGACGCGGCCATCGCCCGCGGCCTTGACCGGGGTGCCCATGGGGGCGGCGTAGTCGACGCCCTTGTGGGCGCGGATGAGGTTCAGGATCGGGTGGTAGCGGGCGGAGTTGAAGCGCGAGCTGACGCGGGTGAACTCCAGCGGCGCCCGCAGGAAGGCCTTGTGCAGGCTCTTGCCGTCCGGGGTGTAGTAGTGCGAGCCGCCGTCGGGGTCGGTGTAGCGCAGCGCCTTGAAGTCGCGCCCCTGGTTGACGAACTCGGCGGCCATGATCGGGCCGTCCTTCACGTACGTCCCGTCGCGGTAGATCTCCGGGTAGGTGACCACGAAGGCATCGCCCGGGCGCACGTCCAGCACGAAGTCCACGTCCCAGGCGAAGATGTCGGCGAGTGCCACGGCGGTCTGGTCGTGGGCGCCGGCGGCCGCGACCGCCTCGAACAGCGAGGAGTCGATGACCCCGCGCACCGTGCGCATGCGGGTCTCGAGCGGGTTCACCAGCACGTCGGCCTTGAGCCCTGCCTGGGGGTCGCGCGAGACCTTGAGGATCTCGCTCTCGTTCAGGCGGCGCTCCAGGGCGTACAGCGCGCCGTCCTTGTGCTCGAGATGCAGCGAATCGCCCGGCTTGAGCGAGTCCAGTGCCTCGCGCACCTTGGGCAGGCTGCGCATGGAGGCGAGGTCGGCGAGGTTCAGCTTCAGGCGCCGGAAGATGTGGTCCAGGGTGTCGTTGCGGGCCACGATCACGTCGATCGTCGACAGCGCCGCGCTGCCCAGGTTCGGGATGCCGGCGAGGTGTGCCTGCGGGGCGGCCGGGGCTGCCCGGGCCGACGGTGGGACCAGCGGGCGGGCGGGGGTGGCCGCGGCGGGTGCCGGGTCCGGGAGGATGCTGAGCGCCCCGTGCAGCAGCGACCAGCCGACGATGCCGCAGGCCCCGGCCTTGAGCCAGAAGCCGGGCGACGGCCAGCGCAGCTGGAGGAATCCCTTCGTCGGCGACTGCTCGGTGGGCGGCATCGACTACACTTACCGGGGTGAATTAAAAGCGCGCCCCGTACCGGGGCGCGCGTCCGGGGTCAATGTATGTTAAGTGCCGAAACCGGCACCTAAGTCCCGGGACTTACGTTACATCGCCGGCGCCCGAGGGCGCCGGAACCGTCTCACAGGAATCGAATGAACCTCGAGGAACAGATCGCGGAGCTGCACCGGGGCACGAGCGAAGTACTGGTGGCGGCAGACCTGGTGAAGAAGCTCAAGCGCGGCACGCCGCTGCACGTGAAGGCCGGGTTCGACCCGACCGCACCTGACCTGCACCTCGGGCATACGGTGCTCCTGAACAAGATGCGCCAGTTCCAGCAGTTCGGGCACGACGTCACCTTCCTGATCGGCGACTTCACCGGGATGATCGGCGACCCGACCGGGCGCAACGCCACGCGCCCGGCGCTGACGCCGGAGGAGATCCAGGCCAACGCGCGCACCTACCAGAGCCAGGTGTTCAAGATCCTCGACCGCGAGCGCACCAAGATCGACTTCAACTCGCGCTGGCTCGGCAAGCTCACCTCCGCGGAGATGGTCAAGCTCACCGCGCACTACACCGTGGCGCGCATGCTCGAGCGCGACGACTTCGCCAAGCGCTACAAGGGCGGACAGCCGATCTCCATCCACGAGTTCCTGTATCCGCTGGCGCAGGGCTACGACTCGGTGGCGATGCGCGCCGACGTGGAGCTCGGCGGCACCGACCAGAAGTTCAACCTGCTGGTGGGCCGCTCGCTGCAGGAGTCCTACGGCCAGGAGCCACAGGTGGTGGTGACGACGCCGCTGCTGGAGGGCACCGACGGCGTGAACAAGATGTCGAAGTCACTGGGCAACTACATCGGCATCACCGAGGAGCCCGACAGCATGTTCGGCAAGGTGATGTCGATCTCGGACGAGCTCATGTGGCGCTGGTTCGAACTGCTGTCGTTCCGGCCGCTGAGCGAGCTCGCGGCACTGAAGAAGTCCGCCGCGGAGGGCCGCAACCCGCGCGACATCAAGTTCGAGCTGGCGCAGGAGATCACCGCGCGCTTCCACGACGCCGCGGCCGCGGCGCGTGCCCACCGCAACTTCACGGCGCGCGTGAGCGAGAAGGCGGTGCCCGATGACCTGCCGCTCAAGGTGATCCGCGTCGGGACCGACGGGATCCGCGTCGGCAGCCTGCTGAAGGAGGCCGGGCTTGCGGCCAGCAACTCCGAGGCCAACCGCAAGATAGAGGAGGGCGCGGTGAAGATCGACGGAACCCGCGTCACCGATCGCACTCTTACTCTCAGGTGCGGCGCCGAGCACGTCTTCCAGGTCGGGTCGCGGCGATTTGCCAGGGTCAGGCTCGAGGCCTAAGGCCAAGCTGAAGCTCCCTTGAAGACCGCAGGCGCCGTCCCTATATAAGGAGGACGGCGCGACTTTCGGTCCAAGAGCGAATAAGCCGCCTCCTTAGGCCGGGAAGGCCAAACCCCTCGAAAAGGGGGGTCT
>Ga0335085_10013503_pt1 | contig 11972 bp, 9 predicted proteins | sample Lox_Sample_45_FD_206712 | JGI IMG/M metagenome (GOLD analysis project Ga0335085, IMG submission 206712) | Soil microbial communities from Loxahatchee National Wildlife Refuge, Florida, United States - Lox_Sample_4.5 | ecosystem: Environmental > Terrestrial > Soil > Wetlands | place: USA: Florida...
CGCACCGGGCCGAAAGAGGTCGTACACGCCGAGCTCGTCACGGAGTGGGTGGCCCGGCTCAAGCCCGATGCCGACGACGCCCTGCTCTTGGCCGCGCGCGGCCATCATTTTCGGCGGTGGACCTCGCCGCGCGCCGGCTACCCGGCCGGCCGCGCGGGATATCTGCGGTGGCGCAAGGATCTCCACGTCCAACAGGCCGACGAGCTCCGGGCCGTGCTCGAAGACGCCGGTTACGACGGCACGACCATCGACCGCGTCGGCGCCCTGGTGCGCAAAGAAGGGCTCGCGCGCGCACAGGAAGGCGACGACGTACAGGTCCTCGAGGATGCGCTCTGTCTCGTCTTCCTCGAAACGCAGCTCGTCGACGTCGCCGAGCGGCTCGAGCCGGCCAAGCTCTCCGACGTGATCGCGAAGACGGCGAAGAAGATGAGCGGCCCGGGCCGCGCGGCCATCGCCGAGGTTCCCCTCGGAACGATCGCCCGGCGGATGCTCGACGAGGCCGTCGCGCGCGAGGTGATCGGGCGCTATCTCAACGGGTTGGCGAACGCCGACTGGACGGCGGTCGCAGCCGCGCTCGCCCCCGACGTCGAGCGCCGGGGGCCCTATGGTGACGACTTCCACGACGGAGTGGCATACGCGGCCTTCCTCGAGGCAACGATCTCCTCCCTATCGGGGTACGTGCTCGTCATCCGCGACATGATCGTCGACGGCAATCGGGTCGCGGTCGAGCTGAGCGAGACGGTCGACGACGACGACGCGCGGCTGCACACGGATGAGACCGTGGTGTTCGACGTGCGCGACGGCTTGATTTCGCGTGTCGCCGTGTACCTGCGGGCTTCGGAACGGCGGGCAGTCGATCCGGCATGACTGAACCGATCTGCGCACTCGACTTGGAGCGCATGCGGCGCGACCGGCTCTCCAAGCTGCAGGACGCGATGGAGGCCAGCGGCATCGACACCCTGTTGCTCTGCGGTCAACAGAACGTCGCGTACGCGTCGGGCGCGCGCACGCCCGCGGCCGATCACGTGCGCGCGTCATGGTGGCGCGCTGTCGTGCTGCTCGAACGCGGTTCCGAGTGGCCGCACGTCTTCACGGATTTTCCCGAAGGGGTGCCCGCCGAGCTTCCCGACGAGTTCCTCCACCGCGCCGTCGAGATCGAGACGCCCGCCGGCGCCGAGGAGCTCGCTCGCCGCGCCGGTGCGAACCGGCTGGCACTCGACGACGCGCCCTTCCCACTCTGGGCTGCACTCGGCTCGCGCGACCTCGCCGACGCGAGCGCCGTACTCGGGCCGGCCAAGATCACCAAGACGCCCGACGAGCTGGAGTGCATCCGGCGCGCGCAATCGATCAACGAGCGGGCGATGCGAACCGTCCGGCCGCTCGCGGTTCCCGGGCGCCCGGCGACCGACCTGTCAGGGGCGTTCCTCCGGGCGGTCGCCGAGATCGGCGCGACCGCGAACACGGTCGATCCCGTCTTCCAGGTGATGCCGCGCTCGGTTGCGGCCGGCCCGTTCAGTGTTTCGGATGAACCCGTTTTCCCGATCCCGACGGCACGGCGCGAACTACAGACGGGCGACGTCATGTGGATCGACACGGGGATCAACCTCCACGGCTACGCATCCGATTTCGGCGCGACGTGGATCGTCGGACGTGAACCCGACGCCGCGGAACGCGACCAGTTCGCGCGCTGGCAGGCAACCGTCGACCGGGCGCTGCAGCACGTGCAGCCCGGCGCGACCGCCAACGACCTCGTCGAAGCAGCGCGCGTCGACGACGACCACCGGCCCTGGCTCTCGTACTTCTACCTGGCGCACGGTATAGGGACCGACAGCGCGGAGATGCCTTTCGTCGGAACCGACCTCGGCGACGCGTTCGACGCGGCGCTGATCCTGCAGCCCGGGATGGTGCTCGTCTTCGAGCCGGTCGTATGGGACGACGGCCACGCGGGGCACCGCTCGGAGGAGATCGTCGCGGTGACCGACGACGGTTACGTATGGCTGTCAGAGCGCGCCGAGCTCGACGGCGGTGACCTTCGATGAGCCGGATCGACGCCTGCCTCGACTTGATGGGCCGTAACGGCATCGACGTCATGCTGCTCGGCCGGGAGGCGAACGCCCGCACGGTCGTGGACGCGTCGCGCTTGTGGCTGGCGGGCACGCGCGTGTTCTCGCCGGCCTGCGTCGTCGTGCGCCGCAGCCGCGCCGTGCACCTGCTCGCGAACACCGACGCGGTCGCCCCGGGGTTGCCGGTCGATCGCCTGTACGGCCTGACCTGGAATCCCGAAACGCTGATCGCGGCGTTGAGGGCGATCGACGGCGTGAGCAACGCGCGGCGCGTGGCCGTCGACGGCATGTCGCCGATGGCACGCGGAATCGTCGCGCAGATCGCGCCGGAGGCCGAGCTCGTCGACGCGGGCGCGTTGTTCGCGGCGCTCTGGGCGATTCCCGACCCGGAGAAGACGACCGGAGTTCCCCGTGCCGCCGTCGTGGCTCGGGCCGGGCTCGAGGCGATGATCAGCCGGCTGCATCCGGGGGCCACGGCGCGCCAGCTGCGAGGTCTGTGCGCCGAGGCATTCGCGTCGCACGGCGTCACTACGCCCGCGTTCGAAGCGGTCGCCGCGGCCTTGGGTCCGGGCGCCTCCACCTGGTTGCCGCCCGAACGCCCCTTGGAAGAGGACGAGCGGGTCGTGCTACGCAGCGGCGCGCTGTGCGAGGGATGGGAGGCGTCGCTCGCCCGTACCTACACCGTGGCGCGCCGTCCGGTTCCGCAGCCCGACCCGTCGGCGTGGAGCGAGATGCTCGCCGCGTGCACGGCCGGCACCGCCGTCGGCGACCTCCGCGCCCGAGGCATCGTCTACGGCGCCGGACGTGGGATCGAGGCGTGGTCCGATGACTTCGCCCTCGCGCCCGGTCTGATGGCGGCCATCGAATGCCGCGACGGCGACACCCTGCGCCAGGACGTCGTGCGGATCACCGAGCGCGAGCCGGTGATCGTCACCGCCGCCTGATCACGCGCGTGTAGGGGTTCGTCGTCGCCGTGCTCAGCGTTGGATCTGGGTACGCCCGCGTTCCACGATCGTCATCCGGCGCGCTTCGATGCTCGCCGGATCGAACCCCGGACCTTCCCACTCGCGGCTGACGCGTGCCTCGATCTCCCAACCTTCGTCGACGGTCGTCGCGCTGACCTCGTCGTAGGTGCGAAGCATGCGGCGCACACCCATCTGGTCGTTCGAGACAATGTCGGCCGCGAGCCGGCGGCAGTACGGGAGCAGATCGTCGTGTAGCACGACCTCGTTCACCAAGCCCCACCGGCACGCCGTCTCGGCATCGAGGTAATTCCCGGTGAAGCTCATCTGCTTCGCGCGCGCCACACCGATGCGCTGCGCAAGCAGCACCGTCAGACCCCAGCCCGGCATCACGCCGACACGTGAGTGTGTGTCGGCGAATCGCGCCCGATCGGAAGCGATCAGGAAATCACAGTTGAGCGCGACTTCGAATCCACCGGTGACGGCAACCCCGTTGACCGCGCCGATGAGCGGCTTCGTGTGCGGCGGAAGAGCGCCGCGGAAGGAGTCACGCGTCTCGGCAACCCCGCCGAATCCTTCTCCCTGGCGCACCTGCCCGGAGCCGAACTCTTTCAGGTCGACGCCCGCGGAGAAGGCCGGGTCGGCGCCGGTCAAGATCATCACGTCGACGTCGTCGTCGGCGTCGCAAGTCGTGATCGCCGACGGCAACCCGCGCCGTAGGTCGCGGTTCAGTGCGTTGCGTTGATCAGGCCGGTTCATGGTGATGACCGCGACGCGGTCGGCGATGTCGACGAGAACGACGTCGGCCATCACGCGCCCCGGTAGTCGAACGCGACCTTGATCGCGCCGGAGTCGTCCTGAGTGGCGAGCGCGGTGAACGCGTCGCGCCAGCCCTCGAGCGGGAAGGTGTGGGTGAGCATGCCCGTCAGATCGACCCGGCCCGAGGACACGAGGTCGAGGTAGTGCTCGATGCCGTGCTTGCGCACACCTTCGACCTCCTCGAAGCCGAACGCGTTCGAGCCGACCATCGATATTTCCTTGAAGTACAAGGGCGTGTCCTCCCACCAGGTGGGCCCGTGCACTCCCGCCTTCACCAGCGTGCCACGCGCCTTCAGGACGCGCGTGCCGACCTCGAAGGTCTCCTGCTTGCCGACCGTGTCGTACACGACGTCGATGAATCCCGGGAAGGTCATCGGCAGGCCGTCGCTCGGGCGCAGAATTCCGCCCGACCACGCCGCCGCCTCCTCGATGACCTGAACGGCGGGCGAATGGCCGATGACCTTCGCGCCGAGCTTGCGCGCGAGCTCGGCCTGCGCCTCGAAGCGCGCCACGACGAGCACTTCGACGTCGGGGTACAGCGCGCGCAGGATCGCGGTCGCGCACGTTCCGAGCGCGCCCGCGCCGTACACCATCGCCTTGCCACCGGGCGCCGGCGGGTGGCGAGTGATCGAGTGCAGCGACACCGCGAACGGATCGGCGAACACGGCGAGCTCGTCGGGAACGTTGTCGGGCACCTTGAACCACTGCGAATCGTGCGCGGACATCACCTGGGCGTAGCCACCGTTCACGTCGCGGGCAGTTCCGATGTGGATACCGGGGGGGATCGGACCGACGTCGAACGAGTAACACAAGCTGAAGTCGCCGACCTGGCACGCCGGGCACATCGGCGAGACGCCGCGCGGCCCGCACGACAGCCACGGGTTCAGCACCACACGATCGCCGATCTGCAGTCCTTCTGCTTCGGGTCCGACCGCGACGACGTCGGCGACGACCTCGTGGCCGAGAACCTGCGGCAGGGAGAAGAAACCCTTCATCGGGTTGTCGGGCGAGCGCACCTCGCCCCAATCCATGAATACCTGCTTCGAATCGGAACCACAGATCCCGGTGAGACGCGGGCGCGCGACGACCCAGTCGGGCCGGAAGAACCCCGGCTCGTCCATGTCGACGAGCTTCATGGGGGTCTGCGCGAGGTTCCGCAAGAGCTGGTTGTCGGTCTCGGGAACGGGAACGGGCTCCGGCTTCACGCCGTACAGCAAAGCTTTCATGCCGCGGACGGTACACGCCCCGCCGATCGCCGGTCATCCCGGCGCGCTGCCCGATCAGAGATCGCTGCGCGTCCGCCGGCGATCACGCGCCACGCCGTTCAGGAGCGCCAACCCGAAGAGCGCGGCGAGCACGCCGATCACCGTCCAGAGCGCCTCGCCCGTCATGAACGAGCCGTGCAACACTCCCGAGCCCTGCGCGATCCACACGCCACCGATGGCGATGAGCACAACGCCGATGACGAGCCGCAGCGTCATTGCCGTGATCAGATCGTGAAGGCCATGTTGTCGACGATGCGGTCGCCGAGGTCGCGGTCGCCGTCGACGCGGACCACCCCGTGTGCCCGCGCGTACGCGCCGGACCACCGACCTCCCGCGAGGCGCGCGAACGTTCGCCGGTCGGTGGTGATGCGCGCCGTCGCGTTCGGAGGCACGTCGCCGAGCAGGATGGCTCGACCCTCCGGCGGCACGGAGACGGCCGCCTCGATCAACGGTGTTCCTTCGACCTCGAACGCGACGACGCTCCCGGGAGGCGCGCCCGCCTTCTTGCCCACGACGTAGCCGAGCGCCTTCGTGGGTATGCGCGCCAACGAGAGGTCGGCGACCGGTCCCTCGAGGAACCCCGCGCGCCCGAGAGCCTCGCGTATGTCCTGATCGTGGTACCAGCAGTCGAAGACCCGGATCGCCATGAACTGCCGGTACGGACCCGGACCCTCGGGCGTGAAGCCCTCCGCGTCCCATTGCTCGGTCGTGAGCGCGCGCAGCGTGTCGAGGCGAAGGGCCGTGACGCGACGGAACTCGTCGAGGAGCTTCGGGCCGTCCCAGCCGCGGTAGGACGCGACCCACTGCTCGTTCGCCTTGCCGATGTCGTTGCGGACGTGGGCGGCATCCGCCACTCCGGGTGTGTCGGGTGCCGCGGTCGGCCGCTCGCCCGCGAGCATGCGCTCGGTACCGATCATATGCGCGACGTTGTCGAACACCGTCCACCCGGGGCACTCGGTGGGCATCGCCCATTGCTCCGCGGTGAGGCCGTCACAGACGTCGGCGATGTCGCGCCACACCTCGTCGAGGCGAAGAATCACGGGCTCGGTCATGCGCGCACGGTACCTCGCCGGGCCCGCCGCCGGCCGCGCATGGAAGAATCGGACCGTGACCGAGCCGCTCGTCTTCTACTTCGACCCGATGTGCCCGTACGCGTACCAGACCTCGCGGTGGGTGCGCGACGTGCGCCGCGGGCGCGGCATCGAGATCACGTGGCGCTTCTTCTCCCTCGAGGAGGTGAATCTCGTCGCCGGCAAGCGGCACCCGTGGGAGCGGCCATGGTCGTACGGCTTCGGCCAGATGCGGGTGGGCGCGCTGGTCCGGCGCGAGCTCGGCAACGACGCCCTCGACCGCTGGTACGACGCCGTAGGGCACGCGTTCTTCTACGACGGGATCAAGACCCACGTTCCCGAAGAGCACGCGCGGGTGATCGCGGCGGCCGGCTTCGACCCTTCGTTCGTAGAGCGCGCGATCGCCGACGACACGACCCTGGCCGAGGTGCGTGGAGAACACCAGGCTGCCGTGGCCGAGTACGGCGCTCACGGCGTGCCGACGCTCGTCCTCGACGGCGGCTACGCGGTGTACGGACCGGTGGTAGTGCCCGCGCCGACCGGTGAGGACGCTCTCGCGCTATGGGACCTCGTGCGCGCCATGCCCCGGTTCCCGCACCTGTACGAGTTGCGCCACCCGAAGACGGCCGGCGACCTCGTCAACGTTGCGCAGCATTTCGGCACCTATCTCACGACCCGGGACTGGCAGACAGTCGAGAACCCTGCGCCCTGACCCTCACGCGTCGTCACGAGGCGGCGCGACCGGCACGACCCGCTGCAGACCTTCGGGACACACCTTGGAGCCGCCGCCGTCGCGGGACGCGGCGCGTACCCCCTGCCTCGGAACGATCAACACCGCATCGCCGCCGAGGAACGCCAGCAGGTCCGCGGCGGGCGCGATCGCGACGAGCTTGCCGCGCACCTTGTCGATCTTCGCGGCCTTGAGGCCCGAACCGCCGCGCGCCTGTACCGGGAACTCGTCGACCTCGGTCCGCTTGGCAAAGCCTTGCTCCGTGGCGATCACGACCGCCTCGCCGTCGGCGGCGGCGCACGCGCCGATGACACGGTCGTCGCCCTTCAACCGGATGCCGCGGATGCCGCCCGCGGCGCGCCCGACCGGACGCACATCGTCTTCGAGGAACCTGATCCCCTGCCCGTTCCCGGTCACGAGCAGGAGCTCGTAGTCGTCCCAGCCGGGGAACACCGACACCACCCGGTCGCCGTCGGCGAGCTTCATCGCGACGATCCCGTTCTGACGACCGGACGCCTCCGCGAACTCGCTCAGCGCCGTGCGCTTCACCGTGCCACTCGCCGTCACGAACACGAGATTGGGATGTTCTTCGTGCAGGCGCGCGTCGAGCACGGCGACGACCTTCTCCCCGTCGCCGAACTGGAAGAGGTTCTGCGCGGCCGTCAGCTTCTCCTTCGGCAGCTCGTGCACGGTCGCGCGGTAGGCGCGCCCGCGATCAGTGAAGAACAGCACGCCCGCGAGGGCGGTCGTGTCGATGGCCTGCGCGACCGCGTCTCGCTCACCGGGATTCGCGACGAGCGCCTTGCGCGTGCGCTCCGGCACCGCGCGGACGTATCCGCGCGCCGTCACGGTGACGACGTAGGGCTCGTCCTCGACGAGCGAGACCATGTCGAGGGTGCCGGAGTCGTCGCCGACGATCCGCGTACGTCGGGGCGCCTTGTGAGCGTCGCGGACCGCGACGAGCTCCTCGCGGATCACGCCCATCAGGAGGTCGCGTTTCGCCAGGATCGACCTGAGCTCCTTCACGATCGCCAGGAGCTCCTTTCGTTCCTTGTCGAGCTCCTCGCGGCCGAGCTGCGTCAGCCGCCCGAGCGGCATGTCGAGAATGTGGTTCGCCTGTATCTCGGAGAAGCCGAAGCGATTCGCCATCAACGCATTGCGCGCCCCGGCACGGTCCTTCGAGCCGCGAATCGTCTTCACGATCGCGTCGATCTGGTCGAGCGCCTTCACGAGCCCTTCGACGATATGCAACCGGTCTTGCGCCTTCTGCAACCGGTACTGGCTGCGCCGGGTGACGACGACGACCTGGTGATCGAGCCAATGCTGCAGCGCCTCCTGCAGGGTGACCGTGCGGGGCACGCTGTCGACGAGCGCAACCATGTTCACGGGAAACGTCGTCTGGGCGGCGGTGTGCTTGAACAGGTTGTTCAACACGATCTGTGGATTCGTATCGGGCCGCAGCTCGATCACGAGCCGGGTCTTCCCTTGGCCCGACTCGTTGCGGATGTCGCGTACTCCGTCGATCTTCCCGGACAGCACGAGCTCGGTGAGCTTGCCCGAGATCGCGTCGACGCTCGTCTGGAAAGGCACCTCGGTGAGCACGATGGCTTGGCCGGCGCGGCGCGGCAGCTCTTCGATCTCGTGCACGGCGCGCACGCGCACGGTGCCACGACCCGTGCGGAACGCGTCCTTGATGCCGTCGTCGCCCATGATGAGCCCGCCGGTCGGGAAGTCGGGACCCTTCACGATGCGCATGAGGTCGGAGAGCGTTGCGTCGGGTTTGTCGATCAGCTTCACGGCCGCGTTGCACACCTCGGCCAGGTTGTGGGGCGGGATATTCGTCGCCATGCCGACCGCGATGCCCTGCGCGCCGTTGACGAGCAGATTCGGGAACCGGGCCGGGAGAACGACGGGTTCCGTGCTCGACGCGTCGTAGTTCGGCTCGGTGTCGACGGTGCCCTCGTCGATGCCGGCGAGCAGCTCCATCGCGAGCGACGAGAGCCGGCACTCCGTGTACCGCGATGCCGCGGGCGGATCGGACGGCGAGCCGAAGTTGCCGTGCTTGTCGATCAGGGGCGCGGTGAGAGAGAAGGTCTGACCCATCCGCACGAGCGCGTCGTAGATCGCGGTGTCGCCGTGCGGGTGGTAGTTGGCCATGACGTCGCCGACGACGCGCGCGCATTTCACGAACGGGCGCTCGGGCCGGAGGTTCGCATCGTGCATCGCCCAGAGGATCCGCCGGTGCACCGGCTTCAAACCGTCGCGCACGTCGGGAAGCGCGCGCTGGACGATCACACTCATGGCGTATTCGAGGTACGCGGCCTCGACCTCCTCTTGGAGCGTGCGCGTCGGGATCTCCGACGGCGGCTCGAGCACGAGTTGATCGGTCTGTTTGCGGCGGGCCATGCGATCGTCTCCCTACACGTCGAGGAAGCGGGCGTCCTTCGCGTTGCGCTGGATCCACGAGCGGCGGGCGTCGACGTCGTCACCCATCAGCACCGACAACACGTCGTCCGCGATCGCGGCTTGGTCGACGTCGATCTTCACGAGGTGGCGCGTCGCAGGATCCATGCACGTCTCGCGCAACTCGTGAGGATCCATCTCGCCGAGGCCCTTGAATCGTGCGAACGCGAGCTGACGGTTGGGATGATCTTCCATGACCCGCAGGCGAGCAGCGTCGTCGGCCACGTAGTGCTTGTCGCCACCGATCTCGACCGAGTACAGCGGCGGCTGCGCGACGTACAGGCGGCCGTGTTCCACGAGCGGGGTCATCTGGCGGTAGAAGAACGTGATCAGCAGCGTGCGGATATGACCGCCGTCGACATCGGCGTCGGCGAGGATGATCACCTTGCCGTAACGGGTCTTGGAGACGTCGAAATCGGCGCCGATGCCGCCGCCGATCGCGGCGATGAGCGACTGAATCTCCGTATTGGCGACCACCTTGTCCATCGAGGCGCGTTCGACGTTCAGGATCTTGCCGCGTAACGGCAGGATCGCCTGGCTCCGTGGATCACGGGCGTCGCGGGCCGAACCGCCCGCAGAGTCGCCCTCGACCAGGAAGAGCTCGGCGCCGTCGCGGTCGCGGGACGCGCAGTCGGCGAGCTTGTCGGGCATGCCTACGCCGTCGAGTGCCGTCTTGCGCCGGGTGAGATCGCGCGCCGACTTCGCTGCGCTGCGAGCGCGGGCCGCGTTGGTCGACTTGGTGACGATCGCCTTGGCAGGATTCGGGTGCTCCTCCAGCCAGCGCGCGAGGTGGGTGTTCGTGGCCCGCTCGACGAGGGTGCGCATCTCGGTGTTCCCGAGCTTCGCTTTGGTCTGGCCCTCGAACTGCGGATCGGTCAGGCGTACCGAGACGATCGCGGTGAGGCCCTCGCGCACGTCGTCACCCTGGAACGCCGCGTCCTTTCCCTTCACAAGGTTGCGGTCCTTGGCGTAGCGGTTGACGGCCTGCGTGAGCGCGCGCCGGAAGCCCTCGACATGCATACCGCCCTCGGTCGTGGATATGCCGTTCGCGAAGGAATGGAGACCTTCGTGGTAGCCGGTGTTCCACTGCCATGCGACCTCGACCTCGCCCTCGGAGCCGCGGTCGGCGAAGTACCCGACGTCTTTGAACAGCGGCTCCTTCGACTGGTTCAGGTGCCGGACGAAGTCGACGATGCCGCCGTCGAACGAGAACGTCTCCGACTGCTTGTGGCCGGGCCGTTCGTCGGTGAGACCGATGGTGAGGCCGCGGTTCAAGAAGGCCATCACCTGCAGGCGCTCGGCGATGGTCGCGTACCGGAACTCGATCTCCTCGAAGACGTCCGGGTCGGGCCAGAACGTGACGGTCGTGCCCGTGTGTCCGCGCTTCGATTGCGCGACGGCCTTCAGCTTGCCCTGCGGCACGCCGGGCCTCACTGCGCCACGACCCGACTTCTCGGCCGCATACTCTTGGCGGTAGGTACGCCCGTCGCGGTCGACCTCGAGGACCACGCGCGTCGAGAGTGCGTTCACGACCGACACGCCGACACCGTGCAGACCGCCCGACACCTTGTAGCCACCGCCGCCGAACTTGCCGCCCGCGTGCAGCGTGGTCATCACGATCTCTGCCGCCGACCGGCCCTTGTACTGCGGGTGTTCGTCGACCGGGATACCGCGGCCGTCGTCGGCGACGCGGACTCCCCCGTCGGCGAGCAGCGACACGTCCACCCGCGTGCAGAAGCCGGCCATCGCCTCGTCGACCGCGTTGTCGACGACCTCCCACACGAGGTGGTGGAGGCCGGTCGGGCCCGTTGATCCGATGTACATGCCGGGGCGTTTGCGGACGGGATCGAGGCCCTCGAGCACCTGGATGTGCTCGGCGGAGTAGTCGCCGCCGCCGGATCGGGCCATGGGGCCCACCGTACGCGACGGGTGCGCCGGGAACGTGTAACGGGTCGGGCCGGTCGCGCGCCGCGAGACGCCCCGCCCGATCAGGACCGCCCGACCAGGAAGTCCTCCACCTGCTCGGGTCGCAACGACGGTCCGTACGCGGGACCCGCGCCGAACTCGAAGCCGAGGTCGCGCAGCCGTCGGGCGTGCACCTCGTCCTCTACGTCGATCGCGACTACGACTCGCCCGAGTGCCCGCGCGTATTTCACGATCGCGGCCAGGAGCGCGGTCCGGGCGTCGCCGGTCTCGCCCGGATCGTCGGGACCGCCGACGTCGCGCACGGCCGCTACGAGCGGACCCGCGATCGTCAACGACGGCGCGGGGAGCCGGCGCAGCTGCTCGAGGGAGGAGACGGCCGAGCCGAAGTCGCGCAATCCGACGCCGACGCCCATCTCGTCGAGCGCGACGACGACGCGCGTCGCCGCTTCGAGATCGTGCGCGACCGCGGCTTCGGGTATCCCGAGCCAGCACAGACCCGGTGTCACGACACTGCGCGCGAGCATGTCGCGCACCAGCTCGGGAAACACGTGTGAGAGCGCGCCGGTACGGGTCAACGTGGTGCTCAGACCGGGCACGATGTCGGCCGGCGGGCGGCGTTCCCAGTCCTCGATCTGGGCGATCATGGTGCGGACCAGCGCGACATCGAGGCTGCG
>Ga0335085_10013504_pt1 | contig 11972 bp, 13 predicted proteins | sample Lox_Sample_45_FD_206712 | JGI IMG/M metagenome (GOLD analysis project Ga0335085, IMG submission 206712) | Soil microbial communities from Loxahatchee National Wildlife Refuge, Florida, United States - Lox_Sample_4.5 | ecosystem: Environmental > Terrestrial > Soil > Wetlands | place: USA...
CAAGGACGCCCTCGATCGGCCGCTCGCGGACGTGGCGCTGCGCCTCGAGGCGGCGGATGGGCACGTTGCCGGTCGCACCCAGACCGATGCGAACGGACGCTTCGCGTTCCACGGCGTCGACGCCGGGGTGTACTCCGTCGTCGGGGAGAAGAAGGACTTCGAGACCGCCACCGCCGTGGTAACCGTGAAGGCGGGCGAGGCGGCGCGATCGGAGCTGGTCCTCGCCTCGACGACGCCGCTCGACCTGAACGTCGTCGCTCAACGGCTCGACCAGCGCCGGGTGAACATCACGCCTGCGATCGGCGTGAGCCACTACGACATCACGCAGGACGCCATCCAGGACCAGGCCCACGGCGACGATACGCCGTTCAATCAGGTCATCCTCCGTTCACCCGGGGTCGCCAACGACTCGTACGGTCAGCTGCACGTCCGCGGCGAGCACGCGAACCTCCAGTACCGCATCAACGGCATCCTGCTGCCGGGCGGCCTCACCGGCTTCGCCTCCACGCTCGACACCCGGATGGTGAGCAACGCGTCGCTTTTGACCGGCGCGCTTCCGGCGCAGTACGGCTACCGCACCGCAGGCGTCGTCGACATCCAGACGCAGGAGGGTACGCTCCAGCCCGAGGCGAGCCTCGGGATCTACGGCGGCAGCGACAGCTGGGTCCAGCCGCACTTCGAAGCGAGTGGCTCCTCGGGAATCTTCAACTACTTCGTCACCGGCGATTACATCCAGAACGATCGAGGTGTCGAGCCGCCGACTCCCAACGCCATCCACGACTACACACGGCAGGGAAAGGTCTTCGGACTCTTCTCCGCAGTACCCGACCCGTCGACGCGCGTGAGCCTCGCCCTGAGCGGCGCCATCGGCCACTTCGAGATTCCCAACAACCCGGGCCAGCCCACGGCCTTCTCCCTCGCCGGAGTCGACAGCTTCAACTCGAAGGACGTGAACGAGACCCAGCAGGAGATCAATCCGTGGGGGATCCTGGCGCTGCAGAAGTCACTGGGGCCGCTCGATTTCCAGATCGCCGCATTCAGCCAGTACAACGACATCCGCTTCAACCCGGACAACACGCCAGACCTCCTCTTCAACGGCGTCGCGTCTCGCACCGAACGGAGCGTTTTCGAGAACGGGATCGAGGGCGACGGCAGCTACCACCTGAACGAGTCGCACACGCTGCGGGGAGGCTTCTTCTTCAGCGGCAGCCGCGCCGACACCAACAACACCTCGCGCGTCTTCCCCACCGACGCGGCCGGGAACCAGAGCAGCGACGTCCCGATCGTGGTCACGGACGACACCAACAAGACGGCCTTTCTCTACGGCGTCTATCTGCAGGACGAGTGGAAGCTGCTCCCGCAGCTCACCATCAACGGCGGCCTCCGCTTCGACTACTACGACGGCTTCGTGAAGGAGTTCCAGGCGAGTCCGCGCATCAATCTGGTCTACCGGCCGACCGAGACGACGACGCTGCACGCCGGCTACTCGCGCTACTTCACGCCGCCGCCGCTCGAGCTTCTCGCCAAGGACGGCTGCGACAAGTTCGCGAACACGACCAATGCCTGCGCGATCGACACCGGGATCAAGCCGGTCAACGTCGAGCGCGCCCACTACTTCGGTGTCGGGATCGTCCAACAGATCCTTCCCGAGTGGCGGGTGGGGCTCGACGGCTACTACAAGATTGCCCACAACCAGCTCGACGACGGCCAGTTCGGCGCGGCCCTGGTGTTCTCCCCCTTCAACTACGACAAGGGCTCGATCAAGGGCGTCGAGCTCACCTCCACCTACCAGCGCGGGAACTTCTCTGCCTACACCAACGCAGCCCTGTCGTACGCCCAGGGGCGGAAGATTACGACCGCCCAGTTCCTGTTCGAGCCGGATGAATTCGAATACATCAGTCACCACTACGTCTGGCTGGACCACGACCAGCGCTGGAGCAGCACCGCGGGGGTCTCCTACGTCCTCTGGGGGACGCGGTTCTACGCCGAGAACATCTTCGGCAGCGGACTGCGCCAGGGCTTCGCGAACACGATGAAGATGCCCGTCTCCAACCAGGTGAACCTCGGCGCCTCGCGCGATTTCGTGCTTCCGACGCTGGGTCGGTTCACGGCGCGCTTCGACATCGTGAATCTGTTCGACAAGCACAACCAGATCCGCTCGGGCGAGGGGATCGGCGTCTTCGCCGCGCAGCGGGGGCCCGAGCGCGGCTTCTTCGGCGGGTTGACCAAACACTTCTGACCGCGGAGGACCGCGGACACGGGAGCGGGAGACGCGTGCACGACCTGACCAACCTCTGGACCGCCCTGCAGGCGGGCGGCGCAGCGATCTATCCACTGCTCGGATTGGCCGTCGTCGCGGCGGTCGTCATCGTCGAGAAGGGCTTCGTCTACGCGACGAGGACCCACCTCTCGCCGAAGCTGGTCCGGACGATCGAGAGCGGCGCCTTCAAGTGGAGCGAGCTCGAGCAGCAGCTCGCCGACGTGAACCCCAGGCTCTACGCAGGCCGGTTCCTTCGCGTGCTGGTCGAGAGCCGGCGGCAGCCCGGATGGTGGGTGGAGTCGCGCGCGGGAGACGAGGCGAGCGTCATCGAGAAGGCGCTCGGGCGTTGGACCTGGGTGCTCGAGACGATCGTGACGGCGGCGCCGCTGCTCGGGCTGCTCGGCACCATCACCGGCATGATCCGCTCCTTCCGGCTCTTTGGCGATCAGGGACTCGTCGACCCGGCGGGTGTCACCGGAGGGGTCGCGGAGGCGCTGATCGCGACCGCGGTGGGGCTCTTCATCGCCCTCGCGGCGCTCTTCGCGTTCAACTTCTTCTCGCAGCGCCGCGCCCAGTTGATGGACGAGCTCGAGCGGCTCGGCACGCGGCTGGTCGACCGCATCCGGCTCGATCAGGAGGGCTTCTTCGATGAAGCTCCGTAGATCGCGGACCTCGCGGCGCGGGCGCATCGAGATCATCCCCATGATCGACGTGATGTTCTTCCTGCTCGCGACCTTCATGCTTGCATCGCTCTCGATGCAGCACTTGCATTCGCTGGGGATCAACCTTCCGAAGGGCCGCGCTGCGGCGATGGACACGCGAAGCCCGATCACGCTCACCGTGACGCGCGACGGGCAGCTGCTGCTGAACGAGGTCGCGATCACCCTCGACACGCTCGAGCCCGCGCTGCGACCGCTACTGGGCGACTCCGAGACGAGCGTCGTGGTTGCGGCGGACGGCGCTGCACCGCACGGCCTGGTGGTCCAGGCGATGCTCAAGGCACGCGAGGCCGGTGCCGAGCATTTCTTGATCGCGGTGCAGCACGAGTAGAGCGTGGCCGACTCGATCCGCCTCGACGACGGGCCCTGGAGACGACTCCCGTGGTCGCTCCCTGGCGGAGCGCTGCTGACGCTGCTCGCCCTGATGGGGCTCGTCCGGATGCTCGCCGAGTCCCCGCCGCAGCGAGAGAAGCCGCCCGCCCTCAGCGCACAGCTCCTGGAGCTCCCAGCGCCCGGACCTGCCGCTTCCGCCGCGCCCGCGCCGCCCGAGCCAGCGGCCCCCGCACCGCCGCCCGACCTCGTCACCCCGAAGCCGCCCGAGCCGTTGCCACCGCGGCCTCGCGAGCGAAGGCCGCCGGCGCCGAAGCCGGCGGAATCTTCGGCGCCCGCCAGCGCCGCTCCTTCCGCGACCGCATCCCGTGAAGCCGCAGTCCCGTCGAGCGCCGGCGGTCCGTCCCTGCCCGGCGGGCGCATGAGCGCGCGCGCCCTCTATCAGCCGGTGCCCGAGATCCCGGAGGAGCTGCGGCGCGAGAACCTCCAGGCGGTCGCCCTCGCCCGCTTCCGCGTGGCCGCCGACGGCAGCGCGCAGGTCGAGCTGGTCCGGGCCACGAACGACACGCGGCTGAACCAGGCGCTGCTCGCCGCCCTCAGGCGCTGGCGATTCTTCCCCGCGATGGAGCAGGGCCGGCCGGTCGACTCGGAGCTCGAGATCCGGGTTCCGATCTCGGTCCGCTGAGCCGGCGCGCCGCGCCCTCGGCTTTGCGGGACGCACGGCTATCTTCGCCGCCGCGCCGGGGTGCCCTTCGATGATCGCGTTCCTGACCGCATGGCTGAGCGAGACGGCGAACGTCCTCTACGAGGGCTCCCTCTACGTCCTGCTCGGCTTCCTGGTCGCCGGGGTCCTCCACGAGTTCCTGCCGACCTCGATCATCACGCGCCACCTCGGCCAGGAGCGCCCGCGCTCGGTCGTGCTCGCGGCGCTGTTCGGCGCGCCCATCCCGCTCTGCTCGTGCGGCGTGCTGCCCGCCGCCGCGGCGCTGCGACGCAAAGGCGCGAGCCGCTCCGCCCTGATGGCGTTCCTGATCTCCACGCCCGAGACCGGCGTCGACTCCATCGCGCTGACCTGGGGCCTCCTCGGTCCGCTGATGGCCGTGGTGCGCCCGCTCGTCGCCATCGCGACCGGCATCGCCGCCGGCGTGGGCGGTCTCTTCGTGCGCGACGACATCGAAGCGAGCGCGACGGTGCCGCTCCCGGCGCTGGCACGGGATCACGAGCATGCGGCTGGCGCCGAGCTGGCCGACGAGGCCGCGCGGCCGTGGAGCGATCGGCTGCGCGCGGGCGTGGCGTACGGGTTCGGCCCGCTGCTCGACGAGATCGCCTTCTGGCTCGCGGTCGGCTTCGCGCTGACGGGCCTGCTCGCGGCGCTGCTCCCGAACGATTTCTTCTCGGCCGTGCTCGGCTGGGATCGCGGCCTCCTGCCGATGCTTGCGATGGCGCTCGCGAGCGTGCCGCTCTACCTCTGCGCGAGCGCCTCGACGCCGGTCGCTGCGGCGCTGGTCGCGAAGGGCCTCTCGCCGGGCGCCGCGCTGGTCTTCCTGCTGGTGGGGCCCGCGACCAACGCCGCGACCCTGAGCGTCGCGCGCCAGCTCCTCGGCGCGCGGCGGCTGCGCATCTACGTCCTCACCGTGCTCGCGTTCTCGATCGCCGCCGGCCTCGCGCTCGATCCGCTCGCGGGCGACACCATTCGGGCGTCGACGCTGGGCGCGGCCCGGCTGCCCGAGCGCGGGCTCCCGGCGTTCGCGAAGCTCCTGGCGGCGATCGCCTTCGGCGCCCTGCTGGCTCGGAGCTTCGCGCGCACCCGCTTCCGCGAGGGGCGCCGCGATGCCGCCGACCAGATCCACCGCCTCCGCGCGGCGCTCGCGGGCTTCGACCCCCGCGCGCTGCTCCGGCCCCCGGTGCTGGCCGCGCTCGCGGCGCTGCTGCTCGCGCTCCTGCTACCGCGCATGGTGCTGGTCGTCGGGCCCGGCCAGCGTGGGGTCGTGCAGCGCTTCGGGCGCCTGGTGGCGGGCGACCTCCCGCCCGGCCTCCACCTGCACTGGCCGGCGCCGCTCGGCCGCGGCGTGGCCGTCGACGTCGACTGGGTGCGGCAGCTCACTGTCGGCTTCCGCGGGAACCCCGCGGACGTGCGCGTCAGCATGGGCGACGAGGCGTTCTACCTCACCGCCGACGAGAACCTGATCGACATCCGCTCCGTCGTCAGCTACCGCGTTCGCGACCCCGCGCGCTTCGCGCTCGGCGTGGAGAACCCCGACGCGGTGATCGGCGCCCTGGCCCGGGACGTGCTGGTGCGCATCGCCACCGCGCAGACCATCGACGCCATCTACGCGACGGGGCGCCTCGACGTCGAGCGCGCCTGGCGCGAGGCGCTCGGCCGCGAGGTCGAGGCGCTCGGAATCGGGGCCGAGCTGGTGGACGCGCGGCTGCTCGACGTGCACGCGCCGGAGGGCGTGCACGACGCCTTCCGGGACGTGGCGAGCGCCGTCGAGGATCGCGAGCGCGAGATCCACGACGCGAACGGATACGGCGCCGAGCGGCGCAACCAAGGCGCGGGCGAGTCCGCGACGCTGGTCGAAGCCGCGCGCGCCGAGGCCACGCGCGTCGCGAAGCAGGCGGCGGGCGACGCCGCCGCCTTCGCCGGCCTCGCCGCCGTCGACGCCGAACACCCCGCCGTGACCGAGGAGCGCCTGTGGCTCGAGTCGCTCGAGCGCACCCTCCCCGCGCCGCGCAAGTTCATCCGCGCCGCGGGCAACGCCGGCGACGTCGACCTCTGGGTGGGCAATCCGCCGCCCGGCGGGCTGCCCGCCCTCTCCCTGCCCGCGGCCCCGCCGATCGGACCGCCCGCCGCGAAGGAGCCCGCCACGCCATGAGAATGCTGCTCGCCCTGGTCGCCGTCGCTCTCGCGGCGGCCGCGCTCGTCTCGTCGATCGTGGTGGTGGACGAGACCGAGCATGCCGTGATCACGCAGTTCGGCCGCCCGGTCGCCGTGATCAGCGAGGCGGGAGCGCACATCAAGCTCCCCGCGCCCATCCAGCGCGCCACCTTCCTCGACAAGCGGATCCTCCTGAGCCAGCTCCCGCAGACGGAGCTGCTGACCGCGGACAAGAAGAACATCGTCGTGTCGACCTATGTCGCGTGGCGCATCGCCGACCCGCTGAAGTTCCTCTCCGCGCTGCGCTCGCGCGACTTCGCCGAGGCGCGGCTCGCCGCGCTCGTGCAGTCGGAGCTCGGCTCGACGCTGGGGAGCCAGCCCTTCTCGAGCATCGTCCCGGCGGCGGCCGGAGGCACGAACTTGAAGCAGGTCGAGGAGCGCGTCGCGAGCGCCGCTCGCGAGGTGGCCGCGCGCGACTTCGGGATCGAGGTGACGAGCGTCGGCGTGACCCGCCTCGGCTACCCGGCGCAGAACCTGCAAAGCGTCTTCGCGCGCATGCGCGCCGAGCGCGAGCGCATCGCGCGTGGCTATCGCTCCGAGGGCAAGGCCGAGGCGCAGAAGATCCGCGCCGAAGCGGATCGCGAGCGCACGACGCTGCTCGCCAACGCCGAGGCGGAGGCGGCCCGGCTCCAGGGCGAGGGCGAGGCGGAGGCCGCGCGCGTCTACGCCGACGCCTATCGCGGGCACGAGGACTTCTATCGCTTCCTCCGCACGCTGCAGGCGTACGAGAAGACGCTGAAGGACAACACCACGCTGGTGCTGCCGGCCGACTCGCCCTTCCTCGACCTCCTGCTCTCGCGGACGCCGGGCGGCCACGCTGCGGGCGCGGGCCGCTAGCGGATGGAAGGCCGCCGCCGTTGGGGCTCCGGCCGGCTCGGCCGACTGCTGCGCTGGGGCGTGGCGCCGCTCGCCGCTGCCGCGTACCTCGGCTCCGGCTTCTACAGCGTCCAGACCGACGAGAGCGCCGTCGCCTTCGTGCTCGGCCGGGCGGTCGGGCGCGACGAGCTCCCGGGCATGCACTGGAACCCGCCCTGGCCGTTCGGGCGCGTCCTCGTCGAGAAGACGGCCACCAACTTCACGATGCCGATCGGCTATCGCCTGGTCGATCGCCCGGGCGAGCCGCCCATCTCGGACCTGTGGCTCACGGGCGACACCAACGAGATCACGGCCCGGCTCGACGTCCAGTACAGCGTGCGAAGCCTGACCGATCTCGCGCTGGCCCACGAGGAGCCGCGGGAGCTCCTGCGGCGCGGCGGCGAGCGCGTGCTGTCGCGCTTCCTGGTCAGCGAGAACGTCGACGCCGCGATCACCACGAAGCGGGCCGAGCTCCAGGACTTCGTGCGCCGCGAGCTGCAGGCGCTGCTCGACGCGGACGGCGTCGGGATCCAGGTGCAGGCGGTGAGCATCAAGGAGCTCGCACCTCCGATCGAGGGTCAGGTCCGCAGCGCCTTCCAGGAGGTGCAGAACGCGAGCGCGGACCGCGAGCGCAGCATCTCGGAGGCGCGCGCCTACGAGGCGCAGGTGCTCGCCGAGGCGCAGGGCGACGCCCAGCGCCGCCTCTCCGACGCGACCGCGACCCGCTACCGCCGCATCGAGGTGGCCTCCGGCGAGGCCGATCGCTTCCAGGCGCTGGCGCGCGAGCACGACCGCGCGCCCGCGCTGACCGAGCAGCGCCTCTACCTCGAGACGCTCGAGCGCCTGCTGCCGGGGATCCAGACCTACGTGGTCGAGCCCGCGAAGGACGGCAAGGTGAACCTGCGGATCGTCCGGTGAGGCGCCCGCTCCTGGCGATGGGGGCCGCGCTGGCCGGACTCGCAGCGGTGGCGAGCGCCGCCACCGCGCCGACACCGATTCGCGTGGTCGCGACGATCCAGCCGATCGCGATGCTCGTGCGCGAGCTGGGCGCCGGTCGCGTCGCCGTGACGAGCCTGGTGCCGCCCGGCGCCAGCCTCCACACCTTCGCGCCGAGGCCCGGTGACGTCGCGGCGGTCGAGGAGACCGGACTGTTCGTCGAGGTGGGAGCCGGGCTCGACACCTGGGCCGCGAAGCTCGAGAACGCAGCCGCGAAGCGACCCGAGCGCTTGGTCCTGATCGAGCTGCCGGGACTCGACCCGCTGCCCGCCGATGCGCACGAGCGCGACCTCGATGCGAGCGGCAGGCCTGCGCGCTTCGATCCCCATGTCTGGCTGGACCCCATCCGGGTCCGCGACGTGGTCGCGCCCGCGCTGGTCGCTGCGCTCGTCCGCATCGATCCAGGCGGACGCGCCGAGTACGACACGGCGCTCGCGGCGCTGCGCGCGCGCATCGACGAGCTCGACGCGGAGATCCGGCGCACGCTCGAGGGACACGGGACGAAGTTCGTGGCCTTCCACGGCGCCTGGCGCTACTTCGCCGCCCGCTACGGCCTCGAGGAGATCGGCGTGGTCGAGGAGGCGCCGGGCGAGGAGCCGGCACCCCGCGAGATCGCGAGGCTCGTCGAGGCGGCGCGCGCGGCGCACGTCCCCGCGATCCTGACCGAGCCGCAGCTCAATCCGCGCATCGCCGCGACCATCGCCGCCGAGCTCGGCGCCGGAACCGTGACGGTCGACGAGCAGGGCGACCCGCGCGACCCCGAGCGCGCCGACTACGTCGCCCTGATGCGCTTCGACGCGCGCGCGTTCGCTCGCGCGTTGGGGAACGGCGCGCCGTGAGCGGTGACCCCGTCGTGCGTCTCGCGGGCGTGTCGGTCGAACGGCAGGGGCGCCGCGTGCTCGAGGACATCAGCTTCTCGCTCGACGCGGGTCACTTCCTCGGTGTCGTCGGCCCGAACGGCGCGGGCAAGACGACCCTCCTGCGCGCGATGCTCGGACTGGTGCCGATCGCGGCGGGTCGCATCGAGGTGTTCGGGCGCCCGCCCGGCGGCGCCTCGCCCGAGGTCGGCTATGTCCCGCAGCGCCACGCGGTCGCGGCGTCGTTTCCCGCCACGGTGCGCGACGTGGTGATGATGGGCCGGCTGCGGCGGCTCGGCTGGCTCGAGCGCCCGCGCGCTGCGGATCGCGAATCGGTCGCGCGCAGCCTCGCGCGGGTCGGCATGCAGGACCGCGCCGAGCGGCCGATCGGACGCCTCTCGGGCGGCGAGCAGCGCCGGGTGATGCTGGCGCAGGCGCTGTGCGCGAGCCAGCGCCTGCTGGTGCTCGACGAGCCGACGATCGGGCTCGACCTGCCGGCCGAGCAGGCCTTCTACGCGCTCCTGCGCTCGCTCAAGGAGGAGCTCGGGCTCACCGTGATCGCGGTCTCGCACGACCTCGTCGCCCTCGCGGCCGAGGCCGACGAGCTCGTCTGCATCAACCGCAGCATGCACGTCCACGGGAACCCGGAGGACGTCGTGCACAGCCACGCCCTGCGCGAGGCCTACAGCTGCGAGTTCAACTTCCTGGCCGGCGAGATCGCGCATCACGAGCGCATCGGGCGCGAGCGCTGATGCTCGCCGCGGAGCCCTCCGGTGATTGCCGCGGAGCCCTCCGGTGATTGAGTTCGCCTTCATGCAGCGCGCGCTCGCCGCCGCGGTGCTGGTCGGGGTGGTGTGCGGCGCCCTCGGCTTCTTCGTCGTGCTCCGGAGACTCGCGTTCATCGGCGTCGGCATCTCGCACTCCGCCATCGGCGGCGTGGCGATCGGCGTGGTGGCGGGCGTCTCGCCGCTGCTCACCGCCGCGGTCTTCGCCATTGCGGTGGCGCTCGGCATCGCCGCGGTGGGACGCCGCAGCGCGCTCTCCGAGGACGCCGTGATCGGCGTCTTCTTCTCCGGTTCGATGGCGCTCGGCGTGGTGCTCTTCAGCCTGCAGCGCGGCTACCAGCAGGACCTGTTCGGCTACCTGTTCGGTGACGTGCTGGCGATCTCGGGGCGCGAGCTCGCGACGCTCGCGGCGGCGACCGCGCTAGTCCTGATCGCCCTGGCCTTCGCGTTCCGACGGCTCTTCTTCATCGCCTTCGACGAGGAGATCGCACAGGCCTACGGACAGCCGGTGGGGCTGCTCAACACCGCCCTCCTCGTCCTGCTCGCCCTCACCATCGTGATCGGCGTCCGGCTGGTGGGTGCCATCCTGGTCGAGGCGCTCCTGGTGATCCCGGCCGCCTGCGCCGCGCTCTGGGCGAGCGGCTGGCGGGCCCAGCTCGTGCTGGCGACCGGCCTCGGCGCCGCCAGCGGGGTGCTCGGGCTCGCGCTCGCCTACTGGCTCAATCTCGCCGCAGGGGCCAGCATCGTGCTGGTCTCGGCCGGCCTCTTCTTCGCCTCCCTGGCGCTCCGGCGCGGCGGACCGGCGTGAACGCGCAGCCCGGATGCATCCCGCGTGCCGTGTGCTACCTACTGGCGCGCCGCGGACCGGGCCGGGCGCCGAAGACCGCGAGCCGAACCCCGAGACCCGACCCGAGCAGGACGGAGCCGATGGCGAAGACGTCGCAGGTCCACCGCGAGCTCAAGCGCAAGGCGCTGATCGCGAAGCATGCCGCGAAGCGCGCGGAGCTCCGCAAGCGGCTCAAGGATCCCGAGGCCTCGATCGACGACAAGTTCGCCGCTCAGCTCGAGTTCTCCAAGCTCCCGCGCAACTCCTGCCCGACCCGCAAGAAGAACCGCTGCGGCGTGACCGGCCGGCCGCGCGGCTATCACCGCAAGTTCGGAATCTCGCGCATCGCCCTGCGCGAGCTGGCGCTCGCGGGCCAGCTCCCGGGCGTGCGGAAGTCGAGCTGGTAGCCGTGAAGGAAGGCGTCCACCCCGACTACCACAAGGTGATCTTCGTCGACAGCGCGACCGGGACGGAGTGGATCACGCGATCGACGCTCACGTCCTCGGAGACGCGCGACGTCGACGGCGAGGCGGTGCCGCTGGTGCGGCTCGAGATCTCGTCGGTGAGCCATCCCTTCTGGACCGGTCACCTGCGCGAGGCCGCGCGCGGCGGCAAGGTCGACGACTTCCGCCGCCGCTACGGCAAGAAGAAGTAGCGAGGACGACGATGCCCCGGCACTGCGCGCTCACCGGAGCCACCGTGCGCTACGGAAACAACGTCTCGCACTCCAACCGCCGGACGAGTCGAACCTTCGCGCCGAACCTGCAGCGCGCCTCGCTGATCTCGGACGCGCTGCGCCGCACGGTGCGCCTGCGCGTGACGACGCGCGCGCTGCGCAGCGTGCAGAAGCACGGCGGCCTCGACGCCTTCCTGCTCGACACGCCCGACGCGCGACTCGGTGCGGAGGGGCTCGAGCTGAAGCGCCGCGTGCTCCGCGTGCTCGCCGGCCGGCGGAAGGCGAAGGCAGGCTGAGGCGCCGGTGCGGCGGATCGCGAGCGCAGCCCTCGTCTCCGCCGCGCTCGCCGCGCTCCTCGCGAGCCCCTCGCTCCACCACCCCGCCGACGAGCCCCTCGCGGCGCCGGCGATCTCGGCCCACGCATTCGCCCCGGAGCTCTGCTCGGACCGCGAGCGCTCGGCGCCGCACGACCACGAGCTCTGCCGGATCTGCCGGGCCACCGCCCAGGCGCGCCTCGCGCTGCGCGTGCCCGCACGCCTCTCGACGCCCTTCCTCGAGGGAGCAGGACGGCTCCCGCTCCAGGCTTCCGCCTCCACGGCGCCGACCGCGGAGCCCGTCCTCTCGGGCTGCGCTCCGCGCGCTCCGCCCGGCGTCCTCTCCGCGCTCGAAGCCTAGACGCACTTCGAACCGCAGCGAGCGCCCATCTCGCGCCCGGGCGCGCGGGGCTGCG
>Ga0335085_10013506_pt1 | contig 11972 bp, 11 predicted proteins | sample Lox_Sample_45_FD_206712 | JGI IMG/M metagenome (GOLD analysis project Ga0335085, IMG submission 206712) | Soil microbial communities from Loxahatchee National Wildlife Refuge, Florida, United States - Lox_Sample_4.5 | ecosystem: Environmental > Terrestrial > Soil > Wetlands | place: USA...
TCGAAACCCAGGGGAAAGCCCAACGGCATGGTTGTGTCGGAGGATCAATCTGAGACTTAATCGACCTTTCGGGGTCGAAGGCGTCTACCCGTTCTCAGCCGATTTCGGGCAGCAGTTCGATGCGATCGAAGACCGCCGCTACCCCCACCCCCTTGCCCACGGTCTCTTCTACCCTGACTACCGAGGCCTGGCAGAGTGCCCACCCACCAGGTCCCAAGCCCAGATTGGGAGGCACCATCATGACTAGTTCCAGCTTCGAACCTGTTTCCAGGCCCGGCGGAGCATAGAGAAAGATTCCTGATGAGCTCAAATCGCGCGCCGCCCCCGCGAGTTCCGTCCCATCCGGCTTCCGCACTTTGACATCGAGGCTGATCGGCGATCGCTGCCGGGAACGCCTTTCGTGAGGCTGCTCAGTCATAGCCGTAGAGAGTTTAACCCAGGGAGCAGTGAATCAGCGGCTTGAGGCGCTCCGAATCGCGAGATTGTTGTTGTGGTCAGAGGCCGGCTGGCAGCGTTTCAGCCTAGGAAAGAAGCGTCCCTCGGGTGACCGGCTATTTGAGATCCGCTGCGGGAAGCCCGGCGGGCTTGCCAGCCATCTCTACTGAGAGAGCCTGCTCCAAGGTCGGCAGGTATGTCGTCCGCAGCCGCTCTGCAACCGCCCGGCTTTGTTCGGATTTGCCAACTTCCGCATAGGCCTTCACCAGCGACGCGAGGGTCGCTGGATTGTCGGCGTCCTCCCCCAGTTCGGCGATGGCTTCCTGAAATTGGCCCTTGGCCAAAAGCATCTCGCCCGCTGCCCCATGCCAGCATCCCTGAATCATGCGGTTGCGGCTGGCTGCCGCCAATTCTCCCAATTGGTTGAGCGCTGCCTGGGCGACCTCTTCTTTCCCTGCATGCATGGCCCGCATTGCACGGATACGCAGGATCTGTGCCAGTTCATCGTTTCGATCCGCCGGCGAGAGGTTGTTTCGATGAGTCAAGGCGTCTTCCGCGGATGCCAGGCGCTCCAGCGCCGGCTTGTCATCGGGCGCATACTGCGCCATGCGCCTCAGGGCCTGAGCCTCCTGCAACTCGTAAGACTGTTCGTGCGCCTCCATGGCAACACGCCAGAATTCGCGGTCTGCTTCGGTGTAGTTCTTCTCGCGAATCCAGGTCGCGGCCTTCTGCATGCGGTAGTCGAAGCGGTTCGCGCGGTCCGGTTCCCGCTGGACCGCTGTGTCGTATTCCCGGCGGGCTTGCTCCTGATTGCCGAGCAAGGAATAGGTGTCCGCAATCCCCAGTTGCGCCAGGTTGAAATTCGGGTCGATATTCAGCGCTGCCCGGTAATGATCCAACGCGGTTTCGAAGTGCCCGGACATGCGCAGAATCTCACCATAAGAGTCTTCCGGATTGGGCTGCTGGGGCACCAGTTTGGCATAGTGATCGATGGACGCCAGAGCCTCGTCAAACTCCCGGTTGTTCGCATGGACATAGGCCACTATGTTCAGCGCAGGAGCATAATCCGGATCCCTGTCCAGAACCTTGTGCAGCAGGTGGTGAGCCTGATCATAGCCGTGTTCGCCCAACAGCCAGTTCGCGGCCAAGTAATAAATGTGCCGGTCGCGGGGAAACTTTGAAATCAAGTCGTTCATGGCCGCGACACCAGACAGAGAGTTCCCCTCCTGCGTATCGGCGATCCACTGAATCATGAGTTTTTCGCCCGCCGAGCTCTTCGGCGCCAGCTCTTTCGCGCGCTCCCGGGACGTGCGGATCTCCTCGGGATCGTGGCTGTTCATCGCTACCATGGCAAAGGCAGCGGCAAAACTCGGGTCTTCCTTCGCGGCCGCTCGCCATCCGATGAGCGCCCGGTCCAGATACATCAGCTCATAATCCAGTACCGCCCGTTGATACAAATCTTTCGCCTTGACCGACTTCGTCGTAAGCGGCATGGGCTGCTCGGGCAAAGGCTTGACCTTGGCCACCGGCTTGGGTTTTGGATGGGATTGGGCTATGAGACTCGGCAGGAAACAGACCCCGGCCACAAGAACCACCATAATTTTCCGTAGCATAAGGACTCTCGCTTCGATCGCGCTCGGGGGGAGATCAACCTGAGACTAGCACCGAGTTCAAACCCTCCCAAGGACACCATAGGTCATCTACTTCCCTGCACCTCCGCGCGATCTATCGGGATGGGCATTGGACGTACCCATTTCGGGGAGTCGAATTTCCCTTGGTTCGCCTTACCGCCTCAAAGCGCGCTCCTCGTCCCAAGAGTCCCCGATTCCTTCCCAAAAAGGAACCCGAATACCAGATTCCTTCCGTAACCCGGACGTACACTCACTGTTGGTAACCCTTGGTAACCATACGGTTCGGCCTTCGTCAGCCTTACAATAACCTCTACGTGACCATTCTTCCGATGGTTACGGTGTTTCGCCGGAGGTCGCCGGCGAACGTTATCCCGTAGCACGCTCCCAGGCATCGCGGGCGTTCGGCGGGGATCACGGCTGGAGTCCGCACTTCTATGGCGTTTGGTTTTGGCTTCAACAAACAGAAAGTCCTTAGCAGTGCGGAGAAGTTCGTTCAGCAAGGCAAGCTGCAGAACGCCATCGCTGAATACGAAAAGATCCTCAAGAACGATCCCAAGGACCTGACCGTCAACAACACCGTGGGCGATCTCTACGCCCGTCTCGGCGATACCTCCAGAGCCATCGAGTGCTTCAAGAGTGTCGGCGATGCGTACGCCTCGCAGGGTTTCACCGTCAAAGCGATCGCGATGTACAAGAAGATCACCAAGCTCCATCCGAGCGTGGACGGATCTTTGAAACTGGCGGAACTTTACACCCAGCAGGGCCTGTTCAATGACGCGCGCGCACAATACCTGCAGGTCGCCGAAGATTTTCTGAAGAACAGCGAACTCGACCAGGCGGTGCGGCTGTTTCAGAAGGTCCTCGAAATGGACCCGGAAAACGTCCAGATGCGGGTCAAACTGGCCGAGGTTTACATCCGCTTGGGGAAGAAAAACGAGGCTTGGGAGTTGTTCAGCGCGGCCGCCGAATCGCTGCGCTCCCGCGGTTCGCTGCCTGCCGCCGAAGACATTTTGCAGCGCATGTTGTCGCTCGACCCGGGAAACAGTTACGTATTGCTGCTTCGCGGACGCGCCGCCCTCGATAACGGCGACTCCAAGAAGGCTGCTCAGTATCTGGAGAAAACTTCCGACCTCGATTCTCACCCTGACGGCTTGCGCGATCTGCTCAAGGCCTACCTCCAGACAGGACGCGTCGGCGATGCGGCGCCCATCGCCGAGAAACTTCTCAATGTCCACAACGATCCCGAGGCGCTATTCCTGCTCGCGGACGGTTATTCTCAGGCCGGCCAGTTTCATGAGAGTCTGGACGTCTACAGCCAGCATGCGGACCGGCTTCTAGCCACCGACTCGACCAAGCTGCTCGCCAACCTGCATTCCATGATCGGCCATGTGCGCGACGATTGCGGCGCTCTGGACCAACTGTTGCAACTGCTGAGCAAAGCGGGCGAGAGCACCCACGTCGGCGAAGTCACCGAACTCCTGGCCCATGCTTCCGTTCAGAGCGGAAACCTGGTTCGAGCCCGAGACCTGTACCAGATGCTCGCGACCATGGAGCCGCAAAACGCGGTGCACATGCAGAACTATCAGCAGGTGCAGGCGCGCATCGAAGAAACCGCCACTAGCAACATGATTTCCGCCGAAGAGGGCGCGGTCATCGTCGATGAACTGGAGGCCACTGCGCCCGTCATCGATCAGCCCTATCCGGAGAGTCAAGCTGCGGCCATACGTTCGGCGATCACCGACGCCGATCTCTATCTTTCCTATAACCTTCCGGATAAAGCTATCGTGCCATTGCTGGGCGCGTTGCCGCAGGCTCCGCGCGACGTGCGCCTCAACCAGCGTCTCGCCGCCCTGCACACGCGTGCCGGTCGCTTCACCGAAGCTGCGGTCTGCTGCCGGAATCTGGAAAGCGTCTATTCCGAATCCGGACATCCAGAGGAGGCCGCACGCTATGGAGAATTGGCTGGTCGGTATGAAGAGCGTGCTGCCGCCCTGCCGGGCGCTGCCCCCAAGATTGAGCCAGAAGTTGCTACCGCATGGCCGTCAGCTCCGCCTGCGATCGAAACTGCTGCCGTGGATGTAGCTCCTGCGCCTGCCGTGCCTGGCGAGGAGACCGCCGCTGCCGCGCATCCGGAATTCGCCGTCGAATCTGCTGAAATGCCGGTGCACGAAATCCCTGCCCACGAGACCCCATCTCACGAAACGAAAGATCTGTCGGCCGAATGGGATCATTCCTTTTCCGACGATTCTGTCTCGGCTGAGCCCGTTCCGGCTACACCCGAGCTTCCCATCGAAGCGCCTGCACCGGTGGAGGCGTCCCATGCCGGCGGCAGCGAGGAAGAGATTGCCGAGACCGTCGAAGAAACGCGGTTCTATCTTGAACACTACATGGCCGATCAGGCCCGTACCGCTTTCGAGAAGCTGAGAATGCTGACCCAGGAAGCGAGCATCCTGGATCCTTTGCGCGCGCAGATTGAAGCCGCGGGGAATACCGCTGCCGGGGCGGAACCGGAAGCCGTCGCGGTATCCGAAGATTCGGTGGAAGTGGACGAGACACCAGCAGAGTTCGAAATCGAAGTGGAAGCCGCTCCCGCTCCGCCGCCGGTCGCGCAACATCTCCCGCCCGCGGCTAAGAAGGTCGAGAGGGTTGAAAGGCAAAAAGAAGTTGAAGAACCAGAGGAAGAGGTAGCAGCAGCTCCGCCTCCGGTTCGTCACGAGCCCAGGCCTGCAGCCAAAGAGCCAGTCCCGTCTCGCAACGAACCCGAGCCCGAGCCGGCATATGCCGCTTCTGCTGCGGCTGATACCGGTGACTTGGCTGCCCTGGTCGCCGACCTCGAGTCCTCTTTAGGAGATTCATTTCCCCAAGCCGAGCCCGCTGCCAGTAAGCTCTCGCCCGCGTGGCCTGCAGCGCCGGCCAAGCCTGCTTCGGCACCCGCGCTGGCACAAAAGGTGCCGGCTCCTGCCGCGGCGCCGAAGAAAACACTTCCGCCCAAACCGAAGCCGCAGCCGGAGCCCGCAGTCGCGCGTACGGACCACGGCATGCCCGCGCACAGCGCCATCCCGCCAGTGGGGGCGACTTCTGCCAGCGCGGCCGCAGCTCCGGCTCTCAGCTACAGCCCCGCTCCTGTACGTCCTCTGGGCGCGGGAGCTCAGGCCATGCTCCCGCAGGAGAGCGTCGACCTCTCGCAGATGTTCGGCGAGCTAAAACAGGAACTGGAAGAAGAAGCGGTCGCCGGCGACGACGATCCCGAAACGCACTATAACCTCGGCGTCGCGTTCCGCGAGATGGGGCTGCTCGATGAGGCTATCGCCGAGTTGCAGAAGGTCTGCTCAGCGGTTGAGCGCGGACATGCATTCCCGCAACTCGTCCAGACCTACACCTGGCTAGCCCAGTGTTTCCTCGATAAAGGTGTCCCCGAGGCTGCGGTTCGCTGGTATGAAAAGGCGCTCGCAATTCCTAATCTGGACGGCGAAGCGCGGCTGGCGATCAACTATGAACTCGGTTCTGCCTGTGAGACGGCGAACGATAAGTCAGCGGCCCTTCATCATTTCACGCAGGTTTACGGCGCCAACATCGACTATCGCGATGTCGCCGAGCGCATTCAGGCCCTGAAGTCGTAGAATGCAAGGGTGGGCCGCAGATTTGCGTTCGAAGTGCGCCGGGATCGCGAACCCGCACAACTACTACGCACCGCATGATGTCCGACCCCAAACTCCCCTTGACCAGCGATTCTGCCGGCCTTCCAGAAGTGGATGCGGCGACCGAAACACCTCCGCATCCGGTATCGAGCCAAGCGCTCTCTCACCCGATCCATCATCTGTGGCTTCGGAGGCTTGGAGTGCTGGTGTTCGTCTTTTTGTGCGCCACAATCGGCGTGATGCTGATGATTCTGCCCTGGCGTCCGGAGTGGTCCGACAACCACCTGCTCTTGCCGTTCCCGGCCCTGCATTCGATTGTCTCCAGCGGATTTGTGCGCGGAGTTTGCACCGGCCTGGGGATGCTCAATGTCTGGATCGGGTTCTGGGAGGCGATTCAATATAAGGAAGAGGAATAACCAGTTGCTGGTTGCTCACGCTGGATTTCAAATTGTCGATATTCTCATTGCGGCAACGGGTAAGGCGGCAGACCTGCAAAAGGACTACAGATGACGAGTGACAAACGAGCGACGAGCGATCCGCAACCGGAGCCAGCCCATGCCAAGCCCGCCCCACTCGCCTATGAGAACGAGCCATTCTTGAATAGCCCGGACGGGCGCATTTTGCGGGTATTGTCCGAGTACGCCGAGCCCTTATCCCGCTTCCGGCGCGAGCAGATCCAGGACACGGTCGTGTTCTTCGGCTCAGCGCGCTTCCACAACCGCGATGCTGCCCAGAATCATCTTACCGATCTGAAAGGGAATGGTTCCCGGATGACACCGGAACAGCAGGCCGCGGAGATGAGACGCGCCCAAGCCGCGGTCGACATGGCCCGCTACTACGAGGACGCGCGCCGCCTTGCCTACCTGCTTACCGAGTGGTCGATTCAGATCCCTGCCAAACGTCATCGTTTCGTGGTCACGACCGGTGGTGGCCCGGGCATCATGGAAGCTGCCAATCTTGGAGCAAAAGAAGCGGGGGGCAAAACGATTGGACTGAACATCAATCTGCCCTTCGAGCAGTTTCCCAATTCCCACATCTCGCCGTCGCTCAACTTCGAGTTCCACTACTTCTTCATGCGCAAGTTCTGGTTCGCCTATCTGGCCAAGGCCCTGGTGATTTTCCCCGGTGGTTTCGGAACGCTCGACGAACTATTCGAAATCCTCACCCTCGCGCAAACCGAGAAGCTCGCTAAGAAGATCCTGGTTGTCATCTACGGCAGCGAGTACTGGAAGAAGATCGTCAACTTCGAAGCGATGGCTGACGCAGGCACGATCTCGCCGCAGGATCTCGAGTTGTTCAAGATGTCGGACTCGCCCGAAGAAAGCTTCGAATTCCTGAAAGAAGGATTGACCAAGTACCACCTAGGAGCGCCGCAACCCCGGCGCGTCGGCGAGGTGGTACCGGAGATCGCCAAAACAAGGCCGTAGCCGGGGCATCAGCCAGGCGCATCTTGCCGGCGTCCGAGGATTCACAGGGTAGTTGGATGGGTGTCCTTTCTTCTTGTTTCATTCTCTCCGTCGATATCGCCGTAGTACGCTGATAGCTGATGGCAGATCGCTGTCTGCTCTACTACATCACCGACCGCTCGCAGTTTCCGGGGGATGAATCAGCTCGTCGCAGAACCCTGCTTGCGAAGCTGATCGAGGCTACGCGGGCTGGAGTCGATTACATCCAGTTCCGGGAGAAAGATCTCAGTACTCGTGAGCTGGAAACACTGGCTCGCAAAATTGTCGAGGAGATTAACAAACTGAGAACTGAGAACCGGGGACTGAGAACTCGGCTTCTCGTCAATTCCCGCACTGACGTTGCATTCGCCGTTGGTGCTGACGGCGTTCATTTACGCTCTGACGACCTCTCGCCTCCTGAAGTTCGATGCGCAGTTCAGAAAGCTACTGGCCTCTGGCCACTGACCACTGACCACTTCAACGTTGCTGTCTCATGCCACACTGTCGACGAGGTAGGGCGCGCCGAATCCGAAGGGGCGGACTTCGCTGTGTTTGCCCCTGTTTTCCGAAAGCAAGGTGCACCCGATGTGCAGCCCGCCGGACTCGCTGCTCTCCGCGAAGCGTGCGGGGTGAAAATTCCAGTTCTTGCTCTGGGCGGTATCACCCTGGAAAATGCCGCCGCCTGCCTTGATGCCGGGGCCGCAGGAATCGCCGCGATACGGTTGTTCCAGGAGAACAACGTCGAAGATGTCGTCCGCTTGCTTCGACGGATATGATCGACGGCGAGAACTTGTCCATTGAGCACGCCCTCTTCATCCCGTATCGGCGAACTTACTCCGGCACTCCGTTCCATTGCGGCAGGATGGTTTCTCATGGGCTGCAAGACCGGGCAGGATAACGAAAAGCCGGTCCATCGCGTCTGGATTGACGCGTTTGAACTCGCCACGTGCCAAGTCACAAACGCCGAGTATTCTCGCTTCTTGCGCGGCACGGCATCAGCGCCACCACCGTTCTGGAGCGATCCCAACTTCAATGATCCACAGCAGCCCGTGGTCGGAGTGTCGTGGCACGAGGCGGTCCGATATTGCGAATGGCTCAGCAGCTTCAGTGGCCGCTCGTTTCGGTTGCCCACCGAGGCCGAATGGGAACGCGCCGCTCGCGGAGGTCGAGAAAGCCAACTCTTCCCCTGGGGCGACGAACCGCCAGAGTCGCGGCCCGGCTATGCCGCTCGCTGGAAGAGTGGTCCTGAACCTGTGGGCAGCGGCGATCCCAACGGATTCGGATTGTTTAACATGTGCGACAACGTCCACGAATGGTGCAGTGACTGGTTTGCCGCCGATTACTATGCGGTCTCGCCGGACCGGAATCCGCGCGGCCCCGAAACCGGCACGCGCCGCGCTTCCCGCGGCGGATCCTGGCGCCACCACATCAAGATCTCGCGCTGCGCCGCGAGATCGAGCATTCCGCTTGAGTTCCAGTATGCCGATTATGGATTCCGCGTGGCATGCAGTGTCCCAATCGTGTAGATTGTGGCCATCGCGGAAAGGAGCACCATGTACTCACTCCGTTCAATAGGTGTTTTATCCTGCGCCAAGATGATGGGCGCTTTGTATGGTTGCATCGGCCTGATTATTCTTCCCTTCCTTCTGCTCGGTGGCTTCGCCAGCCTGATGTTGGGCAAAGGTTCTGAGGCCATGTCGGGCATTGGCCTACTAGTTCTGGCGATCCTTGCGCCGATTTTCTATGCGGCGATGGGATTTGTTTTCGGGGCTCTTACTGCCTGGATCTACAACTTGGTGGCGGGCTGGATCGGAGGTATTGAAATGGAGCTGAAGGCAGCCGTCCCAGTTTCGGCACCTTCGCCGAGCTAGAATCTAGTCGCGCAAACCACGATATCGACACCGGGTGCCGGGCCCGATCCTGCATCGAGCATCTCGGCCCGGCATCAAATGCGCCATGCCCGATCTAGCTTCCCACTACCTCGACGAAATCAACCGCCAGCTCCGTGGCCACAAACGAATGGCCGAATCCGCATTGGCCCAACTCGATGACAAAGCCTTCTTCACCGTCATTGATTCTGAATCAAATTCCGTCGCCGTCATCGCCAAGCACATCGCTGGCAATGCCCGCTCGCGCTTCACAGATTTCCTGACTAGCGATGGCGAGAAGCCCGACCGCTACCGCGATCGCGAGTTCGAGATGTCCGACAAGACGACCCGCGCAGAAGTCATGGGGTGGTGGGAACAGGGGTGGTCGATCGTGCTCGCAACTCTCGATGCGTTGAAGCCCGAGGACATCTCTCGCACGATCACGATCCGACAGGAACCCCATACGGTGGTCCAAGCGCTGAATCGCGCCTTAGCTCACTATGCCCAGCACATCGGGCAGATCGTCTTCCTCGCGAAGCACCTGCGCTCATCGCAATGGAAAACGCTGAGCATCCCGAGAGGTCAATCAGAAAATTTCAAGGTGGGAAATCCCAAGGGAGCGAGCCGGGGAACTTATGAACCGAAAGCGTGACCTCAATGTTCGGTTTGTACTTCTGCAGTCTGCAATCTGACTTCTGCAATCAAACCGGCCCGTAATACCGGTAGTGTCCTGTAATCTTCCAGTGAAACAGAACATCTTCCATCTTCGGCCCCTGGCCGATGTTGTGGACGATCATGTAATGTCCGCTGCCATCCTTGCGATCAACCACGATCGCGATGTGCGTCACATTCCCGCCGAGATCATAAGTGACCAAATCACCGGGACTGAAATCTTCCGGGCGTTGTGAAATAGGCAACGATTCCCCTTTGCGCTTGAAAAAAACCATCAGATTCGGCACGCGCCGATGATCGATGTTGCTGTCAGGCTTCGTCCGGTTCGGCTTGTGTGGATATGCCGCGAAGTTCGCTGCCATGTCCTCGTGCACTTCCTTTTGCAGATCGACGCCGACCGCCCGGTACACGCGGATGATCTCATCTGTGCATACTCCCGTATCGGCGGGAACATCGCCTCCGGGATAGGGAATTCCGACATAAGCGCCGTCATAGCGGACCGCATGATGTGTCCGCTCGACCGCCGCTGCGACGAGCCGCCGCAAAAACTGCGCGCGAGAACTCGCATCCGTTGTTGGCTGAGCCGATATCCCGGCACAAAACAGAATCGCTACCCAGAGAACGATCGCAGTTCGTTGTACGTTGGCTCGTAGCGGCATGCCGTTTATCCTAAAACGCCGCCTTAAGCTGCACCGCGCCAGTCCAGTAATACTTTTGCAGCGTTGCCCGTTTCCATGGCGGCGAACCCTTGTTCATAGTCTCGCCACGAGAGCCGGTGCGTGATGACCGGCGAAATGTCGAGACCGGACTCCAGCATCACCGTCATTTTGTACCAGGTCTCAAACATCTCTCGCCCATAGATGCCCTTGATCGTCAGCATGTTGAAGATCACGCTGTGCCAGTCGATCGACATCTCAGTCGCCGGGATCCCGAGCATGGCAATCTTCGCGCCGTGGCTCATGTTCGCGAGCATTTCGCGGAACGCCGTCGGTGAACCCGACATTTCGAGGCCCACGTCGAATCCCTCTTGCATGCCAAGCTGTTTTTGGACCTCTTTGAGAGGCGTCTTTCGCGGATCGACCGCCATCGTGACGCCCATCTTTTCCGCCAGTGCCAAGCGATAAGGATTCAGATCGCTGATCACCACATGCCGGGCCCCGGCGTGTCGCACAACCGGTGCTGCCATCAGTCCAATCGGCCCCGCCCCAGTGATCAGCACATCCTCACCAAGAACGGGGAACGACAACGCCGTGTGAACCGCATTGCCAAAGGGATCGAAGATCGCGGCAATCTCCGGATTGATCTTGGGATTGTGCCTCCAGATATTGCTCATCGGGAGGACGATGTATTCCGCGAAGCATCCCGGCCGGTTGACCCCGACTCCTTTTGTGTGTGCGCACAGATGCCTGCGACCGGCCAGGCAATTGCGGCAGCGTCCACAGGTGACATGCCCCTCCCCGCTTATCATTTCTCCGACGTGATAGTCGGCAACATTCGAGCCGACGGCGACAACTTCACCAACGAATTCGTGCCCGATAACCAGCGGCACCGGTATCGTCGACTTCGCCCAATCGTCCCATTGATAGATATGGAGGTCGGTTCCGCAGATACCGGTGAGCAGCACTCGAATCTTGACATCGTTGATGCCGAATTCCGGTTCCGGGATGTCTTCCAGCCAAATACCGCGCTCAGATCGGCTCTTCACTAAAGCCTTCATACGGGACGTCCTTTCGAGCGTTCGACAAGCTCCCAGCAGTTTGCCAAAAAACTCCGATTCGTGGATAGGTTTTGAAGGGGCGCCGCTTCAGCGGCGCCATTAAATCTTCTATTTTTGTCATTCCGAGTTTCCGTAGCCGCGCTTGCGCGGCGAGGAGAGCGAGGAATCTGCATTCTTCAGCAAACTGCTAGGGACACAGGCTGACATTGATCTGAATGGTCAAGGTCCGCAGGCTCCTGTATCGTTGTAACACCAAGCTGGATGCATAGTGAAGTGCGAGCCCAAATGGAGTGAGGTGAATCTGTGTGGCGCAGGCGCCTCGTCTGCGAAAAACAATCTTCACCGACCGATGAATGCGGATCCGAGACAGAGGCGTCTGATTCTTCGCTCGACGCGGTGTGCGCTGTTGGCCACCTCGGTTGTATTTCTTACAACAACACTTATGGCTCAGCAAACCCGGAAGCCCGATGATCCGGAGCACCCCTGCGTCAATGCAATGACGCAAATGGAACTGAATCAGTGTGCGGGCGAGCAATACCACAAAGCCGATGCGAGGCTCAATACGA
>Ga0335085_10013507_pt1 | contig 11972 bp, 11 predicted proteins | sample Lox_Sample_45_FD_206712 | JGI IMG/M metagenome (GOLD analysis project Ga0335085, IMG submission 206712) | Soil microbial communities from Loxahatchee National Wildlife Refuge, Florida, United States - Lox_Sample_4.5 | ecosystem: Environmental > Terrestrial > Soil > Wetlands | place: USA...
GCATTCCTCCCTATTGAATTTGAGTTATCGTTATTGTGCGCCTAGGCTATACTCAATCCTTCGGAGTGCCTAGCGGTCGCTTATGTTTCGCGCCGCAACAAGCCGCATAAATTCTGTATTGCTTCACATCCCCATCATGGTCTTTTGCCAGCATCGCTCGCACAACAAAGCATCAGGAATTCTGCGGTTTCTTGCACGGTGGGCTGGCGCCCGCGGCGGCGCCGATTAGGGAGCGAACATGACGCCGAAACCGCCGCATGAGTCTTTCGACTATATCGTCGTCGGCGCCGGTTCGGCCGGTTGCGTTCTCGCCAACCGTCTCACCGCCTCCGGCCGCTATCGCGTGCTGTTGCTGGAAGCGGGCGGGCGCGATCGCAACATCTGGATTCACATCCCGCTCGGCTACGGCAAACTGTTCAACGACGCCCGCAACAACTGGCTTTATTCGACCGAGCCTGAAGCCGACATGAACAACCGCCGGCTCATTCAACCGCGCGGCAAGGTGCTCGGCGGATCGAGTTCGATCAACGGGCTGCTTTATATTCGCGGCCAGCCGCACGACTTCGACTATTGGCGCCAGCTCGGCAATGCCGGCTGGAGCTTCGAGGACGTGCTGCCCTATTTCCGCCGCTCCGAAGACCAGGAGCGCGGCGCCGACGCCCTGCACGGAACCGGCGGTCCGCTGGCGGTGTCGAACGTGAGCGAACCGCATCCCTTGTGCGAGGCCTTCATCGAAGCCGCGCAGCAGGCGGGCTTTGCACGCAACGACGACTTCAACGGACCGAGCCAGGACGGCGTCGGCTATTTCCAGTTGACCGTGCGCAACGGACGACGCTGCTCGGCCGCCGTCGGTTATCTGCGCGAGGCAAAGCGGCGGTCCAATCTGAAAATCGTCACCGACGCGCTGGTAAGCCGCATTCTGTTCTCCGGCCGCTGCGCGAGCGGCGTCGAGTATCGTCTCGGTGACACCACCCACATTGCCGAAGCAAACGGCGAAGTCATCGTCGCCGGCGGCGCCTTCAATTCGCCGCAACTGCTGCAGCTCTCCGGCCTCGGGCCGGCGATGCTGCTGCAAGCGCACGGAATTCCGGTCCTCGCGGACATGCCGGGCGTCGGTGCCGATCTGCAGGATCATCTGCAGGTTCGCATGCAATATCGCTGCACCGAGCCGATCACCATGAACGACGTCATCAACAACTGGCGGCACCGCATGGCCGCCGGCATGCGCTACGTTTTTTTGCGCAAGGGGATGCTCACCATCGGCGCCGGCTATGCCGGCGGTTTCTTCCGCACCCGCCCCCACATGGAAACGCCCGACGTGCAGGTGCACTTCATCATCTTCAGCGGCGAGGCCTCCGGCGCCGCGCTGCATCCGTTTCCCGGCTTCATCGCCTCGGTCTGCCAGTTGCGGCCGGAAAGTCGCGGCTTCGTGCACATCAAATCGGCCGACGCGGGCGTGCCGCCGGCGATCCAACCGCGCTACCTCTCGAGCGCCTTCGACTGCGACACGGTGGTCGCCGGCATGAAGCTGTTGCGCAATATCATGCGCCAACCCGCGATGCACCGCTATATCGCCGAGGAACGCGCGCCCAAAGCCGACTGCGTGAGCGACGAGGATTTATTGGCCTACGCGCGCGCGACCGGCTCGACCGTGTTTCACCCGACCAGCACCTGCCGCATGGGCCAGGACGCGGCCGCCGTGGTCGACGAACGTTTGCGCGTGCGCAGGGCCGACCGCCTGCGCGTCGTCGATGCCTCGATCATGCCGACCGTCGTCTCCGGCAACACCAATGCCGCGGCGGTGATGATCGGCGAAAAGGGCGCCGACATGATCTTGCAGGATGCGCAGACGCGCGCGCCGATGCGGCTGTCGGCGTGAGTTGGCGGTCCCGAGAGGAAAAGCAGCGAAAGCGATTCCAGACACTTAGCAGGTGTCCCAACCCAAAAAAAGATCGGTTGGCCGAAAGCGAAAGTGTCCCACCTTCAATAGCGCCCATTCAAGCCGCCGCTGTCAACCGACACGCGGCTACACTACTCCACAAGACCTTCCCCGCAGACAAACATCACGAGATGGTCCAGTCGTTGGCTGCCCAACAGAATCTGGAGGAGTGGTATTAAAAATAAATTCCGCTAGTTCGCTCAATTCACGACGCAATTCTTCATTGTGATGAACTCTAGCGCCCTGACCAAGCGACTCGACCGCTCTTTTAATGCGACTGAATTTTCTCTTGTAGCAGTCTATTTCTGTTCCGCCGAAATAACGGAATGATCGGCTCAACAGCACATTAGCCCGAAGATAATCAGGATACATGCCTAGGTCGTGCCTTAAGTCCTCCGGGCCATGATATTTTGCACCGGGTTTCCAAATGAAACGACTTCCGCGTCGTTGATAAATGCTGTCAGGCCGTTTTGGGTATCGCTTATAGTATTCACCATCCAGCTTTTCCGTAACGCAAGCGACATAGATTAAGCGGTTGTCAGGATGCAGCGAGTTTGCAGCAAATCCAAAAATCAAATCGCCTTTTTCGGCTGTCTTGCGGATCATCGGCTTGCAGATTGCCAACGATAATAAGCTGCGCCGAACGCAAGGCGCACCGCCATTATCTACAGTGAGTTTGTAAAAATAAATTTTGCTCATTGACCGCTCAATTGTTCGCTGAGATGAGCGCTGGTTCTTTCGATTCGAACCAATTAAAGAAGCGTGTAGGGTCGCGAAACTCCGGCAACCGAGCGCTCCGCTGCAAATATCCGTCTTTCACAGACAATCCGCCCCACGTTTCCAAAAGCGAGGGTTGGACCCTATAGGCACGATTTCGATATTCACCAATGGGTATGCAGAGCGACAATCTGCCTGAGAAATCTCGCTGCCCGCGAACAATGATATCCTCAGCACCTTCGGCCAAAACTCTGCGTGAGTGAGCGTTCATATTTCGCAAGGATTCGGGCACATCTCTCGCAAGGATAAAGTCATCGACGGTAATCACGCCGATAATCGCGTAAATCAGCTGATCTACGTGCACGTCCCGCAAGCCGGAGTAAAAAACGAGTCTGTCGCCTCGGCGCAACTTATTCTGCAACTGCTTTGCGCGTTCCTTCTGATCGCCGTAAGTCAAATGACTAAAGTCAGGGTCCAAATGCATAGTCCGTCCAAATAGATGGTCGGGCATAGTGACGCCGAATTTCGAAAGTACTGGGGTAAGCGCGGCATAGGGCTTTTCCAGCCCCACACCGACGGGGTGCTTCTCGGGAATTGCCACGTAGGCAAATTCGTTTGTGATTGAGTCGACGGGGCCATTCCAATTTCCGCCGCCAGGACTTTGATCTGCACCGACTCGAACGAGCAGACTACGCATGGCCCCCGCCCCCAAGAGAAAGCTTACCTGACCGCGTAAGTGCTTCTAGCGTACGCCTTGGCAGCGCATTCAGGCGAAACGCGATGACACCTGTAGACAGAAATTGTCCCGCGCACGAAGGTTAGAAAGTTCAAGTGTCCCACACATTGAAATTGTTGAAGAAAATTTGGCGGTGGCGGTCCCGAGAGGAGTCGAACCTCCGACCTTCGGTTTAGGAAACCGCTGCTCTATCCTGCTGAGCTACGGGACCGTCGGCCGCGATGTAGCATAGCCGCGCGCGCCTTTCATCCCTTACTGCGGCTGCAAGCCCGACAGCGCCACCACGTCCTTCCACATCGCGCGTTCCTTATTGGCGAAGGCGACCGCCTCCTCCGGCGTGCTCGAGAGGATGCGCGCGCCGGCGGTCAAGAACCGCTTCTGCACGGCGATGTCGGCGGCGATCGTCTTCTGCGCGGCGGAGAGCTTGTCGACGATTGCGCGCGGCGTCGCCATCGGCAGCACGTAGGCCGCCCAGGAGGTGACGACGAAATCCTGCACCCCCGCCTCGCCCATGGTCGGCACGTCGGGCAGCGTCGGCCAGCGCGTCGACGACGTCACCGCCAGCGCGCGCATCTTGCCGGACTGGATCTGGCCGATATAGGAGGCGAGATTGTCGATGGCGAAATCGACATTGCCCGACAACATCGCGGGGATCGTCTGCGCCGCGCCGCGGAACGGCACGTGCACGGCGTCGAGCCCGGCACGCTTGGCGAACAACACGCCGGACAGATGCGGCGAGGTGCCGACGCCGGGACTGCCGAAGTTGAGCTTGCCCTTCTGCTTCGCCCAGGTGATGAACTCGGTGACCGTTTTCGCCGGCACGTGCTCGGCGGCGACCACAAAGACGTTGGGCAATTCCCAGGTCAACGAGGCCGGGATCATGTCGCGCTGCGGGTCGTAGGGCATCGATTTGTAGAGGAACTGGTTGATGGCGAAGTGGCCGATGGTCGCCGCGCCAATGGTGTAGCCGTCGGGCGCGCTTGCGGTGACCGCGGCGATGCCGATATTGCCGCCGGCGCCCGGGCGGTTCTCGATGACGAAGGGCTGGTTGTACATGGCGTTGAGCCGCTCGGCGAGAATGCGCGCCAAGACGTCGGTCGAGCCGCCAGGTGGATAGGGCACGATGATTTTCACTGTGCGCTCGGGCCAATTGGCTTGAGCGCGCGCGCCGGTCGCGAGCAAAAAGCTTGCAGCAGCGGCAGAGCGCAGGAAGGCACGGCGATTGGCGAAAGCCCGGTGTGTCGACATTGATTCCTCCCCCGGCGGGCACAATGACGGTTATGCTCGGCGGCATTGTAGCGAATTTCGCCGCCTCGCCGCCATCATGAAACGCCGCCTTGCCACCTGGATCGTCGCGGCTGCATCGGTACTGCCGCTCGTCGGCACGGCCGCGGCGGACGATGACTGCAAGCTCTCACCCATCGGCAGCGCAATGGTCACCGCCGTGCGCGACGGCCGCACCATGCAGCTCAGCGACGGCCGCGAATTGCGCCTGGCCGCCATCGAAGCCGGTGAAACCAGCCGCGCGGCGCTCGAGGCCTTGGTCGGCGGGGGTCCGTTAAGGCTCGCGCGGCTTGGCGCCGAGCGCGACCGCTATGGACGGGTGGTCGCGTTTGCGTACCCCGCCGATGCGCAAGAGTCGGTGCAAGAGGCCCTGCTGGAGCAAGGTTTTGCGCGGGTCTCGGCGCGCATCGGCGACAAGGCCTGCGCCGGCCGGCTGTTCGCCGCGGAACGGGCGGCGCGGGCGGCCAAGCGGGGTCTCTGGGCCGATCCCAATTTTGCCCCTTTGTCGGCGGAAAATTTACCGCGTTTGCAGGCTGAGCGCGGCCAGTTCGTGCTGGTGGAAGGCAAGGTCTTGTCGGTGCGCGAGAGCGGGGCCACAATATATGTGAACTTCGGGCGCCATTGGACGCGGGACTTCACCGTGACCATTCTGCGGCGCGCGTACGGGGCCTTTGTCGCGGCCGGCATCGAGCCGAGGAAACTCGAAAGCCGCACGATCCGGGTGCGCGGTTGGATCGAGCAGCGCGGTGGGCCGATCATCGCAGCCGAGGCGCCCGAGCAGATCGAATTGCTGGATTGAACATTCGGGCGCACGCGGCCATGGCTGCATCACTGCTCACGGCAAGACGGTTCGGCGGCCTCGCCTGCGCGCTCGCTTTGCTGCTGGCGGGCTGCACCAGCGTTCCCGACAACAAGCAGGTTTCCCTGCCGGTGCCGCAGGCCGCCGCGCAATCGGAGGCCAATCCGGCGGAAGAGCGCGAACATCTGCGCATCCTCGCCTCCTACGGCGGCATCTACGAAAATGCCAAGCTGCAGACGGAGATCGCCAAGACCGTCGATCGGCTGGTGGCGGCATCCGAGCGCCCGGACCTCAAATACAAGGTGACGATCCTCAATTCGCCGGCCATCAACGCCTTCGCACTGCCGAACGGGCATCTTTACATCACGCGCGGGCTGATCGCCCTCGCCAACGACAAGGCCGAGCTGGCCTCGGTGCTGGCGCACGAGATGGGCCATGTGATCGCCAACCACGCCGCGATCCGCGAGGACCAGGCCCGCCAAGCCGCGCTCATCAGCCACGTGGTCAGCGACGTGCTCAGCGATCCGCAAATGGGGGCGCTGGCGCTCGCCAAGTCGAAGCTCACCCTCGCCGCCTTCTCGCGCGCGCAGGAATTCGAAGCCGACGGCATCGGCGTCGGCATTTGCGCGCGCGCGGGCTTCGATCCTTACGGCGCCTCGCGTTTCCTCAACGACATGCAGCGCAATGCCGAGCTCAAGCCGACCGGGGCCATCGAGACGCGCGCGCCGGACTTCCTCACCACGCATCCGGCGACGCCGGAGCGCATCAAGAACGCGCTCGCCAATGCGCGCCAGTTCAGCGGCCCGGGCACCGGCGAGCGCGACCGCGACCAGTACCTCGGCGCCCTCGACGGCCTCGCCTATGGCGAAGACCCGAGCGAGGGCTTCGCGCGCGGGCGCCGCTTCCTGCATCCCAAGCTCGGCTTCACCTTCCTCGCGCCACCCGGCTTCACGCTCGACAATACGGCGCAGGCCGTGCTCGGCCTCAATGGCGGCACCGAGGCGATGCGCCTCGACGTGGTCAGCGTGCCGGCCGAACAGTCGCTCGGCGACTATTTAAAATCGGGCTGGATCGACAAGGTCGAGCCGGAAAGCGTCGAGCAATTCGCCGTCAACGGTTTCCCGGCGGCAACCGCGACGGCCAAGGGCGACGGCTGGTCGTTCCGCCTGTTTGCCGTGCGCTTCGGCAGCGACGTCTATCGCTTCATTTTCGCGGCCAAGAACATGACGCCGCAGGTCGATCACGCGTTCCGCGAGTCGATTGCGACCTTCCGGCGCATGAGCCTGCAGGAAAGCGCGCAGGTGCATCCGCTGCGCCTGAAGATCGTCACCGTAGGGGCCAACGATACGGTGGAGACGATGGCGCGCCGCATGACGGTCGCCGATCACGCGCTCGATCGTTTCCGCGTGCTCAATGGGCTCGGCCCGCACGACACGCTCAAGCCGGGCACGAAAGTGAAGATCGTCGCGGATTGAAATTCCCCGCCGTGCCCGCGACGGCGGGCATCCGAAGACGCAATCGGCTTTACCCCTCGCCCGCCTCGTAATTGATGGTGAATTCCGGCGGCACGTCGGGACCCCAGAGATAGAACGAATCCTCGGGCTTATGGTCGGCGGCCGGCCACAGCTGCTCTTTCGGGATGTAATCGATATCGCAGGAATATTCCGCGAAGCTGCCCCACGGATCGCGCACATAGTGGAAGTAGTTCGAACCGAGCACATGCCGGCCGAGGCCCCAGCCCTTGGTCCAGCCCTTGTCGTGCATGCGCATGGCGCCGAGCCCGATATCGCCGATGCTGGCGACGTCCCAGCTGCAATGGTGGAACCCGGGCGCCGACGATTTTACCAGCGCGAGCAGATGATGATCGCTGCCATGGATGCCGTGCATGAAGGCGATGACGTCGGAGGCGCGGTCGGACAGGCGTAAGCCCAGCGTGCGCTCGTAGAAGGCCGTCGCGGCGGGAACGTCGCGGGTGAAGGTGAGCACATGCGACAGACGGCGCGGACGCACCGGCGGCGAGTTCGCGCGCGTCGCCGCGCCGGCGACGCCGCCCGGCGAGGTCACCCAATGGCTGTCGGATTTGTGGTCGGGCGAGACTTTGGGCGCAACCTTTACCTCGATGAGCAGCCCTTCCGGATTGCGGAACCAGAAGCCGTTGCTCTCGAAACCGGGCGGCGGATCGATCAGCTTGACGCCGTTGCGCTCGACGCGCGCCTTCAGCCGCGAGAAATCCTCGGCGTAGCAGCCGAAGGACAGATGATGCAGTGCTTTCCGTTCGCCTTCGACGATCGAGCCCCAGCGGTGATCGTGGCCGAAAGTCTTGATCGCCAGCGCGTTGCCGTCGCGGGCGATGTCGAGCCCGAAGCTTGCATAAAAATCCTGCGCGACACCGGCGTCGGGAACCGCGAGCACGAATTGATCGAGCGAATGCACCCCGAGCGCACCGGCTTCAGTCGTGGGCGCAACATAGCCGGGATTGGCGGTCATCAGCGGCTCCCTGAAGGCCGATATTTGCTGGCTGCTTTTTCGTAGCGACTGAAGTGGTACGGTACCGGCAACGCCATGCGCGCACAATGGCGTCAATATGACACGCGCAGGGATTGCGATTGCATTTTGCTTCGATGCACAATTTGCGGCAGTGGTGGAAACGAACCGTCGGGACTCCGGCGCGCGGTCGCATTCTCATCGTCGACCACAGAACACCGACGCCCGATCACGACAGCGGCTCGGCAAGCGTATTCTCGTATCTGCAGCTTCTCTCCCGCGCCGGGTTCGACTTGACGTTCGCTCCGTTCGACCTCGCCGATGCCGGCGAGTACACGCGGGCGCTCAACCGTCTCGGAATCAAGACGTTGTCGGCACCGCAATGGCCGACGATGCGGGCGGTTATCTCGACTTTAGCGCGGCGCATGGACCTCCTTCTCCTCTATCGCGCACCGATCGCCACGCAATTGTTCGACGTCGCGCGCTCGGCTGCGCCGGCGACACGAATATTGTTTCATCCTGTCGATCTGCATTTCCTGCGTCTACAGCGAGAAGCCGAGATCAGCGGCGACGCGGCTCAAGCGGCGGCGGCCGCCGCCGTGCGCACGATGGAACTGGATCTGGTGGCGCGGGCGGACGCGACGATCGTGGTTAGCCAATTCGAGAGGGATTTGCTGCGCGAGCTTCTGCCGGCGGCCCCCGTGCATCAGATTCCCATTTTGCGCGAGGCGCCAAGCCAACCGCCGCGCTCGGCGCCGCACCAATTCAACGAGCGCGACATCTTGTTCATCGGTGGATTCGAACATCTCCCGAACGTCGATGGCATCCGGTGGTTCGTGCAGGAGACTTGGCCGATGCTGCAGGAGCGCAAGTCGACCCGGCGCTTGATCATTGGCGGCTCGAAAATGCCGGACGCCGTTACGTCGATGGCCTCGGATACGGTCGACGTGCGCGGCTACGTCCGCGATTTGGCGCAATTGTTCGCCTCTTGCTGGATCAGCGTCGCGCCGCTGCGCTACGGCGCCGGAATCAAAGGCAAGATCGTCACGAGTCTGAGCTACGGCGTGCCGGTGGTCGCGACGTCGATTGCGGCCGAAGGCACGGGCCTGCGGCACGACGAGGACATCCTCATCGCCGACAGCCCTGCCGCCATGGCGGACGCGATCATGCGCCTTGACGCCGACGACGATCTTTGGCGGCGTCTATCGGCGAACGGCTATAGAAGCTTTCAGGAACGTTTTTCCTTGGCCGTCGGTGCGCCGAAGGTGCTTGCCGTCGTCGACAAATTGGTCGCGATGACGCGGCGATGAAAAGGCCACGGCCACGCGCCGCAGCAAAAAGCCCGGCATCGCTGCCGGGCTTTTGTCATTCGTTGTGACGAGCAGGCCTTTACGCCGCTTCGTCTTCCACGGCCTCGTCGACGCCGCCGGCTTCATCGGCCGGCTTGGGTCCGCGCCGCGGGCCCTTGGCGAGCGCCGCCTCGATCTCCTTGACCGCCTCGGTTTCGGTGACCTTCTGCACCGCCGCGATTTCGCGCGACAGCCGGTCGAGCGCCGCTTCGTAAAGTTGCCGCTCGGAATAGGACTGCTCCGGCTGCGTCTCCGAACGGTACAGATCGCGCACCACCTCGGCGATGGCGACAATGTCGCCGGAGTTGATCTTGGCTTCGTATTCCTGCGCCCGGCGCGACCACATGGTGCGCTTGATGCGCGCGCGGCCCTTGAGCGTGTCGAGCGCGCGCTTGACCAGCGGCGGCTCGGCGAGCTTGCGCATGCCGACCGACACGATTTTGGCGGTCGGAACGCGCAGCGTCATCTTGTCCTTGATGAAGTTGATGACGAACAGTTCGAGCTTGGCGCCTGCGATTTCCTGCTCTTCGATGGCCAGGATCTGGCCGACCCCATGGGCCGGGTAGACGATGAACTCGTTGGTCTTGAACCCTTGTCGTTGGGTGGTCTTCTTGTTGCTGGGCATTCCGGGCATGACTCCTTCACCGGCGGCCTTGCGGCTGCCGGCCATTTTGGCTGCGGGCGCCCCGTTGCGGACGGGGCCGCGCAGGGCATGGGAGGTCCGCCTCGATTCGGCAGACTTTTTCGCTCTCCGGCTCATGCCGGTGGAACCTTTCTTGGTCTTATGACGCGTTTTTCCTGCCACTGCTCACGCGTGGAATTCACGCCCTCTAGCGAAACCCTTGGGTGCAGCCGCGAAAAATAATGCTCCCAGGAGGGGGAGCGCATCCGTAGCGGCGTTTTTCGTGTTCATCGGATGATATTTTTATATATAGCACATTTTTGGCCAAAATCAAAGCCTTATGGCGGCGTAAAGCCGCGTTTTGGTGGTAAAAAACCTGCGTTTTTGACATACCGGTTAACGCCGGAGCGCATTGGCCGGTTCAGCCGGTAGCGGGCGGCCGGCAATATCCTGCAGCGGTTAATCGCCTTCGCCGGGTTCCGGATCGAAAAGTTTCGCTTTGTCCGGCTTGCCGTCCCATTCCTTGGCGTCCGCTGGCGGCTCTTTCTTCACCGTGATATTCGGCCAGGTCTTGGCGTATTGGGCGTTGAGTTCGAGCCATTTCTCCAGGCCCGGCTCGGTATCCGGCTTGATCGCCTCGACCGGGCATTCCGGCTCGCACACCCCGCAATCGATGCATTCATCGGGGTGGATGACCAGCATGTTCTTGCCTTCGTAGAAGCAGTCGACCGGACACACCTCCACGCAATCCATGTATTTGCATTTAATGCAGTTGTCGTTGACGATGTAGGTCATTCAATACTCCGGCACCAAAATCGCCAAACTGCCTATCGCAACGCAGTTAAGCCTGCAAGCCACGCCGATTCGGCGCCGCTTGTGCGCCCCAATGCCCGTGCAACCCTAGTTCAATACCACGCCAAAGGGCAGACCTTCGGCTCGGAACTCATTGTCAAATCTTGGTAAAGCGCGCGGGCCTCGGGCGCGGCGCCGCGCCGGTCGCAAAAGGCGGCGACGCGCATCACCTTGACGCTGCGGTCGAGCGCCAGCGTGACCACATCGCCGACACGGACCGGCTGGCTGGGCGCGGTGACCCGCTTACCGTTGAGGCGCACGAAACCGGCGTCCGCCAAGGCGCTCGCGGCGCTGCGCGTGCGCACCATACGCGCGTGCCAGAGCCATTTATCGATGCGTTGGCGATCCAATGCGGCTCAAGATTCCTTGCTGCTTTGCTCGAGCTGCTGCTTGAGGGCGGCGAGCTTGGCAAAGGGCGAGTTCGGGTCCGGCGCTTTGTCACGGCGCTCGGCGCCGCTGCCGTAGGGCTTGGCAAAATATTGATCGCGCTCGGCTTTTTCCACGCGATCGCGTTCGCGCCGCGGCCGCTCGGGACGGTCGGCGCCAGCCTTGCGGTCGGCGCGCTGGCCCTGCCGGTCCTTGCGCTCGCGGCGCTGGTGGCGCTCCTGACGTTGCTCGCGGTCGCGCCGTTCCTGGCGGAAATGCTTTGGTTTTTCAGCGGGTTCACTCGGCGCCGCCGCAGGCGCCGCGGCCGCTTCGGGGGTCGCGGCAGCCGCAGCCGATTCGGCCGGGGCGGCCGCTTGCGCCGGCGCCTTGGCGGCACGCGGCGGCCGGCGCGGACGATGCGGGCGCTTCTCGAAGCGGCCGGCCGGCCGCCAGACATCGATCATCGCCGGCTCGGCGGGAGCCGCCACAGCCGCTGGATGATCTACTTCTTTGGACTCTTCTTGCGCGACATGTTCCGCCGAAGAAGCAGCGATTTCGTTCTTCTGCTCGGCGAGAATTTCCGGGGCGACTTCTGCGGCGACGGCGACCGGAATTTCGCTGGGCGCGGCTTCGCTCGGCGCCGTTTCCGGCGGCGGCGGCTCGACCGGCGCCTCGATGGCGGGAACGGTCGCCCCATCCACGGCGGCGACCTCAGCGGTGGGCGCGACGCCGGCGGCGGCGGGACTGGCGCCCGGTTCGGCGCCCGGTTCGGCGGCCGGCGCGGCCTCGGCCGGCTTGTCGGCTTCGGCCGGTTTGCTCTCCGC
>Ga0335085_10013508_pt1 | contig 11971 bp, 11 predicted proteins | sample Lox_Sample_45_FD_206712 | JGI IMG/M metagenome (GOLD analysis project Ga0335085, IMG submission 206712) | Soil microbial communities from Loxahatchee National Wildlife Refuge, Florida, United States - Lox_Sample_4.5 | ecosystem: Environmental > Terrestrial > Soil > Wetlands | place: USA...
GATCCGGAATTCTCCAGAAAGTTGGCCGCCCTCGCGGACATCTACGTCAACGACGCATTTGGTTCGGCCCATCGCGCGCACGCCTCCACCGAAGGAATGGTCCGCTTCATGCCGCAAGCCGCCGCGGGTCTGCTGATGGAGCAGGAGCTGAAATACCTCGGCATGGCGACCAGCCATCCCGAGCGTCCGTGCGTCGCGATTCTGGGCGGCGCTAAGGTCTCCGACAAAATCGAGGTCATCGAAAACCTCGGCCGCATCGTCGATCGCCTGCTGATCGGTGGCGCTATGGCCTACACCTTTCTTCGCGCCCAGGGACAGCCTACCGGCAAATCGCTGGTCGAGGAAGACAAGGTCGAACTGGCCGGCAAACTGCTCCACGATCTCGGCGCTAAACTGATGCTGCCGGTGGACCATGTCGTGGTCGAGGAGATCGCCGCGGGAGCGCCACACGAAACTGTCGAGACCATTCCCGACGGCCGCATCGCCGTGGATATCGGCGAGCGCACCATCGCCGCCTACTCCGCCGTGATCGCCGGCGCCAAAACCGTCATCTGGAACGGTCCCATGGGCATTTTCGAAAAGCCGCCGTTCGATAAGGGAACAGTAGAGCTGGCGCGGGCGGTGGCCAACTCCGGCGCGACCTCAGTGGTCGGCGGCGGCGATTCCGAAAAGGCCATCAAAGCCGCCGGCGTCACCAGCAAAATCTCGCACGTGTCCACCGGCGGCGGCGCCTCGCTGGAATTTCTGGCGGGGCTGAAACTGCCGGGCGTGGTCGCGCTCGAACGGTCCTGATCGGTTCGCCTCGCCCACTCCTCGCGCAAACTCTCAGTTTAGTCTGCTGCATCCGTGTATCCGATTCGGTGATTCGAACGCGTGTCAGCCCGGATCCCCCGGCAGGTGGGTTCCGCCCGCGAGCCGGAAGCTACTTTAAAAATAGATCTACCTCGACGTAGTTGAAGAGACCGCTATTCGGATCGGAATAGTGTATCGCCCGGCCGCAAGTTGGTTGAAGGTAAAATGCGCCTTTCAAATCGGTGAGGCCTTGGCGTACGGCCCCACTACCCACTGGCCGTAACGGAGACTACGTGACCGGAAATGGAGGCGGTCCCCTGTGCGAGCGCGCAGTGGGCATTAAGTATCAGCCAAACGGTGGATACCAGGCGTGGCAAAGCCGCGCACCTTGGCGTCTGCAAGTTGAGCATTCGAAGCCCCCTTACTTCTCCAAACTTAGAACTGATTTTCGTTGTTATTCAGTTCGTGATCCGCGATAGCTTATAACCGCCACGTCTTGTCAAGTGGAATCCAAGTGCCAGAAACATTAGAGGTCTCGATGTAGATTCTTATGCCAAGGATATGCACCGCGTATCAATCGATAAACAATCGACCTAGAAAAAGAAACCTGGTCCGGGCAGTACTGTGTAACGAAACGCACGGAGACTCGCCCGAAACGGGGCGGGAAAAACAGCCCGTCCGATTCAGCAAACAACAACCATCACGCGGCACGCTGCAAGGAGCGCACCAAAATTCGAAGCGTTGAATACAACGGGCCCGCCTTGACCGATTCGCCTCGCCCTCACGCCGCGATCTTCTGCAAATCGTGCAGCATCATTGCGCTGTAACCGGCGGCTTCCCAGAACGCGCTCTGCACGCTCGCCACGGGAATGCCGCCGCCATTCTCGAAGTGGCCGGCTTCGTAGTTCAGCACCGCCTCCAGCACCGCGCCTGGCTTGCCTTCCTGCCGCAGGATGGCGCCCTGCAACTCCGGGTCAAGCGGCAGCGGCCGCAGGATCTCGGCCAGCGGCGCGTTGAGCACCGAGTCCAAGGTCGAAAGCAGCCCCATCATGTATGCCTGGGTGACCGGCAATTCGCAACTCTGCGCCACCAGTTCGCACGCCCGCGCCCGCTGCAAAGCAAATCCCAAATAGCCGATCGGGCAATCGTCGTAGCCCGAAAGCACCAGCAGCGACGCCCAGCGGAAGACCTGGTCCGTGCCCAGCATCGCCACCGCCTGCACCGGCGACTGAATTTCACGCCGCCGCGCGTGCATCGCCGAATTCGCCAGCCGCAGCAGCCCATAGCTCATCGTCGCGTCGCGCTCCACCACCGTGCCGATCGAGGCGGCCGAATTGTCCGGGTCCATGCACTCCACCAGCAGCGAAAGCGCCGAGAGCCGGTTCGCCGGGATGCGCCGCCCGCTGAGCACTTCGGGCTTGCGCAAGTAATAACCCTGAAACAGTTCGCACCCCAGCGCTTTGGCCTGCTGAAATTCCTCTTCGCTCTCGACCTTCTCGGCCAGAATCTGGAGCTCGAACGGCCGCAGCAGCGTGATCTGCTCAGCCAGCAGACCGATGCCGCCGGCACGCACATCCAGCTTGACGCAGTCCGCCAACCGCAGAAACGGAATGTGCGCCTGCGAGTAAACGAAATCGTCCAGTGCGATCCGGTAGCCCAGTTTCTTCAGCCGCTTGATATTCGCCACCGTTTCGCTATTCACCGGCACATCCTCCAGCACCTCCACCACCGCGCGATCGGGCGGCAGGATCGGATTCACGGCCAGCAGGCCGGCGGTGTGGTTGAGGAATACGGGCTGCTCCGGCGAAACCTTGTTCATCCCGATTTCGAGGAACGCTTTGAGTTGCACCTCGGCACTGGCCTGATCGCCGCTGGCGAATTGCGCCGTCTGATCCGCCCCGTTGCGGCGGTAGAGCAATTCGTAGGCGCGGATCTCCCGCCGCCGGTCGTAGATTGGCTGGCGTCCGAGGAAGCACTCGGGCGCGCTGGCGCGAACGTTGGCCGGTACCGCTTTTTCCAACGTGGCGGACATATTCCCTTCTGGCGAGCTTATCGGCGCAAACGGCGGAAATTTGAGGGGCGGCTCATCCGCGCCGGTCGCGGCTTTGCTTGTCCGCATACATCGCCCGGTCGGCCCGTCCCAGCAGCATCTCCATCGAATCGCCGCCCTGCCATTCGGCCGCCCCGATCGCGGCGCTCACCGTCACTTTTTTCCGGCCGCATTCCGCCGGAATGGTGTAGTCGCCCAGCACCCATCGGGAGATCCGCTGGATTTGCGCTTTGGCTGCCTCGTGCCCGGCGTCCATTACGATCAGGAACTCGTCGCCGCCCCACCGCCCGACCACGTCCGTCGCGCGGAAGCCCGCCTTCAACTCGGCGCTGAACTGCTTGAGCAACTCATCGGCCGCCAAGTGCCCGTAGGTGTCGTTGATTTTCTTGAACCCGTTCAGGTCCAGCAGCAGCACCGTAAATGCCTGCCCGTGCGCGATGCGTTGTTGGATCGCGGCTTCGACTCGCCGGCGATTGTCCAGCCCGGTCAGCGCGTCCTGGCCCGCCAGCCGCTCGGCATCGTCCAGCTTGGCCTGGTAAACGCTGAGATCCTGCCGTAGTCGCGCAATCGATTTCTGGCTCTCCTCGGCCATCGCCTGCGCGCACGTGCGCAAATCCCGGGCGCTTTCCATCAGCGAATCGCGGATCAGAGCCAGGTCGTGCAAATCGGCCACTGCCTCCAGTCGCCCGGTGAACTCCTGAAACTGCCGGCTATAGCGCTCGTCACGCTCTCCGGTGATCTCCGCGGCCCGCGCCAGAATCACCATCAGCTCTTTGATTTCGCCTGCGCTTTGTCGGAAATATTCAGCGGCTCCCGATCCCCATTGGGCGATCTCGGTTTCCACCTTCTGCCCGGTCTTCTCAAGCTGATCGCGCGTCGCTTCCGTGGAAAGAGCCGCCTGCAGCCGCAGCAGATTGTCCCGCATTGCCGACCCCAGCGGCGGACACGCCTCTACCCCGCTTTGCCCGATCGCCCCGAGCGCCGCAAGATACGAATCCAGGGTGACCCGAAAGAGTTCCTCACCGTTCCGCTCGATGAGTTTCTTGATCGAGATCATACGCCCTACTCATCGGCCGAATCCGACCGAGCATGAGCGATGCGGCGCAGGAACTCCTGCCTGCGGGCGCCCTCCGCGCCCGAGATTCGTCTCGAGGCTTCTGGCCAGCTGGGTGCCTTACGCCAGCGCCAGATTTAAGTTCTCGATCGCCTCATCCACCTCGGCGGGGCTCTTATACCCGATCGTTACGCAATCCACGCCCGCGGTCTGGAAGGCGAACTTCAGCGCCGCCTGACGATCCTCTCGCGTGGTGAATGACCCTTCTCCCACCAGTTTCATGCTGATCACGCCCATGCCCTGGGCATGCACCTGTTTGACATGTTCCACCACTTCGGGGACATTCCCCTGCGAGGCGTTGAAATCCTCGCCGTCCATGTGCGACCCCTTGTGGTTCATCCGGATCATGGCAATGTCCAGAAACTTGTTGCCCGGGAACTTGCGCAGCGCCGGCAGGCCGTGTACGGACGCGCCGTGCCCCGTAATGATCTTCTTCGACTGCGCCTCCATGAGCCCGTCCTGCCAGCGCACCGTGTCGGTGGGCCATGTCGGGGTGTGCTGCCAGTGCAGCAACGCGATATCGAAGTATTCCGTCTGGGCCAGTTTCCGCAACTCGTCGAGTTTGGCCGCCGGGTCGCCGCCCTCGTGCGTGGTGACCTTGGTCATCATCTGGTAGCTGTCGCGCGGAATGCCCTTCAGCGCAATGCCCAGCATCTTGTGCATCTCGCCGTAGCTTTCGGCGGTTTCGAAGAACCGCACGCCGCGGTCGTATGCATGCCGCACCAGGCGGTTGAACTGATCCTGCCCCAGTTCGCGCTGGATGCGTCCGCTGTAAGTGCCCGTGCCGAACGCCAGGCGCGTGACCTTGACGCCCGATTTGCCGAGCGTGACCGTGTCGGTTGCTTTTCCGCGCGCCGCCCGCAAGGGAAAGCTGCGAGTACCCGCCAGTGCGCCGGCAGCCAGCGCGGTACGGAGAAAATCGCGACGAGAGCGATGAGCCATGGTTCCCTCCAATGGCTCAATCCTATCATGAGCCGGCTGTGTCCGAAATTGGCGATTCCACGTCTTGCGCCGGCGCGCTACACTGCTCTCTAAATGCGTTCCGAACTGGCAATTCTGTTGGCCGCGGCGGCGTCGCTTTCCGCACAGGTGAAGTTCACCGCGCATCAGCGCGACGGCGCCACCGATAGCATTGCTATCTTCATCGATGGCAAGCCGTTCACCGTCTTTCAGTACGGCGCCGATTTCGCCAAGCCGTTTCTGGCGCCGGTGCGGTCGGCGTCGGGCAAGGTCGTCACGCGCGGCTTCCCCATGGAGCAGTTGCCCGGTGAAAGCCGCGACCACCTGCACCACACCGGCCTGTGGTTCTCCTACGACGATGTCAACGGCGTGAAGCTCTGGGAGAATCATCCCTCCTACACCAAGCCGCACATGGGCCGTATCGTGGTGCGCGGCACCGAGTTCAAGGACGGCGATCGCCGCGCCACCCTCACCGCCACCAACGAATGGCTCGACGCGGACGGCAAAGCCCTGCTGGTCGAGCTCCGCAAAATGACCTTCTACTCCGATCCCAAGCTGCGCACCATCGATTTCGTGATCACCCTCAACGCCTCCCAGGACCTCACCTTTGGGGACACCAAAGAAGGCGCCTTCGCCATCCGCCTGGCCGAGCCGTTCACCGAGCGCAAAGGCGGCCGCATGGTGGATGCCGACGGTCGCGCTACTATGGCGCAGGTCTGGGGCAAGCGCTCCAACTGGGTAGACTATACCGCCGAAATCGATGGCGAGCACCTCAGCGTCGCCATGTTCGATCACCCCGGCAATCCGCGCCATCCCACTTACTGGCACGCCCGCGATTACGGTCTATTCGCCCTCAATCCGTTCGGCCGCAATGCCTTCGATCCGAATGCCGAGGAGAGCCAGTGGAAGCTGCCCAAAGGCCACAGCCTGACCTTCCGCTGGAGCGTCGTGGTGCATCCCGGCGACGCGCAGACCGGCCGCATCGAGGAGCTTTATAAACAATATGCCGCAAAGTAAGTTGGCGCTCTCCGTGGTGTGCGCGTGGGCGGCCGCCGCCCAGACGCATGTGCCCGAATTGCGCGTCGAACCAACAGCCGGCGGCTCCATCTTCCACCTGCGCAACACCGCCTCGCAGCCGCTCACGGCGTTTCTTATTGAACTGGTGGGCTACCCCGGCAGTTCCTATTTTCTGTGGCAGGACCACGACGCCGCCGACCTCCTCGCGCCTGGCGCCGAGCAGAGTATAAAAGCTGAGTTCCGCCGCGACGGCCGGTCCACCATCGCCGGAGTACCCGACAGTTCCGTTCCCCGCGATGGTTTCGATGATGGCCGTGGCCGCGCTGACGCGGCGTACCCGGTGATTGACCGTGTCGGCGATGTAGAAGTTGCCGGCGGCATCGACGGCCACTCCCTGGGGATAATTGAGGTTCGCGCTGGTAGCCGGCCCACCGTCGCCGCTGAATCCCGCCTGGCAAACCGTCACATCGAAGGGCCCGCCAGCCGGGGCGCAGTTTCCAGTGCCGGCCACGGTGTTGACGATGCCGGTATTCGCCTTGATCTCGCGAATGCGGGAATTTTCGAAGTCCGCGATCAAGAGGTCGCCCACGTTGTTGGAAGCGGCCGGAATGGGGTCCCAGAAAAACGCGTCGACAGCCGGGCCGCCGTCGCCGCCATAGCTGGTGACGACCTGCCCGGCGACGTGCTGCATCGCGGCCGTGCCGGCGGCGATGCGGAAGATTTGCCCCCAGCCGCTGGAGAAATAAAGATTGCCGGCGCGATCGACCGTGATGCCGGTGGGCTGCCACACGCCTTCGCTCGCCACCGTGGTGATGGCGCCGGTGATGGCGTCGACGCGGCGGATGCGATTGTTGTCGCCGTCGGCGATGTAGAGGTTTCCGGCGGAGTCGAGCGCGAGGGCGATGGCTTTCCCGATCATGGCGGCGGACGCCGGACCGCCGTCGCCGCTGTATCCCAGGGTTCCGGTCCCGGCGACGCTCGTGGCCGTGTTCCCGTTCACCGACACCTTGCGGATGTAGCCGCTCCAGTCGGCGATGTACAGGTCGCCGGAGGAATCGACCGCTACGCTGGTCGGATAGTTCAGGACAACCCCCGCCACTCCCTGGCCCGCGACGGTGGATATGGAGTACTGCTGGGCGAGTGCTGGCGCGCAACTCAAAAGCACGATGGCGCCAGAACGGGTCATAGGTCTATTGTGACAAAGCAGGCGTCCGTTTCGCGCCTCAGGCGATGCCGCGGGTATGAATCTATGCCGGCTGCGAATCGCGCTCGCGCCGAACGAGCGCTACCATCAATCGGAGGGAATCGTGTCCACGGAAGCTGATTTGCTGGGCGCCTTCGAAGAGCACTCGCCGGATGGCATTCGGGAGGCGCTTGCCGCAGGAGCCAGCCCGACCGAACCGATCAAGGGCATGCGGCCAATCGATTCGCTCATCGCCATGTACCTTCGATCGCCGCGATTCGCCGAATGCTTGCAGGTCCTGCTGGACGCCGGCGCGAGCATTGACGATCCGCTGCTGCGGGCGGTTCTTCTGGAGGACGACAGCGCACTTCGCAGGCTTGTGGCTGCTTCGAACCGCATCCTTACGCAAAAACTGAGCTTCGCGAGCGCTTTCACCTCCTGCCGGGGAGTGCCGGCGCTGCACGTCTGCGCCGAGTTCAACTCGATCCGCTGTGCGCGGGTTCTTCTGGAGAACGGCGCGGACGTAAATGCCCGAGCCGATCAGGATTCCGACGGTCTTGGAGGACACACTCCCATCTTTCACGCGGTGAACAGCATCTTCAATTATTGCCGGCCGGTGATGGAGGTCCTGGTTGACGCGGGGGCAGATCTGGACCTTCGCGTGAAGGCCCTCTTGTGGGGAGAATCGATGAGCTGGGAGACGGTCGTCTACGATATTAGTCCGATTTCCTACGCGCAGTGCGGTCTATACCGGCAGTTTCATCGGCGCGAGGAACACGTCTACAGCAATATCGAATACCTCTATCGCAAACGATACGGAACGGCGCCTGCTTTGCGGAACGTGCCTAACCAGTACCTCGTCGGCGGCCATTAGTTTCCCTAAAGGAACTCGATCCCGCCGGACTTGCGCCCGCCTCGGAGGGAGGCGTCGATGCAGTAATCGAATGACAAGGCTGGAATGGCACCACGCTCAAGAATACCGCGGGCGTTACGGGCGCGAACGTGGATACCCGTCCAGGCGAATAACTCGTTCACGGCTATTAGGCTCTAGTTTCACTCGATAGGCCGGTGACTGATTGCGGCAGGCGCCGCCGGTTATCGAACATCCCGAAGAGCTTGCTCCCGCTGTGCTGTTTATCCAAGCGCCGGGATACACGGACATCAACCGGCCGTGCAGCCTTGACTGCGACGGATTGAGTCCCAGCTTCCTGCCGCACCTGGGATCAAAGGGCGGCACTTCCGCCGGAGGGATGGATCGCCTCAGCGATCTTTTGGCGGGTGATACCGTGCGCCCGCAGCAGTTGCGCGGTGCTGCTCTCGCGATCTTCGGCAATTGCCGCCAGCAGATGGAGTGGCTCGATCGTGCTGGCGTCATTCTGACCGGACTGCGCGGCCAACTCCAGAACGTGTTTCAGGGAAGCGGAGACCGGCAGGTCTACGGCAGGTGCGGGTTCGGGCTTCGCGGGTGGCGCTGTCGGGGCATGAGGTTCGGGATCGGTGTGCAAGTCCGCAAGCAGGCTTGCAGCCGCCTCGCCGGTAAAGAATGAACGGCGCGCGCCCGATCGATCTGCGATGCCGGCGGGGGTGCCAGGAAAGATCTCCGGCGTGAATGCATCGAACTCCCCGCGGTCCTCGCGAATCAGCGCCTGCAGCAGATCCTCGGGCTCGATCGAAGTTCCGCCGCGATCTCTGGCGGACCAGAGCGCCAACACGATCACCTGCCGCGCGCGGTCGGAATAGCGGTCGAACATGGGTCCATTATGGGGGGAGCGCGGATGCGGAGCAAGCAGGGAGCGCCGCCGCTAGTTCGCCTCCGGCCGCTCCGCGGAGTCGATCACCAGCGTCTTCACCGGACCATCGCCGCGTTCCAGATTCAATCCGAGCCGCGAACGCAGCGCGCCGACGATGCCCGCTTCGTCCACATTCGCACCGGTGTTGATCTCGCGATGCCATTCGAGGACGAAGGAGTAGCGGCCCTCGAGTCCCGTGGCGTCCTCGACAGGGTCGCCCAAGTTGAGGGAGAGCGAGGAGGCGAGGTCCGCAATGGTGACATTCCTCCGCACCAGGCGGCCGCCTTCGCTCGACAGGAATCCGCCGGGCGTGTTGTCCGGCAGTGGATCGCCTTCCTTCAATTTGAATCCGCTCTTCGCCACCGTGAGGCGATAGAGCGGCATTCTCCTGGTCTCCCAATGCAGTTTGAGGCGGAAGCGTTCTTCCAGGAGCACCTGGAGAGCCTGCAGCACCTGCGCTTGCGGCGGCGGCGCGCCCTCGGTCGCGGCGAGTTTGCCCACGATGTCGTAGTGTTCCGTGTCCATCCAGCCCGGTCCTCCCGAGACCAGAAACCGCGGCAGGTTGTACGCCGCCAGCACCACGTCCTTCAAACGCACGTGCGTCAGAACGGCCTGTCCTTGCGAAAACTGCAGGTGGATGCGCGAATCGGCGGCCGAGGGCTTGACGCTGGCCACTTCAAAGCGCGGCCGCGAATCCGGTTGCGCGAGGAGCATGCAGGCGAGACCTGCGGCACTGAACAGAAGCTTCGGAAGCATGCGCGTTATTGGTTCAGGTACTTCTTGGGAATGCGGAGAGCCATGGTGCCGGCGACGGTCACCACATCGTATTTGCCGACGGCACCGATCAACTGATGTGCGGCCCACGGCTCGATCTGATAGTCGCCGGTCAACCAGCGGAGCATGTCGGTGGTGGCCATCTGCAGGCCGCGATCGAGGGAACTCGAAAACTCGGGCTGCGATCCCAGGCTGATGAGATAGTCAGCGGTCTCCACGCGCGGACCATTGACGTGCGCGTTCTTGCGGATCTCGACAGAGAACTCGACGTCCATCGACGTCTCGACTCCTGTACCGGTCGGCTCGCCATCGGCCATAATGGCGTGGCCGTCGCCCATGAAGAGCAACGCGCCCTTGTGGTACACCGGCAGGATGACGGTGGCGCCTTCGGCGATCTCGTTGTAGTCGAGGTTGCCACCGTAGCTGCCCGATGGGCCGGAGGTCGGCGAAAAATCGCCGGGCGCGGCGACGCCGATACAGCCCAGCATGGGGCGCGCGGGAAACTCCAGCTTGATTTTCGCGCTGGCCGGTTCACGCAGGCGGACGGTGTTCATCTTCGGGTCGAGATCCCAGCGCAGCAGATTGTCGCGGCCCTTGCGCACCACGTCGGGCTTGTAGTGATTCGGGTAGAAACTCTCGATGTAGTCGGGCAGGACCGCGAAAGCACCCAGGCGATAGGAGGTCGAACCCCAGTTGCGGTTCAGCCGCACCTTGCGCAGATGCACCCGGATGGCATCGCCCGGTTCGGCGTTCTCGATATAGAACGGGCCGGTCAGCGGATTGCCGCCTGTGGCCCGCGACTGGCCATGCTCGTCCACGCCGCCCGAATCGACCGTCTTGGTCACCACGATGTCGCCCTCGTGGATTCGCAGAAAGACCGGGTTGGTGTGGGAGAAGGTGTTGAAGTAATGATCGGGGATGGCCTGGCGGGTTTCTGCCTGCGCCGCGCCGGCTAGGGCCAGACAGTAGACGATCGACAGCCGCATGGTCAATCATCACACGAAACGACTGGCGGGCGGGCCGTGTTGGACCGGTTGCACGTTGGCAAGTTATCTACCGTCAAATGGTGATGTGACGCGGCGCAAGTTCGTAGCTTGGTTGGTGAGTGCTGCGGGTGTTTCCGCTTCGTACCCGTGCTATTTCGAGCCTCGCTGGCTGTCGGTGACACGCCCGCTGGTCACTCTGCGGCGCGCCCGCCTGGCCGAACCGGTCCGCATTCTGCGCCTCTCAGACCTGCACCTGTCCTGGGCCGTGCCGCTCAGTTTCATCGAATCGGCGATTACGCTTGGGCTGCAGGAACGGCCCGATGTGATCTGCCTCACCGGCGACTTCATCACCGGCCGCGAGGATCTCCGCTCCGGCGCGTACGCAAGAGCGCTTTCGCAACTTTCCGCAGCCGCACCAGCCTTCGCCGTCCTCGGCAATCACGGCGGCGGGATTTGGGCGCAAGAGATGGGCGGCTACGCCTCGACACAAGCGGTCAGGAAGCTTTTGGCGAATAGCGGCATTCACCTGCTGCACAACGCGTCCACGCGGATTCAGATTCGAAGCGCCGTGCTGGACTTAGTGGGAGTGGGCGATCTGTGGGCCGGCGAGGTCGAACCGAGGCGGGCGTTTTCGGGATCGGACCCGAGTGGACTGGTGATCTTGCTGGCGCACTATCCGGACAGCAAAGATGTCCTCGCCCATCAAACCTGGGACTTGATGCTGAGCGGCCACACGCATGGCGGCCAGGTGATCCTTCCATTGGATGGTCCGCGATTCGCGCCCGTGGCGGACAAGCGTTATGTCGCCGGCCTTGCGCCGTGGGGATCGCGCCAGATCCATGTCAGTCGAGGCGTTGGCAATCTCGGCGGAGTTCGGTTCCGATGCCGGCCGGAGGTGAATCTGCTGGCCGTGGGGTAATGGCGGCAATCCCGTGACGATTACCCCCCATTGGTGATACCTTATGCGCCGGATTTCAATGCCGCTTCGACGGGGCCACGGGTCAATGTGGTAGCCGCCGGCATGACTTCAAACTGCTTTATCGAAAGGTTTCGTATGGCCGGCAATGCTCTGAGCTGTGCCACCATTGGACCGTTCAGGTATCCCTCCAGGGACGCCTGGCTATCGAACTGATAGATACCGCCAGCCTCCTGAGCATCCGGGTTGAGAAGCCAGATCTTCCACCGTAATCCAGGCACATCGACAAAGGCATGCGCGACAGAATCAACCAACTTCTGATATTCGGCGACAGGCACGTCGAGATTGAAATTGATCTGCAGAATCATTCAAAGCAGTCTCCTCGGGCG
>Ga0335085_10013509_pt1 | contig 11971 bp, 8 predicted proteins | sample Lox_Sample_45_FD_206712 | JGI IMG/M metagenome (GOLD analysis project Ga0335085, IMG submission 206712) | Soil microbial communities from Loxahatchee National Wildlife Refuge, Florida, United States - Lox_Sample_4.5 | ecosystem: Environmental > Terrestrial > Soil > Wetlands | place: USA: Florida...
TACGGTGGCGGCCGGCACGGTCGACTTCGCGCTGCGGCGCGGCATGAACGTCAAGCTGCAGGCTCTGGTGGTGACCAAGGGCAAACGCGCGGCACTCAAGGCGCAGCGGCCGTGCGTGCTGTGGTTCACCGGGCTTTCCGGGGCCGGCAAATCGACGATCGCCAATGTCGTCGAAGCCAAGCTCGCCGAGCGAAAGCGGCACACCTACATGCTTGACGGCGACAACGTCCGCCATGGACTGAACAAGGATATCGGCTTCACCGACGCCGATCGCGTCGAGAACATTCGCCGCGTCGGTGAGGTCGCGAAGCTTTTCGTCGACGCCGGGCTGATCGTGCTGTGCTCTTTCATCTCGCCGTTCCGCGCCGAGCGCGCGGCGATCCGGCAAATCCTCGAGCCTGGCGAGTTTATCGAGATCTTCGTTTCGACGCCGCTTTCAACTTGCGAAGCGCGCGACCCCAAGGGTCTCTACGCCAAGGCCCGCAGCGGCGCGCTGCCCTCCTTCACCGGCATCGACTCGCCCTACGAACCGCCGGAGCACGCCGACCTGGTGCTCGATACTGACGGCGCGGGCCCTGAGGATTTGGCAAATCGCGTGGTCGAATTGCTGGTCACGCGAGGCATGATCGGTCAGGGAGCCGACTAGCAAATGACCGCGATGTGGGCCGTTCGCGCTGCGGCGACGGCGGCCTTTTCCGCGGGCTTGTCCGCCGGTTTGATCGTGCTGCTGCGCCCGGCGCTGAGACGCTACGCGCTGGCCAGACCGAATGCCCGTTCCTCCCATCGCGAGCCGACGCCACAAGGCGGCGGGATTGCCGTTATCGCTGCGACTATCGCTGCGGCCTGTCTCGGCATATTCGGTCTCGGCGCCGCGATTGCACCGCCACCGGCGATACTCCTTACCGCAATCGTGCTGATGGCCTGTGTCGGCGCGGTCGATGACTTCCGCCCTGTTGCGGTCGCCCCACGGCTGCTGTTGCAGGCGCTGGCCATTGGCGCGGTAATCTATGCGTTGCCGGACCAATTGCGCGCGCTGCCTGTCGTGCCGTGGTGGCTTGAACGCGTGGTGTTGTTTTTTGCCGGACTGTGGTTCGTCAACCTTGTGAACTTCATGGACGGCATCGACTGGATGACCGTCGCGGAAGTCGTTCCGATCGCGGCAGCGCTGGTGGCGATCGGATCCCTCGGCGCGTTGCCGCTTGATGCCGTTGTCGTCGCGCTTTCGCTCGGCGGCGCGATGCTGGGGTTTGCTTATTTCAACCGGCCGGTCGCCAGGATTTTCCTCGGTGACGTCGGCAGTCTGCCGGTGGGCCTTCTGCTTGGCTGGCTCCTGGTCATCCTTGCCGGAAACGGCAGGCTCGCCGCGGCTTTGCTGCTCCCATTATACTATCTGGCCGACGCCACAATCACGCTCGTTCGCCGCCTCGCCGGCCGTGAGACCGTCTGGCAGGCGCACCGCACGCACTTTTACCAAGCCGCCACCGACCGCGGCTTCTCCGTCCTGGATGTTGTTGTTCGCGTCTTTCTGGTGAACGTCTGCCTCGGCGCTTTGGCCGTCGTAACCATCGTCGAACCGGGCGGGCTGAGCGATCTCGGCGCGTTCATTGCCGGCGTACTGTTGGTAGCTTGGCTCCTCGCCACATTTGCGAAAGGCAAAAAATAGCCGGTCCTCAGAGCCTGCGCGGCTGTTGGATCGCCACCGTGTTCGCGCGATGGTTCTTGGCGCTCTTTAAGCCGCCGCGCCCCGGAAGTCGGGCACGGCGTCGCGGAGCACGCGATAGATCGCTTCGCGCTCTTCGCGCTGCAGCCCCTGGTCGAGCATCGCGAGCCAGCCGCGCATGACATCGAGGGACGGCTGCGCGGGACGAGCGGCGACCACGCCGACGACCCCGATTTCCACCGTCGGCTCGCCCTGTGCAAACAGCACTTCCTGCATCCGCTCGCCCGGGCGGGTGCCGGTGAAAACAATATCGACGTCGCGGCCGGGTTCGAGACCGGCGAGCCGGATCATGCGTTCGGCGAGGTCGACGATCCGGACGGGCTGGCCCATGTTGAGCACATAGACCGATACATCGGAACGCTCCGGCCCGAGCGCATGACTGGCGGCGGTGACAACGAGGTCGCAAGCTTCGCGGATGGTCATAAAGTAACGCACCATGTCCGGGTGGGTGACCGTCACCGGCCCGCCGGCGTCGATCTGCGCCTTGAACTTCGGCACCACCGAACCGTTCGAGGCGAGCACGTTGCCAAACCGTACCGCAATCAATCGCATCGGCTGCCGTGCCGGCTGGGTGCGGCGGGCGAGATCAGCGTCCAACGCCTGGCAGTACATCTCGGCAAAGCGTTTGGTCGCGCCAAGTACCGAGACCGGCTCGATGGCTTTGTCGGTCGAGATCATCACCATTGCCGCGGCGCCAGAAGCGGCCGCCGCATCGGCGACATTGACCGAACCAAAGACGTTGGTCTTGACCCCCTCCTCCCAATTCTGTTCGAGCAGCGGAACGTGCTTCAGCGCGGCAGCGTGGAAGACGATGTCCGGCTTGAAGTCTCCCAACAGGCGAAACAGGCGCGCGCGGTCGCGAACGTCGGCGATCCGACCGATAATCTCGGGCCGCGACTGTTTGGTCGCGAGAATCTCGAGCACCGCGTGCAGCGCCGGCTCGGAGTTCTCGATGATCAGCACGCGCGCAGCGCCGAATGTTACGACGCGGTCGCAGATTTCCGCGCCAATCGAGCCGCCGCCGCCCGTCACCACGATCGAGCGGCCCTTGAGAAAGCTCTCCAGTCGCGCGTAGTCGATCTTGACGGTCGGCCGCAGCAAAAGGTCTTCGACATTGACCGGCGCCAAACGCGGCGCCTCGCCGGCGTCGTCGAGCGACGGCAGCCTGACAACGGTCAGGCCAAGCCGGCGCGCATGCATCAGCGTCGCTTCGGGCTTGGCGTCCGGCTCGAGCGCAGACGGCGTGAAAATCACCCGGGTGATGGTCTTGTCGCGCTGTCCAAGGTCGTTGACGACCGCGTCGAGCGCATCAAAGTTGCCCAGAACCGGAATGCCTCGAATAGCCTGTCCCCGATCGGCGGGTGACGGCGACAGAATTCCGACCGGCCATATCTTCTTGACTGCGCCGCTTTCGATGGCCCGCAGCAGAACTTCTGCATCCGCGGCGCGTCCCAGCACAAGGGTCGGATTCGATTCCGGAGAACGCGCATGGTGCCTGGTGCGCGTATAGCGAAAATACCGGTAGCCGATCCGGCCGGCTCCCAGAAACACCATCTGCAGAAGCCAATAGAGCGCAATCGTGATTTTGCCGAAAAAGAACTGCCCAAACACGTTGGGCGCGACCAAAACGTAGTCGAGCACCAATAACGACACCGCCAGCACCGTCGCGGCGCGAACGATGTTCATCAGATCAGGCAGTGACGCGAACCGCCACTTCGATTCGTAGAGGTGGAAGAAGAAGTAAACGATCCCGGCGTAAATGACGAAGCAGGGCAGAAATACCAACAGCCCGTCGCGCCGCTCCATGAGGCCGGCGGCCTCGAAACGAATATAAAAGCTCGCCAGCACCGCCGCGGCGGTCATCAGAAGATCGTGCGCTACGACAAGCGCTTTGCGCGGGCTGGTAAAAAGTCCGAGCATTCTCGGTGACCGATGCTGACTGAGTATCCCGTGCCTTCCAATACCGGGCTTTGCAGCGCAACGCTACCCTGCGCGGTGCCCGCGGGCTCGCCCCGCAGGGGCGCCGTCGCCGGGACCTGTTAGTGCACGTTTTGGGTTGCCGGGTCCGTCGCGACTGCGGATATTGGGCCGGTTCAAGTTACTCCATCTCCTCACCGTTGCGGATACGCCATGACCTGGTCCGAGATCATCCTTGCCGCCTTGAAGGAGAACAGCGTCCGCTTCGCGGCCTATGTCCCGGACAACATCCTGACGCCGCTCATTGCCGGCGTTGCAGCGGACAGCGATTTTATCTGTGTCGGTGCGACGCGAGAGGACGAGGCGGTCGGCGCAGCAACCGGCGCGTACATGGCCGGATTGCGCGCCGTGGCGATGATGCAGACCAGCGGTTTTGCCCTCATCGCCAATGCGCTTGGGTCATTGGTCGTACCCTTTCAGATTCCGGCCATCCTGATCGTCTCGGAGCGCGGGATTATGGGCGAATTCAACATCGGCCAAACGCTGGTCGCGCGCACGATGCGGCCGACACTCGATGCGCTCGGCATCATGCACCACACGCTGACCGACTTATCGACACTGCATTTCATCCTCGACCGATCGATCAAGCAGGCGTTCACGACGCGAGCGCCGGTCGTCTTCATCCTCTCGCCGTTGCTGAGCGGCGGCAATCCGGCCGCGCACGGACAACTGATGTAGCGAGCGGAAAACGGAACCCGGCCGTGAACAACGCAAGAGCTTCGGCAAAAATGCTTAGCCGCACGACGCTGACGCGGCGCCTGGTGCAGCGGCTTACCAACGAGGAGGCCGTCGTCGCCGGCCTCGGCAATACCAATTTCGATCTCATCGCCGCCGGCCATCGCCTGCAGAATTTCTACATGCTCGGCAGCATGGGGCTTGCCTGTCCGATCGCGCTCGGCGTTGCGCTGGCACAGCCGAACCGCGGGGTGATCGCGCTGGAAGGCGATGGTTCGATCCTGATGGCGCTCGGCTGCCTCGCCACCATCGGCAATGTCCAGCCGCGAAATCTCACCATCATCATCTGGGACAACGGTATGTACCAGATCACCGGCAAGCAGGCGGCAGCGACCGGTGGCGCGACCGATATTGTTGCGGTGGCGCAGGGCGCCGGCATCGAGCAGAGCGAATGGGTGCGCGACGAGACCCATTTTGACACGCTGATCGACCGCCGGTTCGAGGAAGGCGGACCGCGTTTGCTGGCGGCGAAGATCGGCGATCAGCCGGGACAAGGCCTGCCAATGCGCGATCCGGTGCTTATCCGCGAAAATTTCATGCGCGGACTTGGGACAAGCCACAGCCGCGAGCTAGGCTGAAGCACTTACCGGCGCTCCGCCTCGCGCCGATTAACACTCCGTTAACCTTTCTAAATCAATTATTTACCACCTAGAAACTTTGTGATTCAGGCGTCGCCTCCGCCGGGCGCATCGGTGCAGGGGAGACTACTTCATGTCCAAATTTGTCACGTTGCTCGGCCGCAGATCCGATCCCGGCAGCGCGAAGCCCACCATCGCGCAGCGGCCGCCCGCTGCACACCAGCCGCCCGTCGTGCAGGTACCGCCTGCTGTGGACCCGCTACCGGCGATGCAAATGCCGCCTGACCTTGATCCGCTGCCGGCGATGCAGATGCCGCCGGCCCCACAATTGCAGACCGCCGCTTCGCTCGAGCCAGTTCCTGTGGCTCCGGTTAAGGCCATCAACACGCCGCCAAATGAGCCCGAAATCGAGCTCGACAACGAGCTGTTCTTCCCGATCGCAACGCAGCTGGGTCAGGAAAACGAGACGGTCCGCAACCTTCTGATGGATGCCGAGCACAAGATCGGCGAACTCGAAAGCATCAAAGTCTCGATCGCCAGGCTGGTCGAGCCGGTCTGCAATACGCTGCGCGGATATGAAGAGACCAAGAGCGAAAAGCTGATCCTGCAACGCGCGCTCAACACGACACGCGAGGTCTGCAACAAGCTTCGCGACGACCTCAGCACAGCCGAGAAAAAAGCAACGAAGTTCAAGATCGAATGCACCCGATTGCAGGAAATCGCTGCGCTCGCGAAGCAAACCATCGCCGGGTTGGAGCGGACCAAGGCAGAGCAGCTTGCCGAACTGGGCGTGCATCGCGCCCACATCGCCGAGTTGCAGGGCCTGACGCAGCAGCAGGCATCCGACCTGCGGCTGACGCGCGACGAAAACCTCCGGCTCGGAGACCGCGTCGTCACCGCCGATCAGCGAATAGTGCAGGTTGAGGGCGAAAGCCAAGCGTCACAACAGGAAACGCGGAAGGTGAAGGAGGAGCGGGCTTCGCTCCAGGCCTCGCTCGAGAAGACGCTGAGTGAGCTGGCACAGACAGCGCGCCGCCTGAGCGACGCCGACAAGGCGGTCGCTTCGACTCAAGCGCGTCTGAAAGCCACTGAAATCAACTTGGCCGAAGTTCAAACCGAGCGTTCACGGCTTGTCGCAGCGCTTGACGAGGCCAACCACGCGCACCGCGAAGAAACAAACGTCCTGAACTCGCGTCTTGAGGCCCTGCAAGCCCGCGGCACACTGACCGACAAACTGCTCGAAGAAGCCCGTCAGGCACTGATCGCACGCTCCGAGGAAATGCGCACCTTTGACCGCCGGGTGGCCGACGCCAGCACCACGAACGACACGCTGGCGGAGCGGTTGAGTTCGCTCGAGGCCATACTCGCGGAGCGTGAACTGCAAATCAGGGATCTCGAGCTAGCTCGCGCGCTGCTCACGGATGAGGCCAACAAGCTGATCCACGCGGCGACAGCACGCGAAGGCATCTACCAGAATACCCAACAAGATATTCGGGAAAAGAACGACCTCGTGGAACTCCTCGAGGAGCAGATCGCCGCGGCGCACGGCGCTCACGAGATGCAAATCGAGAGTCTGCAGGCCCAGCTGCAGCGCGAACAGCTGGAGCGCTCAATGGCCGAAGGCGCTCTCGAAACCGCCCGCAAGGATGTATCGCGGCTGCAGCAGGAAGTCGGAACGCTCAGGAGCCGCATCCACACCGACGGCGGCGACGAAGCGCCCGCCACGCAAGATCGCATCAAAAGAGCAGCCTAGACCGGGTTTGGCTGGCTCAGAGCCGCCGCCGGGCAACCCGGCGGCGGTTTTTTCATTGTCCGTTTCTCACACGCGTCACCGCCGGCTCGCGAAATCTTGGACTACCAACAATTAGGCCGGCGACAGGCCTAGCCGAAACGAAACGCCGACTCCACCGCCCCCATGACGACATCCTTCAGCGTCCGCTGTCCAGGATCGTCGCCGGCCGCGCCAACAGCGACGTGAAGCGGCAACAGGTGCTCCTCACGTGGATGGGCGGCGCGGGCAAAAGGCGCCTTGGCCCATGCGGCGAGCGCGTCGGCACGGGTCTCCGGCGGCGCCTTGGTCAAAACCTCTTCCAGCCAATCGTCGAAGCGCTCTGAGCCGGCGTCGGCATGCCTGCCATCGGCACCGCCGCGCATGCTGGCCATCAGCGTGCGCATGTTGTGATAGGTCATGCCGCTGCCGACGATCAGCACGCCCTCGTCGCGAAGCGGCATCAGTGCGCGGCCGATCTTGATGTGCTCTGCGGGATCCATGCTGGCCAATAGCGAGACTTGCACGATCGGCACATCGGCGTGCGGAAAGGCGACTTTCAGCGGGATGAAGACGCCGTGATCGAAGCCGCGCTCGCGGTCGTATTTCCACGGAATACCCGCGGCCCCAAGCAACTCCGCAACGCGAGCGGAAACCTCCGGCGCTCCGGGAGCCGGAAATTTGATCTGATAGGTGTTCGGCGGAAAGCCGTAGTAATCGTAAAGCAGCGGCGGCGCCGGATTGTTCTGGATGGCGACGACGTCCTCTTCCCAATGGCCGGAAATCACCACCAGCGCTTTTGGCCGCGATCCTGCCACTTCAGGTACGTGCCGCAGATAATCGGCCATCCGGGCCCAGGTATCAGGCGGATCCCAATCCATAAAGAAACAGGGCCCGCCGCCATGCGGGATGAAGAGAGTGGGAAGCCTGCTCATAGTCTGATCCTGATGACCCGGTCGGGACGAGCGCGTGACCGCGCCCGTTACTTATGTCCGGAGAAATGTTTCTCCAGTCCCTGCCAGCCTTCGAAGTAATCGTGCTGAAGCTCGGAGGATTCCACGGCAAAGCGGGTCAGCCGCATCGCGTAACGGCTTTCAAACATGAACGCCATCGTGTTCTCGATCTTGTGGGGCTTAAGTTCCGCCTTGGTCGCCTTTTCCCAGGTCTCGGCGTCGGGGCCGTGCGCCGTCATGCAATTGTGCAGGCTGGCGCCGCCGGGAAGAAAGCCTTCCGCCTTGGCGTCGTAGGCGCCGTAGAGAAGACCCATGAACTCGGTCATGACGTTGCGATGATACCACGGCGGCCGGAATGTATCCTCACCAACCAGCCAGCGCGGCGGGAAGATGACAAAATCAATCGTCGCCGCGCCCGGCAGATCAGACGGCGCAGTGAGCACGGAAAAGATTGAAGGGTCGGGGTGATCGAAACTGATCGATCCCATGACATTGAACCGCGCCAGGTCGTATTTGTAAGGCGCGAAGTTGCCATGCCAGGCAACGACATTGAGCGGCGAATGATTCATTTCCGCAGCCCAGAGATTGCCCTGGAATTTCGCGACCAGACTGTGCCGCGCCGTCTTGTCCTCGTACGCGGCGACCGGCGCCAGAAAGTCGCGCGTATTGGCTAAGCCATTGGCGCCGAGCGGACCAAGTTCAGGCAGCCGCAGCAACGGGCCATAATTCTCGCAAATGTAGCCGCGCGACGGGCCGTCCGGCAGATCGACCCGGAAACGCAGCCCGCGCGGAATGATCACGATCTCGCCGCAGCGCGCTTCGACGACGCCAAGTTCGGTGACGAAACGGGCGCGGCCCTGTTGCGGCACGATCAGCATTTCGCCGTCGGCATTGTAGAAGATGCGGTTATCCATCGAGCGGTTGGCGGCGTAGATGTGAACCGCCATGCCGACCTGGGTGGCGACATCGCCGTTGCCGCCAACGGTAACGATGCCTTCAACGAAATCGGTCGGCTTCTGCGGGATCGGAAACGGCGACCAGCGCAATTGCGTCGGCGTCGCGTCAGCCTCATTGAACGGAGCACAGCGGATCAGGCCGTTGTCGATCCGCGCATAAGGCCGATGCACGACCGAGGGCTGAATGCGATAAGTCCAGGTGTGGCGATTTTCCGCACGCGCGGTCGTAAACGAGGTGCCCGAAATCTGCTCGGCATAAAGCCCCAGCGGTGGCCGCTGCGGTGAGTTGCGGCCGACCGGCAATGCGCCAGCAACCGCCTCGGAGACGAAATGATTGCCGAAGCCGGGCTGGTACGATGCCTCGCTGGGCGTGGCTTTGTTTTCGGTTTTGCGCGCTTTGGGCTCGAGTTTTGCGTCTTTCACGACTTGGGTCATGGGACCTCCCAAAGAGAAAAAAGCCGCCGCGATTGGACCTCGCGGAAGAATTGGTCTCGAACGCAACTAATATCGGCCTTTCGGCGGCGCGGCGCAAGGTTTCGAGGATCGGCGCGGATGATTTTTCCCGCCTTATCGGAACTACCAAATTCGAAGAATGCCAATGATTTACCGGACGCCGCCGTCGCCGACCGGCGCCTTGTCCTTGAGCGTAACGCGCGAACCCAAGTTCTTCGCTTTGGTGCCCAACAGCTCCGCATAGAGCTGCAAAGTCTGATCAGCGACGATATCGGCCGAAAACTCGGTGACTGCACGCTCGCGACCGCGTGCTCCCATCGCGCGCTGCAATCCGTGGTCACGGATAAGCCGATCGAGCGCATCGGCCAGCGGCGCAACTTGCTGTGTCGGAACGAGTAAGCCGTTGTCGCCATCATGCACCACGTCCCTGCAGCCGGGCACGTCGGTCGTGACAATCGGCTTGCCGCACGCGGCCGCCTCCAGAAGCGACCGCGGAACGCCTTCGCCACCGTGGGACGGCAGGCAAACAATGTGAGACTGAGCAAATATCTTGCTCATGTCGTCGTGCCACCCCAGAAGCTCTACCGCCCCTTCCTGCTCCCATCTACGCAATTGCTCGGGCGAAACAGACGCGGGATTTCCGGGATCGCCCTCACCGACCAAAGCAAATCGCGCCAGCGTCCCGCGTGTTCGCAGCACCCGCGCCGCTTCGACGAATTCAACGATGCCCTTGTAAAACAACAGACGCGCCGGCAGGACGACAAGCGGAGGTCCGGGCGGTTCCGGGCCAGGTCGAAAGGCGTCGGTATCGACCCCGCAACCGGGCATGACCACGACACGATCCGGCCGCAACACACGTCGCGAAATCCACATCTGTTGGTCGTCATGATTTTCGAGAATGACGCGGCTGTTTGGCGCGTTGAGCAAAACGCGAAACGCAGCCATCACGCCGGGACGGATCAGGCGCGCCAGCAACTGCCGCGAAACAAAAAGATATCCGGTTCCCGGCATCGCGTTGACGATCGCCGGCACCTTGGCGAGCTTGGCCGCTATCGAACCATAGATGATCGGTTTGATCGCGACGTGATGGACGATGGTCGGTTCCAGATCGCGATAGAGACTGGCCAGGCGTTTAATCGTCGCGATATCTTTTAACGGGTTCAGTCCCTGACGATCGATTTCAATCGCATGGTGGCGGATTCCGGCAGCCGAAATCGCACCGCAGAAACGGCCCGGCGGAGTGGCTACTTCAACGTCGTAGCCGGCAGCGGCAATGCGTTCCGCAAGCGCCAGGCGGTGCCAGTAAAAGTACCAGTCGTTTGCCGCTACAAAAAGTATGCGCGCGCGTTCTGTGTTCATCGCGCAAAAGAACACTTTGGAACTCGGAAGAAGGTGAATCGCGAGCCGGCAGCCATTGTGCACCGTGCTGCAGCGCTGTTGCCAAAAGTCGCCGCCGACGCCGGTTCCGGCATTGATTGACCCAACTCCATCGCGCCTGTCGGCCGATATTAGCACCACGCCGCCGCCGCGCGCGCCCGGTTCTATCCGGGTAATGGTGCGAGTTTCAATTCCAAAGTAGCGCCCCAATTCGGCTCGGCAATCGCCCTGAACGGTCTTAGCGCGTCCGTAATATCTCCAAAAAAGCGCCGGGTTATATCGGCATCCGCAAACTGTCGAGGGGAGATCTCTCAAGCCATCCATGCGCGCGGCATCGCGAGACGCCGAGCGCACGCATTTGAGGGGGACGGGATGCGTCTAATTCTTGCGTCTGCGCTTGCGCCTGCAATCATTTTGCTCAGCCTCACGGTCGTGGATGCTGAAACAAAATATCAGGGCCCGGTACGGGACTCAGAACAGCCGATAGGATCACTCGAATTCAACATTTCCATCGGCGAGTACGAACCCGCTTCGACAACGTCCGAAGAACCATCCGACGAACCGCACCGACAGGGAGAGGAGACCGCCGAGCCGCCGCAAGCACCAACACCGGCGGACGCGAATATGAATGTCGCGCCACACACTCCGCATTCGGTTAGCGACCTCTGCAATGCGCTCTATGCGTCCGCCGAAGACAACAATATCCCGGTGGCTTTCTTCGCCAATCTGATCTGGCAAGAGAGCGGACTGCAACGCGACTCTGTGAGTTCGGCGGGTGCCTTGGGCATCGCGCAGTTCATGCCGAAAGTCGCCGCTGAGGTCGGTCTGCACGATCCGTTTGATCCGGATCAGGCTCTCCCGGCCTCCGCGCGATTCCTCCGTGCGCTCCGCGACCAATTCGGTAATCTCGGATTTGTAGCGGCCGCCTACAACGCCGGCGCACATCGTGTCCTCGATTGGCTCGATCACCACCGGGCGCTGCCGGAAGAGACCAAGACTTATGTTCTGCGTGTCACCGGCCGCTCCGCCGAGGCGTGGCGAAAATCGCAGTTGCCCGATTCGCAACTGACATTTGTGAGGCCGCTGCCTTGCCGACATTTGCCGGGCTTCGCCCAGCTCGAGCAGGCGCAAATAGAACAGGCGCGCGCACAGGCGCCGATCGAGCCAGAAAAATCGCAATCGGAAAAAGTCCCGCCGAAGCTTGTGCGAACAATCCCTGCGGCAAAAAAGCTCGCGCAACGAGCCGCCAAGGCGGCGACATCGAAGGCCCGGCAAAAGGCTGTAAAAGTTGCACAACTGACCGAGAGCGCCGCTGAGAAAGCCGAGAAGAAACGTCCTGTCGGGCACCGCGGCGCCGACGAGCCAAAGGTTGGCCACTCCGCCCGCAACTTCCACCCCGGCAAGCACGAGGCTGTCAGGCCCGCGCATTCACCGCGCGAGAAGCGCAAGGTTGC
>Ga0335085_10013510_pt1 | contig 11971 bp, 5 predicted proteins | sample Lox_Sample_45_FD_206712 | JGI IMG/M metagenome (GOLD analysis project Ga0335085, IMG submission 206712) | Soil microbial communities from Loxahatchee National Wildlife Refuge, Florida, United States - Lox_Sample_4.5 | ecosystem: Environmental > Terrestrial > Soil > Wetlands | place: USA: Florida...
CACCGTGAAGCTGACTTCATGGGCGCCTTGCAGGATGGCCGTACGGCGCGGCATGCCAGCCTCGATGTGTCGCGAGATGTTCTCCAGCACGACGATCGCATCGTCCACTACGAAACCCGTGGCCACCGTGAGAGCCATCAGCGACAGGTTGTCCAGGCTGAAGCCCATGAAGTACATCACGCCAAAAGTGCCAATGAGCGATAAAGGTACGGCGACGCTGGGAATGAGCGCCGCGCGGCCGTTGCGCAAAAACAGGAATACGACAAGAATTACGAGCGCGATGGAAAGCAACATCGTATGCTCGACATCCTGCAACGACGCGCGGATCGCCGTGGTGCGGTCGTTGGCAACGATGAGATGGATGGCCGGCGGCAGTGCCGCCTGCAGATCGGGCAGCGCGGCACGAATGTTGTCGACCGTCTGCACCATGTTGGCGCCCGGCTGGCGGTAGAGGATTACCAGTATGGCGGGCTTGCCGTTGGTCGTCCCGATATTGCGAACGTCTTCGACACCATCCGAGACGTTGGCCACGTCCGTAAGCCTGACGGGCGCGCCATTGCGGTAGGCGACGATCAGGGAGTTGTATTGGACGGCTTGCGTGGCCTGATCGTTGCTGAATATCCCGAAATTGCGCGCGCCATCGGAAACTGCGCCTTTGGGCGCGTCGGCATTCGCGGCCGCGATTGCGGCACGGACGTCTTCTAGTCCGATTCCGTACTTGAACAGTGCCTGTGGAACGAGGTCGATGCGGACCGCCGGCAGTGAGCTGCCGCCGATCTGAACTTGACCGACGCCGGACACCTGGCTGAGCTTTTGTTCGAGGATCGTTGAAGCCTGGTCGTAGATCTGACCCGGCGACATGGTGCCGGATGTGAGCGCCAGAATGAGGATAGGCGCGTCCGCCGGATTGAGCTTGCGATAGGTCGGCATTGTCCTGAGCGCGGCGGGGAGATCGACGCGCGCAGCCTCGATGGCCGCCTGAACGTCGCGTGCCGCGCCGTCGATGGATCGGTCGAGTCCGAACTGGAGAACGATGCGCGTCGAGCCGACCGAACTGGACGACGTCATTTCGGTCACGTCGGCTATGGCGCCCAGATGACGTTCGAGGGGCGTGGCAACGGTGGACGCCATGGTCTCGGGGCTTGCGCCGGCCATTTGTGCCATGACGAATATCGCCGGAATGTCCACATTCGGCATCGGCGAGACGGGAAGCTGGAAGAACGCAACCATGCCGGCGAGCGCAAGTCCGAGCGTCAGCAACATGGTCGCTGCCGGCCGGCGGATGAAGATGGCCGAGAAACTCATGCGGAGTAGCTTTCCGCTTCTTCCGGAGCTGGGCCGATGCGAAATCGGCGCTGGAACCGGTCGAAATAGAGGTAAATGACGGGTGTGGTGAAGAGAGTCAGCACCTGACTTACCAACAGTCCGCCCACGATGGAGATGCCCAGTGGGTGGCGCAATTCCGAGCCGGTTCCGCTTCCAAGCATGAGCGGCAAGGCCGCGAAGATTGCGGCACCCGTCGTCATCAAGATCGGACGGAAGCGCAGCAGAGACGCCTGGTAGATTGCTTCTTGCGCCGCCTTGCCCTCGTCGCGCTCGGCCTTGAGCGCGAAATCGATCATCATGATCGCGTTCTTCTTGACGATGCCGATGAGCAGAATGATGCCGATGATCGATATGATATCGAGATCGTGTCCGGAGATGATCAATGCGACGAGCGCGCCCACGCCTGCCGAGGGAAGCGTTGAAAGTATCGTCACCGGATGTACATAGCTTTCGTACAGAACCCCGAGAACGATATAAACGGTGACGATTGCCGCCAAAATCAGGAGCACTTCGTTGCCCAGCGAGTTCTGGAAGGCGAGAGCAGCACCCTGGAAGCTGGTCGTCACGCTGGCCGGCATCCCTGCTTCGGCTTCCGCTCTGTCGATCGCATCAACCGCTGCACCCAAGGAAAATCCCGGTGCCACGTCGAACGACACCATCGCGGCAGGGAACTGTCCCAAATGATCGCGTTCGAGCGGGGCGGAACCAACCTCGATCCTTGCAATGGCATCGAGTGGCGTCTGTCCTCCCCCAGCGGTCGGAAGATAGATCGTATGAAGCGAGGCGATCGAATTCTGGAGGGACGGATTTGCCTGCAGAATCACGCGGTACTGATTTGATTGCGTGAAAATTGTGGAGATGATGCGCTGCCCGAAGGCGTCGTAGAGAGCATTGTCGATCGTCGCCGCAGTGATTCCCAGTCGCGCCGCCGTGTTACGGTCGACCACGATGTCGGCCGCCAATCCTTTATCGAGATAATTGGTGGACACATGCTCGAGCTGGGGGAGCTGCGACAACGTTTGGATCAGCCGAGGTACCGAGGTATCGAGCGTCGCGTGGGAAGCCGATTCAAGCACGAACTGGTATTGTGCCCGGCTGACCGTAGAATCGACGGTCAGATCCTGTACTGGCTGTAGGTAGGCCGATATTCCCGGCACGGTCTGCGCAAGCTGGTCGATGTCGCGGATGGTTGCGCTCACATCGCGACTGCGCCGGTTCTTCGGAACGAGGTTGATGAGCAGCCTTCCGCTGTTGAGGGTCGTGTTCGTGCCGTCGACTCCGATGAAGGAGGAGAGGCTTTCGACGTCCGGATCCTCGAGGATCGCACGAGCGAGCGCTTCCTGCCGTTCAGCCATTGCTGCGAAGGAAACGGCAGGCGCCGCTCGCGTGATGCCTTGCAACAGTCCCGTATCTTGGACGGGGAAGAACCCCTTGGGGATCACGACGTAGAGCAGCACGGTCACTGCGAGCGTCGCCAAGGCGACAAGCAGCGTCAGCGGCTGGTGTTCGAGCACCCGCGTCAAGGCGCGGCCGTACCACCCAACGAGACGTTCGAACCATGATGGCGTCTCGCTCTCGCGTGTTTCGCGTTTGCGGCGCAGCAGCCTGGCGCACAGCATGGGGACGAGCGTGAGGGAGACCACCGCCGAGATCAGTATGGCGATGGAAAGGGTGATCGCGAACTCGCGGAACAGTCTGCCCACCACTTCCTGCATGAAAAGCAGGGGAATGAGCACGGCGATCAGAGAGACGGTGAGCGAGACGATCGTAAAGCCGATTTCGCCCGCGCCCTTCATGGCTGCGTTGAACGGGCTTTCGCCCATCTCGATATACCGGCTGATGTTCTCGATCACGACGATGGCATCGTCGACCACGAAGCCGGAGGCGATCGTCAATGCCATCAGCGAGAGATTGTCGAGACTGAATCCCAGTTCGTACATCAGCCCGAATGTACCCACGAGAGACAGGGGCACAGAAAGGCTGGGTATCAGGGTCGCGGGGAGGCTCCGCAGGAACAGGAAGATCACGAGCACGACGAGGCCGACGGCTAGCGTGAGTTCGAATTCGACGTCGGACACCGATGCGCGTATCGTGCTGGTGCGATCGGTGAGTACGCGAACCTGAACCGATGCCGGCAGACCGGCTTCAATCTGCGGCAGCAAGGCTTTGATGGCGTCCGCCACCGAGATCACATTGGCGCCGGGCTGACGCTGAATATTGAGAAGGACCGCCGGCGTCGTGTTTTCCCAGCTGAGCAGCTGGTCGTTCTCCGCCCCTTCTATGACTTGCGCCACATCGGAAAGAAATACCGGGGCGCCATTTCTGTACGCCACCACAATTTTCTTGTAGTCATCGGCACTTTTCAGCTGATCGTTGTCGTTGATCGTGTAGGCGCGCGTTGCGCCGTCGAAGCTCCCTTTCGGCGCGTTGGAATTGGCATTGCCAATCGTCGTACGCAGGTCGTCGATGTTCAAGCCGAGGCTGGCCAACGCCTGCAAATTGGCCTGGATGCGCACGGCCGGACGCTGTCCGCCGTTAATGCTGACAAGGCCTACGCCGGCCAGCTCCGAAATTTTCTGCGCGATCCGCGTGTCGGCCAGGTCTTCGAGCGCCGTCGGCGGCATCGTGCCGGAAGTCACCGCCAGGGTCAGAATTGGCGCGTCTGCGGGATTGATCTTGGCATAAACCGGCGGTGCGGGAAGGCTTTGCGGCAAGAGATTTGTGGCCGCATTGATTGCGGCCTGCACTTCCTGCTCGGCAATATCGAGGCTCAGGCTCAGACTGAATTGAAGAGTGATGATCGAGGCGCCGCCGGAGCTCACGCTTGTCATTTGCGACAAGCCCGGCATCTCGCCGAACTGACGCTCGAGCGGAGCGGTCACGGATGTGGTCATCACGTCGGGACTTGCGCCGGGGAGGAATGTCGTGACCTGGATCGTCGGATAATCGACCTCGGGTAGTGCAGAGAGAGCCAGGTAGCGGTATCCGACCAGGCCCGTAATCAGGATCGCGAACATCAATAGAGAAGTCGCGACGGGCCTCTCGATGAATGGACGGGACAGATTCACGTCGGGTTAGACCGCTTCATTGGATTGCTGCTCGGACCACTTTTCCTTATTGGCCTCCCGAGTGCCAATGCCGCCGATGCTTGCGGCCTTGTGCCGTCCCGATCGCAAGCCGTCCGGGAATGGATACCTTTGCGCCGTCCTTGAGCCGGTCGGCGCCATCAACGACGATGGTTTCACCCGGTCGCAATCCGCGTGAAACATCGACCATGGCGCCGTCGATGGGCCCAAGGCTCACGGGGCGCACGCTTACGCTATGATCGCGGCTTACCACATAGACAAAATCGCCTTCGGCGCCGCGCTGCACGGCTGCGGCAGGAACGGTGGTCTGGTCGGGGAGAGTACGAACGAGCAGTCGGACGTTCACGAACTCCTGGGGAAAGAGCCGGCCGTCGGCATTGTCAAAAAGGGCGCGCAGTTTCACTGTTCCGGTCGTCGGATCGACCTGGTTGTCCGCGGTTGCCAGCGTGCCCGATGCAAGCTTGGCCGTCTGGTTTCGGTCGTACACATCCACGACAAGCTTGGCGCCGCTTTGCAACCGCTGCATGACCGCGTCGATGTCGTCTTCGGGAAGCGTGAACAGGACCGAAATCGGCTGCAATTCCGTGACGACGACGATTGCCGTAGTGACACCTGGCTGCATCAGGTTGCCAACGTCCACTTGTCTGAGGCCGACGCGTCCGGCAACTGGAGAGGTTATCCTGCAGTAACCGAGATTTACGGCCGCCGCCTCGACCGCGGCAGCATCGGCTTTGACTGTGCCCTCATCGGTTCGCACGAGGGCCTGCTGCGTGGCCAGAGTTTGGCCCGCTATGGCGTTTTGGGCGCTCAGCGCCTGATACCGCTTCAGATCGGTATGGGCATTTGCCAGTTGCGCCTGATCACGCGCGAGTTGTCCTTTGGCTTGATCTAGCGCGGCCTGATACGGTCTGGGGTCGATCCGCGCCAATTCGTCTCCCGCCTTGACGAGTTGGCCCTCCCGGAAGTTGATCGTGTCGAGAATTCCCGAAACTTGCGGCTTCACCGTCACCGTCGCGAGTGGCGTGACCGTTCCCAGTGCATCCAACGTTACGCGCACATCGGAGCGTGCAGCGTGCGCCACCCCAACGGGGGTCGGGCCTGTGTGTCCGAACATGCTCCCGGGCTTCTGCGTGGTGGAGGGACGAACGGCCCAGATCAGGAGCACCACGAGACCGACGCCGACGAGAACCCAGAGCGTGCGCTTGCCGCCCGGAAGGAGCTTGTCGCCCCAACGGCTGGCAGTCTTGGCCGTGCCGCGAACAAACTGCGCACTTCGGCGGATGGAATGGTCGAAATCCGGGGCGTTCATGCCAGTCCGTCAGGTTGGTGGCGCCGAAATATGGCTCTTACCAAAACGCGCGGCGGGAAATTTGTCGAAATTGTCGCGACGCCCGGCGTATTGCCTCTACCGAGGGATTATGGCCGAACGGGCGGGGCGACACAAAGCGCATGCTGAACACCACTAATGGGCAGGCGCCGAATTGGCGGCGAAGTGGCCGGCCCTGATCGCGTGGCAGCGGCAATTCAGGCTTTGCGAGATGATCGGCAGCGATTCGGAATTGGAACCGCATACAGGCGACTCCAAGGGAGCGATCCGCGCCGTACGCGATCTGGCCGCGATCTTGCCGCGCGCTTCCGCGACTCCACACATGCCGATGGCTTTCGATTGTCTGGCGCGGCGAGCGGTTCATGCCCGTCGGCTTACGGAGGTGACGCGAAAAGCGTGGTATCCTGGTAGTAGTTTCGCAAGCACGGTCATTGACGCGAGCCCATTGGTTGCAGCGCTGCCGAACGGCTGACGGCGATGCTGCGCACGGCGAGTCGTCAGCCAACCGAACCGCGAATGAGCGAGACGATCCAGATTGTGTTGCGCGCCTGGAGCCGCACGTCGCTCGTCGCTGTCCGGTCTTCCCGTGCATCGAAAGTCACACATCGTACTCCTGAGAGAATAGCCATCGCGTCAGAGGGAGCCTGCCGCGTCTTCACTGTACGGCGTTTGCAAGGCGCCCCGGGCAGCGCGTCATTTTTTTCAAATTTTCCAAATCTCCGTATAGATAGTTTTTACATGCTGCCTTAGCTTCAGCAGAGGTGAGCGCCGAGGAAGGGGAATGCGGGTTTTAGTGCTCTCGGATAACTTCGTGCCGGAGCAGAATGCGCCTGCTTTGCGCACCTATGAACATTGTCAAGGTTGGGCGCAGGAGGGCGTCTCCGTCACGGTCATCACGACCGCGCCCAATTTCCCGACCGGCAAAGTGCAGAAGCCCTACCGAAATTGGCTGTACAAACGAGAGGTCTTGGACGGTATCGACGTCATCCGCGTCTGGAGCTTCCTCGCACCGAACAAGGGCGTCGTTCTGCGCGCGCTCGATTTCGCAAGTTTTGCCCTTAGCGGCATCCTGGCCGGGCTCTTCGAGCACCCGGACGTAATTGTGGCGACATCGCCACAATTGCTAACCGGCGTTGCGGGGCATTTCTTGGCACGGGCCAAGCGTCGGCCGTGGGTATTTGAAGTTCGCGATCTCTGGCCAGAGTCGATCGTGGCCGTCGATGCGATGCGCCGTGGAGTGGTAACGCGCTTGCTTGAGCGCATGGAAAAGCGGCTTTACGCCTCCGCCGAGCGCATTGTGACCGTGACCGAGCCAATGCTCGCGCGCATTGCTGAACGGGGGGTGCCGAAGGAAAAGCTTGCCGTCGTACCCAATGGTGCCAACCTCGGTCGTCTGACGCCGCGCGGCAAGTGTGCCGCCCTAACAGAGCGGTTAAGGCTTGAGGGTCGATTCGTGGTCGGCTACGTGGGGACACACGGCATGGCCCAAGGGCTGGAGGTCGTGTTGCGGGCGGCCCAGATCCTAAGTGGAACAGATATTCACTTTCTCTTTGTCGGCGAGGGCGCGCGCCGCACGGCCCTGATGTCCATGGCCGGCACGCTCGGCCTGAAGAACGTCACGTTCACGGGTGCGGTCCCATCGGGAGTCGCGGTTGATTACCTTGCTCTCTCCGACGCGATCGTCATCCCATTGCGCAATACCGCACTATTTGAAGGTGCGCTACCCTCCAAGATATTCGAAGCGGCCGCTATGGAACGGCCCATCGTGCTGTCCGCCAACGGCCTTTCAGCCGATACCGTCAGACGTTTTGGCGCCGGTCTCGTAGCGGAGCCGGGAGATCCCGACGCATTGGCGCGCGCGGTCAAACGGTTGAGAGCCAGTCCGGCGCTTAGGGACAGCTGCAGGGAAGGATGCCGGGCATTGGCGCGCGCCCATGATCGCCAAGTGCTGGCTCGGCAAATGCTCGCGGAAATCCGCCGCGCCGCAGCTGCTCGCGCGTAGCGAAGCTCCGTCGGCGCGATAGCCTCAGTTGCTGTGGTTGCTTATGACCGACAGCGATGCCGTTGCGATGGCGATTTGGCCGACGATTTGCGCAAGTTGCGTTGCAAAAACGATTGCGTTGAACGGTGCCGGATCCGGAGGCACCACAATCGTTGATCCCGGGGGAATGGGATCGCTGCCGAAGAAGTCAAAGAAGTCCGAAGAAGCCGGCCTTGCGCTGCCGTCCGGCAGGATTACGAAGGTGCTGCCTTCATCGGACACGCGCGTTGTTCCTCCGGCGAGCTTCAGATAGTCGTCGGCGGACATGCCAGGCCGATACTGAAACGAGCCCGGATCGAAAACCTCGCCGCTGACGGAGACCGTGGAAGGCCGCTTGGGGATGTAAATGAAATCGCCCGGCTGCAGGAGTGTGTCGAGCTGCGGCTTGACCGCAAGAATGGTGGGATCTGCCTCTACGGATATTCGCCCCAGGGCAGGCTGGTGCTGCAGCTGGACTTCCAGCTGCTGCAGATATGTCAGGATGGCCGGATTGACATTGGGGGTGGTGGCCGCTGCCAGCGCCCCCGTCTGCAGCTCAACCGCTTCGCGGTAATTTCCCTCGGCCTCGGCCTGTTGTGCGCTGATCCGCGTGTAAACCGCGCCGTAGGGATACGCCTCGTCGGTCAAGCCGCCCGCGCGGGCAATCAACGACGACAGCCTTTCATTGCGCAGGATGTCGAAACTGCCGGGATAACGAATTTGGCCCACGATCGTCACGGTTCCGCTTTCGCGGTCCGCAAAGACTTGACGGATGCGAATCATGTCCAGCGGGTGCAGTGCTACCTTGTCGAAGTCCGCTCTGTCTCGACCGCTGTAAGCATTGCGTGCGGTCCGTGAAGTGCCCGCGGACGCATCCAGGATGGTCGACGTAACCTCGACCGACGACAGATCGGCCTGCACCTCCAACCCTCCTGCGGCATCGAGCATGGCGCCCAACGAGGTTCCATCTTCGGCCAGATAGTTGCCGGGGTCATGAACGTCCCCGACGACGGTGACGACATAGTCCGCCGCCAGGTTTGTTAAGGCCGCCAAGGTGAGCCCCAGTTCCGTTGCCAAGTCGGCAGGGCTGACATCCGGGACAGGCGAACCCAACCCGGCCGGAGTTGTCAGTCCGCCCGGCTGGGGAACCACGCCGCTTGTCGTACTTTGCACATTTTGTGCCTGCAAGAGCGCCACAGACGGCAACGGTTGCTTGCTGGCCGCTGCGGCGGTCCTTGCGTCGTATACGAAAGGCGGAGGGGGGGGGAGCGTACCGATCATCGGCACGCTCGGTGCCGTGTTCGGCCCCGCGCCGGTAAGCGCGTTGCTGAAGCCAGAGACGACTGCAGAACCCAGGCTCGGCAATGTCGGCGAGCCTGGGGTGCCGGACGTGGGCGCCGCAGCCATTTGCGTGCTGGTAGCGGCGGTGTTTCCTGCGGTGACTCCTGAACCGGCGTAGATCGCGGCTGCAGTGTTGGTGGGGGAAGCCGGGGTGGCTCCCGATGGGGCAGGCACGGTCGCGGTCGATGATGTCGGTAAACTCGACGCAGAGGTCTGCGAGCCTTGGCTTTGGCTGCCGGTCAAAACCTGGGTCAGGACGGATGGCGGCACGCTTCCCTGTTGCGCGGCCAATTGCAGCTGAGCGGCGCCCGCATTTGCGAGTGCCCTGGCCTGAGTGGAGTTGAAGATGAAGACCACGTCATTGCTGGAAAGTTTCATGTCCTCTTCTCCATCGAACACCTTCGTGAGGGAGAAGACATGTGCCACCCGGACGCCCGTGGCTGCATCATGATGGGTGAGTATGGCGAACGGAGCATACGCGCCCGGTCCCATCTCGCTGCGGTCCTTGAGCAGTTTGCGTAGCGTTGGTGCCTCGTTCAGAGGGCGCGTTCCAGGAAGCTCGACGTCGCCGGCCAGTACGACTCGCCCCTCGGACGCTCCGGACTGCTGATCAACGGAAAGAACTTCGCCGCTGTGGATCGTTCCGTCGTGCCCCAAGGATACGAGTTGTATCCGGCCAGTGGTTTCGAGCTGGACGCGCGAGAGATTGTTCGCGCCGGCAAATGAGCCGCCAGCGAGGCGAATGAGGGTCTGGCCGTCGATCGCATGTGCGCCGGCTGCGAGCTCGTAGATGCCAGGCCGGTTGACGAGGCCGATAACCGCAACCGTGGCGCCGATCGGCGGCACGAAGATGTGGTCGCCGTCGACAAGATTCATCACGCTCGAAAGATTGCCGTGGGCAACGACTGAATAGAGGTCGATGACAAAGCGCTTACCCCCTCGCACGAGCACAACGTCGCGCAGACTCCCTGTCTTCCGGATTCCGCCGGAGAGAAGCAGTGCATCGATGGGCGTATTGAGGCCGCTGACCGTGCGCACGCCCGGAGCGTTCACTTCACCAGAAACCAGAACGCTGATCTGCCTGGTCTGTGCGAGCGATACATAGGCCTGCGTCTTCAGCTGGTCCTTTGCGATCACATACTGGATATCGTGCCTGACTTGGTCAAACGTCTTGCCGGCTGCCTGCACCGGCTCGTACCCCGGAATGATCACGCGACCGTCGCGATCAACCATCACCGTGTACGTGTTGTTGTCATGGCCGCGGCAGACAATGCTGAGATAATCGCCGGCTCCCAAGACGTAATTGTCTTGCACATTGCCGATCTGCGTGACCGCAACCTGCTGGCCGACGCCAAAAATGTCATAGCCGAATTGTTGAAGCGGCTGACCCGCACGCTGCGAGAACACGAGCTCGAGCGTGGACGCCTGAAGCTGCGTGCTGACGGGCGGCGGGGTGACCGGTGCCAGCATTTGGCTGGAGGGCGTCACCGTCGGAGAGACCGAGACGGGCGGCGCCGGCTGAGGCACTCCGGAGGTAGTTTGGCCTGGTACTATTGATCCGGTGCTGGAGGCGCTCTGTCCCAACGACTGAAGCACCGATTGCACTTGTGAATTTGAAATCGTCTGTGCGCTGACTTCCGCGAGATCCCAACACAATATGCCTGCGATGCCGATGATTCCCAGCAACGCTACCCGAACGAGCCTTGAAAACATGCGCGCCAGCCTCCGCGGGCGGAGGCGCCCCTGATGAGTCGCAACACCGAAGATTGCCGCTTTTACCCTTACGCGCGGCATGGACGCAAGTTAAAGCGCCGCTGGAGCCGGTTCCGATTATCCACCGGCGTTCATGGGTTGGCATGCACGGCAAGCAATTTCTCCTGATCGCCGCGTTCCTGCATGGACATGGCCGCCAAAGCCGTGCAAAAGGGATTCACACGACCTGAACCGAGTTCTGGGGCTCGCGGGCGCGAGCCGCTTTTGATGTTGCGCCCGCACGCAAGCCGGTAATCCGCGTGGGGCGCTTGATTTGCTGCACTGGTATCCGTGCTTAAAGGGCTTTCTCCGTCCACTGGCCGTGGCCGGTGCGGTACTTGCCTTGAGCGGGCAGTTGGCGCAGGCAGATACTGATCCGTACACTGATATTGGCGATGTGCCCACTCCCTCTCTTTACGGCGGCGTTGGCCTTCTTGACATGCGCAATGCCCGCTTTATGCCCGACGGATACTTCTGGATCGACGGTGACATTAAGAAGCCGGATAATCGCGTTTCGCTCAATTTCCAGGCGGCACCCTGGCTGGAGACCGCATTCCGCTTCACGGTGAACTACGGCGTGCCGCCCATAGGGCAGCGGGCATTTTACAAGTATAGCACCGACATGAAGTTCAGGTTATTTCAGGAGGATCGGTATACGCCGCAAGTTGCCTTCGGCGTCCAGGATTTTATCGGCCTGGGGCTCTACTCGGCCGAATATCTTGTTGCCTCGAAACGAGTCGGCCCTCTCGACTTTACCATGGGAATGGGATGGGGACGACTTGCATCCGTACCGGCGTTCGAGAATCCGTTTTGCGCGGCGATCACCACATTCTGCACACGGCCGGCATTCGGCAATTCTCTCGGCGCAAAAGGCGGCGTACCGCTGGTGAACAGCTTTCTTCGCGGCCAAAACGTCGGCTTGTTCGGTGGCGTGGAATATCGAACGCCGATTCCCAAGCTCACGCTGAAGCTGGAATATTCGAGCGACGCGTACCAGCAGGAGTCGACCACCCTCAACCACGTTACCGGCAGAATTACGAATTATGCAGCCGAGCCGGTCAACGTCGGCGTTCAGTATCGCTTTTGGTCGAATGTCGATTTGGGCGTGGCCTACATGTA
>Ga0335085_10013511_pt1 | contig 11970 bp, 7 predicted proteins | sample Lox_Sample_45_FD_206712 | JGI IMG/M metagenome (GOLD analysis project Ga0335085, IMG submission 206712) | Soil microbial communities from Loxahatchee National Wildlife Refuge, Florida, United States - Lox_Sample_4.5 | ecosystem: Environmental > Terrestrial > Soil > Wetlands | place: USA: Florida...
CCTGCAGTTCCGCGGCGCAGTGTTCGCAGACTCCGGGCTCGGGTCACTGCAGCGTTGGCGGCGCGGCTTGCACGCTCAACACGGATTGCCCGTCCCAGAACGGCACGTGCAGCATCGGCGGTGCATCTTGCACGATGAACACCGATTGTCCGTCCCAGAACGGGACGTGCAACAACCCGCCCAACGCCTCCTGCACCTCGGCGGCCACCTGTCCGAACAAGCTCGGTAGCTGCGCGTATCCGCCGGCCACGTCCTGCAGCTCGGTGGCGCAATGCTCGCCGACGCCGGGCACATGCAACAACCCGGCCGGCCTGTCGTGCACGCAGAATTCCGGCTGCACGAGCGTGGCGGGCCAGTGCAGCATCACCCACGCGACGTGCACGACACCCGGGTTCGATCCCGCCCACTGCCCGTCGGTCGGCGCATGCACCATCACCGGCGCGCAGTGCTCCAGCAATAACGATTGCCCGAGCCAACCCGGGCCGCTGGCGCCGAGCGCCGCGACGTGCAGCACGGGCGGCGTCGGCGGTGTCTCGACTGCGACGCTGCGCAATGACGCGGAGAACAACGGCGTCGTCTGCCGCCGCAACAACAAGACCTCCGGTGCGTACACGTCCGGCCCGTACGATTACCCGTCGGGCAAGTTCCTCACACCGATCACCAACGGCACCGGGGCTGATGCGTGTCCCGCGACCGATCACTACGCGGCGGTCCCGCGCCATTACTGGAAGGCCGAGGTCCAGTGGTGCGACAAGAAGATCGCGACTGCAGGAGACCAGTGGCTCGGGTACGGCACCGATGTCGGCGGGACCTGTCAGCCCGGCAAGGACTCGACGCACATCTACCCGCGGTTCTTCCAGTTCGGGAATCTGGCGTACGTCGACAATTACGGCACAGCAGCCTTCCAGCGCGTCGTCCTCGACATCACCAAGCAGGCTTCGGCGACGTACACGCACGACTGGACCGATGTGAACGGCCAGCCGCAGTCAATAACTCGCAACTTTGCCGAGGAGATGACGAACTACGCGAACTGGTTCGCCTACTACCGGACGCGCATCCAGGCGGTGAAGACGGTGACCTCGCTCACCTTCTCGGTCCTGGACAACCAATACCGTGTCGGCTTCCACACCCTTTCGAACGGACTCACGACGGCCGCCGCGCAGTCCGACCCGGCCAAGTTCGTCGACATTCAGGACTTCGTACCAGCATGGAAGGCCGCATGGTTCGCCCAGTTGTTCGCGATCACCATTCCGTTGCAGCTGGAAACGCCGACGCTCGACGCGATGCAGCGCATTGGCGACTACTTCCTGAACGGCTCGAGTCCCGAGCTCAGCGGATCGAGCGACCCGATCCAGCTCTCCTGCCAGAAGAACTGGCACATGCTCTTCACCGACGGATTCACGAACCAACCCAGCCTGCCGGCGATTGCAGTCGGTGATCAGGACGACGTGGTTCCGGCCTATCCTGACGAGGCGACCAACCCGATCACAGGCCTCGTGAGCGGGCAGCCGTGGCCGCACCCGTTCCGCGAGGATCCGGGTGCCACGGCAGCGAACGCCGCCTCCGACTATGCGATGAACTACTGGGTAACCGATATGCGCACGGGCGGCCCGAACGCCACCAACAACGTGCCGGTGACCTCCAAGGATCCGGCGAGCTGGCAGCACCTGAATTTCGCCGCCATGTCCCTCGGCACCCAGGGCAAGCTCCCGATCGCCAACCAGTCGCTCACGGAGAACCAGCTGGCGTCTGGCTCGCTGCAGTGGCCGCAGCCGGTCCCGAACGTCTGGCGGCCCGACAATTCGGGCGTGGACGACCTCTGGCATGCGGCGACCAACGGCCGCGGCCGGTTCGTGAACGCGAGCACGGCGGCGGAACTGAAGCTCGGGATGGGGCAGATTCTGCAGGACATCACCAACCAGGCCGGATCGCGATCGGGCGTGGGGCTTTCGAGCGACTCGATCTCGGGTGCCAACCACGCCGTGTATCGCGTCACGTTCCAGCCAGGCTGGGCAGGAACCCTGGCAAAGGTCAACGTCAATCCCGCCAATGGCGTGGAAGATCCGCCTCCACCTATTTGGGAAGCGGCCACGGCGCTCAGCAATCAGCTGGCGATCAGCGCGGCCTCGCCGACACCCTGGTTTACCAATCGGCGCATCGCGACCGTGCAGGATATGGACATGTCCAACGGCGGCGGCGGGCCGGGCGCTGCCAAGCCCTTCCTGTGGAGCAACTTGTCGCCCACGCAACAGGACTCGCTCGCACCGGGCAAGCCCGCCGTCGGACAGGCGGTGCTCGAGTACCTGCGCGGCAATCCGACCAACGAAGGCGTCTCGCTCGGGCAGTTCCGCGTCCGCGGCGTGGGGCCGAGCGGCAGCGAGGACTTCCTTGGCGACATCGTCGACTCGCAGGCCGTGTACGTCGGCGCACCCAACTTCCCGTACCTCGACGCCAACGATCCCGGATACTCGGCATTCGTCGCCGCCAAGAGCGCACGCTCGCCGATCATCTACGTCGGGGCCAACGACGGGATGCTGCACGCGTTCTACGACGTCTCCCCGAATCCGCTCAGCATCCCGATGGGGAGCGAGGCCTGGGCCTTCATTCCCCACGACCTGTACCGGTCGGATGCGACGGGCCTCGGCGCGCTTGCTTACCAGGACGGCGCGCTGCCGCCGTTCCGACACCACTTCTACGTCGACTCGACGCCGAAGATCTACGACGCTTTCTCCGCCAACGACGGGAACTGGCATAGCCTGCTCATCGGCGGGCTCGGCAAAGGCGGGAATTCGTACTACGCGCTGGACGTCACCGACCCGGACGCGGTCAAGACCGAGGACGACGTCGCGAGCCAATACAAGTGGACTTATTCGGACGGCGAGATGGGCTGCACCTACGGCCGCCCGTTGATCGCCAAGACGCGCGCCTTCGGGGGCATCTGGGTGGCGGTATTTGCCGCGGGCTACAACAACGGTAGCGACCCCTCGGTCTGCAACCCGAACGGTACCGGACACGGAAAGGGGCGGATCGTCTTCATCGACGCCGACAAGGGCACGTTCCTGAAGGAAATGACGACCAGCGCCGGTACCGCGGGCACGCCATCGGGCCTCGCCCACATCGCGGGCTACACGAAGGACTTCCACAACCAGCTCATCGAGCAGATCTACGCTGGCGACCTGCAGGGCAATTTCTGGCGCTTCGACGTCTCCTGCTCCAACGATGCTTTCTGGGGCGACGGCGACGGCAGCTGCTCCGCGGCTCCGCCGAACCCGGGCCACGCGGCGCTGATGGCGCAATTCACGGATTCCCTGGGTAATCCGCAGGCCGTGACGACCCCGCCCGAGATCGACGTGGATGTCACCAACGGCGTTGACCGCTGGGTATTCATCGGCACGGGGCGGCTGCTCGCGCAAAGCGATCTCAGCGATCCAACGATCGCGAACCAGCAGCAGACCTTCTACGCGCTGCGCGACGGCACGACGACCACGCCGCTGAAGATCACGGCGCCCCTGACGCGCGCCGATTTGACCCCGCTCACGCCAGCGCAGAAGATCAGCGGACTCACCGGCAAGCCAGCCAAAGGCTGGTACGACGATCTGCCGATCAGCCCGAACGAGCGCATCGTCACGCCGGTGAAGGCGGCGCTCGACGTGGTCACTTACGCCGGCAGGCAACCGCAGAGCGACCCCTGCCTGACGGGCGAACCCGCGACGCTGTACGCTCGCAGCTTCGGCACCGGTGCGTCCCTGCTCGAACTCGGCGGCGTCGCGGTTGCGGGCATCGCTGAGGCAGAGGGTGCGGTCGGGCTCGAGGTCACAATCTTTTCCGATTCAAGCGGGCCGCAGTCCGCGTCCGGGATCGACATCCGCATAGCCGTCACTTCGGGCAACACCGGCGACGTCGTCTTCCAGCAAGTCAACCCGCCGTCCGAGCTCGCCGCGCACCGCATGTCCTGGCGCCTGCTCGGACAGTAACGCGGCCGTCGCTCACACTTCCCGGCCCCTTCGCGCAAGCGGAGGGGCCGTTTTACACTCATCGCGTGACGAGCGCGACTTTTCCCGAGGCTGAGCTCTCGCGCGAGGCAGATCGCCGGTTGTCGGTCGCGATCGCGATCTCGCTGGTTCTGCATGCGCTGACGCTGGCCGCCCTGCGGGGGTTGCCGGCCACGATGCACGTGTACGCCGAAGGAGCCGCGGGAAATCTTCCCTCGCTGCAGGCCGTGCTCGCGGGCCCGCCGACGGAGCCCACGCCGGAGGAGCCGACTACTCCGCCCGAGTCCGCGATCAATCCGAATCTCGTGATTCCCCCGAAGGCCGCGCCTGTCGAGACGCTGTTCGGCCGCACCCGTCCTGCGACGGCGCCCTCCTCCGGCGGCCCGGTCAGGTCCATGGCGGACGGGCCCGAGGTCAGCGTGGCCGTCGGAACGATCGCCGACCCGGCGAAGCTCGGCTCCGACTACGTCGCGCAACTCGCTCAGCGTTTCCCGCAACCCGTGCAGCAGGTGCCGCTGCTGCTCGGCGCGCCGGTCGTCGTCTACCCGCGAGCGGCGCTCGAGGCCGGTATCGAAGGCCGGTTCGCAGCCGTGATCTCGGTCGATGCGCTGGGCAAGGTGACGGAAGCGAAGCTGGTGGTCGAGGACCCGATCTTCGGCCCGGTGATGCTCGATGCGCTCAAGTCAGCCGAGTTCGCGCCCGCGCGCAACGGCACGGAAACCGTTCCCCACTGGGCCATCGTCGAGTTCATCTTCACGATCGGAAGACCCGCCGCGCAACCCGCAGCGGCGCCCGCCCAGCGCCGAGGGAGCACCGCTCTGCGTCAGCCCAGGGTCGGCAGGTGAAATCCTGGGGCTGCGCTGCCGTCGTTCGGCCAGCGCGCCGTCACCGCCTTGCCGCGCGTGTAGAAGCGCACGCCGTCCATGCCGTGGACGTGCAGGTCGCCGAAGAGCGAGTTGCGCCAGCCGCCGAAGGAGTAGAACGCCATCGGTACCGGGATCGGGACGTTGATACCGACCATCCCGACCTCGACGTTCTGTTGGAAGCGCCTGGCGGCGAAGCCTGACCGCGTGAACAGCGCGGCCCCGTTCGCATACGGATTGGCGTTGATCAATTCGATTGCCTCGTCGAGCGAGTCGCTGCGAACCATGACCAGCACCGGTCCAAAGATCTCCTGCTGATAGATCGCCATCGCCGGCGTCGTGTTGTCGAAGAGCGTCGGCCCGACGAAGAATCCGGACTCGTATCCCGCGACGCGCGCCCTGCGCCCATCAACCACGAGCGTGGCGCCCTCCTCGACGCCGCGGTCGATAAGGCCGACGATTCGCTCGCGAGCGGCGCAGGTGATGACCGGTCCCATCTCCGCGCCGGGGTTGTCGCCGGCACCCACGACGACGCGCCGCGCCCGCTCGGCGAGCTTGTCGCGCAGCGGATCGGCCGCTTCGCCTACGGCAACCACGACCGAGATTGCCATGCAGCGCTCTCCGGCCGAGCCGTAAGCCGCGCCGATCAGCGCCTCGGCGGCGAAGCCGAGGTCCGCGTCGGGAAGCACTACGGCGTGGTTCTTCGCGCCGCCGAGCGCCTGGACGCGTTTGCCGTGTGCAGTACCCGTCTCATAGATGTACTTGGCGATCGGCGTCGAGCCGACGAAGGAGACCGCCTTGATCCCCGGATGCGAGAGGATCGCGTCCACCGCTTCCTTGTCGCCGTGGACGACATTGAAGATGCCGTCGGGCAAGCCCGCCTCCTTGAGCAGCTCCGCCATGCGCAGGCTCATCGTCGGGTCGCGCTCGGAGGGTTTCAGGATGAACGCATTGCCGCAGGCGAGCGCGAGCGGGAACATCCACATCGGCACCATTGCGGGGAAGTTGAACGGCGTGATCCCGGCGCACACGCCGAGCGGCTGGCGCAGTGAGAAGCTGTCGACCTCGCTGCCCACGCTGTCGCTGAACTCGCCCTTGAGCAGGTGCGGGATGCCGGTCGCGAACTCCACAACCTCGACACCGCGCGTGATCGAGCCCTCGGCATCCGCAACCGTCTTGCCGTGCTCCTGCGAGACGAGCCGCGCGAGATCCTTGCGGTGCGCTTCCATCAGCTCGCGAAAGCGCATGAGGATGCGCGCGCGCCGCAGCGCCGGAGCCGCGCGCCATTCGGACCAAGCTTGCGTCGCTGCGTTGACCGCCGCGTCGACGTCGTCGCGCGTCGCGAACGGTACGTGGCGGAGCACTTCGCCGGTCGCCGGGTTGGTGACCTCCCCGTAGCGCGTCGTGCGCGAGGGAACGGTGCGGCCGCCGATCCACAGCGGCAGCCGCTCCAGCGCGGTCAGATCCATCGTTTCCTCCTTCGCCCGGTTGGCGCCGGGCTCAGCTTTCGTGCAGGCGGGCGAGGTAGCGGGCGACGAGGTCGACTTCCAGGTTGACGGCCTCGCCCGCGGCGAGCTCGCCAAGCGTCGTCACCGCCAGTGTATGCGGGATCAGGTTCATCGCAAAGCGCGGCCCGTCGACGTGGTTCACCGTCAGGCTCACGCCGTCGATTGCGATCGACCCTTTGGCGGCAATGAAGCGGGCGAGCGGCAGCGGGGCATCGATCTCGAGCACCCGGCTCCCGTCGCCGCCGGGCAGCGCGTCGCAGCGAACGACCGTGCCGATGCCATCGACGTGTCCCGCGAGAAGGTGGCCGCCCAGCCGGTCGGCGAGCCGCAGCGCGCGCTCGAGATTGACAGCCCGATCGACGGCGAACCCCGTCGTGCAGGACAGCGTTTCAGCAGAGACATCGAAGGCGAGCTGCCGCCCACGGGCTTCGACGACGGTCAGGCAGCAGCCCGCGACTGCGATGCTCTCGCCTGCGGCAACGTCGCCGATGTCGAGCGCGCCGACGTCAACCGTGATCCGCGCGCCATCACCCCGACGCTCGCGCGCGAGCACGCGCCCCACGGCCTGCACGATGCCGGTGAACATCAGCCCGGTGCGTTGACGCGCGCGAGGATGCGCCAGTCCTCGCCCACGCGCTCGATGCTTGCGATAGTGAGCGCGGTCCGGTCGGCGAGCCTGGCGAGCGGCGCCGGGAGCTCGAACATCCCGCGCGCCGGGTCGCCGAACAGACACGGTGCAACGTAGACGAGCAGCTCGTCGACGAGTCTCGCCGCCAGCAGCGCGCCGTTGAGCCTCGCGCCGGCCTCCACGTGCAGCTCGTTGATCTCGCGCTCGCCGAGCCGGCCGAGCATCGCTGCCAGATCGACCTTACCGTCGCGGCCCGGAAGCACGATGCTCTCCACGTTCGCCGGCCACGCTGCGCGCGGCGCCTCGGCGGAAAAGATCACCACCTGGCCGCTCGCGAGCAGCCGCGCGTCGGCGGGAAGCTCGCCATAGCGATCGACGACGACCTTGAGCGGCTGGCGTGTGGTCGCGACCGCGCGCACCGTGAGCTGCGGGTCATCGTGCAGCACCGTGCCGATGCCGGTCAGCACGGCGCAGGAGCGGGCGCGCCAGCGATGTCCGTCGGCGCGAGCGCTCTCGCCGGTGATCCACTGGCTCTCGCCGCCTGCGAGCGCGGTGCGTCCATCGAGGCTCGCCGCTGCCTTCACGCGCACCCAGGGTCGCGCGTCGCGCAGCCGCTTGATCCATCCGACGTTGAGCTCGCGCGCCTCGCTCTCGAGCAGTCCGGTGGCGAGTGCGATCCCGGCGGCAGCGAGCCGCGCGGCGCCGCCACTTGCCGGCGGATAAGGGTCAGCCATTGCGGCGATCACCCGTCCCACGCCTGCCGCGAGCAGCGCATCGGTGCAAGGCGGCGTGCGTCCGTGATGGTTGCACGGCTCGAGCGTGACGTAGACGGTCGCGCCGCGCACGCTCTCGCCGCGCTGCGCAGCGTCCGCCAGCGCCCGCACCTCTGCGTGCGCCTCGCCCGTGCGCTCGTGCCAGCCTTCACCGATGATCCGGCCGTCGCGCGCGATGACGCAGCCCACGCGCGGGTTCGGCGTCGTGGTGAACAACCCGCGTTGCGCCAGCTCGAGCGCGCGGCGCATCAACTCGCGGTCGCGGTCGTCGAACGCCACCATGGCCGCCGTGTGCCGGCGCTCAGCGCGACTTGCGCCGCGCCGAGGCGGGCTCGACCTCCTTCAGCGCGTCCCTGAAGTCCGCCGCATCCTGGAAGCTGCGATAGACCGACGCGAAACGTATGTAGGCCACCTTGTCGAGCTTGTAGAGCTCCTGCATCACCATCTCTCCAATCTGCCGCGACGGAATCTCGCGCTCGCCCAGGCCCAGCACACGCTGGACGATGCGCTCGACCGCCTGGTCGACGAACTCGGTGGGCACGGGGCGCTTGTGCAGCGCGCGCTGGAAGCCGTTGCGGATCCGCTCGACGTCGAAATCCGCGCGCGTGCCGTTCTGCTTGACTACCTGCGGCAGGCGCAGCTCGGCGGTCTCGTAGGTGGTGAAGCGCTTCTGGCAGGCGAGACAGCGGCGGCGACGGCGGATCGAATCACCCGCCTCCGAGACGCGCGAATCAACGACCTGCGTATCGGGACTGCCGCAGAAGGGGCACTTCATCGGTCAGGCATCCTGCCGAGCGCGAGGCGCACGGCGAGTCGCGCTCCCGAACTCAACGATACACCGGGAACCTTCGGGCCAACGTCTTCACGGCGGCCGCAACACGAGCGATGACTCCCGCGTCGCCGGGCGCTTCAAGCACGTCGGCGATGAGATGGCCGAGCTCCTCGCTCTCGATCTCGGTAAAGCCCCGGGTCGTCATGGCCGGGCTTCCCAAGCGGATGCCGCTGGTCACCATGGGCTTTTCGGGGTCGTTCGGAATGGCGTTCTTGTTGACGGTGATGTGCGCGCGCCCGAGAGCGGCCTCCGCGTCTCGCCCGGTGATCTTCTTCGCCCGGAGATCTACGAGGAACATGTGTGAGTCCGTGCCCCCGGAGACGATGCGCAGACCGCGCTCCTGCAAGACCATGGCCATCACGCGCGCGTTCTCGAGCACCTGCTCCTGGTAGACCTTGAACTCGTGCGTCAGCGCCTCGCCGAAGGCGACCGCTTTCGCCGCGATGGCGTGCATGAGCGGTCCGCCCTGCAGCCCGGGGAAGACGGCCGAATTGATCGCCTTGCCGTGCTCCGAGTCGCTCAGGACGAAGCCGCCTCGCGGGCCACGCAGGGTCTTGTGCGTGGTGCTCGTCACGAAATGCGCCTTTCCTACGGGGCTCGGGTAGAGCTCGGCGGCGATGAGCCCCGCGTAGTGCGCCATGTCGGCCATGAGATAGGCGTCGATGAAGTCGGCGATGGCGCGAAAGCGCGCCCAATCGATGACCCGCGAGTAGGCCGAGGCGCCGGCGATGATCAGCTTCGGCTTGTGCTCGAGCGCAAGGCGCTCGGCGGCAGCGTAGTCGATGAGCTCGGTCTGCGGATCGAGCCCGTAGGAGACGACGTTGAACCACTTGCCGGAGAAGTTGACCGGCGACCCGTGCGTGAGATGCCCCCCGTGTGGCAGCGACATGCCGAGGATTGTGTCGCCCGGCTTGAGCGCAGCGAAGAACACTGCCTGGTTCGCCTGGGCGCCGGAGTGCGGTTGCACGTTGGCGAACTCGGCTTTGAAGAGCCTCGTCGCCCGGTCGATGGCGAGCTGCTCGGCGACGTCAACATACTGACACCCGCCGTAATAGCGCTTGCCGGGATAGCCCTCGGCGTACTTGTTGGTGAGCTGAGAGCCTTGCGCTTCCAGCACGGCCGGGCTCGCGTAGTTTTCGGACGCGATCAGCTCCAGGTGCTCCTCCTGACGGTGACACTCGCTGGCGACCGCCTTGGCAACCTCGGGGTCGACCTGGAGGAGGGACTGCGAACGGGAGAACATTAGGGGAGGATGCGAAAGGAAGACGTGAAGTGTACCACCGCCCGCTCGTCCGGCTCGCACGCGGCCCGCGTGCGCCGTGATTGCCTTGGCGGTCGCCTCGCGCTAATCTTCGCCGCGGGAGAGCGCCCCACCTGTTTGCCGATCCCTCCCGCCACACCCGCGAGAAGGTGCGGACGCGTGATCGGTGATCGCCTCGCCACACCGCAGCGCAGGAGGATCCTCGTGTCGCCACTGCTATCGCTGTCCCGGCTCATCGATCGCGCGACCGACCGCATCGGCCACACGGTCTACTGGCTGGTCCTCGTTGCCGTCCTGATCAGTGCGGCCAACGCCACCGTGCGCAAGGTCTTCAACTACAGCTCGAACTCGTTCCTCGAGATCCAGTGGTACCTGTTCTCGGCGGTCTTCCTGTTTCTCGCCGGCTACACGCTGCTCAACAACGAGCACGTGCGCATCGATATCGTCACGGGACGCATGTCGGCGCGCGTGCGCGCGTGGATCGACATCTTCGGCACGCTCTTCTTCCTGCTGCCGATGGCGTTCCTCATCATGTACCTGTCCTGGCCGGTGTTCGTCGACGCCTACGAGCACCACGAGGTGTCGACGAACGCCGGCGGCCTCATCATCTGGCCGGCGCGGTTGCTGGTACCGATCGGCTTCGCGCTGCTCATCGTCCAGGCCGTCTCGGAGCTCATCAAGCGCATCGCGTTCCTGCGCGGCATGATCCCCGATCCGAGCGAGAAGCACGTCGAGAAGACGCTTGAAGAACAGCTCGCCGAGGATATTGTCCGGTCGCGGGGTGATCAAGCCATCGCCGAGGAGATCGAACAGATCGGCACCGGGAAGAAGGGGAAGTCATGACCGCCTTCCTGCTCGAGAACATCGCGCCGCTCATGTTCGTGGCGCTGGTCATCGTGCTGCTGATCGGCTATCCGGTTTCCTTTGCGCTCGCCGCGGTGGGCATCGGCTTCGGCCTGCTGGGGATCGAGCTCGGACTCCTGCAGCCCACGCTCCTGCAGGCGCTCCCGGAGCGGATCTGGGGTGTGATGTCGAACGACACGCTGCTCGCGGTGCCGTTCTTCACCTTCATGGGGCTCATCCTCGAGCGCAGCGGCATGGCCGAGGACCTGCTTGACACGATCGGCCAGGTCTTCGGCCCGGTTCGCGGCGGCCTCGCCTACGCGGTGGTCTTCGTTGGTGCGCTCCTCGCGGCGACTACGGGGGTCGTCGCGGCGTCGGTGATCTCGATGGGCCTCATCTCGCTGCCCATCATGCTTCGCTACGGCTACGACCGCCGCCTCGCCTCCGGCGTCATCGCAGCCTCCGGCACCCTCGCGCAGATCATCCCGCCGTCGCTCGTGCTGATCATCATGGCCGACCAGCTCGGGCGCTCGGTAGGCGACATGTACGCCGGCGCGTTCATTCCAGGACTGACGCTTGCCGCGCTCTACGCCGCGTACGTGGTCGGCTGCTCGGTCGTGAAGCCGCACTGGGCGCCGGCGCTGCCGACCGAGGCGCGTACGCTGCGCGAGGCCGACGGCTCGTCCGGCAACCGGTCGCTACTGGCGCTGGTTGTCGTCTCGGCAGCGGCAGCAGCCGTGTGGTGGTTCATCTATTACGATCGCTACAACCCCGAGGTCGCGACCGACGAACGAATCGTCATCACGATGGCGATCGGGATCGGCGTTGCGTTCGCCCTCGCCATGGTCAACAAGCTGCTGAGGCTCGGCCTGCTGTCGAAGATCGCCGAGCGCGTGACCTTCGTGCTGATCCCGCCGCTCGCTCTTATATTCCTCGTGCTCGGCACGATCTTCCTGGGGGTGGCGACGCCGACCGAAGGCGGGGCGATGGGTGCAACCGGCGCGCTTATCATGGCACTTGCGCGCCGACGGTTGACCCTGACTCTGCTCAAGCAGGCGATGAACACGACGGCCAAGCTCTCCACCTTCGTCGTCTTCATCCTGATCGGCGCGCGGGTCTTCAGCCTCACCTTCTACGGTGTCAACGGCCATGTCTGGGTCGAGCACCTGTTGACGAGCCTCCCCGGCGGGCAGCTCGGCTTCCTGATCGTCGTCAACATCCTGATCTTCGTGCTCGCGTTCTTCCTCGACTTCTTCGAGCTGTCCTTCAT
>Ga0335085_10013512_pt1 | contig 11969 bp, 15 predicted proteins | sample Lox_Sample_45_FD_206712 | JGI IMG/M metagenome (GOLD analysis project Ga0335085, IMG submission 206712) | Soil microbial communities from Loxahatchee National Wildlife Refuge, Florida, United States - Lox_Sample_4.5 | ecosystem: Environmental > Terrestrial > Soil > Wetlands | place: USA...
CCAGACCCACATAGCCGGTTCCAATAATCGTCAACTTCATGCTTTGCTGGGCTCCTCAATAATAGACGGCGAGAGGTCAAATCGCATCGCTGATGGCTACGATATGACACGCCCCACATTAGGCGCGAACAAAAGCCATTTTTGCGGTAACGGGATCGTCATCAATAACCAAAATCCTTTTTGCACCTCGCTCGAAGGGTCAATTTTGATGACTGGCGTTAGCGCGCTGAGACCGACTTGAACAGATTCTCCTACGTTTGAAAACACGATGGCAGCCTAGTTTATTTATTGGGCAAAATTGAAGTTAGTTTACTGCGGAAAATTACCCCGGGGATTCCATGGGCAGTCCCAAAAGTACGTCGATTTGGCAACGTACGCTTTCATACGCAGTAGTAAGGCTTTGGCGCAACGAAGTTTTTTTGAACAGAGTCTTTACAAGCTTCTATGCTTTAGGTATTTAACCCAGGCATGAACAGAGAGGAATTCGTTGTGAACCCGCAAACGTTGATTCGACAACACATGGGGTTTCGACATCGTGCGCGTCGACTCGGATAATTTCGTGAATCACCGGTTGACCGTCTGCAACAAGCGACCGCTGGTTTGCCGACAGAGTGTTCAATGCTGACAACCCCTGTTTCAATTCGTCCCCAATGCTGCCGCGATTCCTGCGGAGGCGGCACGCCCGTCGATAAACTCGCTAATATTGCGTGACGTCGTCCCGATTCGCGCGGCCAACAGAAGCGAACCCTCCCCGGACGTTAAGAGTTTTTCCATATCGGGACCGGTCGTTCCCGCCTTAGTTGCAACACCAATCAGATTCATAGTGGCTTTTCAATTCTAGTTGATTATGGATTGAAAAATTTTTCGCCTCGAAATGCAAGAGTTCTCCGCCCTCGATTCGTACTGGAATCGAAAGCGATATGCCTCCGTAGTAAACCGGAAATCCAACTGAGAATCTCTGTAATTATCCCGACTTCAACGGCTTGTGAAAGTGTCGGAAATGCTTTCAGAAGTCGGCGGACTTTACACTTTCTCCCATTTAGAAACCGGAGGCAAGTCTTGAACGCAGATTCTCTGCGACACCATAAAATATTATTAGTCAGTGATTTGAGAAGATTTAGAGTGATCAGGTGCACGCTCTTGGCATTGAAATGGCTAGTTAGAGGGCATGAGTAAAAAACTATCGTTCAAGATGTTACGGACACTTTCCCCCGGGAAATCCCTGGGGGTGGCGCTGGGTGTGGCGGCGCTGGTTCACCGCGGGGGGGCCACCCCTGTCACTGTCCAAGAGATGGGAGTTGGACCCAATGAAGTGGTCCAAATGACCAGTTCCACTCTCGGAACCGCTTGGGTTTATGCTGGTATCATCGATCTTCAGGTCGATGGCCAGACCACGGATGGTTTTTGTATCGATCCGTTCCATTGGAGCATTCCCGGCGTGCAAAACTACAATACCGAGACGCTCGGCGACGGCCCGAAATCACCTGGAGGCCCGATGGGCGCGGCCACGGCGTTGAAGATCGAGCAACTCTGGGGGGAATATTACTCGCACACCATGAGCAGCCAGAATGCCGCTGGATTGCAAATCGCGATTTGGGAACTGGTGGGCGGCACGAATTTCCAACTCGATTCCTCAGACGACTATGGCGCGAGCGCGATGCTGGATTGGGTGAGCGAAAACCCGAATGCAGCGGCGGCAAACCTGACCGCCGTGACCGGCCCCGGCCAAGACTATGCGATTCCCAATGTGATTCCCAATGCGATTCCCACTGCCCCGGACACCGGCACGACCATCACTCTCTTTGGTATGGGTCTGGGAGGGTTGGCCATGCTACGCCGCAAACTGTCGAGGGTCTGATTGACCAATACGCCTAGCGCACACACGCCGTGCTTGTAGAATTCGCTAGCCCCTGAGGGCAACGAAGTTTATTGAACGGAGCGTTTACAAGTTTCTCTGCTCAGGCTTTATTTATAAAAGATATGAGCAGAGAAGAATTGCAGAAAGATATTAATAATCTTGCCCAATGTACCAAGCTGAGCGGACAGACACCCAAGCGGTTGCTTGACCGGCAGGACTGACTTTAACTCTGATCTTGCATATCGCACGGCTCCACGGCTATGAAGACCCTGAGGCTGTCGGAAAAGCTCAGCATTATTTTTCCAGCACACCCAGCAAAGCCACCGCCAGCGGAATCTGGCTGGCCTCGCTAATCTCCAACCTGGCGCCGCCTGGCAACTGCACCTGCAACGCAATGACGATGGGCGCCGGTTGTGCTGCCACGGCTTCAAGCAGGCGTAGCGGAGATTTTCGGACCGGACGTTTGGTTCGGCGGTAACGCTGCACCCAGGCGGCAAAGGTCGAAGGTCGAATATTTTAGACCTGTCCGCTGCGCGAACGCGGCGGCCGATATCTCGCTGCGTTCGAACTCCGCCAAAATGACACACCGTTGTTCCTTGGAAGTGCGCAGGCGCCCCTTGCTGTCCGCGGGCGCCGACAGTTTCGGCACCACTGCTGCCGGCGCAACTGAAACCGCATCAGAACCACTCATAGCTCTCAGAACTATGATATCTGTTAGAATCTAACCAGAGGTGCTACGGTTGCTTTCAATTACCCACATCTCCTTTCGCCAATAAAAATCCGAGATGAATGTCGGTCAGGCGGGACGCGCCGCGCCACATGACCGTATTTCCTGGCGGAGGGTCTGAGGGTCGCGCTAGGTAGCCACCGAGCCGGGCAATCGTGAGCAGATACTGTCCCAGATGTTTTTCGGACGCATCCTGCCCTTGGGGCGCACCGCTCAACTTGTCAAGCGGCGCTATCTCCGTTTCTGTCAGCGCGGTCTCCGGTGATTCCTTTGGATTGATCCGGCCCAGCATGGTCATCCAGAAAACCCGCCAACTCAGGATACAAAAAACGGCAATCAGTTTGCTTAAACGCTCCGTCGCCCGGAGCTTGGCCTGCTCGGCACGGCAACCCGATTTGAGGATTTTGTGAAAGATTTCTATTTTCCAGCGCAGCGCGTACCACCTGGCCTTTTCTAAAGCGCTCTTGAGGGATTTTACCGGCAAATTGGTGACCAGTTTCCATTCGATTCTCTGCCGGCGACGGGGCATTGAAGCTTCCCGGGCATGGATGACGGTCAACTCCAGTTCCGACCAGGCGTCCCGCTTCCCCAAAGGGGGACGGACGCGTAGGTCCTTGTACTTTATCGCCAGAGTGGCTCGGTCCTTTTTCCCTTCTTCGTCCCGGACTCCGAGATCATAAAACCCTTTGACGGCTTCCTAGTCCATCAAGCCGGCGACGGTGGTCGTCCCGTCCTCAGCCAACCGGTCCACACACGTGCGAATGATGAACTTTGTGCCCAGTTCTTGTGCCACAGCAAACAATTCGTAGATATCGCCCTCCCGGTCCGCGACATGAATGCAGCGCTCCGGATGCTCCATCGGAGCCGTGGCTTCACGAAGATTTTCCAGCCAGCGAAAACTTTCCTTCTCTTCAATCGGAATGCGGGTGGGATTGATTTCCCGCTTCAGCGAGTTGGCGCCTTTGAAGTTTTTACGCGTCCAGAACTCGATGGCCAGAAGTCCCAGGGGAATGCCGCCGGTTGTCAGTGCCAGACTTGAGTGCATCAGCAGCCCACGAAACCGGTATTGGCGTTTGGATGGAAAGGGAACTGCTGTGAGCAAGCCAATCGCTGGATTGTCCGTATAATAACAGAACTCGCTGGTATCGTGCAGCACGAGCAACGGCTGCCGGAGTACACGCACCCGGGCTTGTGTGCACGCGAAAATACGCCCCTTCCAATTCCTGGTCGATCCAGCCTTTGTCCTCCCAACCCAAGGAGGTGCTCCAGTGGCGATTCGCACGACGATTGGTGGTTCGCATCCCCAGTGTTGCACCACAAATCCTTTACTTTGTACATACAAAGATTCTCGGAACTTGAGTCCAACGCACTCGCGAGTTGTGGGTAATTGAAAGGCTACGCGTGACGCTTACTTTTGATCGTCCGCTGACAGCGTCAGATCGACATACGGACCCGCAGGAGCAGGAAATTGAAACGGTGTGCGCGCCTTGGAATCTTCGCTGAAAACACCATTTTGTTCATTGTTTGGGCCAAAATTGCAAGGGCGGTTCTATCAACAATCGCATTCGCGAAGATTTTTGCCCGGGGGAAAACATACGTTATGTAGCAAAGGCGACATGTTAAATGAAGTCTACTGTATTCATTATGAACAACTTGCGACTCGCTTTCGATGGATCACGAAACGAAACGTCGGAAAGTTTTACACTTTTTGAGTTAGATCTGGCCCTCAATCTCTCATAATGTGCGACGATTTGTTTCCTGTAAAGGCCTTAAAACAAGGGATTTATACTGTCAAACCAATGCGCATATTTGTGTATGGCATGGCGGCTGCTTTTGAAACAGCGACTAGGAACCAAGTAGATCAGTAAATTTTGTGGTGGGAAAGCAAAAATAAATAGTAAAAGGCGACAGGATATGAGAAAAATATTAACCGTAGGGATGGTGGCTTTTGGGATTGTTGGAAGTGGATTCGCGTTCAGCTATACGGACGTGCAAACTCCGGAAGTTTCTTTGGACACATTGGATACTTATAACGGAGCCTTCAACATCGTGAATCCAGGATCTGATTCCGTCAATATTGGTGGCACCACTTACACTGATATCGGTGGATTCGTACCGGGAACATCTCTCTCCGACGTGACCGTCACATTCTGGTTCACTGACAAAGCGCACAGCATTCCTAACCTAACGTTCGTGGTGGGCTTGGGCTCGATCGAGTTAGGCGCTTGGAACGGTACTACTCAAACCTTTAGTTTTGAAGGCACCACGGGCGCAATCGATTTCCTTCAGGACAATGGTCATATTGATTACACGGTTGGTAGCCTTCTGGGGTCTTTCACCCTTGCTGATGCTCTTTTGCAGGCAGACGTGAGCCAGAATGTGTCGTCTGTACAGACTGTTCCGGATGGTGGGACGACTTTGACACTGCTGGGGTTGGGTCTATTCGCTGTGATTGTCGCTAAGAAAGGGGCTGCGACTGCCAAGTATTGCTGATCATTAACAGCAACCGCCAAAAAAGTAGGCGTATATTTGGGTGTGGGGCCGCTTTCAAGCAAGTTTTACGAAGTCAGCTATCGTTTCCGTTCCGCCCAACACTCATATTGATGGTCACTAAGCGAGTCTTGCTTCAGGGGCTTCGGGTGTTCGACCGAAGGCAAATCGCAAACTCCTTTATTCCAGGGACTTATTGGGTTATTTAACTCGCTCTATGATAACGCTTTATATTCCCCCTTTTGCGCATATTTTCGGCGGGTTCAAGACAAACACGTTGTGACGATATTTGCTGAGTCGATTGCCACAAGAGAGTATCACAGCCTCGTATCGCGATGCGACGGCATGGTTGCAGCCTAGGGTCTGAATCCGGACTGAGAATACAATATTCTGATCACTGCCAGAGCCAATTAAAATGTCCCAGCGTGTCTACGGCAATATGCACTTTGGAGCCTTTGCGTTTCTTATGTCCATCAAAGCCGGCCCGCGCTCCGCTTTCCGGGGTCGACTGCACGGTGCGGCTGTCCAAAATCACCGCGCTGGGATCGGCCTTTCGTTCTCACGCCATCCGCGGCACGGCGCGTAAATCGTGCACCACCGCCTCGAAACATCCGGCTTTAATCCAGCGCTGCGTTTGTTGGTGAACTACCTTCCGGGGCGGCAGATCGCAGCCAGGACCATGACTTGGTGGATTTGTTGGTCATTGCGCTGTGCACGATTCTGGTGGGCGGAGACAGCTTCTACGATATGGAGGAGTTTGCCGAGGTCCGTCTGTCCTGGTTCAAAACCTTCCTGCGTTTGCGCAATGGTCCACCCAGTCACGACACGTTCAATCGCGTCTTTCGAGCCTTGGATGGGCGCCAACTAGCCGACAGTCTATCGCGCTGGACGCAAAGTGTGCGCACGGTTCTGAGGGGTGAAGTGGTGGCGCTGGATGGCAAGAGCGTGCGCCGCGCGCTCAATCGCGGAGAGTATTTTCGGGTGATCGTCAGCGCCTGGGCGTCAGCGCCTGGGCGACGGAAAGCGGTCTGTTATTGGGCCAGCGCAAAGTCCGGGACAAAAGCAACGAGATCACGGTCGTGCCCGAATTGCTGCAAGCCTTGGAACTGGCCGGTTGCATCGTGACCGCCGACGCCATGCACTGCCAGAAGAACATCGCCAAAGAGATTATCGAGGCTGATGCGGACTACGTGCTGGCGCTCAAAGGTAATCAGGGGACGGCCTTTGCGGAGGTGAAAAGCTTTTTGGACGATGCCGTGAGCCGGGGGACAAAGCTGTGGTTTTCCTGGAAACGGTGGAAAAGGGTCATGGCCGGCTGGAAGAGCGGCGTTACTGGCAGACCGAAAAGATCGTTTGGTATGCCGACCGGGAACAATGGGAAGGCTTGCGCAGTGTGGGTATGGTGGAAAGTGTGCGGCAAATCAACGGGCAGCGAAGTGTGGAACGGCGCTATTACCTCCGCCACCTGCTCATAATTTAACATGCGTTAGCCCTGGATTTTCTCCTTTAAAAGAATGTGCGAGACACGTATTCTCATGATTATGAATAATACTGGAACGACGCGCTCTTCTGCGAAAAGGTTGAGCAAAAAGCAAAACCAGATGTCTGGCGCAATCTTCCGCGAGAAGCTTTCAAAATTAACCGATGAAAACACCGCGCTTATTCGCGAAAATCGAAATCTTTGGTGCGAGAACAGGGATCTTAAAAGAATACTTGAGAATGCTAATGCAAAGAGGGATAGCGTGGGCGAAATCGGCACAAAATTGCTGATTGCTCTCGCAAACTTTAAGGGAAGCGGAAAGGGCAAGATAACAGAGACGCAATTAATAAGACTCGTCAAATTACCTGCTGCAAAATGCAAGCGGCACTTTGAAGACCTGAAGACGCGAAAGTTTGTGAATACTGACGATGCGACAGTGGAAAAGCCCCATTCGTGGCATGTCACCAGCCACGGCCGTGGATACTTAGTGAATAGAGGCTTAATTTGAATTGGATACTGGCGCCGTTACGCGCTAATCGCGGTTTTGTCGAGGTTTAGAGGTTCCCGTTTTTCTTTTGAAGCGACTATTTCTGCGCACTTTCTGTAGGCGTCACGTGTGAACTTTCAATTACCCACCACTCGCGAGTGCGTTGGACTCAAGTTCCGAGAATTTTTGTACGTACAAAGTAAAGGATTTGTGGTGCAACACTGGGTAAGCGTCACGCGTAGCCTTTCAATTATGGAGGTCACCTTTCCAACTCTATATGGGGCATGAGCGCGGAAACAAAGAAACGACATGCCTTTTTTGACATCGCAAATTCGGGATGCCTCGACTGTTCAAAACGGCGGTTATTTTACCGTTTCGCGATTTTTCAATCCAGAACGGCTTTGATTTGTTGGCCATATTAAATGCGGCGAAGTCAAAATGAATAAACAAGACTACATATCCCGCCTCCAAGTGGCGGTTGAACAATTGCACGGGTGCGGCGCGAGACATCGCGAAACCGTTCCCGTGCATGAAGTGTTTCAAGGTCAAACAGTCTGGCAAGGTGAAGTGGAAGTGTTTGAACTAACCGGCCATCCCAAGGCAAACCGTGCCTATGGGTGGAGTCACCGCGAGGGAAAGAATGATGAGGGGGAAAGGTTTGTAGCGGTCCTGCAAATCCCGCCCGTGGTTTCGCCCATCACCGCCGTTCGCGCGTCCATCATTGCCGACAAAAAGAAAAGGGCAAAATGAGCGGTCGGATTTCAAATGACCCCACTACCAAAACTTGGACTGAGAAGTCCGCGTGAGGACAAACATCAAACGATAATGAGTTGTATATGAACCACTTAAGCTTATGTGGCAGTGTGTTGCCTGCCTCAAGCGGCTGGAGCAAGGAACTTAATGTTTTGTAGAACATTACGTTCCTAATGTTGAGCGGTCGTAATGTTGAGTGCGGGACGATTTGTGCGGGGTTGCGTCTTACTTGCTCAACATAACAAGGGGCCCGCGACCCGGGAGTGTTTTGACATGCCCGCCGTCTAACTGATCATGGTTGCTGTGACTGGATTGTGGACGGTGGAACAAACGCATGATTTAGATCAAGTGGCCCGACTTTGGCGCAAGCTGGGATATTCATCGCGTAGCATCCTTGCTTATCGACAATGGATTTTTCAAATTCTGTCGACAGCTCACATTGCCGATTATCAAGATCTCTCGGCTGACAAAGTGGTTGGCTTGGCACTTTTGTTTGCGCGGCGGCATCACCATCGAAGTCCCCGGCACACCCGTCGGTGTTGGCTGTCAGCGTTCAGAGCATTTGCGTGGGGATTGCGGCAGTTGGGCAAGAGGGTTGGTTCAGTCAGCTTGACGCCCAAGGCCAAAGCAGTTGATCCCACCATCGTGGCCTTCGCTGAATACGGACACAAGTTGGGATGGTCGCAGCAGACCATCCAATCGTATCGGCGCAACGTGGATTATCTGCGTCGATTTCTGATCCGGCGGCAGTCCCATTGGCCCGTGCCGCGGTTGATTGATCTGGATCGTTTTTTATACCGAGCCGCCAAGGATTGGAAGAGGTCCACCGTTGGTGCAGTAGCTGGAGCTTGTAGAGCTTGGCTGCGTTTTCTCTTCGTCACTGGCCGAAGCGATCGTGATTTGTCCGCTTCGGTCGCACTGCCGCCTTCCATCGCTTACCCGCAACCTGTCCGTGCCTTGCCGTGGACGATGGTGCGCCAGTTGGGCAAAGGGATTAATCGCGCAACGCCCATGGGGCGGCGAGACTACGCTCAGTATCTTTTATTTTGTGCCTACGGGCTCAGCAGTGCCGAGATTACCAACCTTAAATTGGAACAGATCGACTGGGACGCCGGGGTTATCCGTGTTCGCCGATTAAAAAATGGATCCACGGTGGATCTGCCGTTGTTGCCAGCGGTGGCCACGGCCATGGCGGCTTACCTCCGTCACAGTCGGCCGCCAACATCCTGTCGGAACGTTTTCATCCGCCACACGATTCCGTTTGGTGCATTATCCCATGCCACCATTGGCCAGCGCGTTCGCTGCTGGGCCGAGCGGGCCAAAGTTCAGTCGCCCTTCTTGGGGGCCCATCTTTTTCGTCATAGTTTCGCCACTCGCCAACTGGAACGAGGCACTCCGCTGAAAGTGATTGGAGATATTCTTGGACATCACTCCTGTCAAACGACTCGGGTTTACGTGCGCACGGCGTTGTCACGGTTGCGCAAGTTGGCTCTCCCGGTTCCCCAATGAAACCGCTGTTCAAAAGCCGCTGGCGCGAGGAACTGAATGAGTTTCTCAAATTTCGGCAGACTAACTTTACATCAGCCTGGCCAGAACGAAAGTTGCGGCGCTTCGATCAATATGCCGCCGCTCATCCCAGGCTAGCCTTCCGCGGATCCGTGACGGCTTGGCTGAAGCGGGATGCGAACCGGCATCCGTTGACGAACGGCAGCGACCTGATCGCCATCCGGCAGTTCTGTCTATACCGCCGGCGGTTTGACCCGAATGGATACGTACCGGAGTTAATAGCGCCAGGTCCCTCTGCGCGCGCGCATTTTAAAGCCTGCATTCTAACGTCACCACAGATCAAACTTTTGCTGCAAAGCATCGCCAAGCTCAGAGGTTCTCCGTTGCGACGGGCCAGAATGCGGGCCTTGTTTCTGGTTTTGTATTGCACCGGTTTGCGGATTGGGGAAGCGCTTAAACTGCGTTTGATTGATGTCGATTTGAAAGAAGCCCGGTTCCGCGTCGGCCCGAGCAAAGGCAGGATTCGTTGGGTGCCCTTTGGTCGGGATTTGGCCCGGCAGCTCAGACACTGGCTCGACTGCCGTCGTCGCGCCGGTTTTAAACTCACGCCCCAAACCCCGCTCTTCGAGCGTGAAGACGGACGCCCGGACAACCTTTGGAACGCCTCCATGAGATTCAACACGCTATTCCGGCGTTGTGGCTTGAAGCCAAAACGAGGCACGGGCCGAGGCGGCGTGCGCGTTCATGATTTGCGCCACACTTTCGCCGTACACCGCTTGGAGCGCTGGTATCGCGAGGGCCATGATCCCGGTTTGCTGCTGCCTTGGCTCTCGGTTTATTTGGGTCACGTCAACTTGCTCGGCACCGAACGCTATCTTCAAGCCACGCGTCAAACCCTCGTCGCCGCTTCCCGGCGCTTCCGGCGCAGCTTGGGTTTTAATCCGGCGACGCCATGAAACAACCAGATCCAATTTTCGACGCGGTGCAGTCATTCTTTGTTGACTATCTACAGCGCATGCGGGGTTGCACCCGCGGCACGTTGACAAGTTACCGCGACACGCTGCGGTTGTTTCTGGATTATGCCGCCCAATCGAAAAAGGTGCCGCTGGAGCGGCTGCGACTGGTAGATTTTGATGTTACGCTGGTGCTTGCCTTTCTGGATCATTTGGAAAGTAAACGACACAACAGCGTCGCCACCCGCAACTGCCGGCTGGCGGCACTGCATAGCTTCTTCGCCCATGTGCTGCGGTCGTATCCCGACCACGCTGGTCAGTTGGCGCGGATTCTGGCTTTGCCACCAAAACGGCAGGCCAACTCACCACCGCATTATCTCGATCCACCCGTTGTGCAAACGTTGCTTCGCCATCCAGATCGGCAGTCGCCAGCGGGCCGACGCGACTATGCGCTGCTGCTCTTTCTTTACAACACAGGCTCCAGAGTCAGCGAAGTTACTGCGCTTCGTCACAAAGACCTTTTGCCGGGGCCCGCTGTCCAACTGGACGGGAAAGGAGGAAAGCAACGGGTTTGTCCCCTCTGGCCAGAAACACTTGCCGCCATTAGATCCCAGTCCGCTTCCGCCGATTCTGATGCTGACCAACCGGTCTTTCGAAACGTCCGCGGCCAAGCGCTTTCGCGTCACGGCGTGTATCACATAATTGGTCGCCATGCGGTTGCACTGCACCGGATGGATCCACGCTTTCCGAATAAAATTTGGCCGCATCTGCTGCGCCACTCCTGCGCGGTCGCGCTCCTTCAGGCGGGCGTCGACCTCATCACGATCCGGGACCAACTTGGGCATGTCAGTGTCGCGACCACCGGGCGATATGCCACCAGCAATCTTAAGCTCAAGCGTAACGCCCTTGAAGCATTCTGGGCGGCGGCTGGACTTACTGCATCGCGGCGCAAGACTTGGCGTCCGGGCCCGAAACTTTCGCAGTTTCTGCAGTCCATTTAGACCTCATTATGTTTAGCAACTGCATCGTCACCCGCACAAATCGTCCCGCACTCAACATTACGCCCGCTCAACATTAGGGACTTAATGTTTTGTAGAACATTAAGTCCCTTTCTCCAGCCGCTTGGTCAACACCCACAAACCCGTGCCGTCCCAGCACAGGATTTTGATGCGCGTATGCCTCCGGTTGCAAAAGACGAAGAGCGCACCACCTTTGGGATCTTCGCCGAGACGCTCGGTGACGGCGGCATGGAGTACGTTGAACCCTTTGCGCATGTCGCACGGCTCCACGGCAATGAAGACCCTGAGGCTGCCGGAAAAGCTCAGCATGATTTTTCCAGCGCACCCAGCAAAGCCGCCGCCAGCGGAATCTGGCTGGCCTCGCTAATTTCCAACCTGGCGCCGCCGGGCAACTGCACCCGCAACGGAACCACGACGACTGCCGGCTGCGTTGCCACGGCTTCGAGCAAGCGCAAGTGAGATTTTCGGACTGGACGTTTCGTTCGGTGGTAACGCTGCACCCAGGCGGCGAAGGTCGAATATTTTAGACCGGTTCGCTGGGCGAAGGCGACGGCAGACATACCGCTACGTTCAAACTCCGCGAGAATGACTCGACGTTGTTCCTTGGAAGTGCGCAAACGCCCCTTGCTATCAGCGGTCGCCGGCAATTTCGCAAGCACCGCCCCGGGCGCAACAGAATCTGAATCAGAATCACTC
>Ga0335085_10013513_pt1 | contig 11969 bp, 9 predicted proteins | sample Lox_Sample_45_FD_206712 | JGI IMG/M metagenome (GOLD analysis project Ga0335085, IMG submission 206712) | Soil microbial communities from Loxahatchee National Wildlife Refuge, Florida, United States - Lox_Sample_4.5 | ecosystem: Environmental > Terrestrial > Soil > Wetlands | place: USA: Florida...
TCTCACCTCCCGCAGCAATCGCGGGCACGCCCCGCCCGCACTTTTTAGTTAAATGAAATGGCGTCGCGATGTCAAATCATCGGAATCCAATGGGCGGTTCTCATGACCAGCTCGCGCTGCCGGAAGAAAGGGGGCGCCCAACTTTGACCGCCTGGGCTTATAAGTTACAGATTTTAAAGGTCCGAAAATCGTTAAAGGGTCAAATTTGACCGTTTTGCCTCAAACCGGCTGGCGGAGAGGTCGCGAAAACAGCCGCGGCGCTGGGGTCGGAGGCACGTTCCTGTCGCAGTCCCTTGGCCGAATTCATGGCCGACTCGGTTTCACTCCGATGCCCGTCTGGTATGGAATCGCTCGGCGATCTTACGTTCGAAATGTTCAACGACGTTCTTTCGGGGCGGCCGGGGAATTCATCGCCGTGCGGGAGCCGGAGACAGCCGTATTCGCCGGCAAACGGGACCGGCTCGCAGCCTCCTGCCAAAACTTACCTGCGCAGGGAGTCCGCGGCCACGAACACCTCGACTACCGATTGGAGGAGCGGCAGGTGCTAAGTCGCACTCGGCCGTCCGGGGTGGAAGGGATAGGCCACATTCGTTACACTGGTCTTTCTCTCTGACCGCCGTGAACGCCGTTCGATTTCAAAGCGTTTCGAAGAGTTACGCGATCTACAACGCGCCGGGCGACCGCCTCAAGGAGCTCCTCTCGCCGCTGCGCCGCAAGCATCACACCGATTTTCTGGCGTTGCACGACGTCAGCTTCCAAGTCGAGCGCGGCGAGACGTTTTGCATCGTGGGCGAGAACGGATCCGGCAAAAGCACGCTGTTGCAGATCGTCGCGGGTATTCTGCAGCCGACCACCGGGACCGTCGAGGTCGCCGGGCGCGTGTCGGCCCTGCTCGAATTGGGCGCGGGCTTCAACCCGGAGTTCACCGGCCGCGACAACGTCTATCTCAACGGCTCGATCCTCGGCCTTACCAAGCGCCAGATCGACGAGCGCTACCAGGACATCGAAGCCTTCGCCGAAATCGGCGACTTCATCAACCAGCCGGTCAAGACTTACTCGAGCGGTATGGTGGTGCGCCTGGCGTTCGCGGTGGCCATCAACGTCGACCCGGAAATTCTGCTGGTGGACGAAGCGCTCGCAGTCGGCGACATCTACTTCCGCCAGCGCTGCATGCGCAAAGTACATGAACTGCGCTCGCGCGGCATCACCATCCTGTTCGTATCGCACGCGGTGAGTGACGTGAAGGCCATCGGCGACCGGGTGCTGTGGCTCGATCGCGGGCGCGTGATCGATCTCGGCGAGCCCGACCGCGTGGTGTCGCGCTACCTGGCCGCCATGGTCGAGAAGGATTCGGCATACCTGAAACACCGGGCCGATACGCGCGAGGTCCGTCCACGCACGGACCGTATGCAGGCACCCGAAGTGGTCGAGACGATTCCCAACATCGACCATCGCTATGGGGACGGGCGCGCCAAGGTGATCGGCATCGGTGTCTTCGACGAGCGCGGCCGACCGCTGCACTTACTCACGCCTTTGACGCGCATTTTGGTGCGCATCAGCGTTCGCGCCCTCGAGGATGTGCCCATGCCGATCGCCGGCTTCATGCTGCGCAACCAGTTGGGCATGGATTTTTCCGGCACCAACACGGCGCGCGAAGGCTACGAACTGCCGCCCCTGCAGGCGGGTGACGTCTGCACGGTGGACTTCTATGTCGACCTGCCGGAGCTCTACCCGGCGTCGTTTTCGTTCTCGCCCGCCATCGCCGACGGCACCCTGGCGGGCTACACCATGTGCGATTGGATCGACAATGCCGTCACGTTGCAGATGAGCCGCGCGGAGAGCGAAATCTATGGCTACATGCACCTGCCCTGCCGCGTGGAAGTGAACGCGCGCGTGCACAAGGAACCGGCCCCCGATCCTCTCTTGGAGAAACGCATTGGTTGAATTCACCGGAGAGCGGGTGATCCCTGACCAGGTCAACGTCGATCTGCTCAATGAGCACCTGGCGCGTTATATGTTCGCCGTCCGGCTGGCGGCCGGCAAGCGCGTACTGGATGCCGGGTGCGGCGCGGGCTACGGCTCTGCGGCGCTGGCGCGCACGGCGCAGCGCGTGGTGGGCATCGACTGCGCGGCCGAAGCGGTGGCCTTCGCCCGCGATCATTACCAGGCTCCCAACCTGGAATTTCAAAAAGGCTCGTGCGCCGCGCTGCCCTTCGCGAACGCTTCGTTCGACCTGGTGGTAGCATTCGAGATCATCGAACATCTGGACGCCTGGCGCGAGTTTCTGCTGGAGGTGCGCCGCGTCCTGGCGCCCGCCGGACAGCTTCTGGTTTCGACGCCCAACCGCCTGTACTACCAGGAGTCGCGCGGCGCAACCGGGGCCAACCCGTTCCACGTGCACGAATTCGATTTCGAGGAATTTCGCCGCGAACTGAAACTGTTTTTCCCGCACGTCGCGATGTACCTGGAAAATCATACCGAGGGCCTTACGTTTCAGCCACACGAACCCGGGAATACCGTCGAAGTCCGCGTGGATGCGGCCGAAGCCGTGCCCGCCGAATCGCATTTCTTCCTGGCGGTGTGCGCCGACCGGCCGATGGTGGGCAATCCGACGTTCGTCTACATTCCGCGCGCCGCCAACGTGCTACGCGAGCGCGAGCATCACATCGCCCTGCTCGACGCCGAGATCGCTCAGAAGAACGACTGGCTGGCCGACGCACAGCGGCGCCACGAAGAGTTGCTGGCGTTGTTTGCGGAACAGAAAGAGGCGCTGGAGCGCAGCAATCGCTGGGCCGAATCGCTCAACCGCGAACTGGAGGATCGCGCTCAGTCGATCGCGGCATTGCAGGCGGAAGTGGCGGCGGAGCAGGAGGCTGCCCGCCGCATGGCCGACGGCTACGCTGCCAAAGTCGCCGAACTGGAAGCCGACATCGAGGCCAAGCGGCAGTGGGCTATCGACACCGAAACGCGCCTGACTGCCGAGGTTCGCCATCAGACCGCCGAACTACAGAAGTCCGTCGAGGCGCTGCACCACACCGAAGCCGAACTCGACGAACGCACGCGCTGGGCCCTGAGCCTGCAGGAAGAGGGCGCGCGGCTGGCGCAGCTTCTGGCGCTGGTGCGCAGCTCGCGTTGGGTGCGAATGGGCCGCAAGGTGGGACTAGGCCCGGAGCTGCCGGCCGCCTGACATGGCTCTGCTGAAACGCGTCCTCCGCGCGCTGCCAATCTTACTGCTCTCGCCGTTGATGGTGTTGCTGAGTTTGCTGGCGCTGGCGCTCGCGGATCTGGCGGCGATGGTGCGGGGGAAGCGAGCGCTCCTCAGTACTCGCGGCTCTGATGGCCATCCTGAGCCGCGACCAGAGGGAGCGGTCGGAGTGCCGCCAGTATCTGCCTCGGTCGTCATACCTAACTGGAACGGCCGCGACTTACTGGAAAAGTATTTGCCCTCGGTGATCCAGGCCATGTCGGGACATCTGGACAACGAGATCATCGTGGTGGACAACGGTTCGACCGATGGCAGCGCCGATTTCGTCCGCGCGGCCTTTCCGCGGGTAAAGCTGGTGGCGCTCGCCGAAAACCGCGGCTTTGGAGGCGGATCGAACGCGGGGTTCCAGGCGGCGCGCAACCGCATCGTCGTCCTGCTGAACAGTGACATGCGGGTGGCTCCCGATTTTCTCGCACCGCTGCTCGAAGGCTTCTCCGATCCTGACGTGTTTGCCGTCGCCTGCCAAATCTTTTTCAGCGACCCCCACAAGCTGCGCGAGGAAAGCGGCCTGACGCAGGCCTGGTGGCAGGATGGCACGCTGCGCGTGCGACACCGCATCGACGCGGCCGTCACCGGGCTGTTCCCCTGCTTCTACCCCGGTGGCGGTTCGAGTGCCTTCGACCGCGACAAATTCCTCGAGCTGGGCGGCTTCGACGAATTGCTGGCGCCCTTTTACCTGGAAGATACCGACCTCGGCTACATGGCCTGGAAGCGCGGATGGAAGGTTTTTTATCAGCCGCGCAGCATCGTCTACCACGAGCATCGCGGCACCATCGGCAAGCGCTTCCGCGAAGATCAGATCCAGGCGGTGCTGAAGAAAAATTTCCTGCTGTTTTGCTGGAAGAACATTCACGAATGGGCGCGGCTACTGGCGCACTTTTTCTTCGCCTGGGCCGGCGCGCTGCTGGCAGTGCTGTTCGGCGATGTGCCGCTGCGGCCCAATCCGGCGGCCCATTGGCGCGCGTTCCGGCAGCTTCCGCAGGCGGTGCGGTCGCGTTACCGGGCGCGGCGTTTGGCGCGGATCTCCGATGCGGAAGCCTTCCGGCGTCCGCTGGGCGGCTACTTCCGCGACCGCTTCCACACGATGGACCCGGGGCCCGAGCGGCCGCGCGTGCTGTTCGTCTCACCTTATCCGGTGTGCCCGCCAATTCATGGCGGCGGCGTTTTCATGTACCAAACGCTGCGGGAGTTGGCGCGCCTCACCGAAACGCACGTAATCGAGCTGCTGGACTGGCCGTCGCAGGAAAAGGACAATGAAGAGTTGCGCGAGTTCTGCGCTTCGGCCGAATGGCTGGTGCGGCCTTCGGGAGATCCACCGGGCGCCGGGTCGCTACGTCCGCGCGCGGTGCGCGAATTCGCCAACGAAGATCTGGACTGGCTCATCCACCGCCAGATTTTCCTGAAACGAATCGACCTACTACAGCTCGAATACACGCCCATGGCGCAGTATCACGGCGAATACCGGCGCATCCCCAGCGTGCTGTTTGAGCATGATATTTATTTCCAGTCGATCGCCCGAGGCTTGGGCAAGCTGCCGGGGGCGATGGCCAATCTGAAGGCGCGGGTGGAGTATTTGCGCGCCCTGCGCTGGGAACTGGAAGCGCTGCCGCACTGCGACCAGGTGCAGGTGTGCACGGCGGCCAATCGCGATTACCTGCTGAGCTTCAATCCACAGTTGGCGCCATTGCTGCGCGATGGACTGCGCGCGGGCATCGACACATCGCGCTACGATTTCCGCCCGTGCGGCCGCGAGCCGGGCACGATGCTGTTCCTGGGCAGCTTCCGCCACGAGCCTAACCGCGCCGCGCTCGACTGGTTCGTGATCGAAGTGATGCCGCTGATCGCGGCACGGCGGCCGGATGCGCGGCTAGTGATGGTGGGGTCCGATCCGCCGCCCGCGCACACTTATGCCGATCGCGCAGGCGCTCTGCAGATGATCGGCTACGTGGAGGACGTTCGCGAGCCGCTGGGCCGCTATGCCGTGTTTGTGTGTCCGATTCTGAGCGGGTCAGGCGTGCGGGTGAAGCTGCTGGAAGCCTTTTCGGCGGGCATTCCGGTGGTCTCGACGCGCATCGGCGCGGAAGGCCTGGCGGTGCAGGATGGAGAATTCTGCGCGCTGGCAGACGACCCGGCGGGCTTCGCCGAGCGTGTGCTGAAGCTGTTGGAGGATCAGGAGGCAGCCGCGCAGATGGCGGCTCGCGCGCGCGCCGAAGTCGAGGCGCACTGGGATATGGCGGCGCTCACCGCCAGGTTGGCAGACGAATACCGCGCGCTGGTGCGCCGGAAGCGGGCTACCTCTTTTCCTTCTCCGGATACAGGTCCTTCTTGATGCGATTGACAATTTCCGAAGCCGTGCGGTCCAATTGCCTGCTGGTGTCGTCCTTGGGAAGATCGAAGGTCGACCAGATCACCTGGTGCGTTTTGGCGTCCACCAGAAAGACGTTGCCTTTGCTGTGTCCGAAGGCGGAGTTCAGCGCGGGGTTCTCGACCTTGTTGACCGGGTCGCCGAACGGGAGGTTGGAGCGCGACTCTGGCTTGGCCGTTTCCTTGGCAGGCGCGGGCTTGGGAATCGCCGCATCCACTTGGGCCTGGAAGGCCTGGCCGATGCGGTCGCTGAAGAACACTTCGGCCAGTTTGGGATCGGTGACCACGCGCAGGACGTGGTCGTTGGTCAGGCGGTTGGCCAGGTATTGGTCCATGCCGTGCGACATCGGAAAGATATATACGGTACTCCCGCCGGCCAACTCCGCCGCCGGCAGTGCGGAGGCGAGGCACAGGAGACACACAAGCCGCTTCATGACTTCCATGATAACCAGACGCGCCGCGAGGGCAAAAAGCCGGGCGGAGAAGCCCTTTCACCGCGGAGCCCGAACGGCGAGGCGCCGTTTATGGGACCAGAAAGACTCCAGACGGTTGGGCCCTGTTTTCACCACAGAGGCACGGAGGGCACGGAGGAAGCGCGGAGAAAACGAGGGAACTTTCTGGACAGGCGCGGAGACGTGGAGCAACACGCGGAGATCGTTAGAGGTCGGTTCCTCGGCGGTTGCTCCGCGTCTCCGCGGTGGGGCGTACGCCACGCATGTATAAAGGCCTGAGCCTCACCGTGATCATCCCCTGCCTGAACGAGGAGCAGGGGATCGAGCGCATTCTGCGCAGCATGCCGGAGTTTGTCGATGAAGTGATCGTGGTGGACAACGCCTCCACTGACCGTACTTCGGAAGTGGCGACGTCGCTGGGCGCGAAGGTGATCCGCGAGGATGTTCGCGGCTACGGACGGGCCTACAAGCGCGGGTTCGGCGTGGCTACCAAAGACCTGATCGTGACGCTCGATGGCGACCAGAGCTATCCGGTGGATGCGCTCTCGTACCTGTTGGAAGCGTTCCTGCATCTGGAAGTAGATTTTCTGAACGCCTCGCGCTTCCCGGTGCGCGACCGGCGTGCCATGAGCGCCCGCAGCCACTTCGGCAACCTGGTGCTGGCGCTGGCCATGTCGGTACTGTACTTCCGCTGGGTGCGCGATTCGCAATCGGGCATGTGGGTGTTTCGCCGCAGCATTCTGAAAGACATGAAGCTCGAATCGGACGGCATGGCTTTCTCAGAAGAGATCAAGATCGAGGCGATTCGCAATCCCGCCATCCGGTTCGGCGAAATCTCCATCATGTACTCTTCGCGGCTGGGCGAGAGCAAGCTCAACCCCTGGCGTGACGGCATGCAGAACCTGTGGTTCCTGGTGAGAAAACGATTTTTGCGATGAGTATCAGCGCCATCATTCCGGTGTGGAACGGCCGCGACCTGCTGGCTCGCCTGCTGGACACACTGGAGGCGCAAACGCTCGGTGCCGGCGAACTGCTGGTGGTGGACAACGGGTCGACCGACGGCGCGCCGGAGATGGCGGCGAAGCGCGGCGCACGCGTGATCGCGATGGGGCGCAACGCGGGTTTTGCCGCGGCAGTCAATCGCGGCATCGCGGAAAGCCGGTGCGAGTGGGTCGCGGTACTGAACAGCGATGTGGAGCTGGCACCCGATTATTTCGAAGCGCTGGCCGAGACCAATGCCTGGTTCGCCACCGGGCGCATTTTGAAGTACGGTGCGCCCGCCCGCATCGATGGCGCCTTCGACGCGGTGTGCCGCGGCGCCACCGCCTGGCGCGTGGGCAACGGGAGCGCAGACGGCCCGGCATTTGCTTCGGCGCGTGCCATCTGGTCGGCCCCTTGGACCGCCGTGCTGTTCCGCCGCGAATTGTTCGCGCGCGTGGGCATGCTGGAAGAGTCGTTTGAATCGTATCTCGAAGATGTGGATTTCGGTTTGCGCTGCGCCCGGCTTTCGCTCACGGGACAGTATGTGCCGGGCGCGGTGGCGTGGCATCGCGGCAGCGCGGCGCTGGGACGCTGGCACCCCGATACAGTGCGGCGCATCGCGCGCAATCAGCTTCTGCTGGCCGCGCGGCACTATCCGCGCGCGTGCCTGCTGCGGTGGATCTGGCCGATCGTGGTGGCGCAATCGCTCTGGGGAGCGCTGGCGCTGCGGCACGGCGCCGGGGTCGCATGGCTGCGGGGAGTGGGTGAGGGCCTGCGGAAATTTTCTGCGTTACGCGAAAAAAGTACTACCTCCGATGCGGAACTGCTGCGTGGAATCTTATCGAATCACGAACGGCTCATCCACCACTTCCAAAGCGCGACGGGCTTCGACCTGTATTGGCGGCTGTACTTTCTGCTGGCCGGCGGCGGGTCGTAGCAATACATGACCGATACCGGCATTGTCATCGTGACTTACAATTCGGGCGGCGCAATCGGCGCGTGCCTGGATGCCGCCCTGCGCACGGGCGCCGCGGTGGTCGTGGTAGACAACGCATCGGTCGACGAAACTGTTGCGGAAGTTAAAAAACGGCCGGTGCGGCTGATTCCTAACCCGACTAATCGCGGATTCGCGGCAGCAGCTAATCAGGGGTTCATCGCGCTCGAAGCGCGAGACTACGTCCTGTTGCTGAACCCCGACGCCGTGCTGACGGGCACGATCGAACCGCTGCGCAACGCCTGCGCGCAATCCGGTGTGGCGGCGGCGGGCGGCTGCCTCGTGGATGAGAAGGGCCGGCCGCAAATCGGCTTTATGGTGCGGCGCTTCCCCACTCCGGCGGCGCTGATCTTCGAAGCCCTGCTGATCAACCGGCTGTGGCCGCGCAATCCGGTGAACCGGCGTTATCGGGAACTGGACCTCGATGCGGGCTTGCCGCGCGAAGTCGAGCAGCCTGCCGGAGCACTGCTGATGGTGCGCCGCACTGCCTGGCGTGCGGTGGGCGGGTTCGCTGAAGAGTTCTTTCCCATATGGTTTGAGGACGTCGATTTTTGCCGTCGTCTGGCCGACCGTGGGGATCGCCTCCTTTACGTACCGGGGGTCGTGGTCAAACACACAGGTGGCCACTCGATTTCTCAGATAACAGTAGAGATGCGGCGATTTTATTGGTATCGTAGTCTACTGAGATATTCAGCCAGGCACTTCGGTTCAGTCGCTTTTCGGGGAGTGTGTCTGGCGGTAGTAACAGGCTCCGTTCTGCGGATGATCGCCGAGTTGATCTCTCAAAGGAACCTGAAGCCTGTGGCAGTATACGGGGAAGTCGTACAGTTCGCCAGCCGATGTCTGTTGGTCGGCTGGCGGGAAGACCTCCCAGGGTCCCGCCCCCAAGGGTAGAAACGGATGTACCAAATGCTCCGGCACTCAGGTTCTTGTTCATGGCGCATAACGACTTCGTCTCCGTCACGATAGTTACTTACAATAGCGGCCGTTTCATCAAGCGCTGCCTGGAATCGGTTCTCGCGCAACGCTATCCTCATAAAGAAATCATCGTCGTCGATAATGCTTCCACCGACGGCACGGTGGACATCCTGGAGCAGTTCGAGGATCGTTGTCAGGTTTACTACAACGAGGAGAACATCGGCTTCGCCGCGGCACAGAACCAGGCCGTCAAGATCTCCAGTGGCGATTGGGTGCTGACGCTTAATCCCGATGTGCTGCTGCTGCCGAATTTCATTCAGGCGCTGGTGGATGCCGGACAATTCGACCCGCGCATCGGGTCGGTGTGCGGCAAGCTGCTGGCGATGAGCTCGCACTTCGAAATCCCCGAAAAGCCTCTGGTGGATTCGACCGGCATCTACTTCAACCCCATGTTGCGCCACCTCGATCGCGGCAGCCAGGAAGTGGATAACGGGCATTACCTCCAGTACGAATACGTTTTCGGGGCAACCGCGGCGGCCGCGCTGTACCGTCGCGCGATGATCGAAGATATCTCGCTCGATGGCGAGTTTTTTGATTCGGACTTTTTCGTGTATCGCGAGGACGCCGACGTGGCCTGGCGCGCGCAGTTGATGGGTTGGAAGTGCCTGTACGCGCCCTACGCGCGCGGTTATCATGTGCGCAAAGTGCTGCCCGGCAATCGCCGCGCGTTACCGCCCGAGATCAACATGCACTCGGTGAAGAACCGCTTCCTGATGCGCATCAAGAATATTTCGGGCGACCTGTATTCACGCAACTGGTTTTCGATCACCGGCCGCGACCTGGTGGTGATCCTCTGCTGCCTGCTATGGGAGCACACCTCACTCCGAGCTTTTTGGTTCCTGGGCCGCAACTGGAGTCGCGTCGTGACTAAGCGCCGCCTGATCCAAGCCAATCGCAGGGTGGATCACGACTACATGGCGAGCTGGTTCCAATACGCGCCCGTCAGTAAGCAGGCTCCGCGCAAAATGGCTCGCCAGTTGGGGCGCGCCGAAGCCGCGCGATCGTTCAAGTGAGGCCGGAATTTTACCGTGGAGACACGGAGACGCGGAGTAATACACGCGGAGAACAAACTATGGATCATTCCGCGATTTTCGCCCGCATCTCCGCGTCTCCGCGGTGAGCCTGCACCCGCACCGTGCGCATCGCCCTGCTTGGCACCCGCGGCATTCCGGCGCGCTACGGTGGGTTCGAGACCTTCGCCGAAGAGATTGCCACACGATTGGTCGCGCGCGGTCACAGTGTGACGGCCTACTGTCGCGAGCGCCATTCCGAGCCGCAGTATCGCGGCGTGCGGCTGGTGTACTTACCCACCATCCGGCATAAGTATTTCGATACTCTCGCGCATACCTTTGTTTCTACCCTGCATTTGCTTGCGCATCGCGCCGATTGCGCCCTGTACTGCAACGGCGCGAATGCCATCTTCACATTCGCACCTCGGATCTTCGGCATTCCTACGGCGCTGAACGTGGATGGCCTGGAGCGCAAGCGCAAGAAGTGGAATCGGCTGGCGAAGGCGTGGTACCTGCTTTCGGAGTGGCTGGCGACGTTCTGCCCTGCGGTAGTAATCACCGATGCGCGCACTATTCAGGATTACTATCGCGAGCGCTACGGCAAGGCCAGCACGTTCATCCCCTACGGCGCGGAGTTGGTGAAAAGCGCGGGCCAAACCACGCTCGAACGCCTGGGTCTCGAAGCGGGCCGCTACTTTTTATATGTCAGCCGCCTGGAGCCCGAAAATCATCCTCTCGAAGTGCGGCAGGCGTTCGAAAAGCTGGATACGCCGATGAAGCTGGCGTTGATCGGCGATGCGCCCTACGCCGCCGAATACATCCGCCGCGTGCGCGACACGGCGGACCCACGCATTGTGATGCCCGGCGCAATTTACGGCGAAGGCTATCGCGAGTTGGGGGTGCATTGCTTCGCGTACGTGCACGCCACCGAGGTCGGTGGAACGCATCCTGCGCTGATCGAGGCGATGGGCCGCGGCAACCTGGTACTCTACCGCGACACTCCGGAAAATTCCGAAGTCGCGGGCGATGCCGGTGTGCCGTTCACGCCGGGCGAGCTTGCCCAAAAGATGCAATGGTTGCTGGACATGTCCGAGGCGGATCGCGAGGCATTGCGCCGCAAAGCCGCCGAGCGCGCCACTGCGCTGTATTCGTGGGACGCTGTCACGGACGCGTACGAGCGTTTGCTGCGCGGCCTCTCAGGTGTAAGTACGTAGCATCCGCGCACCCGTGTCGGTGGCGATCTCGGGCTGAGGACCATCGTTGGGCATCAGCCAGACTTCACCCGCGCGGAAAGGCTCGCCGCCGATCGTTCCGCTGCCAGCGATCGCGATCCACAACTGGCAATTCTCCGGGCTCGGCGTGCGGCGCTCCCGGGCGGCCAGCGGAATCAATTCGGTAGTGAAATATCTCGCCCGGACCAGCGCTTCGCCGCCATCGGGCAGCGGCTTGGGCACTGCCGCCCCAGGATGCACTCCCAGATCGGCGATCGGCACAGCCTTCTCGACATGGATTTCGCGTGCCCGGCCATAATCCCAAAGCCGGTAAGTGACGTCCGAGTTCTGCTGGATCTCGCACAGCACGATGCCGCCGCCGATCGCGTGCACGGTATGCGCAGGCGTGAAGTAAGTCTCGCCCGCCCGCACCGGAACCCAGCGCAGCAGGTCTTCGATTTCGCCCGTGCGCGTTGCCTTCCAAAGCCGCTCGCGCGAGATCGGTTCGCGGAAACCGAGCGCGATGGAAGCGCCCGGCTCGGCGTCCAGGATGTGCCACATCTCGGTCTTGCCGCGCGGGCCGTCTTCGCCGTCATCGGGATGCACCTGCACCGACAGGCGCTCGGAAGTGAAGATCAGTTTCACCAGCAGCGGCAGGTCGCGATCAGCCAGATACCAGGCTTCGCCGGTGGGACGCTCGGCGTCTGGAAACCA